>Ga0224502_10000922_pt1 | contig 10164 bp, 11 predicted proteins | sample SF_Oct11_sed_USG_5_FD_169104 | JGI IMG/M metagenome (GOLD analysis project Ga0224502, IMG submission 169104) | Sediment microbial communities from San Francisco Bay, California, United States - SF_Oct11_sed_USGS_13 | ecosystem: Environmental > Aquatic > Marine > Sediment | place: USA... | reverse complement strand
TTTCATACCCATACCGTTTTCAGCGACGGCGGTATGATTCCGGCCGGGTTGATGCAACGGGCGATTGCGCGCGGTTGTCTGGGATTGGCCATCACCGATCATGTGGACAGTTCAAATCTAGAGTGGGCTTTTGAAAGCCTGCTCAAGTTTGCGGACGAACTGGGGCAGGAGTGGCACCCGGGTATCGTGCCCGGAGAGGATGCCACCACGGCTCCTTTAAACACGTTGGGCGCCGCCGCACCGGGTAAAGACTGGCACCTGCCGCTGATTCCCGGTGTTGAACTGACCAGCGTGCCGCCGCGAAAAATTGCAGTCTTAGCCGAAAAAGCCCGTTCCCTGGGTGCCAAATGGGTCGTCGTCCACGGCGAAACCATCATGGAGCCGGTTGCCCCGGGGACCAACCGGGCGGCCATCGAAGCCAAAGCGGATCTCCTATCCCATCCCGGACTCATAACGCCCGAAGATGCGGCCCGGGCCGCCGAACTTGGTGTTTATCTGGAAATTACCACCCATAAAAGACACAGCCTAGCCAATGGCTGGGTGGCCCAACGGGCAAGGGAGTCAGGTGCCAAACTGCTGTTAAACACCGATTGTCATATATCGGCAGAGATTCTGGATGCCAAGCAGCGTCGGGCAATCGCGCTGGGGGCAGGATTGACGGCAGCAGAAGTCGATCAGATCTGGGAAAACGGCCGCGGGATTATCGCGCGCATCTTCGGCTGACCGAATGTCAACCCTATCCGTCGGCGGCTTTTCTTAAAATCGGGAAAAATTCCCCGACGGCTCACTATAGTAGAAAAATTATTCATATGCCAATCGGCCATCATTTTATTGAATTTCAGAAATTAAGGATTAGGTTTTCCCCATTAGCAAAATGCTTCTGGTCTTAAGGCATGAGATGCCTGAAAAATCAGAATAAGAAAAAAAATTTCGCCAAGAGGGATAAAAACCGGACGTTGAAGCGTTATCAGGGTAAATAATAAAATTCAAAATGAGGGAGGATAAAGTGGATTTACAGCAGAAGAAAAAAAACGGTTTAAAAAGAATCCTAACGACATGGGTCAAATTGGCTTTATTGGGTTTTTTCGTGCTTGCCCTGGTAGCGCTTCCATATCGATTTGATCACAAGCTCGGCGCCTTGGGTTATTCAGTTGCCTTCGCAGATAGCGACGGTGACGGTGACAGCGATGGTGGCGGTGATAGCGATGGTGGCGGTGATAGCGATGGTGGCGGTGATAGTGACGGTGACGGTGATGGTGACGGCGATGATGGTGATGACGGCGATGATGGTGATGACGGTGATGACGGCGATGATGGTGACGACGGTGATGACGGCGATGATGGTGACGACGGTGATGATGATGGTGACGATGACGACGGCGAAGACGATGACGATGACGGCGAAGACGATGATGATAAGGACGGCAAGGACGATGACAAGGACGATGACAATGATGACAACAGCAGCCGGGATGGCCAGGGAGACGACGATTCGGGTAACAGCTATAAAGGGTCAAACAGCATCGGCGGCATCAAGGGACTTACACCTGTTTCTCCAGACGAGGAAGCCGGTCTGGTAGGCGATTGGGGTGATTCATCAAACTAGAACCCATCTCAAAAATGCGTCTAAGTGCCCAGGGCCGCGTTGTCCCGCGAATTGAAATACTCACGTACTGCGTGTACGCTCCGTTTTCAATTCGCGGGACGCCTTGCCCTGGACCCTTAGCCACTATTTTTGAGATAGGTTCTACTAAGATCATTTTGGCAACATGTCATTTAAACTGAGATTTAAGGATGACGCATCCAGACAGACGAAGTCGGAATAAAAGGAAAATTGCCAAGCAGCGGGAGGAGACCTTGCGAGATCAGATCGTGGGTCTCCTGCCACGTTTGCGTCGGTTTGGACTGAGCCTCGCCAAAGATCGCGATACGGCGGACGATCTTGTGCAGGGGGCGTGTGAACGTGCTTTGACTCGCCTGGATCAGCTCCGGGAAGGGACTCGGCTGGACAGCTGGTTATATCGTATCATTTACACCCAATGGATTGACTTGTTGCGGCACAGGCAAGTCCGATCGGAAAAATTAATTGTTTTCAGCCGGGAGACCGAATCAAGGTCGGTTTCATCCGATTTTGATTTCAATTTCAGCACACCCCTTGACGTGCGCACGGCACTGGAGAGCCTGCCGGAGGAACATCGGGCTGCCGTCATGCTGGTATGCGTGGAAGGATACGGCTACGCGGAAGCAGCCGATGTTTTGAATGTGCCGGCGGGGACGATTGCCAGTCGGGTATCCCGGGCCAGGGGAATGATGAGCCGGCGGCTACTGGAGGATAAAGGCCAGGTGCTCCGGCTGACAAAAATGGAGGGCAAAAATGACTCGGCAGTTTGATGAAAGAACCCTTTCTGCCTATCTCGACGGCGAGCTTGACGACGCCGCGATGCAGGAAGTCGATGAATTCTTACAGCAGGACGCAAAGGCCAGAGAATACGTGCTCAACGCGACCAGAACCACCGCATTTTTAAAAGCCGCCTCGAATGCGATTCTGCATGCGGAAGTTCCCGAACACCTAATTGCGGCCGTAAAATCCCACGGGGATAGAGGCGGGCGCCGCCAACCGGTCGTCCGAACCGTGTTTCGAATTGCAGCCGCCATTGTTCTGGTTCTATTTGGTTATGGTGCCGGGAATTTGCTCATCAACAATCAACTGGGATCTCTGCCGATTACGGTAGCCCCGGTGCTGAAACAATACGGCCATGTTGTTGATGCCGCCCTGGAACATAACTTGAGCGGGACCCCGCGGAAATGGAGCGAACCGCAGCAGTCGACCATGATAATGATAACCCCGGTCAAAACCTACCGGGACAGCAAAAATATTTACTACCGGGAATACCGCCTGGAAGTCATTGCCGAAAATCAACACCAGCAGGTCGACGGTTTGGCTTACCGTAACAGCGGCGGCAAATGGATAACCAAAGCATTGTTTTTCTGAAACCTAAAATGAGCACGCTTTTTGAGGACAAAGACATGATTGCAAAGCAGTTCAGCGGAATTCGAGTTTACATTGCTTCTGTTCTTTTTATGATATTGACAATGGCAGTTTTTGGTTGTACGGCCGCACAGCGTTCTTCCTCTGCGAATCAGAATCCCGAACCCCTGCCGGTTTATCGCCAGGGGACGACCTTTGTTTACTCCGACGGCACCTGGGAAACCGTCAATGCCGTCGCGCCCAATATCGTAACCTGGAAGGATCATCGCGGCAACACCTCAAACGGAACACCGGATTTCACACGCCGGCGAATATATTATCAAACCCGAACCCGGCAGGGAACGCGGACATTTGGACCCCGTGAAGATTTAATTTTGACCGGCAGCGAAGTGCTGTGGCCTTTGAAAATAGGGAACACGGCCAGCTACACCGAGACGGGAACATGGACTGATAAACGGGATGGGTCGCAGCATTCTTACCGCAGCTACTGGAGCTGTGAAGTTGATGGAATTGAGCGGGTTGCGGTTCCGGCCGGAGAATTTGATGCCTGGAAGATCAGCTGTACGCGCTACAATGTTTCCGGCCGGGGCGTGCAGTCGCGTCCCAAAGAAATAAAAACCTGGTATTATGCGCCTCGGGTAGGTCATTATGTCCTGGTTACCCGCAGCTATCTCTATGACAAACCTTCGCGGCAGCTGGAATTGTTGGCTGCTTTACCTCCCCAGGAGGGTCTCCCGGTCCAGGCCCGAGAAAAAATGGCAAGCAGCTTCCAAAAGGCCATGGAGCAGCAAGTCAGCGGCGACCCTGCGTCCTGGTCCCTGGCGAGCATAGCCGTTTCAGGCGGCACAACGCCTTACGGAACCTTTAAGCTCGCAGACGGAACCTTCTGCCGGCGTTATGTCCAGGATCTGAATTTAGCCGATGATCAACAGACATATTACGGAATGGCCTGCCGGGATCCCAAGGGCAGGTGGGGTATTCCGCGCCGATAAAATCCGCAAAACCGACCCAAAGTCCAACCGGGCACATACGTCGATTTGCAAAGAAAATAATTAATAATTAAGATGTGCCCCTCTTCTTGACATCAACCAACGCAACCTTAAATTATTGATTGAAAGCTTTATATATGATCGATATTTCGTTTTGACCGAGTTTTCCTTTTTATTCTTCACCGACCTATTGATAATCTGATATAAACTTGATGGTATGCGCCTAACGTTTAAGCTGATAAAATGATTATCTGGCTGGTCTGATGTGACGTCCTTACGAGCTAGATCCTAACTCTCACAAAGATCTTACCGCGGCTATTTCACTAGAATTTTCAGCACCTATTTTCCTGCCATTTTGAGCTGGTTTTTGTCGAGCCCTCACTCTTAAAAGCTTTCTATTCTCCTTTGGAAAAGCAGAAATCATTTAAACGAAAGGAGGTGTGTTATGAAAGCAGGCATTTTCTTTACGGGAACCGGGCCTATTCTTATATTGACCACCTATTCATCCCTGAACGATCCCAAATTAATAGGTAAGCTTACCCAAAAAGGCATCAAGAAGTACATCGCGTATGAAGTTTCCGAGGCGTTAGTGAAACAACTCTATGGGAAACACGTTAACGTGATTTTGGGCGATCTGAAACAAACCGATGATTTACGGGTACTTGATTACGACGGGCATCATGTCTTCTATAACTTTTCTCTGAATGAACTTGGACAACCCGTCTACCATGAAGCTTAAGACCTATCCGTGATATGGGAAAGTTCGTCTTTCGCCCGGCGTATGTGCAATAAATATTAAAAAGGCCTATAGGCTTAGGAGGTGAAAAAGAATGTATTTAAAACAAAAAGATATTTTTTGGGCGATGCGTAAGGATTTTGTGAAAGAAATTATGCGAATCTCAGTGACAGAATCCCATAAACAAGGTGAATTGCTCTTTCGCGAGGGAGACCCGGCGAATGCGTTTTATGTTTTGCTTAAAGGTCGCGTCAAACTGAGTCTGGGGGAGACCGGGCAGGTTGTTTATATCGTTAGCAATGCCGGGGAGGCATTTGGCTGGTCGAGTCTGATTGGCCGGCAAAATTTTTCTGCATCAGCGGAATGTGTGGCTCCGACGAAGTTGCTCAAATTTGATAAGGAAAAGTTACAAAAGATTCTGGAAAAAGATCCAGCCAATAGTCTTATTTTATTCAAACGTCTTGCTGAAATATTAGGCAATCGCTTGCTGCAAAGCTATACGATCATATCTTCCGAATCCCGAGCTGAATTCTCACCCTCTTATGGTACCGGCCAGGTTATGCCTACGACAGAAACGTAACCCGAAACATAATAATTTTAAAAAAATGTTTGTGCATATCTTTGCAAAAGCGGAGGTAAAAAATGTTTAAAAATATTGTTATCGCATTTGATGGCTCCGAGTATAGTCATAAAGCGTTGAGGTGTGCCAAATCTATAGCCGAACGTTTTGAAGCAAATTTATGGCTTGTTCATGTCTTTTCCTACCCAACTGACTTTTTGGGATACACCGATTATGAGAAACTGTTTGCCAGGCGCAAGGCTGCGGCTCAAGCTGTCCTTGATGATGCGCGACAGAAATTGAGCCGCACTTCACTGGTTGTCAACGATGAACTTCGAGAAGGTCCGGAAGCCGAGTCGATACTGAAGGAAGCCAAAAAATGCAAGGCGGACCTTATTGTGATGGGAACCCGCGGGCTTGGCGCTTTGAAGGGCTTTCTGGTGGGCAGTGTGAGCCGTAAAGTCATTCACTATTCGTCCTGTCCGGTAATGGTGGTTCACTAACATCTCGGTTTTCTTGAAAAAACCGCTTTGTTCCCCCGCAATTTCAGCAGGCGGGAGCAACCGGCGCCCTTCGTCAACCGGATGCTCATTCTTAATAATCCAACGGCCGTCTTCTGGGAAAGCGTAATCAACGGTTCGACTGACCGAGTACTGCGCCGGGACAGCGGTCGAGTCAACGACCACCCGCAAAGTGGGTGGCTTGGATTTTACCGCCAAAGGCGGGAAAAGACAGGGGCGCGAAGTGCCCCAATCGTTGCGGGTGGAACCGGGTGCGAAGCACCGGTTTGGAAAACCCAATCTTCCGCCTTTGCCGAAAGGTGCATCCCAATTTAAAAAAATTATATAATTGATTTGACATTGAGATAATTAAAATATATTCAGAATATACTCTAAATATAATAAATACGGCATTTATTAATTAACTATTAGATATAATTTGAGATTATGATGCTCACAATGGGCTATGGAAAAATGAAGAATAAAAAGACGGCTGTATACGTGAAGATTAAAGAAGGTATCATTAATGGCACTCTTGCCCCTGGTTTGCCGATCAATGAGAGCGATTTTGCGCGGGACCTCGATGTCAGTAAAACACCCGTACGTGAAGCGCTTATGCAGCTTGAAAGAGAGGGGTTGGTCGAAAACATACCCGGCCGCGGGTCTGGGGTAGCGCATATAACATTTCAGGATATTCGCGAAATTTTCGAGACCCGTGAAATTATCGAGTGCGGAGCTGCCAAACGGGCCGCACTAATGCGTGATGAAGAAGAGGTCCGGGCCAAAAGAAAAGAGCTCGAGCAGTATTCCAAAAAGTGGACTGAAGCAATCGAACTTAATTGGGGTCCGGTGGAGGATATTCACCTTTTTATAATTACAAGTATCGGCAACCAGAAACTGACCGACACCTATCTTGGGATAATTGATCATATTAAAAGAATGCGTAAACACTTTGGCGGCCGCTTCACCCGGCAGCGATTTAACGGAATGATGTTTGAACACCTTGAAATCCTTGATGCGATCATTGAGGGGAATGGCGAGCGCGCCGAGCTGGCCGTTCAAAATCATCTCCGCAGCGCGGCCGCTTATCTTTTGGGACTCACTTCACCGACGAAAGGTTAATTCTATGGCACATGTCATAACCCGGTTTAAAAGGCCACCGGAAAAATTGATAACGGCGTTCAAGGATTTTGGCGCGGCAACCGTTTATGAGGCTGCCGGACGAATCGGATCGGTCGATCCGGCGATCAAGCCTTTAGACACGGGTGTGCGCTTGCTGGGTGCCGCTTTAACCGTCCGCTGTCATCCCAAGGACAACCTGATGTTGCACAAAGCCCTGCAGATCGCGCAACCCGGCGACATTATCGTCGCCGCCACCGACGGCTACCCCAATGCCGGATATTTCGGCGATTTAATGGCCACATCAGCTATGGCACGGCAGGTTGGTGGCCTGGCGATTGACGGATGCGTGCGGGACAGCGCTGAAATCATTGAAATGGGATTTCCAATTTTTTGCCGTGGAACTTGCATGCGGGGTACCGTTAAGAAAACGCTCGGTTCGGTCAACCACCCGGTGTTGTTCGGAGATGTGGTTGTCAACCCCGGTGATCTGGTGCTCGGTGACGACGACGGAATGACCATCATTCCCCAATCAAAATTGGAAGAAGTCTTGGAAGCCACCCGTCTGCGCGTAGAAAAGGAAAAGGAAAAGGCGGCTGCTCTCAAGCAGGGCGTTTCAAGCGTAGAGTTAAACAAACTTGATGACGTTTTTCAAATCCTTGGTTTGGTGGAGGATTAATTTTGAAAATTGCTGCCGATCACTTGATGGAAGTAATTACAAAATTGCTGCAAGCCATAGGGGCTGAAGATAAAGAGGCCCGACTGGTTGCAAAGATTTTGGTTGAGGCCGATTTGCGGGGTATTCGCACCCATGGCTGTGCTTTTTTACCGCTCATCGCCCAACGCTGTGCCCACGGTCTTCTCAACATTCCCACTAAAACAAAGCTGATTACCGATGAGGGAGCCGTTGCTCACATCGACGGTAACAATGGCCTGGGCCAGGTAGCCGCTGTCGAAGCCATGCAGATTAGCATCCACAAAGCCAGGAACCACGGGGTTGCCCTGGCATTGATCCGTAATACCAACCACATTGGTTTTCTGGGCTATTATACCCTCATGGCCGCCGCCGAAGGAATGATCGGTATATGTGCAACCAACGCCGCTGCGTCCGTCGCACCGTGGGGCGGCGCCGAACCTTTTTTCGGCTCAAACCCGCTTTCCATTGCCGCTCCTGTTGCCGGCGGAGCCCCGCTTGTGCTTGACATGTCTGCCAGTGTGGTAGCCCGGGGTAAAATTCGACGTGCGTTGCGATTAAACGAAAACATTCCCGCGGGGTGGGCTTTTGATGAAACCGGTAGCCCTACCACCGATCCGGCCGAAGCGCTCAAGGGCACGCTGATGCCCATTGCAGACCACAAAGGGTCTGGCTTGGCCTTTTTTATTGATCTGATCTGCGGCCTGCTTTCAGGATCCAAATACGGGCGCGATCTGCTCACCTTTCACAAACCCTTAGGCCCAACAGGTGTGGGGGCGATGTTCATGGCGGTTGACATTGGCCGGTTTATGCCCCTGGCGCGCTTCGAAACCCTCGTAAATGAGTATACTGCAGCCATCCACAACTCCCCAAAAGCCGTCGGCGTCGAACGCATTTTTCTGCCGGGAGAAATCGAAGCCGACAAGGTGGATGCGAGCAAATCACAGGGAATAGAAGTGGATTTACAGATAATTGAGAAGATTAACGTGCTGCTGGAGCAAAAGGATCTTGCGATCCGTATCGAAGAAAATTGATCATGGATAAAATATTAAGGGTTAATACGCGTACAAATGATATTCGGTCGGAAGCATGCTCTGTGGAAGCACTGCGGCTGGGAGGACGTTCGCTGGTTGCGCACCTCGCATTAATAGAGATCGATCCGAATTGTGATCCGTTGGGCTGCTGGAACAAATTCATTCTGGCCGCCGGGTTGCTGGGAGACACAAATGTGACAACGGCCGGCCGCTATTCAGTGGGCGCAAAAAGCCCGCTGACCGGAGGGGTTAAAGAAGCCAGTGTGGGCGGCAGTGCAGGTCAGAAAATGGCGCGCCTCGGTTTCAGAGCGGTCGTATTGGAGGATGTGCCTGACAACCCGCAAACCAACATTCTGGTGGTGTCTAAAGAAAAGGCGGTTATAATCCCGGCCCCTGAGTATAAAAACCTTACCGTTAGGGCCAGTTTTCAGCGATTGCGCGATCAATTTGGAAAAGATGCCGGTGTGATCAGTGTCGGGCCTGCCGGTGAGATGATGATGGCGGGCGCCGGTGTGGCGACGACCGATAAAGCAGGTGTTCAAATTCGATTTGCCGGCCGCGGTGGGATGGGCGCGGTGATGGGTTCCAAAGGCATCAAGGCGATTGTTTTCGACGACACGGGCGCGCCACCCGGGGAAGCCCATGACCGCAAAGCCCTGAACGCGGCCAATAAGAAGCTGGTGCAACTCCTGATGGATGACCCTAAAACTGAAAACCGTCACAACTTCGGCACCCCCGCGGTTTTAGCATTGTGCAACACTCTGGGCATCTTGCCGACGCGTAACTTCAGTGCCGGTCAATTTGAGCAGGTTGACGCCATTTCAGGCGAAACCATCGCCGAACTGATTGACAAGCGCGGCGGCGAAGGCCGCAAAGGACAGCCCTGCATACAGGGCTGTGTCATCCAATGTTCCAATGTCTTCGCGGATCCCGGAGGCAAGGCGACGGTGGCCTCACTCCAGTATGAAAATATCGCTCTGCTCGGGTCTAACTGTGACATCAGTGACATCGACGAAATTGCCGAGCTCAACGACCTGTGCAACGAGGCCGGACTTGACGCCATTGAAACAGGCGCTGCCATTGGCGTTGCCATGGATGCCGGCGTGATCCCATTTGGTGACGCGGAAGGGGCCAAAGACCTCATTCGCCAGGCCTTACGGGGGTCGCCGCTGGGGCGCATCATCGGCAACGGCGTTGTCATTACCGGAAAAATTTTCGGCATCAGCAGAGTGCCGGCTGTCAGGGGACAGGCTATTCCTGCCTACGATCCGCGTTCTTTAAAGGGAATCGGCGTGACCTACGTCACCTCACCGATGGGTGCCGATCACACGGCCGGAAATGCTTTGGAGCTGGCTTCCAGTATGGATCCCCGGGGCACGGAAGGTCAGGTGGAAGCTTCCCGGCGACTTCAACTTCGGGCCGCGATTCTGGACAGTTTGGGGGTGTGTTTGTTTATTCGGCCGGCGTTTGTAAAAAAACCCGACCTGTTCGCTGAACTGCTCAATGCGCGCCATGGTTTTAATCTCACATACGAAGATGTGCAG
>Ga0224502_10000921_pt1 | contig 10186 bp, 8 predicted proteins | sample SF_Oct11_sed_USG_5_FD_169104 | JGI IMG/M metagenome (GOLD analysis project Ga0224502, IMG submission 169104) | Sediment microbial communities from San Francisco Bay, California, United States - SF_Oct11_sed_USGS_13 | ecosystem: Environmental > Aquatic > Marine > Sediment | place: USA: California... | reverse complement strand
ACCAGTGGTGGCACTGGTATGAGTGTCAACTTCGTCGACAAAATCACGGGAGAATGGGTGCAGGTGTGGAATGCCGAGGGTGGCAGCCAGATCAACATTCGTGGTGGAATGACGGATGACGGCATGCTGATGGAAGGTACGTTGCATGACGTCGGGAGCGGAACAACAACACCGTTCCGCGCATTATGGACATTATTGCCCGACGGCAGGGTGCGTCAGTTCTTTGAGCAGTCCAGTGATGGCGGCGAAACCTGGACGACCTGGTTCGAAGGTTTTTACACAAGGACAGAATGAAGTATTCGTCAACAAATCGCGGTATTCCCGCGGGTAACCCAATTGCCAATGCGCTGGTCGTCATCGTTGGTGCGTTAGTGATCGGCGCGTCGATCGTGCTTGGATTTGTCGCGTTCGTCGTACTCGGAAGTATCGTCCTGTTTCTCGGTTCCATCATCGGACTCAGGGTCTGGTGGTTCAATCGCAAGCTGCGCCGGCAGTCGGGCGAGCAAGCTCCGCCACGGCGAGCGGAGCCGGGTGGCGTGATCGAGGGCGAATATCACGTGGTCAAAGGCAAGAAAAACTCGTAAAGTCGCATTCCATGCGAGTACCCAGTTCCGATATCGAGCGCCGCAAGCGCCGCCGCCGCCGTCGAATACAAATTATTGTCATCTATACGGCTATTGCTGTAGGCCTGGCCTGGTTCTTCGAATCGCAGGCTACGACGACCGTCATCTTCGTGCGGCATGCCGAGAAGGCTGCGACGCCCGCGGATGATCCCGGCCTGAGTCAGGCTGGTCAGCGGCGCGTTGCCGAATTGACCAGGCAACTCGTCGATGCGGATGTTGTCGCCGGCGTTGATGCGGTGTACTCAACGCCATACCGCCGCACGGAAGAGACAGCGAGACCAGTGGCGGATGCCTTGAGTCTACCGATCAATAGCTACGATGCTGCCGACACCGAGGCGATCATGGAACACATCGTCAAGGTTCATAAGGGCAAGGTGATTCTGGTTGTCGGTCACAGCAATACTGTGCCGGCACTGATTGGCAATATGGGCGCCAGTAAGCGGGTGCCAGAGATCGCCGAGGATGAATACGACAATATCTATATTGTCTCCATTCCCTGGTTTGGAAAGACCAAGACGATACGCCTGCGTTACGGCGAACCGTATGCGCCGTGATTGCGCAATCCGAGACCAGGGTCAGTACGAACGGGCGTGGCACCTATGACCTGACGCGAGACGTGCAGGATGCCGTGCGTGAATCGGGAATCCGCTCAGGTCTTTGCCATGTTTTTGTTTGCCACACGAGCGCGTCGCTCATGCTGTGCGAGAACGCAGATCCCTCCGTTATGCGTGATATGGAGACTTTCATGTCGCGGCAGGTGCCTGATGGCGACCCCATGTTCACGCACACGGCAGAAGGCCCTGACGACATGCCGGCGCATGTGCGCAGCGTTCTTACCGGGTTTGATCTGAATATTCCCGTAATGGGCGGCCGGTGTGCGCTCGGCACCTGGCAGGGCGTCTATCTGTGGGAACATCGGCGCGCGCCGCATACGCGTCGTATTGTCGTGACAGTGCAGGGCGCTTAGTTGTCCGCCCGGTTCGACGCGCTTTCGCGCAACGCCACGGCTTTTTCGATGAATTCCTGGTGGCGTCCGATGCGAACATCCGCCATCACGGCATCCTGAATTGTATGGTCCTGGTTGATCAGGAACGTAGCTCGCCGCACTCCGACGCCGAAGGGGCCATCGACGTCGTACATCTCTACCGCCACCTTGTCAGGATCGCTTAGCAGGATAAACGGCAGGCCGTGCTCTTTACGAAATCGCTGGTGGCTTTCTTCGTCCTGCGGACTGATGCCTGCAACCTGCAACCCGACAGCCTGAATATCGTTGTGGATGTCGCGTATCGAGCAGGCCTCTTTCGTGCAACCTGGCGTGAAATCGGCGGGGTAGAAATAGAGAATGAGCGGTCCGTCCTGCAGGAGGTCAGACAGGGATGTCTCCCCACCCTGGTCGTTTGCGAGTACAAATTCTGGTGCTTTGGATCCAGGTTTGAGCATGTGGGAGTCTCCGGCTGGTAAGGCGAGTGATTCTACATGGCAGCAGAGCGCGCTGAATACACTTTTTTCGCCGCTGTTATGCCGGCTTTTTGAATTTCCGAGTTCATGCCTTCAACAACTTTGAGTTATCTTCGAACCCGTGCCAGACGTCATTATCTACATCGATCCAGACAACCCTGCGAATCTGCAGCATCAGATTCGCCAGAAGATTGTCGACGGCATTGTAAACGGCGCTTTTCCGCCAGGAATGAAGCTGCCCTCAAGTCGCAAGCTTGCACAGCAGTTGGCGGTTGCCCGCAATACGGTGGTCGCCTCGTACCAGCAGCTGGTAGCAGACGGATACCTGGTCAGCCGTCATCGCAGCGGAATTTTCGTCAGCGAGGAAATTCTCAAGGCCCGGGTTGGAGCAGGGGGCACAACGCCCGGCACGCAGCGAACCCGGATAACACCATGGTTGAGTGAGCTTCACTCGCAACGTCCGATCGGTCGCCCGGCTCACGATATTCCCAACTGGAGCCGATACCCGTACCCGTTTATTGACGGCAAGTTTGACTCGACGTTGTTTCCGCTTACCGAGTGGCGCGAAGCCAGCCGACTGTCGCTGAGCGTCGCGGATGTCGTGGATTGGTCAACGGGCAGTGGCGACGCCGACGACCCGATGTTGCTTGAGCAGATTCGAACCAAGATCCTGACCCGGCGAGGCATCCAGGCGCTTCCTGATCAGATCCTGGTCACGATGGGCACGCAAAACAGCCTGTATCTGATTAGCCAGTTGCTTGCCCGCAAGGAGACTGTCGTGGCGATGGAAGAGCCGGGCAATTTTGTCATGCGTGAGCTCTTCGAGAACAATGATGCCAGCGTAGTGCCCCAGCCGGTCGATGAGCACGGATTGTTGGTCAACGAGGCTTTGAACGATGTCGACGTTGCATACGTCACACCCAGCCACCAAATACCTACCGCTGTGGCGATGCCGCTTGAACGCCGCCAGGCCTTGATGGAGTCGGCTCATGCCAACGACTTCATGATTATCGAAGACGATCACGAGTGCGAAACCAGTTACATGGATCATCCGCTACCAGCCTTGCGCAGCATGGATAGTGAGGGTCGCGTTGTTTACGTCGCCGGCCTCTCGCAGGTTTTGGCGCCGGGGATCCGTCTCGGATTCATTGTGGCCAACGCCGAGTTCATCGAGAGTGCGCGGCAATTAAGACGACAGGTGCTGAATCATCCCCCGCTTAACAACCAGAGAGCGGCAGCTATCTTTCTGTCGCTGGGGCACTACGACGCACTCATGCTGAAACTGGGGCGAATTTTTCGTGAGCGCCGCATGAGGCTGCGCAGTGCGCTGAGCAATATCCGCGGTATTCCACTGGAGATATCGCCCGAGGTTGGTGGCACGACCTACTGGGTCCGTGCGCCACAGGATTTCGATATTGGCAATATGGCGATTGAAGCGGAGCGGCACGGCATCCTGGTTGAGCCGGTCGATCGCTACTACAAGAACAAGAGCACCGCGGAGAATTGTTTTCGAATGGGTGTAACGAGTCTTGTCGTGGACAAGATCCGGCCAGGGGTCGAACGGCTCGTTGGCCTTATTCGGGACCTCGTGAAAGGGCAGGTGGAGACCTTGTCCAGTACGTCGGGCAAATGGTTAACCGGTGAGGAACTGAAACAAACCATGTCCGGTGCCACTGCTCTTGATCGGGAGGTTTACGGTTGGCCGGCCACGTATATCTACCATCCCGACGGCACGATGAGTGGCACCCGTGGCTTCGCCAACGAAGACACAGACAGGGGCCGCTGGTGGGTGGACGGGGACCGCTGGTACCGAAAGTGGAGCCGCTGGGTCTACGGTGAAACGAAAGGCTATTTCATTGTTATAGACGGCGACAAGCTCAAGTTTTTCAATGACGATCAGCAAATTGTGGACTCGATGTATATCCGCTTGTCAGACTGAGTGGTCCAAACTGGACCCATAGATTATTGTCGTCTGGACCTGTCCTGCGCCCAGGTTCAGCAGTACTGTCTGTGCATATGACGGAACCAGCCAAATGACCAGCTTCGCAGTCGCCGCGTTGCAGTTGGAAGCGCCAAATGGAGATAACACGGATCTCGTAACCGCCGAGATCGACGCGGTTGTGGCACGTTTTCCCTGGATTGACATGGTTCTGTGCCCGGAACTCGGCGCTTGCGGTACCGATAAGACCTGCGCCGAGCCAATGCCGGGGCCTCGCGAACAGCATTACCAGGAAGTCGCGAAACGAAACGGTATCTGGTTGTTACCGGGGTCGTTTTTCGAGTCTGAGGGCGACCGGATCTACAACACCGCACCGGTTATCTCACCGGCAGGTGAGGTAGTTGCGCGACACAGGAAACTTTTCCCTTACTTCCCATACGAGGTGGGCGTAACGTCGGGTGATCGACATACTGTTTTCGATATACCAGGCGTGGCGCGCTTTGGTGTGTCCATTTGCTACGACATGTGGTTCCCGGAAACTGTGCGCGCCCTGGCATGGCAAGGTGCCGAGATCATTCTACATCCGACGATGACCAGTTCGATCGATCGAGGCTCAGAGCTCGCCATGGCGCGAGCGCATGCGACCCAAAACCAGGTTTACTTTCTCGATGTCAATGTTGCAGGCCGGATGGGCGTTGGTGAGAGCATCTTTGTTGGGCCGGGCGGCGAAATCCTGTATCAGGCTGGAAAAACAAGGGAAATTATACCTTTAAAGATAAATATTGATTATTTACATGAAGTCAGAAGGCATGGCTGGAACAACCTCTGTCAGCCGCTGAAGAGCTTCCGGGACAGCGACGTAAGATTCCCGCAATACGAAGAGGGGTACGATTCTGACGCGTTGCAAAATCTCGGGGAATTGCGGATGCCTGCGCGCAGCGAGGGGCGCAGCCGCTGAGCTGCGCCCGACAGCCTGGACCAGTGAGAGCTGACGATCTGGATCTATGGTCCAGCGAGTGAGTGGGTTAGTTTTATTTCAACATTTAGTCTTGCTCGGGGTGAGCAGGGGGAGAAACAAATGAAGTCGTCGAACACGTTTACCAAGAAACCGCTTGTTGTTGCCGTCAGTGGTGTGCTTGCGGGTACCTCGCCAGTCGTGATGGCACAGTCTGCGGATGATGGAGCCGATGTGCTCGAGGAGATCCTGGTCACCGCCAGCCGTCGTGAACAACGCATTGAAGATATCCCGTACAACATCTCTGCAGTCGATGGAGGTGATATCGAAGACCAGAACATCCTTGACTCGGCCGAGTTGATGCGGTCTATCGCGGGTGTGTCAGTCATTGATCGCGGCTATCGGAACGGCGGGCATGTCAATAGCCTGATCATTCGCGGCGTCAACGTCGACAACGGCGTCAACGGCGATTATGCGCTGTCTGCTGCTGCGACTGTTGCTACTTACGTCGACAATACGCCCCTGTTTGCAAACTTTCTCCTCCACGACATTCAGCGTGTCGAGGTCATGCGCGGTCCGCAGGGTACGCTGTACGGCTCGAGTGCGCTTGGCGGCACTATTCGGTACATAATGAATCGTCCGGACGTAAACGAGTTCGATGCGAGCGTGGGAGTCACGTACGGACAGACCGAACACTCCGACGGCGACAACGTCGCCATCGACGGCATGGTCAACATTCCGCTCAGCGACACCGCTGCGTTCAGGCTGTCTGCCGGGTCGGTGGAAAATGAAGGCGTCGTCGACTATGTGAATCTCTATCAACTGCAGGACGGCAAGCCCGTCGTCCTCAGCGACAGCGGCGAGTGCCTGAGCGTCAATGATTCGTCGCTCACTAACGAGGAGCTGGCGTTCAATGAATCCTGCTACACGAGCAAGAAGGATGCTGATGACGTCAGCATCAAGTACGCAAGGGCCTCGCTGAGGTTCCAGCCGAGCGATGAGCTGGATATCCAGCTCAATTATCAGTGGCAAGAGGACGAAGTGGGTGCGCGCCGCACTATCACGACGGGAGCCGACTATTACGGCAACGCATACAACGAACAGGACCAGAGCGGCTCGACGATGCTTGAGCCGTCCGAGCGTGACGCGCAGCTCATGAGCCTGGATGTTGAGTGGGACCTCGGTTTTGCGACGTTCACTTCCAGCACCTCGAGCTATGAGCATAACGGCAACGGCTGGCGAGATAACACAAGTCTTTGGGTAACCGATCGTGGCGGATTTGCCAACTGGTTTGACATTCTTTATCCCGGTAATCCACGCCCGGTTGCACATGTTGAGGCGGGCTTCGAGGAAGACGCGTTTGTGCAGGAATTCCGCCTGGTCTCGAATGACTCCGATAGTTCCATTGACTGGACCGTTGGCGTCTACTACATGGATCAGGATCGCGATGTGAGCAACGTCAGCTACCTCCTGGGCCTGAATGAGTACGGTGACGCCTGCACAGCGCTGGGCGAGGGGTGTCCAACGGGAGGCCAGTGGTGGATGGGTGCGCCTTTGAGTGAAATCGATTTTTACTATGTTCGCAAAGAGAACTTCACCGACCTGGCGCTGTACGGCGAGTTGACCTGGCATGTTGCGGATGATTGGCACATCACGGGCGGATTGCGTTGGTTCGACAATGAACTCAAGAACACCACAGCAATGGACTTCCCACTGTTCGAAGGTGTCGTTGTCCCGTTCAATGAGTTTCCCACGCAGACCGAGGACGATATCCAGTTCAAGCTGAACGTGGCCTATGACATCAGTGATTCCATGATGGCATATGGCACGATCTCGGAGGGCTTCCGCCGCGGCGGTTCAAACGCCATACCGGCGAGTGGTTTTTTTGCCGAGCTGAATCCCGAAAGTGTCAATGCTTACAAGGCAGATACGGTCCGCAACTTCGAGGTGGGCATTAAGGGTTCGACCGACCGAGTACGTTATTCGGCAGATATCTTCTACGTCGACTGGCAAGACCCACAACTCAACACGGCAACCGTATGGTGGGGTTTCTTCATGGCACAGAATGGTGACTCTGCAGAAACGACGGGCATCGAGGCTGAGGCGCAATTCCTGCTGACCGACAATCTCGAGCTGAGCCTGGGTTATGGGCATGCTAAAGCAGAGTTGTCCGCTGATCTGTATCAGCCGCAGGATGGTTCGTTGCTGGCCGAAGACGGCCACCGCTTGCCGGGAACGGCCGAGAACACGGCGACCGCGGCCCTGCAGCATTCGCTGGACATGTCTAACGGTCTGAACCTGATGACGCGTCTCAGTGCTTACTACCAGTCGGACTCGATCAACTCGGTACAGGACAATACTATCCAGGATAAATTTGGTGGCTTCTCGCTCTGGAACTTCCAGGCGACGTTGAGTAGTGACAACTGGTCGGCGGCGTTCTTCGTCAAGAATATCGGAGACGAGCAGGCAGTGACCGGTAACTACCCATCGGCCTACATGAGTACCGACACAGGAACGTTCGAGAACTACTACGGCAATAATCAGCGCGAGTATATCGCGACGCCTCGTACGATCGGCCTCGCATTGAAATACAACTTCTGATTTCTACAGAAGACGAGGAACCGGGCCAAGTGCCCGGTTTTTTGTTTCTACGGCTTTCCGATACAGTTGCGACATGAGCACAGCGCCAGAACTTGAAAGCGAAGTCAGACGACTATCGCAAGCGGGGCAGCTGCGAGAAGCAGCTGAAGCCTGCGATCGTCTGAATCAGCAGCATCCGGATTTCTTGCCCGGGTGGATTACAGCAAGTGATCTGGCCCTCAGGGTTAACGAGCCGCTGATTTCGGTACGCGCCATTGACCAGGCCTTACGACTCGCGCCCGGACGCCCCGAGTTATTGGTCCGACGCCTCGATTCCCTGGCTCGGGCCGGCGAGACTCAGGCAGCTGTGGATACAGCGCAGCTACTTGATGACCTCGAGTTTGAAACCGCACCGGCTGCCTCGTCATTCGCACTGTTGCTGAGCCGCCTGGGGCTGCATGAGCAGGCGAGGAAGCATTTCGCGCGAGCCTGTGAACTCGAACCGGAGAACGGTCAGCATCACTACAACCTCGCATCGCAAGAACGTTATCTGGGTAATCGGGACGCTGCCGTGGCGGCTCTCGAACGGTGTATCGCGTGCCGCCCGGGCGATTCCGATGCACACCTGATGCGTGCAGGGCTTCGGGATCAGACTGCGGAACAGAATAATATCGAGTCACTGCTTAATGCGTACGAACTGACCCGTGATGCGCCGCGAGATCGCCTGCGCGTCTGCTATGCCCTGGCGAAGGAACTCGAGGACATTGGCGATTACGATCGTGCATTCAAATACCTCGAGGAAGGGTCGACACTGCGACGCAAAGGTATGCAGTACACCCCGGAGAAGGATCTTCACGCGATCGAGATGATTCGCGCAACGTTTTCGCGCGAGGTGCTTGAGCGTGACATCGAGGGGCATGTCAGCGCGGAGCCGATATTCGTGATTGGAATGCCGAGAACAGGTACAACGATTGTCGAGCGGATTCTGAGCAGTCACTCGGTTGTGCGGTCGGCGGGTGAGTCGAAGGCTTTTGCAGTTCAACTCGTCAACGCATGCTCGAATGTCGAAGGCAGGCCGCCCGATGATGTCGGCGGCCTGATTACACGGTCGATTAATGTTGATTTTGTGGCACTCGGCGAAGGGTACGTGAATGACGCCCGGCCGATTGGCGAACGGGTCGCGCATTTCGTGGACAAGATGCCACTTAATTTTCTGTATGCGGGCCTGATACACCAGGCGCTGCCAAAGGCGAAAATCGTGCTGCTTGAGCGCGATCCAATGGATACGTGCTTTGCGATCTACAAGACCCTGTTCGAGGGCGTATATCCGTATTCCTACGACCTCGTCGAACTGGCCAACTACTTCGTTGCTTACAAGCGACTTGTGAAGCATTGGCAGGATGTCATGCCAGGCGTACTGCACGTTGTTCGCTACGAAGAGATCGTGACAGACCCACAGCCCGTCATCGAAGACCTGTTGCAGTATTGCAGTCTTTCCTTCGAGCAGAGTTGTCGCGAGTTCTTTAACAATCCGGAGGTGTCGACAACTGCCAGCACTGTGCAGGTCCGGTCGGACGTGTTCACGTCGTCTATTGGAAAATGGAAAAACTACGCGGCCCAGCTGGAACCGGTCGCTGAAATTCTGGAGAACGCCCAATGAGTGAATTGAGTAAGAGGCGGCGTTTTCCTGCGGCGACGCCCGATGGCGAAGTCGCACGCGTACTGCTGGCGTTTCTTGCTACGGCAGGAATCTTTTACGTCAATATCATGCCAGCCATCGTTGATGGCCTCATTGAAGGCCTGAATTTCTCCAATCGCCAAGCCGGACTGGTGGCATCCGCGAACACCTATGGCGCGGCATTCGGGGCATTCACCATTGTCTTTTTCGTCAAGCGGCTGGACTGGCGCAAGGCTTCGTACATCCTGTTGTTTGCCCTGATGGCGATGGACCTTGGCTCCACTGTTATCCGTGAGGCGAGCACGATGATTACCGCACGTGCGGTGCATGGATTCGTCGGCGGTGCGCTTGTCGGGATCGGGTTTTCAGTCATGTCGCGTACGTCAGAGGTCAGTCGTACGTTTGGTTACCTGTTGACCATCCAGTTCGGACTCGGTGGTCTTGGTATCATTTATCTGCCGCCACTGGCGCCTGTTTTCGGCACCAAAGCTCTGTTCCTGTCGCTCGCGGCATTCAGTTTCGTGACTCTGTTAATGGTGCCGTTTCTGGCCGCTTACCCTCCCGGCGAAAACCACCATGGGCGTGTGGCAGGAAGAATCCGGTATCTGCCTGCGGCAGCTGCGCTATTGGCGACGTTCCTGTTTCAGGCAGCCAATATGGGTATTTATGCGTACTCGATTGGCATCGGTAAATTCGCCGGCCTGACGCCGTCATTTGTCAGCGATTCGCTCGGCGTTGCGGCCTGGGTCGCTATCGCCGGCTCCGTACTGGTCATTCTGATATCGACAAGATTCGGTCGCCTGTTGCCTGTGGCGGCGGCAATCGTAATTACAGCCGCCGCGACCTGGGCATTGCATTACAGCTCGGTAAATCCGGATAGCTGGGTGTCTTCCGTGTTCTGGCTTGCACAAATGACCATCGGGATCATGTGGGCTTTCGTGATTTCGTATCTG
>Ga0224502_10000920_pt1 | contig 10188 bp, 8 predicted proteins | sample SF_Oct11_sed_USG_5_FD_169104 | JGI IMG/M metagenome (GOLD analysis project Ga0224502, IMG submission 169104) | Sediment microbial communities from San Francisco Bay, California, United States - SF_Oct11_sed_USGS_13 | ecosystem: Environmental > Aquatic > Marine > Sediment | place: USA: California... | reverse complement strand
GCCCAACTTGAACCTATCCCAGCCGGCTTCAATCAGAACCGAAACGCAGATAACTAAAATGGCAAGTATTTGCCAGGCAGTCAGTTCCTGGTTGAGAAAGACAACAGCCAGAAAGGCGGCAATGACGGGTTTCAGAAAAAAAAGGTAACTTCCGCGCGTGATATCGGGTACCGCAGCCAATCCACCAATCCAGAGATATTGGGTGATGGTTGTATTCCATAAAGCAATTGTGAGCAGAGAGGCAACCTGGGATGCCGAGCGGTCAAAAAGCGCAAATGGATTCACCCAGATTTTCCAGAACAGGCCGACGACAAACCACAATCCGATTGCCCCGATACTCAAGGTAATGGCTGTAATACGTAACGCACCGTATTTGGCAATGATCGGGCGAACCATAACGGTGTAAAAGGCGACAACGGCTGCACAGCCCATGGCCATCAGCACCCCGATCAGGTTCTGCCCGGCACCGGCCAACATGGCCAGATAACCGTCAGTGACCAACAACGCCACACCAAGCATAGCGCTGAGGCCGCTTATAACTTTAGCTCCGGAAAGGGGTTGTTTGTTGATCCACAGGTTTGCCAACCCGACAAAAATCGGAATTGTGGTCACCAAGGTAGCCACCTGAGGTACGGTCGCAAAATCAAGTGACCAGTGAAACAAAAGATACCCGGTCGAGATGCCCAAGATTGACAGCCCTACGAGCCGGAATCCGTGCGTTTTAAATGGGGCCAATAAATCTCGGCTGGACGGAAAGATAAGCGAAAGTAATAGGAGCCCGACACCACCCAGCAAAAATCGCCAAACCGACAGCTCGGGTCCCGCAATCCCGGAAAGGACGGAAACGAACTCACTGGATGCATGTCCGATGACACCTAAAAAAACGGCAAGATAGGCTAGAATTGCGTATTTATGCCAGAGTCCCATCACAACTCCTTTGCGAAAGTGAGCAGCGCATCGGCCAGCGCTTCTGGCCGCTCTGCCGGAATAAGGTGCCCGGCGTCGCACATATCGATTCGTTGGGCCCGGGGCAGGCGCGAGAAAAGACGTTCAACATCATCCCGATCCAGAAAAACGTGATCCTGAAGACCGGTAATGACCCGTGTCGGCAGATCCAGTTTCTCATAGGGCAAATCCCAGTCGGCCGTGCGCCCGGCTTCTGCCAGGAGTTTGTATGCCCCGCTTTCGGGATCAATGGGTTTGTAAGCGGGATCGGGTTTTAAGAAATTGATTCGACTGTCAGCCAGCCATTTTTCGTTTACTAAAAGCGGCAGGAATAGGTCTTTGAAAAGCTCCAATCCGCCCACTTCAACTGCACGAACCAGGGCATCGCCGATCCATTGCAGCCGAGGACCATCTCTGCGCAACGTATTGATCAGCACCAGTCCAATCGCATTCGCAGCTTTCAACCAGGCCCGGGCAGCAAAAAGGCCGCCGATCGATAGGCCAACGAGGATGGATCGAAGCGGCCTGACTTCGTTTAGAAGTCGAACAGCGTCTTCCACAATCAGGTCACTGTTCAATTCAAGATCGGGCGAAAAGGGACTGTCGGTCTGCCCCCGCATGTTGTAAACAAGCGTACCGTGACCGGCGGCTCTGAGCCGGGGTCCAATGACAGTCTCCCAGGTACTCGTATCACCTGTCAGGGCATTGAAAAAGACAAATGTGTGCCCGTCGTCTGCCTGCGGCGCGGCGTATTCGTAATAAAGTGCATCTTGCTTGCCAAGATATAAATTCCCCATTCTAACCTCCTGAAAGATCGCTGCCGGTATGATGGTCGTCGACTGGCTCAAAAGCCTGATTTGCTCCGCGAACATCCTCGCTAATTCATACAAAAAATAAGTCGATAGAGTCAATCAAATTTGAAGCAAAAAACCCCGATTAAAAAGGACGATCAGGATTTACGATTCCTTGATGAACTGCTAATTTTAAAATAGCTTCTAATATTTTGCTTGACAAGCCGGGTGTTCTTAGTTTAGATGCCAGGTGAAAATATAAACGTTGGTCATTTAATAAATTATATTTTGGCTATTTTGTAAACCAAGCAATCTCTTATCCCTAACCCTCGGGAGCGAACTGTGAGAAGGCCTTGCAAAAGATGCTGATAACTGAGCCTCTGAGGAACTGTGTTTATCCTTGGAGGCTTTTTAATTTTAAAGGCTTTGATTTTAATTAAGTTTAACCCAAAACGTCAATTGGATTGATCCAGGGATTCATAATTTAAAGTAACTGGGCAAATTGGATGAACAATGTCCCTTTGGCAACACCCATAAATTATATCCAGGATTGTTGCTATTCCATCAACCTTGAAAAGGAGGTGCAGGAATGAAAATTAAGGTTTCGAGTAAATTATGGATCACCGTAGTCGTTTTGGCAGTTGCTCTAATGCTGTTAATCCAGCCGCAAACGACCCTTGCTCAAGAGAAGTTCAAGCTGAAATTCCAGGCCACCTGGCCGGCGGGGTCAACTTTGTACGAAAACTTCCTGATGTTTGCCGAACAGGTCAAGAAGATGTCCGGCGGCAGACTCGAGATTGAAACCCTTCCCGCAGGGGCTGTTGTGCCGGCCTTCGAGGTTCTGGATGCCGTTTCCAGAGGCGTCATTGATGGCGGCCATGCCTGGGCCTCTTACTGGGCCGGGAAGTCCAAAGCAGCCGTTCTGTTTACCGGAGGCCCCGGCGGCACATTCGGCATGGATTTCACCGACTATCTGGGGTGGATGTTTGAAGGCGGTGGACTCGAGCTCTATAATGAATTTTATCAGAAAGAACTGAAACTGAAAGTGGTGCCCTATCCCATCATGTTTGCCGGGCCCCAGTCGCTGGGCTGGTTCAAAAAACCCATCAAGAACTGGGACGACTTTAAGGGCGTAAAATATCGTGTCGGCGGAATGGCCGGCGAGGTTTTTTCGAAGGCCGGAGCGAGCGTGGTCAACATCCCCGGCGGAGAGATCCTGCCCGCGGGTGAGCGCGGCGTCATCGATGCGGCGGAGTGGGTTACCCCCGGTGAGGATATGAAGATGGGCTTACATGAAGTCTGGAAAAATTACTACCTGCCCGGGATGCACGAAAGCACGACCATCGCAGAGCTGCTTGTCAACCAGGATGTCTGGAACAAGCTTCCGGCGGATCTCCAGGCGATTGTAGAAGCAGCCTGCATCTACACATTCGTCCGCTGGCAGGCCAGTTTTAACAAGTACAATTCAGAGGCCCTCAAAACGCTGCGAGAGAAGCACGGCGTCACCATAAGTAAAACCCCCGAGGATATTCTGATCACCTTTCTGAAATCCTGGGATAAGATTGCGGCCGAAGAATCCGCCAAAAATCCCTTTTTCAAGAAAACGTTGGAATCCCAGCGGGCGTTCGCCAGCATCGTCGTCCCCGCGCGCAGTTTTATGTTTCCGCCTTACTCGTTCGCTGCCGAGTACTACTGGGGTAAGCAATAGAAGCGTCGATCATATAACACCGGTTCACAAGAGGGGTTAGCCGGGGAGCTGACCCCTCTATTTTAAACTGATTTTGATAGCGCCAGGTGCTCAACAATGGATGAATTGATTGGTGATGCGTTTGTTCCCAAGAAAGAAGCCGAACTCGAAGGAGAGCCCCCTCCCAAGGCACTCGCAACCATCATACGCTTGATTGACACCTACGTCGGGGAACTGTCGGGTAGGATATTCATGCTGATGATATTTCCCCTGATCGGCGGACTGACCTACGAGGTCATCGCGCGCTATGTATTCGACGCTCCCACGAAATGGGCCTATGACACATCCTACATGCTTTACGGGAGCCATTTCATGCTGGGGGCGGCTTACTGTCTTTTAAAGGGAGGACACATCCGCACCGATGTTTTTTATGAAAAGTTTTCCGTCCGCTGGCAGGGGCGCATCGACGCCTTCCTGTACATTTTCTTTTTCTTCCCGGGGATGATCCTGTTTTTATGGTTTGGAAGCATAGAAGCCCTCCACTCCTGGGACATTATGGAAGAATCTGTCGTTAGCCCGTGGCGTCCTCCCCTGTATCCGTTCAAAACGGTCATTCCGGTATCCGCTGCGCTGCTCATGATTCAAGGGATCTCTGAATTGTTAAAAAGCTTGTATGCAGGTATGCGCGGGAGGTGGTTATGAGTCCCGAATATCTCGGTCTGGTCCTTTTGGGAGCCCTCCTAACCGGTATTTTTGTGGGGTTCCCCATCGCTTTTACCCTGATCATCCTGAGCTTTGTTTTCGGCTACATCGGCTTCGGCAAACTCGTCTTTTACCTGATGTATTTTCAGACCCTCGGGCTGATGAAGGAAGAAACCCTGGCAGCCGTCCCGTTATTTGTCTTTATGGGACACATGCTCGAGCAGGCCGGGCTGATGGAACGGCTTTTCAAGGCCTTCCAGTTTATTTTTGCCCGCGTGCGGGGCTCACTTTACCTGGGCGTCCTCTTGACGGCCACCGTGTTTGCCACAGCCACCGGCATTATCGGTGCCTCGGTGACGGTCATCGGGCTTTTGGCCGCTCCGGCAATGATGAAGAGCCGCTATAATGTGGCGCTGTCGGCCGGGGTCATCACAGCCGGCGGATGCCTCGGGATCTTGATCCCGCCCAGCGTTATGTTGGTTATCCTCGGACCGGTACTGGGGGTGTCCGTCGTCCAACTGTTCATGGCGGCGATTGTTCCGGGCTTGCTCCTCTCCGGTCTTTTTGTCGGGTATACCCTGATCAGATGTTACATCAACCCCAAGCTGGGACCGCGCCTGCCTGAAGATCAGCGGCCGACATCCTACGCCGAGGTTTTGAAGGAATTTTTGTCGGGCATCCTGCCGCTGGGGGTGATTATCTTCGCCTGCCTGGGAAGCATCATCGGCGGTCTGGCGACACCCACCGAAGGTGCTGCCATGGCGGCTACCGGGTCGGTGCTTCTGACCGCATGTTACGGTCGCCTGAGCTGGGAAAATCTGAAAGGCGCCGGCCTTAAGACCCTGCAGACCTCCAGTATGATCCTGTTTCTGGCGGTCGCCTCCAACATTTATGGATCGGTATTTGCCAGGCTGGGGACAGCCACCCTGATCACCAATACCATGCTCTCGCTGGCCGTTTCACCGATGGTCATGGTTGTCATTTTGATGGTGGTAATCTTCATTCTCGGATGGCCCCTGGAATGGCCGGCCATCATCCTGATCTTCGTCCCCATCTTCTACCCGGTGGTCGACAAACTGGGATTCAACCTGGTGTGGTTCGCTACGCTGGTGGCGGTCAACTTACAGACGGCGTTCCTCTCCCCACCGGTGGCAATGGCCGCATACTACCTCAAGGGGGTTGCCCCCGACTGGGAACTGACACAGATCTATCGCGGGATGATGGAGTTTATGATCCTCCAGTGTATCGGCCTTATGCTCATTCTCTTCTTTCCCCAGCTCGCACTGTGGTTGCCCAGCTTGATTATTAAATAGACATAGGTTTCTGTTTTAAATTGGTTACGGAAAAGCTTAAACCTATAATAAGTGCTAACAACAAATGAGCTAAAATTAAAAATGATCTAAAATGCCTAAAATTATGGTCTCGTCATGCTCCATCTTTTATTACAAATATGATCGTTCGACCCAGTCGTTAGACCCTGAGGCTCTCGAAGGGAAGAATTCCTCAACTTTAGTCATTTTAGCTCATTTTAGGCAAGGCACTTCTAACGTTAGAGCACCCTTTGAACTTTTTTCCCTGTCCTCCAAGATGAACTTCTAATTTTGAGATAAATTCTAGTACGTTAGGACCATCCCCCCATCAAACAGCAAATCCCCCCCGATAAGGTATCTAGCAAATCGGGAGAACCCGAAAATAAAGAGGTTGCCGACCTCAATCGGCGACATCATCTCCTTGATACGAGATTTGCCCATCATCACATCCGTGACCACTTCTTGCTGGGTGATGCCGCGTTGTTCGGCCTGGGCCGAAATCTGGTTTAATGCCAGGGGTGTTTTGACAAATCCGGTGCTGAGGGTAAAAGACCGAATCGCGCCTTCCCCTTCGGCCGAAATGGACTGACTCAATGCTTTTAACCCGAACTTGGTGATGTTATAAACCGGCTTGTTTTTGGTACAGATATGGGCATGGACCGACGCCATATTACCGATAACCCCGATCCCGTCGCGGCTTTTTCGCATATGGGGGATGGCCAGTTTGGAAAGATAAAAAGGGGCTCTGAGCATCAGGCGTTGCATGAGATCGTATTTTTCCATGGGAAAATTGTCCACCGAATCAATATGCTGGACTCCGGCAATGTTTGCCAGGTATTTGACGGTGCCCAACTTGGCTGCCTCCCGGATGGCCTTTTCGATATCCTCATCCGAGGTTAGATCGGTTTTGATGAAGACCATCCGGCCCCCGAGTTCATCGGCCATTTTCCGGGTTCGATCGCCCTCTTCCGGGTTAATGTCCAACCCCACCGTCATTAAATTATTGGCAGCCGCAGCAATGGCCGTGGCCCTCCCAATCCCGGTGCCGGCACCGCTAACCACACAAACATTTTTGCTGTTAAAATTTTCATCCTGAAGAAAAAGAATTTCCTCGCGCGTAATTTTGGGTTCCTGGGTGTCAACCGGCTTTGTGGTTACCATCGTTGTTCTCCTCTAATTTTGAAATGATTCATAATATTTAAAAATCCGTATCATAAGTTACTCAATAGATCAAAATCTCAGTTGTTGTTCAATCGATTTGCCCAGGTTTCATCATCATTCCCTGATAGCATTGAAAGTCACAGAGAAAAATAACCCGTCAAATATCGCGGCAAGATGCCGCTCCCACTGCTTACAATGCGATGCTGGATCCCTCTAAACGGGAGAATAGCTACAAATTTTCTACTATTTTTGATACAGCTTTTAATTAAAACTTGACAAATATTTTGTATACGTATAGTTCGTATACGTGATAAAATGGTGAATTAAGATGACGCTAAAATCTGTTAAAGAATGCCCGTATTATCTGATTTCAAGAGTCAGCCTGGCGGTGACTTCCGCCCTAAAAAAAGGTTTTGCCGCCGCCGGGGTGGAAAAGGTCAGGCCCGCTTATTTATGTGTAATGATGAGCCTGTGGGAGGAAGATGGTTTAAAAGTGATCGAACTCGGCAAAAAAGCAGGGCTGGAGCCCTCCACCATGACCGGCTTGCTGGATCGCATGGAGCGCGATGGTCTGGTCAGCCGCACGATGGACCCGAGGGACCGCCGGGTACTGCGGATTTACTTAAATGAAACCGGGCAGAACGTTCGCGACCCGATTCTCAAAGTGATTGACGACGTTTTGGCCGATGTTTTTGCCGGAATTCCCGAGGAAGATATCTCCCACACTAAAAATTTATTGCGCCATGTACTCGCCAACGCGCATGAAGGAAGCATGTGAAATCCATTTTTTTAGCTTTGGGTCGGATTGAAGCTGCATCCCTATTGGTTAGAGAATTGTAGTTGTTCAATTGGTTTTATTCGTTCTATTGGTTTTATTGGTTTAGGGAATTGAAGAGTCGGGAGGTTTTCCCGTCATAGCCACAGTGATTGCGCCGTGATGTCATTGCGAGGAAGTGAAGCGACCGATGCAACCCATGTAAGGTATCGCCTCGAGCAAATCCATGGGACCTCTGTTTTTTTATAACCAATGAAACAAATTCAACGAATTAAACCAATTAAACATTCTAACTTAAACTGTGGATAGATAGACACGGTGAGGACCCGAAACAGACATGTCTAGAAGAAATGAAAAAATTGGTTATGCCTGCGCTTATGCCCCGCTGGTCTTGATCGATGCGGCCGGATACTCACCGTATCGCATCCTGCCGATGAGTGCGTGCCCGGACCAGGCCGGGCAACTGCTGCACGACAATCTTTGCCCGCATGTCAAACGTATTCTGGATCGCGCCATCGGCAAGGATCTTCCTGATCTTGCGGGTGTCGTTTTTATAAACAGCTGCGATGCCATGCGCAGGGTGTGCGATGCCTGGCGGCACGTGCGCCCGGATGAGAATATCATCTTGCTGGACCTGCCGGCCGTCTGCGATGATGCTGCAGTTGCTTTTTTTGCCAAAGAGCTTGCCCGCCTTATGGAAGCGCTTTCAGAATGGAGCGGACGCACCATCTCAAATAGTGATGTTCAAGCCGGTATCGAGCGGTACAACAACCTGTCCGACATTTTTGCCCGGCTGCGCAAACAGCTCCGCCAGGGCAAGCTAGCGGGTGGCAGCACCGCGATGCAAACACTTTACAATGCAGCCATGACGGCGTCGTTCGAAAAAAGCGTGGCACGCTTACAGCAGGCGCTGGCCGAACCGGAATCGAAGGAATCAGAAAGCGACGGAATTCCCGTATTTCTTTTTGGCAATGTCCTGGCAGATCCCGAGGCATTTTCGTTGTTCGAATCCTGCGGCGCCCGTATTATCGAAGATGATCTTTGCACAGGTTCAAGATTATTCACTCCGCTAGAAATTGACGGAAACAAAGATCTGGTTCTTCAAATTTCCCGGAGCCTCATGACCCGCCCCCCCTGTGCGCGGACATTTGATCCTGCCCAGCCGCTGAAGATGGCCGACGACATCCTGACACGCGCTCAGGCTTCCGGCGCCAGAGGTGTTATCGGACAGACGCTCAAGTTTTGCGACCCGTACCTGGATCGTCTGCCGATGGTGCGCGAAACATTGCGCCAGGCCGGCATTCCATTATTGCTGCTCGAAGGGGACTGCAGCCTACGCTCAATCGAACAGCAACGGACCCGAATTGAAGCCTTTATTGAAATGCTGGTTTAATTGATTCCATTTAAAATAAATTAACAAAAAGGGTGTGCCAAATGATGTACGAATACTTTAAAGACATGGCATCCGGAATTGAAGCCAAGATTTTGCAAGAGCCGGAGCTGCCAAATCCCAGGAAAAAATATGCCCTGGAGGTTGCCAGGCTCAGCGGGCGCTTATACTCCGGTAAGGATCAGGTTGCATGGTGCGGCCTGGCCGTCCCTTTCGATCTGCTCAATGCCATGGGCGTCACCTCCTGTTTTGTCGAGTTTGTGGGCGCCGCGCTGGCATCAATCGGCATGGCCGACCCCTTCCTTGAAGAGGCCGAACAGGCCGGCTTTGTCGGCGATACCTGCGGCTTTCACCGCTCGGTAATCGGGGCCGCCAGAAAAGGAATTATGCCTGAGCCGGATTTTATCATCGCCAGCACCTGTCCCTGCTCCGGCGGTATAGCGGTACTGGAAAACCTGGCGCACATGTTTAAAAAAGACCTTTTCGTTTTAAATGTGCCCCAGGAACAATCCAAACAAAACGTACAGTATCTGGCTGAGCAGATAAAAGATATGATTGATTTTATTTCCCGGCATACGGGCGAACCGCTCGATGAGAACAAATTACACCAGGCTGTCGCAAAAACAAATAAAGCCCGGGAAATCATGCAAGACATGTATCGACTCGCCCAAAAAGTGCCTTCGCCGACGGACGGCCGCCTTCTCATTAATTTCGGCATCGTCATGCTGTTATTTCTGGGTACGGATTCGGCCATTGAAATTGCCCAGGCCTACAAAGACGAATTCAACGCCAGGATCGATAATGGGATCCAGGGTGTACCCGATGAAAAGCTGCGGCTGTTGTGGATCCAAAACCGCATTCAGTTTAAGAACCCGCTGGTCGAACTGCTGGAAAAAGAGTATCAGGCCAACATTGTTTCCGATGAATTGAACGACATCTACTGGGATGCCATTGATCCGCAAGACCCTTTTATCGGGATGGCGCGCCGGGCCATTGCAAAACCGTTAAACGTCAACATGCAAAGCCGAATCCATCACCTCCAAAAACTGGCCCGGGACTATAAACTGGACGGTGCCATCAATCCCTGCCACTGGGGCTGCCGCCAGGGAACGGGCGCCAGGGGGCTGATCAGTGACGGACTCAAGCAAATCAATGTGCCGGTGCTGAATCTTGAAGTGGATTGTATGGACACCCGGAATTTTGCCGAAGGACAGCTGCGAACCCGCATCGAAGCCTTCGTGGAAATGCTTGAAAGCCGGCCGCGCCCGGTATGGTAAGAAATGAGATTCGCCTTTAAGGCGTAAGCGGCCAGAAATGTCAGCGCCACCAGGCCCAGCATCACCGACTGGGGTCCAAGGGGGCCGACAACGCTGACAACGCCTTCAGCAATCAGCCTGGCAGTCCCGGTTTGATCCAGCGCCGTGCCC
>Ga0224502_10000918_pt1 | contig 10194 bp, 8 predicted proteins | sample SF_Oct11_sed_USG_5_FD_169104 | JGI IMG/M metagenome (GOLD analysis project Ga0224502, IMG submission 169104) | Sediment microbial communities from San Francisco Bay, California, United States - SF_Oct11_sed_USGS_13 | ecosystem: Environmental > Aquatic > Marine > Sediment | place: USA: California... | reverse complement strand
CTTTTGAATTTGAGCATTTGCCCGCAAAATTGGATGAGTTCAATGCTTACCTCGGGGCGGTGATAAAAGCGGCAATCGATCGCGGAGCTCTGGAAAATCAGGAGGGATCCGGCCGGAAATTCCATGCGGCCCTTCCGGAAATTGAACAGGTGTCGCGGTCACAGCAGGAAAAAATATCCGTTCTGGCTGAAAAACTGAGCACGAGCCAACGTCCGATCATCGTTTGTGCAACGGAAATCGTACGTCAGCAGACGCCCGCTCTGGCAGCCGACGCTGCCTTGCTGTTGCAGGCCGCCGGTAAAAAGGCGGGTCTGTTTTATTTAATGCCCGGTGCGAATGCATTTGCAGCCGGACTGTTTTCGGATGAAACGGCTTCCTTTGAAACCCTTATCGAGGATATTGAAAAGGGTTCAATTAAAGGGCTTATTCTGGTGGAAAGCAATCCTTTCTGGAATTTTCCGGATCGGCAAAGGCTCGAAAACGCACTGGAGCGTCTGGAACTGATGGTTGTGATGGACTATATAAATTCTGAAGCCGCGCAGAAAGCCCATATATTCCTGCCCACAACAACGCTGTATGAATCGGGAGGCGTTTATGCCAATCAGGAAGCAAGGGCTCAGGTCGCACAACCCGCTTACAGGGGCGGCATTCCTATCGCCCTGACCGGCGGTGGCGACCATCCCCCCCGGATTTATGGCACGGGAATCCCGGGGACTGTGCCCGCGGCGGCCTGGCAGTTGCTGGCTTATCTGATAGATGATGGACCGCCGGCGGCGGCAAAGGATCTGCGAGCCGGCATATGGAATTGGCTGGCGGATACCGAGCCCGGATTTAAAGATCTGGGGGCCATTGAAGAAATTCCCGATGACGGTGTGCGGTTTTATCGGGCACCGGACGTTTCTGCGCGGTTTTCAATTCATCCGCCTCGTGATAGTTCGGCCGGCGATGAGCGTTTGGAACTGATTGCCGTCGAGCGGACATTCGGCACCGAAGAGCTCTCTTCTTATTCCGAGTGTCTGACAGATTTTGAGGGAAGCCCGGGTATTTTCATGTGTCGAATTGATGCGCAGAAATTGAACCTGACTGCCGGGGACATGGTTTCCATTGAGTTGGATAGAGGGGCCCTCAAAGCGAATTTGCGAATAGTCGATAATATGGCTGCCGGGGCGCTGATAATCCCCCGGCACAAAAATCTGGATTGGCAAAAAATGGATACCGGCGAAACATGGGTTAGGCGAGATCAAATTCGAAAGCTAAAAGATTAGCTGGTAAATACCATTGTTACAATCCTTTAACAACGGACTACGGACAACAGACAACAGGCAGATCGTATGTTAACCTGGATTACTGGATTCATCATACTGATTGCAAAATTAAGTGTTGTACTTCTGGTTTTGCTTCTGCTGGCCGCATACCTCGTGTGGCTGGAGCGCAAATTTCTGGCAAGACTGCAGATTCGTTACGGGCCGAACCGGGCCGGAAAATTCGGGCTGCTTCAACCGATTGCGGATACCATCAAAATGCTCACCAAGGAAGATATCGTTCCGGCGGCGGCGGATCGTTTTATTTTCCTCCTGGCACCCGCGGTGGTCGCCACGACGGCCCTGATGATGTTTGCCGTCGTTCCGTTCGGCGGCAGCTTAACCCTTTTTGGGGAAAAAGTGCCGCTGGTTATTGCGGACCTGAACGTGGGGCTGCTTTATGTTTTTGCGCTCTCTTCTTTAGGGGTCTACGGTGTCGCTATGGGGGGCTGGGCCTCAAATTCGAAATACAGCCTGTTAGGCGGAATCCGCGGTGCGGCTCAAATGATCAGCTATGAGCTTGCCCTGGGGCTTTCCCTGGTTCCGATTGTCATGCTGGCGGAGTCCTTCAGCATCGTGGAAATTGTTAAGGCCCAGGAGAAATACCCGTTTATTTTGGTGCAGCCGGTTGCGTTTGTCATCTTCATGATAAGTGCCATGGCTGAAAGTAAACGGATTCCCTTTGATTTGCCCGAGGCTGAAAATGAACTGGGGGCCGGCTACCACACCGAATACAGTGGAATTCGCTTCGGGCTTTTCTTTTTGGGAGAATATGTGCATCTGCAGGTACTGGGTGCGCTGGTGGCGGTTCTTTTCCTGGGCGGCTGGCGGGGCCCCATTTTGCCGCCGCCGGTATGGCTTTTGATCAAGATCATTTTTGTGGCGCTGGTGATGATCTGGGTCCGAGGAACCCTGCCGCGGCTGCGTTATGATCAGCTCATGGCGCTGGGATGGAAGGTTCTCATTCCTGCAGCCCTTTTAAATATTATGGTAACGGGAGCAATTTTATTAATATAAAATTTGTCAATTGTCAGTTGTTAGTTGTCCGTTGAGATTGAGCTGGGGATTCAATTGAATATTTTGGATATCCCGTCCAAGGCTATTGATCCAATATGTTTCTTGGAATTGAAGTTGGCAAATAGCCATTGGAGTCAAGAATGCCAAAAGCGCGATAGGCATTCCACGGACAACGGACGACGAACAACCAACCACGCACGCAGGAAGCACATTATCGATGAATGAAGCCTTAGATGCAATAAAAGCACTGGCGAGCGGTTTCGCCACGACCTTCAAGCATCTCTTCCGAAAGCCCATAACGGAAGAATACCCGGAATACAAACGTCCGCTGCCGGCACGCAGCCGGGCCCGCATCATTCTGACCCGGGATCCGGACGGCGGTGAACGTTGCGTGGCCTGTTATCTGTGTTCGGGGGTTTGTCCGGTCAGCTGCATCTCCATGCAATCGGCCGAAAGAGAAGACGGTCGGCGATATGCTGAATGGTTTCGAATTAACTTTGCCCGCTGTATTTACTGCGGTCTATGCGAAGAGGCCTGTCCGACTTCCGCAATTCAGCTGACGCCGGCGTTTGAAAATTGCAAAAGAGATATCCTGACGCTGGTATACGAGAAAAAGGATCTGCTTGTAAGCCATCAGGGTAAAGACAAAGGATATAATTTTTACAAATATGCAGGCGTGGCCACCGGGGTCGGCGGGAAAGGCGAGCATATAAGGGAGGATAAGCCGGTCAATATCAAAACGAATCTTCCATGATTGAGCGGGAATGCTCAATGTCAGTTGTGTGTTGTCAGTTGTCTGTCGTAAAAAATTGACAAGACTAATTAAGCTAGAACGGACGACGGACCACTGACAACAGACGATCCGGGTTTAACCGGGTAAAATTTTAATTTTTAATTTGAAAAACTTACAATGACTGTTTATTCCATCATATTTTACGTTCTATCCGCCATTATTTTAATAACCACCGGCATCGCCATCACGCGGCGCAACCTGGTGCATGCGGTGGTGTATCTGGTTTTTTCTTTTTTCGGCAGCGCCATGATGTTTTACCTTTTCGGGGCGCCCCTGCTGGCGGTGCTGGAAGTGATCATCTATGCCGGTGCCATCATGATCCTTTTTTTATTTATCATCATGATGGTCAAAGTGGAGGCTTCCGAAGAGCGTTTGTTTCCGATACGGCAATGGCTGCCGATGGCTCTGATGGGCGTCGTCTATCTCATTATGGGCACTGTAATTGTTTCTTCGGCTCCCGGCAGCCAGGTTACCCTGGAGATCGCGCTGGCCAAACCAAAAGCATTCGGGGAATATCTGTTTCAAACACACTGGCTCGTCATCGAGATCGTTTCGTTGCTGCTGCTGGTCGCACTTATCGGCGCACTTTATCTGGGACGCAAAAAACCCGCAGACGATATTTGAAAGGATAGCAAATGATCGTTCCCTTTGGCCATGTACTTATTTTAGCCGGGATTCTTTTCCTGATAGGGATATTTTGTGCGGTCGTGCGGCGCAACCTGATCATGATTGTGCTGGGCGTGGAAATTATGTTAAATGCCGCCTCGATTGTGTTTGTGGGCGCCGCATTGCGCTGGCAACATCTGGAAGGTCAGGTATTTGCCCTTTTTATTTTAGCAGTGGCAGCCGCAGAGGTATCCGTTGGGCTGGCTTTGATTGTTTATGCTTACAGGAGAACCGGGTCATTTGATCCGAATGTGTATAACAGCCTTAAATAATAACTGTCTAAATATTAAGTAGTACTTTATTTCATTTAACAAATTGTGAAATTCCAAATCGCAAAACACAAATATCAAACAAATCCCAATGACCCAAATTCAAAATCCCAATGTTTTGGTCATTGAAAATTGAGATTTATTTGTAATTTGGTGCTTGTAATTTGAAATTTTATATCTTGGCATTTAAATGCCCAACACGTGTTTTTATTAACAACAAATTAAAAGGGCACCAATGACTTTATCCGGGATAAACCAAGCGACTTTGATTGCGGCCATGCTGACGACGCTGCTGCCGTTTGTCGCTTTTGTTCTAATTATGATCTTTACCCGGGCCTATCCGCGACTTTCGGCAGGGTTGTCGATTGCCGCGGTCACGCTGTCACTTTTAAGTGCCCTTTTTCTGCTTGGCAAACACTGGGGGCTGGGTTCTCCCATCCAGTTTACCTTTCGCTGGGTGGTTTCCGGTGACATCCAGATTCCGTTCGGTTACCTGCTGGATCCGGTCAGTCTGTTGATGCTGGTGGTGGTGACCGGGATCAGCTTTTTGGTTCAGGTATATTCGATCGGCTATATGGCCGGTGATCCGGGATTCTCCAGATACTATGCTTTTATGTCCCTTTTTGCCTGGGCGATGATGAGCCTGACGCTATCGCCCACCATGCTGCAGCTTTATATTTTCTGGGAACTGGTGGGGCTTTCTTCTTATCTGTTAATCGGTTTCTGGTATGAAAAATTCAGTGCCACCGAAGCCGGTAAGAAAGCATTTGTAATGACCCGGCTGGGGGATGTGGCATTTTTTATCGGATTGCTTCTGGTTTTGATCCCCCTCGGCAATCTGAACATACTGGAAGTAAACGGTCCGTCGGTCGCCGCACAAATGCCGCCGGTACTCATCACCGTTTCCGCTCTGCTGATTTTTGGCGGAATCATCGGTAAAAGCGCCCAGTTTCCGCTGCTGACCTGGTTGCCGGACGCGATGGAAGGCCCGACTCCGGTGAGCGCCCTGCTGCACTCCGCCACGATGGTGGCCGCCGGTGTTTACCTGTTTGCACGCCTCTTTCCGTTTTTCAGCCTATCCCCCACGGCCATGGCCATCTTTCTGGCAATCGGCACCATCAGTATGTTGATGGCGTCCACCATGGCGATGGTCAGCCGGGATATCAAACAGGTGTGGGCCTACTCAACCATCAGCCAGCTGGGTTTTATGATCATGGGCCTGGCTGCCGGCAGCTATTTTGCCGGCGTCTATCACCTGACGACTCACGCCGGGTTCAAGGCCTTGCTCTTTCTTTGTTCCGGCGTTTTTATCCACGCCTATGAATCCAATGACATTTTTGAAATCAGCCGACAGGGTGGACGCCGTCTGAAAATTCCGATGATCTGTATTATTATCGCCGCCGCTGCGCTTGCAGGCCTGCCGCCTTTGTCCGGATTTTTCAGCAAAGAACTGATCCTGGCCGGTCTGGCTGCTTTGAAGAACCCGATCTGGCTGATGGCGGGACTGCTGGGCGCGTTTTTGACCGCCTATTATGCCTTCCGGATGATCTTTATTCTCATGTTTCCGAAAGCCGTTATGCCGGCATCCGCAGCTGAAGCTGATCAGGGCCATGCGGCCGAACATCACGCAACGCATTATGGGGTGATGGCCTGGCCGTTAATCATCCTGGCCGCCATTACTTTGTTGCTGGGCCTGTATGAAGCACCGCTGGATCATTTTATTTCCGGACCATTGCAGAATGCAGCGGGTAACCCGGCCCATTTTGCGTGGTTGCCTTTTGTGGCTATGGCCATTGCGGCGGCCGGAGTGGGGTTGGCCTGGCTGGAATTCGGGCGCCCGCAAGCCGATCGGATCGGCTTTGTGGAGAGGATCCCGGCGCTGAATACTTTTTTCGCCAAACGCTGGTATATCGATCACTTTTATCGCCTGTGTCTGAACTACATTGTTTATAAAGGTGTTGCCAGTTTTTGTAAGCAAAATGACGACCGCGTCATCGACAGCGGCATTGACGGACTGGGCAAAGGCACAGTTGCAACCGGCCGGGTTCTGTCCCGCTTACATCTGGGGATGGTTCAATACCGGCTGCTGGTCATCTTCGTTGTCCTGGTCCTGCTGGCGTTGTATTTTTTATTTTAATTTTTCAAACAAATAAAGTGATTTCCAAAAATCCGAAGTACGAAGTACGCCTGATTATATAAAATTGGTCGAAACAAATTCAAAATCCGAAATACAAATGTTCTAAACTTAGATTTTGGGTCACTTGATATTTGTATTTGTTTCGTATTTCGATATTCGAATTTCGAATTTAACAAAAATGGTAATTACAGACAGTGCTAAATTGACAAAATTTGGATGGAGTGTATTTTCTTAACCTTATTTATTAGCAGTCCTGTGTTTATATATGCTCAACTTAGAGAGTTAAGTAGATGAAAATGGAGTTTGCCAGCTTTCCCTATCTTTCATGCATCCTTTTAAGCTGTGTGATTGGCCTTTTGATTATCCTCCTTCTTCCTGAGAAACGGAAGCAGGAAATCAAATGGATCAGTGCAATTTTTTCCGGAAGCACGCTGGTTTTAGCTTTGTATCTGTTTTTTGCCTATGACAAAAGCACCGGCGGTCTGCAGTTTGTAGAAAAAATTCTGTGGGTCAAATCCATGGGTATCACTTATTTTAATGCCGCCGACGGATTCAATTTGCCCAATCTGCTGCTGACCGGGATTGTATTTTTTACCGGCGTGCTGACGATGTGGGAAATGCAAACCCGTGTAAAAGAATTTTATGCGCTTTATTTTTTACTGGTTACCGGCGTGTTCGGGCTCTTTATGAGCATGGATCTGTTTTTCATTTTTGTCTGGTATGATGTTTCCTTATTTCCCATGTATTTGCTCATCGTCGTCTGGGGGACCACGCGTAAAGAATACGCGGCCATGAAATTAACGCTTTACCTGCTGGCCGGCAGTGCCCTGATTTTGCCGGCGATTGTCTACCTTTTTGTCAAATCCGGCTTGAATACCTTTGATATTGTCTCCCTGATGCAGCCGGGGACCTTTACGGCCGGACAGCAGAAATTTGCGTTTATTTTGCTGTTTCTGGGCTTCGGTATTCTGGCGGCTGTCTGGCCTTTTCATACCTGGTCACCGATCGGTCATGTCGCCGCTCCCCATGCCGTCAGCATGGTGCATGCCGGTGTGTTGATGAAAATCGGCGCTTTCGGCGTCCTGCGGGTGGCTATTTTTCTTTGCCCGCAGGGCTGGCAGTATTGGTCCCAGCTGATGGCGTTTTTGGCGGCGATCGGTATTGTCTATGGCGCACTGGCCGGCCTGCGCCAGACCGATCTTAAATATGTGATTGGATATTCCAGTGTGTCGCATATGGGAATTGTCGGTCTGGGGTTGTCAACCGTCAGCGTCGATGGCCTCAACGGTGCGGTATTTCAAATGTTTGCCCATGGAGTGATGACCGCTTTGTTCTTTTCTTCGGTGGGCTATATTTATGATAGAACCCATACGAAAGCGATTGCTGAGTTGGGCGGGTTGAGTAAAATTATGCCCGTGGCCTCCACTTACTTTATTGTAGCGGCCATGGCGAGTATGGGTATCCCCTGTCTGGCAAGCTTCTGGGGAGAATTGGTGGTATTCATCTCAGCGTTTAAGGTTTATCCGATTCGCGGAGCAATGGCCATCCTCGCCCTGGTGATCAGTGCGCTGTTTATGCTGCGGGTCGTGCAAAAAACCTTTTACGGTCCCAAAAATGAGCAGTATGCGCAGCTGCCGGATGTCCCTTTTGGTTTGGGGGTGCCCCGGATGATTCTGGTTGCGGTTCTGGTGTTTTTTGGACTTTATCCGTCGCTGCTGTTTGACATGATCGAGACGGCTTCAATTCCATTCATTAACGGATTACCATGATGAAGTGGATGATCTTCAGTCCTGAAATCTATTATCTGCTGGCGAGCCTGTGGTTTCTGGCGCGTTCTATGATACCGCACCCCAAACCCGGGCGCAATTATTTCAGCGCTCTTTTTCTGGCTGCTGCCGGTGTGGTGGTTTGCCTGATTACGGTCAAATCAGAGGGCATCCTCTTTTTCAATGCCTATCAGGTTAATCTGTTCTCCCAGGTATTTAAGGTGTTGCTGTCGTTGGGGCTGTTTCTGGTCATTTGCCTGTGTTCGAATCTCACCGGAGTCAGAAAAAAACATCATCCGGAATTTTATCTTCTGTTAATTGTCTGCACGCTGGCGATGATGATGTTGGTCAGCAGCGTGCACTTGCTGGCGATCTACGTTTCACTCGAGCTTTCGAGCTATTGCCTTTACATACTGGTGGCCTTAAGGCGCGGCCAAGATATGGGCATTGAGGCCGGTATTAAATATTTTCTGATCGGAATCACCGCTTCGGCCGTGATGCTTTTTGGCCTGGCTTTGCTTTACGGCACCACCCAGGCCACCTATGTGAGTGATATGGCTCGGGTACTTCCCGGTGTCATCGACAAACCCGCCGTGATCATTGGTCTGCTGCTGACCCTCAACGGATTCTTTTTTAAGCTCGCCGTTTTCCCGTTTCATTTCTGGGCGCCGGATGTGTATCAGGGCGCCGCCAATCAGGTCACCGCTTATATCGCCACTGCTTCCAAAGTGGCAGCTATCGCCCTGCTGATACGAATGGTCGCATTAACCGGCAGCGGTGCGGCCGGCAATTATCTGGCGCACGTTCTGGTGGCGCTTTCGATCGTTTCGATGACGGTGGGTAACCTGGCGGCAATCGTACAAAAGGACATCAAACGGCTTCTGGCATATTCGACGGTTGCCCATGCCGGTTATGTATTGATCGGGATATTGAGTATGAGTCAGGCCGGATACAGCGGCGTTATTTTTTATGCCCTGGCCCTATTGATGATGAAATTCACCGCATTTCTGGTGGTGGTCAAGGTGGCCGATGGTGACCGCAACTTACAGATTGATCAGCTGGCAGGCTTGCATCAACGCTCTCCGCTGCTGGCGCTGGCATTGATGGTATCCATTTTCAGTCTCGCGGGTATTCCGCCGACCATTGGATTTACCGGAAAGCTCTTCGTGTTTTTGGCCGCCATGGAGCAGGGCTACTTCACTTTGGTGCTCATCGCCATGTTTAATGTGGTCATCTCCCTCTATTACTACCTGCTGGTGTTAAAAGCGGCCTACCTGCAGGAACCGGACGGGGCATTGCCTGAGCTGCAGCTATCCCCACAGGTAAAAGTGCTCACCGGAGCATTAATCATTGCGATGGTTGGTGTGGGTATTTTCCCCACCTACATCCTTGAGGTCGCTGAAGCCGCCGCGCGTTTTTTAGTGTGAAAACGGTTGGATGAGTTGGATTATTTTTGGAGGACGGTTTGTTCACTAATCTTTTCGGGAAGGACCTAGGCGTCAGTGTCCGGGAGTGCCGGCATGGGAATTTTGACAAAGTCGATACCCTCTTCTTTTAGCATTTTTTCTTCTTCTTTGGTGCTAACGCCTCGGATATTGCGGGGTTCCTCGACCCCATAATGGATTTTCAAAGCTTCTTTGGCAAAATCACATCCGACATCATCAAAATTTTTCTCAACATAATCAACAATTTCTTTGCCGACTTTTTTCAGATTTTCTTCCTGCAGCGATGTTTTTTGCGGTATCGGTGAGGATTTGATCGCAAAGGTGGACGGTATTCTGGACACACCCGTATTATTGCAGACCGGGCAGGCGATCAGTTCCTTTTTTTTCTGGGTCTGATAGGCCTCACTATCTTCAAACCAGCCTTCAAATGCGTGACCCTTAACACATTGTAAATCGTAAGCAATCATCCAAGAACACCCCGGTATTTAAAAATATTCAATAATATTCAATTAATAGAAAGTAACTAACTAAAAAATAACACATCTGTCAATATTTTTAAAGGCGTTATTATCAGAATTTACTAATTTAACAGAATGTTGTAGAATAAAACTGAAACCGGGATTCATCAATCGTAAATCTGATCATTTAACGCCTTGACCGCATTAGAACCGGTATTTGTCAGAATTTATACCGCTTTTCATAATAATGTTCCGAAATACGGAAGTGCGGCATAAACGAATGTACGGTTGTAGAAAAAAATGTTTCAATACCGGAACGTTTTTTTGACAACCACTATAAGG
>Ga0224502_10000917_pt1 | contig 10208 bp, 9 predicted proteins | sample SF_Oct11_sed_USG_5_FD_169104 | JGI IMG/M metagenome (GOLD analysis project Ga0224502, IMG submission 169104) | Sediment microbial communities from San Francisco Bay, California, United States - SF_Oct11_sed_USGS_13 | ecosystem: Environmental > Aquatic > Marine > Sediment | place: USA: California... | reverse complement strand
TAGCTAACCGGGCAGTTACGACGGTCGGCATTTGGCTAACGGAAGAGAACTACGATGGCAGAAACAGCGGCAGTAGGAAATACGCCTTTTATCTGGGAAGGCACTGATCGCAGGGGCAAAAAGATCAAGGGCAAGAGCCTCGCGGCCGACGAAGCCGCGGTGCGCGCCGATCTTCGCCGTCAGGGTGTCGTACCCAGCAGGATCAGGAAACAGAGCAAGGGCCTTTTCAAGCGTACAGCGAAGATCACGCCGGGCGACATAGCTATCTTCAGCCGCCAGTTGGCAACGATGCTGGCTGCCGGTATTCCGCTCGTCCAGGCATTCGAAATCGTCGGCAACGGCCACGAGAATGCGGCAATGCAGAAGCTGATCCTGGCCGTGAAGGCAGACGTGGAAGGCGGCAGTGCGCTGGCCGAGGCGCTCGCCAAGCATCCGATCTACTTCGACGACCTGTTCGTGAATCTCGTCGAGGCCGGTGAACAGGCGGGTGCACTCGAGACCCTGCTCGACAAGATTGCCACCTACAAGGAAAAGACCGAGGCGATCAAGAAGAAGATCAAGAAGGCCCTGACCTACCCGGCGGCGGTTCTCGTAGTTGCGTTCGTCGTAACGATCATTCTGCTGATCTTCGTGATCCCGGCCTTCGAGGACCTGTTCCAGGGCTTCGGTGCCGACCTGCCCGCGTTTACGCGCCTCGTCATTACTCTCTCGCAGTTCGTGCGTGACCAGGGCTGGATTCTGGCTATCATCATCGGCGCGGCCATCTATACCTTCTTCTATTTCAAGAAACGTTCGCGGCCGATGCGGCATTTTCTCGACCGCATGGCGCTGAAAACGCCGATAATCGGTCCGATCCTGCAGAAAGCAGCCATTGCCCGTTATGCACGGACGCTGTCCACGATGTTCTCCGCCGGCGTGCCGCTGGTCGAGGCCCTGGAGTCGGTGTCCGGCGCAACGGGCAACATCGTTTACGAGACGGGTGTTCTGCGCATGCGTGACGAAGTCGCGACGGGTCAGCGCCTGCAGCAGTCGATGGAGAATACCGGCCTGTTCCCGAACATGGTTATTCAGATGATTGCCGTGGGTGAGGAATCCGGCTCGCTCGACGAGATGTCGGCAAAAGTCGCCGACTTTTACGAGGAAGACGTGGATAACGCGGTGGATAACCTGTCCAGCCTGCTGGAACCGATGATCATGGCGATCCTCGGCGTCCTGGTCGGCGGCCTGGTCATCGCGATGTACCTGCCGATCTTCAAGATGGGTGCGGTCATTTAATCTGGCACCGACCAGCATTAGATATGATAATCAGGCGGCGCCCACGGGCGCCGCCTGTTTTTCAGGGGTCCGTAACGATGCAAGCCTTGTTTATTGAATCTCCACTGGTGTTCATTGGCAGCGTCTTTGCGCTGGCGCTCCTGATCGGCAGCTTTCTGAACGTTGTCATTCATCGACTGCCGCTGATGATCGAGCGCGAATGGCGCGCCCAGTGCGACGAACTCGCGGCGACACCCGCCGCCGACATACCCAAAGGGCGTTTCGATCTTGTCGCCCCCCGCTCTCGCTGCCCCTCCTGCGGGCACCAGATCACAGCCATGCAGAACATTCCCGTCATCAGCTACCTCGTGCTGGGCGGCAAATGTGCCGGCTGTGGCAAGGGAATCTCGGCCCGTTACCCGATCATCGAATTACTAACGGCGTTTTTGAGCGGCATCGTCGCCTGGCACTTCGGCTTCGGCTGGGAATCTGCGTTTGCGATAGTCCTCACCTGGGCACTGATTCCGATCAGCATCATCGACATTGATCACCAGTACATCTACGACAGCGTCGTGCTGCCGCTCGTCTGGCTGGGACTGGTGTTGAGCCTTTTTCACCCGGTGCCCGGGGCTGACACGCTGTTCATTGAACCCCGTTCGGCCATCGTCGGCGCCGTGGCCGGTTACTTGAGCCTGTGGAGCGTATACCACCTGTTCCGGATCATTACCGGCAAGGAGGGCATGGGCTATGGTGATTTCAAGCTCCTTGCCGCACTCGGAGCCTGGCTAGGCTGGCAGATGTTGCCGCTGATCATCCTGATGTCGGCAGTCGTCGGCGCCGTTACCGGCATCCTGATGATCGTCTTCAGGCGACACGAGCGCAGCACGCCCATTCCTTTCGGGCCTTACCTTGCCGCTGCCGGCTGGATAGCCATGCTCTGGGGTCGTGACATCGTCAACTGGTATCTCGACTTCATGGGCGCGACGGGGTGAACGATGCGAAGGCGTCTGGTGGCAACAGGGTCTTTCGTGTCGGCCTGACCGGCGGCATCGCCAGCGGCAAATCGACAGTCGCCGATTATTTTGCTGAACTCGGAGTACCCGTAGTCGATACGGATCTGATCGCAAGGGAAGTCGTCTCGATCAACTCTCCGGCGCTCGAAGAAATTCGCACGGCCTTCGGACCGGATGTCATTTCCGCCGACGGCACGCTCGATCGAGCCGCCATGCGCAAGATCGTTTTCGCCGACGACGGCAAACGCCGGCTCCTCGAGAGCATCCTGCACCCGCGCATTCGGGAGCTCGCATTTCGACGCGCCGACCAGGCATCCGCACCTTATGTCATCATCGTCGTGCCGTTGTTGTTCGAATCGCCAATGCGGAACGCCATGGACCGCATCCTGGTGCTTGATTGCTCGGTAGAGACTCAACTTAAGCGATTGCTTGCCCGCGATTGCGAAACCGAGGAACAGGCGAATAAGATAATCGCCGCGCAGGCCACGCGCGACGAACGCCTGTCCATCGCCGATGACGTCATTACCAACGACGGCGACCTCGAAGCAACGCGCCGGGAAGTCGGCCGACTGCACCGGCGCTACCTCGCGCTCGCCTTGCGCAGCAGCTGACGGTCTATTTGCGAGAATCCGAAGCGTGGCGCAAAATACCCGAATGGCTGCAACTGCTCCCAATCCAAAGGCAGAAAGCGCTCGAGCCCTCAATTACGAGCAGCCGCTGAGCGAGCGGATGCGCACCTTTTTGCGCCTGGAATTCCTGTACCAGCAACTGCTTTATAACTGTGACGTCGACTCCGACTGGGCAACCCGGGCCATCATCTCATCGCTACTGGAGATCATGGCAATTCTGACGCGCGGCGACGTACGCAGCGAGGTTCATAAGGAACTTGACCTCAACATCGACAACCTCAAGCGCTTCCAGAGCCAGCCAGGCGTCGACGGAGGGCGCCTGGGCAACCTGATCGCCAACCTGGCCGCGGCGCGCGAAGATATAGATGCCATTGGCACCCAGTTCATGCAGCCACTCAAGGACAGTGAATTCCTGAGCGCGATCAAGCACCGCAGCTCGATACCGGGCGGGACCTGTGAATTCGATTTGCCGGAGTACAGCCACTGGTTACGGCAGCCCTTCGAGCGCCGCCAGAAAGACATTGACGTTTGGATTGCCGTAATCCGGCCGATCTGCGATGCGGTCACGGAGTTGCTATGGCTGATTCGCGAGAGCGCTCAGCCGGTCGAAAAAACAGCCATCAACGGCATGTACCAGCACCGAATGCAAAAGGATCGCAGCTGCCGACTGCTGCGCGTGACCTTGCCGGAAAACACGACCCTCTACCCGGAAATCTCCGGCAGCCAGCACCTCTTCACGATTCGCTTTCTCGATTGGTCGACCATCGACAAGCGAGCGGTGCAAACGGGGCACGACGTAGAGTTCAAACTCAGTATCTGCTGATACGACCGTAAAAACGGCATGGAACAAAGCGGATAGTTAACTGCGCGCCCTTATTTGCCTGAGCCTGCCGGGTTGCGCCGGCGGGCAAGTCTCGCCGATTCCGAAACGCGTTGCAGTTCGTCGACGACCGGCGCATCTGCCGGCAATAAAATTTCCGCCTTCAGCTCGTGTGCCTCCACCCAGCGTATGGATTGACCTTCTGCGCCATCGGGCGTGCCCTCCCAGGCGGTCACGAGGAAGAAATCGACGGCAACACTGAATTCGGGATAGTCGTGCTCTATGTAATGAAAATGCCGGGTATCGCCGATGTCGATGCCGAGCTCTTCCGACAGTTCCCGGCGTAAAGCCGCGCCGAGCGACTCCCCGGCCTTAACCTTGCCGCCGGGAAACTCCCAGTGGTCCTTCAGCGAGTGTGAGCGGGTGCGATCCGCGATCAGTACGCGCCCCGCGCCGTCCCGAAGGATTCCCGCGACAACCCGGATACGATTGCCGTCGGCGCTCAGCTCAACTTGCCGTGGCATTGCTTGAATTTCTTGCCGGAACCGCACGGACATGGCTCATTGCGCCCGATCTTTCTGCCGGAGCGCACAAAAGGCTCTGCGGCCGCGGCGGTTGCTGTCGCCTGCCCTGCTGCCTGCCCGCTCGGCTGAGGTGGCGGCTGGCCCAGTGCGGACGCCTCATCGTGTTTGAATTTGAGCGCCTGTGCGCGTCGGCGTTCGGCCTCCATGCGCTGCACGTCTTCTTCACTCTGGATACGTACACGGGAAAGCATGCTGATCGTGTCGTGCTTTACCTGCTCGAGCATCTCGCCGAACATTTCGAAGGCTTCGCGCTTGTATTCCTGCTTTGGATTTTTCTGGGCATAGCCGCGCAGGTGAATGCCCTGTCGCAGGTAGTCCATGCCGGCAAGATGTTCCTTCCAGTGATTGTCGAGCTGCCTCAGCATGATTTCCTTCTCGACCTGGCGCATCAGCGGCGCTCCGATCGCCGCAACTTTCTCGTCGTAAGCTGCCTGCATTTCCTTGACGGCCCGTTCGCGGATCTGATCCTCGTTCATCCGGCTGTCTTCGCGCAGCCACCCGGGGATATCCAGCGGCGTCAGGAATTCGCTGGTAAACGCATGGGCCAGGCCCTCCGGATCCCATTGCTCCTCGACGCTACCTGGCGGTATGTACTGGTCGACAACCCCTTCGACGACTTCCTTGCGAATGGCTGATATCGAGTCCGCGATATCGTCGGCGGCCATCAGTTCCGATCGCTGGTGATAGACGACCTTGCGCTGATCATTGGCAACGTCATCGTATTCGAGCAGGTTCTTGCGGATGTCGAAGTTGTGCGACTCGACCTTGCGCTGTGCCTTCTCGATCTGCCGGGTTAGCAGCCTGGATTCGATGGCCTCGCCCTCGCGCATGCCGGCCCGGGCCAAGAGCGCCTTGGTTCGCTGCGGATCGCCGAAGATGCGCATCAGGCTGTCTTCCATCGACAGGTAAAAACGACTGGAGCCCGGATCGCCCTGGCGGCCGGAACGGCCACGCAGCTGGTTGTCGATGCGACGCGATTCGTGTCTTTCGGTGCCGATAATATGCAGGCCGCCGGCGTCCAGCACCTGCTGATGCCGTTCCTGCCAGTCTGCCTTTATCCTGTCGACGTCGGCGTCGTCGCCCTCTGCGGCAATCTCCGCCTCGAGGCTGCCGCCGAGCACGATGTCGGTACCGCGGCCTGCCATGTTGGTAGCAATCGTGATTGCGCCCGGCCGGCCCGCCTGCTGCACGATCGCTGCCTCGCGTTCGTGCTGCTTGGCGTTCAGCACCTCGTGCTTGATGCTACGTTTCTTGAGAATCGACGACAGCGTTTCGGAGGTCTCGATGGACGTGGTACCGACAAGGACCGGCTGGCCACGCTCGCGACAGTCGCTGATGTCCTCGATGATCGCCTCGAACTTGTCCTGCTGCGTCAGGTAAACGAGATCCGGCATGTCATTGCGGATCATTGGCTTGTGCGTCGGGATGACGATAACCTCGAGTCCGTAAATTTGCTGGAACTCGAAGGCCTCGGTGTCGGCGGTACCGGTCATGCCGGACAGGTTGTCGTATAGCCTGAAATAGTTCTGGAACGTGATCGATGCGACGGTCTGGTTTTCCTGCTTGACCGTCACGCCTTCCTTCGCCTCCACCGCCTGGTGCAGCCCGTCCGACCAACGCCTGCCGGGCATTGTTCGACCGGTAAATTCGTCGACGATGACGATCTCACCGTCCTTGACGATGTATTCGACGTCCTTGTTGAACATCGCATGTGCGCGCAGCGCGGCGTTCAGGTGGTGCAGCAGGCGGATGTTCTGCGCGTCGTACAGCGACTCGCCCTCGCCCAGCAGACCAGCCTTGACCATCAGCTCTTCGACGTACTGGTGGCCATCCTCGGTGACATGCACCTGGCGGGATTTTTCGTCACCAATGTAATGGCCGCGGATCGCCAATCGGCAGATCGACACGCCATCCTGCTCTTCCTTTGAAAGCACCACATCGGCGCCGCGTTCTTCGCCAATCGCCACTGCGTCATCGACCGACATCACGTTGCTATGAGCGCCGTCTTCACCGGCCACATTGACCGGCTTGCCCTGCGGGTCGAGCAGCGCAATTTTCTTCAGCATGATGTCGTGGTTGGTGGCGCCGTCGGGTTCGGTATGAGGCCGGAGCTTCGGTATCAGCTTGTTGATCTTCTGATACAGATCAGTGCTTTCCTCGACCGGGCCCGAGATAATCAAAGGTGTGCGGGCTTCGTCGATCAGGATGGAATCGACCTCGTCGACGATACCGAAATTCAGCTCGCGCTGTACCTTGTCGTCCAGCGAGAAAGCGAGATTGTCACGCAGGTAGTCGAAACCCAGTTCATTATTCGTGGCGTAGGTAATGTCGGCTTCATAGGCCGCGCGCTTTTCTTCGTGAGACTGCCCGGACTTTGCCACACCGACGGTCAGTCCGAGGAAGCGGTAAACGGGGCCCATCCAATCGGCGTCGCGCTGGGCAAGGTACTCGTTGACGGTAATGACGTGGACACCATTACCGGACAAAGCGTTCAGGTAGGCCGGCAGCGTGGCCACCAGGGTCTTACCCTCACCGGTGCGCATTTCGGCGATGTTGCCCCGGTGCAGAACCATGCCACCAATCAACTGGACGTCGAACGGTCGCAGACCCAGGGTGCGCCATGCCGCCTCGCGAGCGACGGCGAAGGCCTCCGGAAGCAGGTCATCGAGCGAGGTGCCGTCGGCTACGCGCTGACGGAATTCATCGGTTCTGCCGCGCAGGTCTTCGTCGCTGAGCGCCTTGACACCCTCCTCGAGACCGTTGATCCGATCGACGATCTTCGAGTATTGACGGAGCAGACGCTGATTGCGGCTGCCGAAAATGCGCGTTAAGAAATTGGCCACCGGGGGCTCCCGAAACGACCGACCGGAATTGCCGGGGGCCGGTAAACAAAAAAGCGGTATTTTACTGACTGATCATAAATTTGCACGATCGGAACGCGCATTTCGGACAAACAGTTCAGGACGTTATGGGGCTCGGACCGCAAATGACAAGGCCGGTTCCAGCACCGCGTGCGGCATTATAAGCTTGCGGTGCGAAGAAGGTACTGCGCCAGGCTTTGCGACTGCGGTTTTCCCCGTTGTGATCGGCGCCGAATGCGCGCCAGGCGGGCGCTTGCTGCGGATGGCGCTCAGACGCCGCTATCCGGCGTCCCGAGGTCTGGCAACCGGCGAATGCTAGTCGGCGTCGCGACGAATGAAGGTAACCGGATTCACCCGCTGGCCGTTCTTCAGCACCTCAAAATGCAGGTTCGGACCGGTGGCACGCCCGGTATCACCCATCAGGGCAACCGTCTGGCCTTTCCGCACCTCTTCGCCGACATCGACCAGATTCTCCGCATTGTGTGCATAACGCGTCGAATAACCATTGCCGTGGTTTATCTCCACGAGATTACCGAAACCGTAGCGGGTCGCTGACCACGTAACGACACCGTCGGCCACCGCGATGATCTCGGCGCCTTCCTTGCCGGCGAAATCCACACCGCGATGATTGGCCGGCTTCCCGGTGAATGGATCCGTGCGACGACCGAAATAGGATGACATCCAGCCGGATTTGACCGGTCGGCCCTGCGGATAGACGCGCGCAGACAGATTCTGGTTGGCCAGAACGCTTTCGAGAACAAACAGCTGCGCCTCACGGTCATTCAGCTGACTGTCGAGTTCCGCCATCGCCAGCAGGACATCGGGTGCGGCGACGCCGGAGCCCGCGAGGCTGGGTTCTTCCGGACCACCCATAGCGGGCTCCGAGTCGAAATCGAATTCCCCGTCCTCGAGTTCGGCCATTTCGGTCAGTCGACGTCCCAGGGCATCGAGACGGATCACACGAGCGTTCATCTGGCCGATACGGATGGCCAGGGCGTCCAGCGTGTCCTCGGTCTCCTGCCGGGTGCGGGCGATTTCTTCCATTTGGGTGATGAGTTCCCCGGATAGCGAAACAACTTCTGTGCGGCTGACGCCTGAGCCAGTTTGCGCAGAATACAGGTAACCTGCGCCGAACATGACCGCACCAATAACGCCCAAAAAGACGACGCCAACAAGAGCTGCAAACCTGCCCGACAGGTTGACCTGCCGCGGTTTGCCAAACCCTTTTCCGAAAATAACTACATTCATCGAGCAAACCTCGAGGGCGTCGCGTTCAACTCATAACCCATTGATTTGAAAACGGTAGAATTGCAGGCCGGCTGCCACGGCTGGCGCCCTCTCGTTATTATAAACCTGCATTTTCCTGTCACTTCGGTAGCCCCGCTATCGTAGGACTCAACGTCCCTTAGATCGGTGGTTTTGCGACCCCGCCTTTCGACGGGTATGCCTTTTTCGGACGGCCAATATGCAAAATTCGGCCCTTTATTACAATATCCAGTAAACCGAACCTTGATTCGCATCACCCGTACGACCACTGAATCTGGGCATGTGTCACATTTAATGACCGCTACCAAGCTCGAAAATCTGCTAAAAAAAAGCGCTCCCGGCAGCAGCCTGGACAAAATAGTCCAACACGCTCAACAAATGGACTCGCTGACGACAACGCTGCAGGCTTCGCTGCCGGCCGACGTGGCCGAGAACCTTATCGCCGCCAACATCAGCGACGAGGACGAACTCGTGCTGGTTTGCCGTTCATCGGCGTGGGCCTCACGGCTGCGTTTCGAGAGCGAATCAATGCTCGAGGCGGCACGCAGTGCCGGCGAGTCGCCTACCCGTTGTCGTGTTCGGGTCTGCCGCTAACCGATACCCTTTTGCAGAATTTCATAAGCGACGATCATTCGCCGCCGGTCGCCGCATAACGTCTTCGACTCGTGTGTGTAACTGAGCGGCCTGCGGAATCAGGCGTAGGCAGGTGTCGCGTAGGAAATCGGCGCTTTCCCGGGGTCGGCGAAGGTGACCTCTTGCCAGGCTGACTGGTCCGCGAGCAATGCGCGCAGCAGCTTGTTATTAAGGTCGTGACCCGACTTGTGTGCCGAGTATTCACCGATCAGACAGTGGCCGAGCAGGTAGACGTCACCAATGGCGTCGAGGATCTTGTGTATGACGAACTCATTGGAATAACGCAGCCCGTCCTCGTTCAGGATGCGATAGTCATCCAGGACGATCGCATTATCCATGCTGCCGCCAAGGGTCAGGTTCCTGGCCCGCAAGGCCTCGACGTCGCGCAGGAAGCAAAACGTGCGCGCGCGGCTTATTTCCTTCAGGAAAGAAGTCGAGGAAAAGTCAATGGACGCTTTCTGGCTCAGCTTGTTGAAAACCGGGTGGTTGAAGTCGATCGAGAAGTTGACCTTGAATCCGTTAAAGGGGCTTAACTCCGCCCACTTGTCGCCGTCCTCGACGCGCACTTTCTTGCGGATGCGGAAAAATTTTTTCGGGGCATCCTGTTCCTCGATGCCCGCGGACTGCAGAAGGAAGACAAACGGTCCCGCGCTGCCGTCCATGATCGGTACCTCGGGGGCCGACAGGTCGACATGAATGTTGTCGATTCCCAGGCCGGCAAGCGCCGACATCAGGTGTTCGACCGTGGCGACCTTGGCTCCGTCCCGAATCAGGGTCGTGCCCAACATGGTCTCGCCCACCAACCGGGCATCGGCCGGAATGTCGACGGGCTCGTCGAGGTCGACGCGGCGGAACGTAATGCCGCTGTTCACCGCCGCCGGGCGCAGGGTCATGTATACCTTCTCACCGGTGTGCAGACCCACGCCGGTGGCCCGAATCGCGGTTTTCAGGGTTCGTTGTCTCAGCATAGTCGGAAAACCACCACCTATTTCAAGGGTTTACAGGCGATGATTCAATTAAAAGTGCGCAGAAGCCTATCACATTGATTGGAGTCAAACCAAGCGAGCTGAGCGGACCGGGAAACGGGCGCTGTGCCCGTTTCCCGGCCGGAGCGGAGCTGGCCTGAGTATTTGTTCAGGGCCGCGACG
>Ga0224502_10000915_pt1 | contig 10211 bp, 9 predicted proteins | sample SF_Oct11_sed_USG_5_FD_169104 | JGI IMG/M metagenome (GOLD analysis project Ga0224502, IMG submission 169104) | Sediment microbial communities from San Francisco Bay, California, United States - SF_Oct11_sed_USGS_13 | ecosystem: Environmental > Aquatic > Marine > Sediment | place: USA: California... | reverse complement strand
TGTAATAGAAAAAATATGGACGCTTATGATTTTATGCGTTTCGAAATTTAACCGTGAAAATGCAGCGGACGTTGGAAAAACAGCGCCAGGTCCACATTTTTCACAAGCTGACCCAGTCATGGGAAAGATCCCTTGCCAGCTTAAGCCGGAAAACGATCCTGCGTCGCTCTGGCGAGCTGTACCGGACAGGTAGAATGCTTTTCCATATCTTGGCAAGAAAGTTCAAATGCGCAGAAGCGCACTGGTTTTCCCCAAAACAAGAGCGTTATACTTTAGCAGTAATCCCGATTATCCAGGAAAAAGTTAGTCCACTTAGTCAAAAGCATCCCCAAGATTTCCAGCTTTTTAGACCTTCCCTATTTTAGATTTGCATCTGGAATCCATATAAATTGCGAATTGGCGAGGCACGACACACACAATAAATTAGGTCTCAAAAAAGTGTGTATATGCCATGGCTAATCTGCGAAATACATTAGCCACAAATAAGGCATGTTTTCCTGTGTTGAACCAGTCTTTAGCATCGTTCAACAACCCTTGTGATATTCATTTAAAACAGGTACATTTGGTAAACCGCTGGGAACGAGAGTTGTAATGCTGCGGGTCATGACAACTAACCATGAGATCAAGGAGGGATATCTTGAGCAAACCAAACACAAAAATAACGACCCGAAGGTGGCGTCGTGAAGACATTCCGGAGATCATCGCGTGCAGCAGGGCAACATACCACGATTATCCCGAAGAATATATATTCACGGAACGCCATTACGAAATGCAGTTCGCCGCGTTTCCCCAGGGGCAGTTTGTGGCCGTCTGCGGCAAAAAAATCATCGGATACGCCACCTGCATGATTGTCAGCATCGATGATGATTTCTGGTACGACGTGGATGAGCTGACCGGTGCCGGCACGTTCAGCACGCACAACCAGGACGGCGACACCCTTTACGGTGCCGATATTGCAGTCCATCCGGACTATCAGCGCCGCGGCGTCGCCATGTTGCTGTATAAGCGGCGGCGAAGCGTCCTGAAAAGGTACAATTTGAGACAGATGATTGCCTTCGGAAGGTTGTCCGGATATAGAAATTACGCGGGAAAAATGACAGCTGAACAATATGTGGAAAAGGTGACGAATGGAGAATTGCAGGACCCTGCCTTGAACGCCCACCTGAAAGCCGGATTCCACGTCAAAAAGGTTCAACTCGACATCACGGTCGACCGTTCCAGTTTGAATTACTCGACATTCCTTGTCATGCTCAACCCTGATTTTAACGTGGCCAAAAAAAAGATATCTTCGGCCGTGTTTCCCAAAATTCAGGCCCGCAGGGTCAGGGTGTGCGCGGCCCAATATCACATGCGGGCTATCCAGTCTTTTCAAAACCTTGAACGTTCAGTTGAATTTTTTATCGATTCGGCAGATTCCTATCACTGCCACTTCCTGCTGTTCCCGGAGTACTTTACTTACCAGCTTTTAAGTTTTATAAAACACCTCTCCATGAAGGAGGCCGCCGAGAAACTTGCCGGTTATACGGATCGATACGTCAATATGTTTAAACGATTCGCGCAGAAGTATAACATTTATATTATCGGCGGTTCCCATCCGGTATTGAGGGACGGCAAATATTACAACACCGCCCACCTGTTTACTCCGAGCGGCAATGTCTATACCCAGGAAAAGCTTCACATTACGCCGGTGGAGCGCAATGAAGGTGGCATCGAACCGGGGACAGCCCTCCGGATTTTCCGCACGCCTCTGGCCAGAATTGCGATCCAGGTATGCTATGATATCGAGTTTCCGGAGGCAGCGCGCCTCCTGACTCTTGCCGGGGCGGAAATCATTTTCGTGCCTTGTTACACCGAAGAAAAAAAAGCCTACTACCGTGTGAGGCATTGTGCCCAGGCCCGAGCTGTTGAAAACTTTATTTATGTGGTGATGACAGGAAGTGTCGGCAACATGCTAACCCAATCCGGTTCCTTTTTGAACTACAGCCAGGCGGCCATTCTTACCCCCAGTGATTTTTCCTTCCCGGAAAAGGGAATAGAAGGGGAAGCTGACCCCAATGTGGAAACGGTTGTGGTATCTGAACTTGCCCTTTCTTCACTATCGCAGCAGCGGCATGTGGCAACGGTTCGACCGCTGCATGACATGCGTCCGGATCTCTATGAACTCTGTCCAAAAAATAAAATCGAAATTATTCAAGTCGAGTGAGCTGGTTCAAAAAAATACACCGGGGTCAGATTTTGAATGCTGACGAAAATGCTGCGAAGCGCCGTGGCGTTTTCATGATTCACGCAACTAATTCACCGGATTGACACCCGTACATGCCGTATATAATGACCAATTGGATTTTGCCTAAGCAAACTGGGACTAACGCTGTGACAAAAATAAGCCCGCCATGTTTCATTGTAACAGGAATGCTAAAATAAACTAGCAATTGAATTTTGATATGGAAGTGCAGGGTATTAGTGCAATGACAAAATGCCCGAGATGTAACCTCGAACAAAAAGAATCACCACAATGCGAGTATTGCGGACTTGTTTTTGAAGCGTACAGGGACTCAACGCCGGCCGCAAAGGTTGTCCGCCCTAACCGGACTGTGTTGTTTGCCATTATTCTGGTTGTAGCAGGGGCTTTGGTTGCCGCTTATTTACTTATTTCCTATCAAGACAAACCCGGCGGAAAACCCGCAAGTGTCGAGCGTTCAAGTGATCTTACCCACAGAACCAACGAAAATGGACTCCAGGCAACGGCAAAAAAATTATCCGGTGGTGTCGGAATTTTAAACGACCTTACCGGCGGTTACACAAAAGGCAGTATTATTGCCATGGTTATTTTCAGCGTTATTGGACTTGGTTATTTTTCTTATGGGAAAAAGAGCCACCAATTTTTAATGCTTATCTGTGGCATGGCCCTCATGGGATATTCTTATTTTGTGGATGGCACAGGTTATATTATTTTGATCGGGATAGGCCTGAGTGTGCTTCCCTTTATTTTTGGCAGAAAATAGGTTGGCTTTGATAGTCATCAAGGCTGTATTGTTTATTGGCAGGGTTTGTTTTAGATTTCCTCGGTGTGAAGTCTGTTGAACAATGAATATTGCTCAAACAGCTTTATAAGCTCGTCTTTTAAGCAGTTGGCATTATCCACTGCCTTCAAGTATTCGGCTTTGAGAGAATTGATTTTATCCACGGCTGTTAAATACTCCTCACGGAAGGTTACGACCCCCATCTCAATATTTCTCTCATATTCATCTTTCAGTGAATTAAACCCGGTTCTCAGCGTTATTAAATACTCCTCTTTCAAGGAATTAAGCTTTGCAAGGGTCTTTTCATATTCGCTCCTTAATCGGCCTGCCCCTTTCTCTCCAGCACACAGGTATTGCTTTTGCAGCTCCTGCAGCAATTCCTTTACGGATATAATATTATCAATCCTAAAAGCATTGCTCCCGGCAAAGGCAAAACCTTTATCCAGAATTCCTTTTCTGGCGTTATCAAGCGCCAGAGAGATACAATAGCGGGCGCTCTTGAGATCACAGCTTTTGAGGCACTTCCAGGCACACTTGAGTTTCATCTTTTTCCCGGACGATACATCTTTTAAAAAGCTGCTCTTGATCGCACGGCCCGGCATGCCGACGGGGCTCTTGATAATTTCGATGTCATCCTCGCTGCATGCAACATATGACTCTTTGAATCTGATATCGGCGTCGCATTCATGGGTGGCCACAAACCTGGTGCCCATCTGGACACCGCTCGCTCCAAGTTTGAAAAGGTTAAAAATATCAGTGCCCGTAAAAACGCCGCCGGCCGCGATTACGGGGATGGTTCTGCGAAATTTATCCTCATAACTCTTTACCTCGGCAACAACGTCGGGCAAAATACGCTCTAAAGCAAAATCGGGGTCATCGATTTGATCCGCTTTAAATCCCAGATGTCCCCCTGCTTTTGGCCCTTCCACAACAACAGCATCGGGGATATCCTCATATCTTTTCAACCAGGAACTGAAGATAAGGCGGGCCGCCCTGCCAGAGCTCACAATCGGAACCACTTTGACCCCCGCTGATCTGAGATCCTCAACCGGAATCCCCTTAAGCGGGAGTCCGGCTCCGAGGAAAACCATATCGACTTTTTCTTCGATTGCGACCGTGAGAAGGGCATGAAAATCGTGCACGGCTACCATGATATTGACACCAATGATGCCCGAACTCAATTCTTTTGCCTTTCTGATCTCTTTTCTTAAGGCAATGACATTGGCATCTTTATGGCCGGCATAATATTCGGGGTCGAGCATTCCGATTGAATTTGCGGCGATTACGCCGATACCGCCTTCATTCGCAACCGCTGAAGCCAGCCCTGAAAGAGATATCCCGACTCCCATCCCGCCTTGAACAATGGGGAGTTTCGCAACCGAATCACCGATTCTCAGCTTGGGCATCCTGGACCACTGGATTTTCGAAAAATCAAATCTTGGCCATTCTATATCACTGAAGTCTAGTTTTGGTATCTGTAATCTTGATAACCTACCAAAATCCATTAACTGACGCTCCTTTCCGGAAAGAAAGCGCATATGTGGCTGGCTTCCTGACCGACAGAGGGGGAGATTATGCTAATTAGGCCTGTGTGTCAAGGATGCATATATAACCGTGGGTTTTATGAGGGATATCCTTGATTATCTGAATGGGTAACTGCGAATTTTTCACTATATATTCCATTATAGCATAATTTTACGGAGAAATCATTTTCATATAAAGCATTTTCGTTTATCTGAGTATTTTATTTTGTTTACGATCAAGGGTCCGGGATGTTTTCGGGGGCTACCGATTTGAGGTGATTTTCTGCGAGCCATGCCGAGATCATCGCTGTCATCCGGGATTTCTCGGTAGCGCTCAGGCCGCGGGGGTCGAAGCGGTAGCGGTAATGAAGTGCAAGCGATTTGCGCGGGATATCCAGGGACACCTTCGGCCTGGCGGTGCACTCGATGCGGCTCAGCCACCCCGAAAGGGTCTCCCATGGATAACGCCTTAAACCCAGTCCGTTTAAGTGTTGCTCGATCCGGTAAAAGGCCGAATCGGCTCCGGCTGTCGGCCGAACTTTTTGGCCGTCCGCGACTGCCGTCTTTCGTAATTTCCGTCTTTTAAAAAATTTGGCGATGAGGCGCCAGGCGGGCCATAAAAAGAGGGGCAGCAAAAGCAGGGAAAAATATTTCAGATATCCTCTGGTTTGCATTTTCTGGCGCCATTGGGCAAACCGAAACTTCAGCCCGGACAAAAAATCCTTTATTTTTTGCCAATATTTTTCCCAATGCGGTTCCTGTTCGCGTTCAATCTCCTGCCAGGTGCCGGGGGTTGTATCCAAATTTACCCAGGCGTCGTCAACATACGCCACGGCCCAGGCATGCGCGTGGCGTGTGCGCACCAGGCTCCAGCCGTCCATGCTGTCTGAGGGATCAACCGAATAACCTCTGGCATAACGAGCGGGTATACCGGCTTGCCGTAGCAGCAACACCGTTGCCGTCGCAAAAAATTCACAATGCCCCGAACGGGTATTGGTTAAGAAATTTACAATTGGTGTTGAATTTTTTTGTTTTGATTTTCGTTTCAAGAAATACGTGAATCGGGTCGTAAAATATGCGCTAATTTTTCTAAGGATCTCGGATGGCGGCAAGGACCGCAGATTGAGTTGAGCGGCGATGCGTTCAATGACCTTTGATTCGCGTTTGGGGATTTGCAGGTCATGGATGCCGGGCGGTAAGATTAACGGTGAGCCGAGGCCGTAACGGATATGGTAGGTCTTCAATCCGTCCCCCAGGACTTTAACCGCTCCAAAATCATTTTTTTCGGCCTTATCAACATTGAGACTGTCGATCCGGAATGCGCCATTGGGCATTTTTAACAAGGCGTCTTCGCTTTCCAAATATTGCGCAATCGTACAGGTTCTGGAATCGCCGGTTCCGGTTGCCAGGTGCCATGAGGCCTGCTTGGCGCTATTTTGCAGCCGGTTGAAATTTTTGCGTGAAACACTCCAGATGGATGGGCTGGACCTGAAAGTGTCATAAGTGGCTTCACGCAACAATAATGAACGTTCATCCATGCCGCCGGTACGCGCCCGAAAAACGATCCGCCCGGATAATTTTCCATCCAGGATTTCGCCAATTGGCGTATATTTTCGGTAGGAACCATCACCGGGCCTGGAATACCAGTCGATTGCCTTTTGTTCCACCACCGTCTGCAGTCTTGACAAACCCATCTGCCCCAAATAGCCGGCACCGGCGGCCGCAAGCATCAGGGCAATCCAGACACCCGGCGGCGATCTCCGGGATCGATAAGGCCACAGTGCCCAGCCCGCGAGACCCAACATACCGACATAAAACAGCTCGTCGCGTATGTTGACAAAACCGGCGGCAAAGACACAACCCGCCAGGTAAATGTGGGATAAATCAACGTATCGAGGCTTGCTTTGATCGGTTGGGATCTGTTTTTTGCGGAACAAAAACAGAGCGCTGAGGTTGATGCGCCCGGCGGTGCTATAGATCTGAGCCAAAAGCAGGGGCAGCAGGAACCCGGGCAGCCATTTAAAGATCATCCAGGCCGAATGGTTAAACCAGCCCGTCAGAAACTGGTAAAACGCGATACTGATGAGAGCCAGGGTGCAAAGCGTCGAAACTCTCTTAAAATCAGCTTCTTTAAAATCCCAGCGATACGTGATCCATCGTGAGGCTTCAACCGCAACTGCCATGCAGGCCGCCGGCACCAGGTGGCCCACCTCTACCCCCCAAAATAATATGGCGGCGCCGATTAACAGGGGAGGGGTTTTCATATCTGTTCGAGCCCCATTTCGATTTCACCGGCCCGCAAAACATGGAAATTTTCAGAAACATCGCTCATGGGACCGGGATCAGGGAGGGTCGCATCGTCAGGTTCCAATATCACCAGAACAAAAACGGGTATACCCAGTTGTCGCAGAAGCTGCACGAGTTTTTGGCGCTGCTCGTCCCAGGTCACAAAAATACAGATACAACCGGAACAAAACTCCGCTCTTGAAATTACAGTTGGAAATATGGCCTCAAATGGTTTGTCATCACAGGGTCGCACATCCGCCAGCACTTCCAGAATTCTATCGGTATGTCCCAGTCCCCGGCCGGACGTAAAACAATATACCTCAAGCCCCACAAAAATGAGATCTAAAAGCGACTCCTGGGTTTGGAGCGTACAGGCAAAAGAAGACGCTAAAGATACGGCTTCTTCAAAAGCCTCACTGTGGGTTTTCCCGCTAAAGGTATCTAAAATCAAAACATGGCGAACAAAATATTCTTCCTGGTACTCTTTGACTATCGGTTTGCCGGTCTTGGCCCAGCTTTTCCAGTGGAATTTTCGCAGGGAATCACCCGGCCGGTACTCGCGCAAAGATACGAATTCTTCAGATTCGCCTACAGAAGTCGTTAAGGCAATGCCGCCCGAATGGTGTTTGCGGCCGCCGGGCAGATGGACCGCAGGCAGGGCATAGCGCTTGGGCAGCACTAGAATGGATTGGGGGAGGCGCATAAATTTGCGGGCATAGCAGAGTCCGAGGGGATCGGAACGTGCAACTGTGATCCCGGCGAGCCGGATTCGGCCTCTGCGCACCGGCAGCATCTCCAGGCGCACATCTTTGCTTTCGTTGGGTTGTAAATCAGCATGCAGAGCCGGTTCTTTTTGGGCCCCATGCTTGCGTGCGAATAGGGTGGACCACAGAGACGGTCCCGGTTTGTGGCTGAAGGGCATTTTGCGCAAACGCGCGGCTGCCGTTGCCCGGGAAAATTCCGGGTAGGTGAGTCGCTCAGGTTCAAATTCGTCGATGATATACAGATTCCGGCAGTGTCGGTTGAGGGGGTTTTTGATGCTGACGTCATACTTAAACGGCCGGCCGGCTGTCACAAAGCGGGGTAATTTTCGCTGAACGTCGAAGCGGGCACGCATTCTGAGACTGAGCAGAAATGCTATCAAAAGTAAAAAAACAACAAAGGTAAATACCTGGAAAACCATAGCCAGGGTGGTGTCGGCGCCAAAGACGGCCGCAAACACCAACAGGACGAATAAAAAATATCCCGCCGGGGTAAAGCGCCTTGAGAGGTACGCGATAACCTTAAAAAGCCAGCGGTAAAACCAATAGAAAATCCGTTTCATTTAAAGTTTTTGTTTGCGGTAAATCTGAGTCAACGACCACCCGTACAGCGGGTGGCCTGTCTTTTACCGCCATAGGCGGTAAAAGACAGGGGCGCGAAGTGCCCCGATCGTTGAAAATAACGCGGTGGAACCGTGGATTCTCGTGCGAAGCACCCGGTTTGGAAAACCCAATTAAATCAGGAATTTATTTGTCAGGCCGGCACGGCAATGCTTTTTACAATATCTTCAACCAGCTGCTCGGCGGTCAGACCTGAAAAGCGCGCCTGGGGATCCAGCACGATGCGGTGCGCGACTACCGCTACCGCAATTTCTTGAATATGCTCAGGCGTGACAAATTCACTGCCGTCGAAAAGGGCAATCGCCTGTGCGGTTTTCATCAATGCCAATGACGCCCGTGGACTGGCACCCATGGCCACGTTATCAGCCGATCGGGTTGCCCTGACGATTTTCACCGCATATTGCCTCAACTCATCACTAACCCGCACCTGTCTCACCTGGTTTCTTAAATGCACGACATCGTCCCGGGAAATACAGGGTGAGAGGTCTTCGATGGGATGGCTTTGGCGTTGATCGGCAAGGACCTTCATTTCTTCTTCGAGCGGCACGTACCCCAGTGAAAAGCGCAGCGCGAACCGATCCATCTGGGCTTCGGGCAAAGGGTATGTGCCACCGGTTTCAACGGGGTTTTGGGTCGCGATGACGAAAAATGGTTCTTCCAGCGGTCTGAGTTGCCCATCAATGCTCACCTGAGACTCAGCCATGGCCTCGAGCAGTGCCGATTGGGTCCGGGGGGATGCGCGGTTGATTTCATCGGCCAACAGCACGTTTGTGAAAATCGGGCCTTCATGAAAATAAAAACTTTGATCTTTTTGATTAAAAATAGAGACACCCAAAATATCAGAAGGTAAGAGGTCCGGCGTAAACTGGATGCGCTTGAACTCAACCGCCATCGATTTCGCCAGACATTTTGCCAGCGTGGTCTTGCCTGTTCCGGGATAGTCTTCGATCAGAATATGGCCGCCACTCGCAAAGGCCCCCACGATTTTTCGGATAGCCGCAAATTGACCTCGGATCACCTTTTCAACATTGGTTACAACCCGTCGGCAGATTTCCTTGGCAGATTCCATTTTTTCCATACCCCGTTATGGCGTGAAGTTTTATAATACGGGTTTTTAGCCCAGGCCGGGCCCGCAATTCCAGTGAGGTAATAAATAAAGCTTGCTTTAATCATACCATATTCCTTTTTATTTGTTTGAATTTTATGCGTGGCAAGAGGAAGGGGACACCGGTTCTTAAAGCCGCGACCATATTTGAAATCAATATAGAAAAAAGGCCGTGAAATATATATTGACACTTAAATATCATGGATTTATACAAATAGAATCAATTTTGAATTGGTCTAATAAAATTCGATTTATTTTTTCCACAAGCTAGATTGGGTTTTCCAAACCGCGTTATCCAGACTAATCCCTTTTTTTAAGCCCTCAAAGGAAACCAGATCATGTTTGAAGCAATTCAATTTAGAACGCCGGAGACGTTTTTTGGCATGGATACCATAAACCAGGTGGGTTTACAGGCCAAAAAACTGGGCGCGGGCAAAGTGTTAGTTGTTACAGGGCCTACGGTTCAGAAAGCCGGCATCCTTGATAAAGCCATGTCATTTTTAAAATCAGAGGACCTGACCGTTGAAGTGAATATCCAGGAACGCGACACACCGGAACCTGCCACCGATGTAGTGGAGGATACTGCCGAAATTGCCAGAAAAGGGAATTTTGATGTCCTCATCGGCCTGGGCGGGGGCAGTATCCTGGATGTGGCCAAAATGGCATCCGCGCTGGTTATCAATCCCGGTAAGACAACCGATTATTTTGGCAAGGAAAAAGTTCGCCAACCTGGAAAACCGGTCATCATGATCCCAACGACTGCCGGTACCGGCGCCGAGATGACAAAGCATGCAATTTTTCTGGATCGGGAGAGCAATGTTAAGAAAGCGGTCGCATCCAATGCGTTATTGCCGAATGTTGCCATCATCGATCCCATGTTGACCGTTTCCTGCCC
>Ga0224502_10000911_pt1 | contig 10226 bp, 8 predicted proteins | sample SF_Oct11_sed_USG_5_FD_169104 | JGI IMG/M metagenome (GOLD analysis project Ga0224502, IMG submission 169104) | Sediment microbial communities from San Francisco Bay, California, United States - SF_Oct11_sed_USGS_13 | ecosystem: Environmental > Aquatic > Marine > Sediment | place: USA: California... | reverse complement strand
GATTGCCTTGTCGGCCAGGCAGGTCGACGCATTGGCCAGCAACTCGATGCTCTGCAGGAGGTTGTAGGCAACCACCGGCAGCATCACGTTGAGCTGGAAATTGCCCGACTGCCCGCCCATGGCGATCGTGGCATCGTTGCCGACCACCTGGGCGCACACCATGGCGACCGCTTCGGGAATAACGGGATTCACCTTGCCGGGCATGATACTCGACCCCGGCTGCAGCGCCGGCAGTTCGATCTCGCCGATGCCCGCGAGCGGGCCGGAATTCATCCAGCGCAGGTCGTTGGCAATCTTGGTCAGGCTCACCGCGAGGACCCGCAGCTGACCCGACATCTCGACGGCCGTATCCTGGCTGCTCAGCGCCTCGAACATGGATGCCGCGGGCGTAAACTTGACCCCCGTGTGTTCGGACAGCAACACCGCGACCTTCTCGCCGAAATTCGGGTGAGCATTGATGCCCGTGCCGACCGCAGTGCCGCCCTGCGCAAGACAAACGAGCCGTTTCAGCGAACCGCGAATGCGTTCGCCGGCATGCTCGATCTGGGAACGCCAGCCGTCGAGTTCCTGCCCGAGCGTGACGGGCATGGCGTCCATCAGGTGGGTACGACCTGTCTTAACGACGTCGCGCAGCTCGTCCGCCTTTGCCTCGAGCACCCCGCTCAGGTGCTCGAGCGCCGGCAACAGCTGCTGCTGAATGGCGATCGCCGCGCTAACGTGGACGCAGGTCGGGATCACGTCGTTGCTGGACTGGCTCATGTTGACGTGATCGTTGGGGTGCACCTCGGAACCGAGCTTCTCGGTCGCGAGATGCGCGATAACTTCGTTCGCGTTCATGTTCGAGCTCGTGCCAGAGCCTGTCTGGAACACGTCGATCGGGAAATGGCTGTCGTGCTGACCGTCGGCGACCTCCAGTGCGGCTTTCTGCACTCCCACCGCCACGTCGCTTTTCAACAGGCCGAGCTCCGAGTTGGCGCCGGCCGCCGCCCACTTGACCAGCGCCAGCGCCGCGACGAACTGGCGCGGCATCGTCAGGCCGCTGATCGGAAAATTTTCCACAGCGCGTTGCGTCTGGGCGCCCCACAAGGCGTCCTGCGGCACCTGGAGTTCTCCCATGCTGTCGTGCTCAATGCGGTATTTTTTGTCGTTCATCGGCTTGATTTCCCGGTGTAGGCCATGTGTTCGAGTCTGGAGTGGTTATGCAATCGTGTATGATTCGCGCTTTGCGCGCGCAAGTTTACACTGGTTTCAGTCTCATGAAAGTCTCCACACTCAAGGCCCTGTCGCCAGCCGATGGCCGTTATGCGGACAAGGTCAACGGTCTGCGCGACATCTTCTCGGAATACGGCCTGATCCGGTTCCGGGTGCTCGTCGAAGTCCGCTGGCTGCAGGCGCTCGCAGACGAGAAGGACATCGCCGAAATCGGTCCTCTCTCGCCCGTTTTGAAGGACCTGCTCAACAGCATCGTCGACGATTTCTCGATGGACGATGCGGAGCGGGTCAAGAAGATCGAAGCCACCACAAACCACGACGTCAAGGCCGTGGAATATTTCATTCGCGAGAAGCTCGGGGACGGGCCCGATACTGCGACCCTGAAGGACTTCCTGCACTTCGGCTGTACCTCGGAAGACATCAACAACCTCGCGTATGCACTGATGCTGAGGACGGCGCGCAGCGACATACTCATACCGCAGATGCGCATCGTAAAAGCAAAGCTGCAGGCCATGGCGAAGCAGAATGCCGACGTAGCCATGCTCTCACGCACGCACGGGCAGACGGCAAGTCCGACAACGCTGGGCAAGGAAATCGCCAACTTCGTCATACGACTCGAGGCCGCACAGCGGCAGCTGGGCAGCGTCGCGATTCTCGGCAAATTCAATGGCGCCGTCGGCAATTTCAACGCCCACGTCGTTACCTATCCGGACGTCGACTGGCGAGCCATCAGCGAGCGCTTTATCGCAGCTCTCGGCCTGGAACCCAATTCCCACACGACACAGATCGAGCCTCACGACTGGACGGCCGAATACGCGCACGCCGTCTGTCGCTACAACACGATCCTTATCGACCTGTGCCGGGATTTCTGGAGTTACATCTCGCTCGGTTACTTCACGCAAAAAATCGCCCATAACGAAGTCGGCTCATCCACTATGCCGCACAAGGTCAATCCGATCGATTTCGAGAATGCCGAGGGCAACCTGGGAATGGCAAACGCGCTGCTCGGCCACTTCGCCGAAAAACTGCCCATATCGCGCTGGCAGCGCGACCTGACGGACTCGACCGTACAACGCAACTTTGGCGTTGCCCTGGGCTATGTCGTCATTGCGCTCGCCGCGGCATTAAAGGGTCTGGATAAGCTGCAGGTGAACCGGGACGCGTTACAGGCCGATATTGCGGACGCCTGGGAATTGCTCGCTGAAGCGGTACAGACGGTAATGCGGCGTTACGGCATACCGGAGCCCTACGAGAAACTCAAAGCGCTGACCCGCGGGCAGGCCGTCACCAGGGAACTGATTCACGGTTTCATCGACACGCTTGAGATCCCGGCATCGGAAAAGACGCGGCTGCTCGCGTTGACGCCCGAGACCTACCTGGGCCTGGCATCGGAACTGGCGCGGGACTGCTGATCTCGAGGCAATCGTGCTATCGGTAGCGCATGGACCGTCGATCCACACCATATGTGAAGTCGGGAACGGCACGATCGGCCACCGGTCAGCGGCCTGAAGCGTAAGGCTGGCGCGGACCGGGAATGATTCTCAAATGGCGATCAGGGACGCAAAACGTGACGCAGTTGGCACAGCGCAGGTTGTATGGCCGGTAAGATGGCTTTCCTGCGACCCGGAATCGTGATCGCAGCCACTACAAGAGATAGCAACCGCAACGCATGGAAGAAACACGGGAAAAAGGCAGACGCTGGGTAATCTCTACCCGAGAGGAGATGCGCCTCGCCGTCATCGATGTTGCTCGCGAGGCAACGCGAAAAGTGTCCATTTTTACCCATGACCTCGAGCCGGGCATTTACGACGATCCCGAGTTTCTCGAAGTCATCAAGCGGCTCGTCCTGTCTCAGACCTACGCGAGAATCCGCGTGCTCATCGCGGATCCGGCCCGCGCTATCAAGAACGGCAACAACTTCGTTCACCTGGGCCGCCGCCTGAACACGTACATCGAATTTCGTCACGTTCGCGAAGATCTGCGCACGCATGCCGAGTCGTTCTGCATCGCGGACGAAACGGCACTCGTCTACCGCCTGCAGGCCAGTCGCTGTGAAGGCATCGCGGACACCTACGAGCCTGCCGTCGCCAAGCTCTACAGCAAGATGTTCGACGAGATCTGGCTCGCGAGTGAAGTGGAAATGGAATTCAGGCAGCTTGGCATATAAGCCGGACTGCCACCTGAAACGAACAAGAAAGCGTTGCGGCAAACGCGATACCAGGAAGATCTGAGATGCAACCAACGGATTTAACCGTGTCCGCGGTTATCGAGCGCGATGGCCAGTACCTGATGGTCGAAGAGATCACGTCGGGCGCCGTCGTTCTCAACCAGCCCGGTGGGCACCTAGAGACCGGCGAATCCCCCGAAGAAGCCGTAATTCGCGAAGTGCTCGAGGAGACCGGCTGCGATGTCGCCTGCGGCGAGCTGGTCGGCATCTACCTGTGGATCCACCCGCAAAGCCGGCAACAGTTTCTCAGAATCGTTTACGTTGCATCTCTTCTCAACGAGGACGAATCGCGCCCTCTCGACGACGGCATCATCGCGAAGCGCTGGTTAAGCCGCGCGGACATCGAATACCGCCGCCAGAGCCTGCGCACGCCGATCGTGCAGCGTTGCATCCTGGATTTCGAGGCAGGTCGGCGTCAGTCCGACGTACTGTTCTCGGACATGTTGCCGCTGCAGCACAACGTCCACGCCGTAATCGCGAGCGCCGACCTGGTGTAATCGCGCTGGCGCGCGCTCCTCCAGCAGCCACCTGGCCCGCAGTGATAAAATGCGTCGGCTATGGCGTACGATCTTTCCAACATCGCTGACCGCAGAGTCATCCTCGGCCTTTCGGGCGGGGTCGATTCGGCCGTGGCCGCGTTCCTGCTGAAGGACGCGGGTGCCGCGGTCGAAGCGTTGCACATGACCAACTGGGAGGACGAGGACGGCTATTGCACGGCTGCCGAGGATCTGCAGGACGCGCGCCGAATCTGCGCCCAGCTCGATATCCCGCTGCATCACGTCAATTTCGCCAGGGAGTATCGCGACCGGGTTTTTGAGTACTTCCTCGCGGAGTACCGCAGCGGCCGCACGCCCAATCCTGATGTCCTGTGCAACCGGGATATCAAGTTCGGGGTATTTCGCGACTATGCGAAGCGCCTGGGCGGCGAGCTGCTGGCCACCGGCCACTATGCCAGAACCGGGATTGCCGACGACACGGTCGCTTTGCTAAAGGCGGCGGACGCAAGCAAGGACCAGACCTACTTCCTGCACGCGGTGAGCGCCGATGCACTGGCCGAAACGGTGTTTCCGCTCGGCGGCCTGCACAAGGCAGAGGTTCGCCGGATCGCGAAGCAGCAGGGGCTGGCCGTGCACGACAAGAAAGACAGCACCGGCATCTGTTTCATCGGCGAGCGCCCGTTTCGCGAATTTCTGAGTACCTACATTCCGGCTCAGCCGGGGCCCATCCTCACTCCCGCGGGCAAGGAACTTGGCCGTCATCATGGCCTGATGTTCTATACGCTCGGGCAGAGACAGGGCCTGGGCATCGGTGGGCGTCGTGACGCGGGTGACGAACCCTGGTACGTGGTGGGCAAAGAGATCGGGAAGAACGTGCTGATCGTCGACCAGGGTGACAGCCCGTTGCTCCTGAGTGACGAACTGATCGCGAGCGAGCCGTCATGGATCGGCCGTGAGCCGAATAAGCTCGACACGGGTCTGCGTTGCAAAGCCAAGATCCGCTACCGTCAGACGGACCAGGATTGCACGTTACGGCACGCACTCGACGATCGTCTAATGGTGCGTTTCGAGCAGCCGCAACGAGCCGCTGCCCCGGGTCAATTTGTCGTTTTTTATCAAGGTGATCGGTGCCTGGGCGGTGCCGTCATCGAGGCGCTGCAGGGCCACGCGACGGCCGCGGCGGACATGCCTGAATCGGCAATTTCCTGAGCGCTGCTATGCAGCATTCGCTATAATCCGCGACCCCGCAGGGCTGCGGCCCCGCACTGCAAACAAGACTCCGGAGACACACACATGAAGGACACCTTCGGTGCGCGCTCGACACTGACAGTGGGCGGCAAAGATTTCGAGATTTTCCGCCTTGACGCCGTCAGTGACGGTCACGTCGCGAGACTGCCCTACTCGCTCAAGATCCTGCTCGAGAACCTCTTGCGGCACGAAGACGGCCGCGACGTCACGCGGGACGACATCCTGGCACTGGCAAACTGGGACCCCAAGGCCGACCCGAGCACAGAGATTTCCTTCACGCCCAGTCGCGTCATCCTGCAGGACTTCACGGGCGTCCCGGCAGTCGTGGATCTGGCCGCGATGCGTGATGCCGTGGTGAAACTCGGCGGTTCCGCGGACCGTATCAACCCGCTGTCACCGGCCGAACTCGTGATCGATCACTCGGTACAGGTCGACAACTACGGCACGGCGAAAGCGCTGGACCTGAATAACAGGATCGAATTCCAGCGCAACGAGGAACGTTATTCGTTCCTGCGCTGGGGCCAGTCGGCGTTCGAGAATTTCCGCGTCGTGCCGCCGAACACCGGCATCGTGCACCAGGTCAATCTGGAGTATCTCTCCCGGGTGGTCTTCGATTCTGAACAGGGTGACGTTAGAAAGGCCTATCCGGATACGGTTGTCGGAACGGATAGTCACACCACGATGATCAACGGACTCGGCGTCCTCGGCTGGGGTGTCGGCGGGATCGAGGCCGAGGCGGCGATGCTGGGCCAGCCGATCACGATGCTGATCCCTCACGTCATCGGCTTCAGGCTGACCGGCAAGCTGCGCGAAGGCGCCACCGCGACCGACCTTGTGCTCACCGTGACGGAAATGCTTCGTGAAATGGGCGTGGTCGGCAAGTTCGTCGAGTTTTTCGGCGACGGGCTAACGGACATGCCGCTCGCCGACCGCGCAACGCTCGGCAACATGTCGCCCGAGTTCGGCTCCACCTGCGCGATCTTCCCGATCGACGCTCAGACGGTTCGTTACCTCGAACTTTCCGGCCGCGACGCGGCACACATCGAACTCATCGAGGCCTACGCTCGCGAGCAAGGCCTGTGGCGCGAAGACGGCGATGCCGACGGCATCTACACCGACACGCTGGAGCTCGACCTGGGATCCGTCGAGCCCTGTATCGCCGGCCCGAAACGGCCGCAGGACCGCATCAAGCTCAAGGTGGCTGACAAGGTCTACAAGGAGCATCTCGGGAAAGCGGTCGCCGATCGTCAGGATGGAGGCAAGGCCGTGGCCAACATCAATGGCGAGGATGTCGAAATCCGCGACGGTGCCGTCCTCATTGCGGCGATCACCAGCTGCACGAACACGTCAAACCCCGCTGTCATGGTTGCTGCCGGCCTGGTTGCAAAGGCCGCGCGGGAAAAAGGCATGAAAGCGAAACCGTGGGTCAAGACCAGCCTTGCTCCGGGTTCCCGTGTCGTCACCGACTACCTGGAAAAATCGGGCCTGATCGATGATCTCGACGCCGTCGGCTTCTACACCGTGGGTTACGGCTGCACGACATGCATCGGCAATTCGGGGCCGCTGTTGCCGGAGATCGCGGACGCGGTTCAGCAGGGCGACATCGTCGGCACGAGCGTGCTGTCGGGTAACCGCAATTTCGAAGGACGCATTCACGCGCTAGTGCGCATGAACTTCCTCGCATCTCCCCCGCTCGTTGTTGCCTACGCGCTCGCCGGCAATCTCGACGTCAACCTGCTCGAGGACCCGCTCGGCGAGGACAAGGACGGCAATCCCGTTTACCTCAAGGATATCTGGCCGAGCCAGCAGGAAATCCACGACGTGGTCAAGAACAACATCGACTCGGACATGTTCAAGTCGAGCTACGCCGGCGTATTCGAGGGCGACGCCAACTGGAAAGGCATCGATTCGCCCGAGGGTGAAATCTATACCTGGGATGACGCTTCAACCTACGTCAAGAACCCGCCCTACTTCGAGGGCATGACAGCCGAGCCATCGTCTGTCTCCGGCATCACCGGCGCCCGCGCGCTCGCGCTGCTCGGCGACTCCGTGACGACCGACCACATTTCGCCTGCCGGTAGCATCGCGCCCGACAGCCCGGCCGCGAAATACCTCATGGACCAGGGCGTGCAGCCCGCCGACTTCAACTCCTACGGCTCCCGGCGCGGTAATCACGAAGTGATGATGCGCGGTACGTTCGCAAATATCCGCTTGCGCAACCAGCTCGCACCGGGAACCGAGGGTGGCTGGACGCGGCATCAACCGAGCGGCGAGCAAATGACAATCTACGACGCGTCGCTCAAGTACCGTGAGGAAGGCACGCCTCTGGTCGTGATTGCCGGCAGTGAATACGGCACGGGTTCTTCCCGCGACTGGGCCGCCAAGGGCACGTTACTGCTCGGTGTGAAGGCTGTCATTACGAAGAGTTTCGAGCGGATCCATCGCTCCAACCTGATCGGCATGGGCGTGTTGCCACTGCAGTTCGAGGACGGCGAGGATGCCGAATCGCTCGGCCTGACCGGCGCCGAGGTCTTCGACATCGAGGGCCACACGGACCCCTCTGCGAAGACGGTGACGGTAACGGCGACGCCGCCCGATGGCGACGCCATCACGTTCACGGCAAAGATCCGGATCGACACCCCGAAGGAGCGCGACTACTACGAGCACGGCGGCATCCTGCACTACGTATTGAGGCAACTCGCTGCCTGAGCTGGCGCAATCGCTCGTCGAGGCGCTGCGGGACGCGCGCCACGTCTGCGTGCTGACCGGTGCCGGCGTCTCGGCGGAGAGCGGCGTGCCGACGTTTCGCGAGGCGCAGACCGGGCTCTGGGAGCAGTACGACCCGATGGATCTGGCCACGCCGGAAGCGTTCGCACGGGATCCCGAACTGGTGTGGCGCTGGTATCGCTGGCGGCGCGACCTCGTCGCCGGGGCCGAACCGAATGCCGGCCACCGCGCGCTCGCCGAACTGCAGTCTCTCGTTCCCAGGCTCACACTGGTCACCCAGAACGTCGACGGCATGCACCAGCGTGCCGGAAGCAGCGACGTCATCGAATTCCACGGCAACCTGTTCAGCAACCGCTGCTCCGCCGAAGCCCGTATCGTTAACGCAGCCGACGACGACGATGGTGTCCCGTCCTGCCCCGACTGCGGCGGTTACCTGCGCCCCGGCGTCGTCTGGTTCGGCGAGGCCATCCCCGAGGAAGCCCTGCATGCCTCTTTCGCAGCCGCCGCCGACTGCGACGTATTCCTGTCGGTTGGCACGTCATCGCTGGTGTATCCTGCCGCTGGCCTGGCCGATGTTGCGCGCGAAGCGGGTGCAGTTACGATCGAAGTGAACCCGAGTCCGACCAGCCAGTCTGAGTCCTACACAGCGAGCCTGCGCGGCAATTCGGGGATGGTGCTTCCGCAGCTGGTAGAATCGCTCGCCCACTGAAACCTTTTTTGCAGAGTCTGTCGTGAACGAAAAAACCGCCGCCAGCGTCATGTCCCGGTCGCCCTGGGCAAAGATCTTCGCCATATCCTTCGGCGTCCTGTTCCTGTTCCTGGTATTGCTGGGCATGTACTGGTCACCCATGCCAAAGCTGTTCTGGGTGAATGAGTATGTTGACGACCAGCGCAGCGTCGTCGGCTACTCCACCACCGACACGCTGATCCGGGTCGCGGAGACGCTGCTCGACAAGCGCGGTGGCTACATCACGAACGACAAGTTTCCGCCGGGCCTGTGGCTCGACAATATGCCCAACTGGGAAAAGGGTGTCGTAACCCAGATGCGCGACTTCTCGCGCGCCATACGCAACGATTTCAGTCGCAGCCAGTCGCAATCGAAAGAGGATCCCGACGTCGTGGAAGCCGTCGAAAAGTTCTTCTCGGAGAGTAATTCCTGGCTGTTCCCGCCAACCGAGAGGCGCTACAGGGAAGGCGCTGCAGCGCTGTTCCGATACCAGGATCGCCTCACCGGTGCCGCGCAACCCGAAGCGCAGTTCTATGCGCGCGCCGATAATCTCCGGGAATGGCTTGCCGAGGTCGAGAAGCGCCTGGGCAGCATGTCGCGCCGCCTTGGCAACAGCGTCGCGTCAACCGTGATCAACGAGGAACTGGCCGGCGATCCGTCGGCAGAGGCAGCACACGAACAGCCCGACATCATTGATGTACGCACGCCCTGGCTGGAGATCGACGACGTCTTTTTCGAAGCCCGCGGCACGGCCTGGGCCTTGTTGCACTTCTTCCGCGCCATCGAATTCGACTTCTCCCAGGTGCTGGACGACAAGAATGCGGAAGCGAGCGTGCGACAGATCATCCGTGAACTCGAGGCGAGCCTCGATCCCATGCGATGGCCGGTCGTTCTGAACGGCGGTGGCTACGGCCTGACGGCGAATCACTCGCTCGTCATGGCCAACTACCTCGCGCGCGCCAACGCAGCAGTCATCAATCTGCGCGAATTGCTGGATCAGGGCTGAACCGCAGCAACCGCCGTTTCGTCGGGAATCTCCGACTCCAGGGGCCGGATCTCGATACGAATCATCGATTCGAGCTCCGCGGCGCTCAGAATTGCCTGCGGTTCGCCGGTTGCGCAGCCGCCGAGCGCGGCCATTATCACGCATGCCAGCAGGGCTTTGGCACTACCTGTGCTCATCGTGCTACCTCCGTGTGCCTGGAACTTGTTTGCCTGAGCAATTAACGCGCGAGCGCCCCGGCGGTTGACGCGGCACACGGTACGCCGGGTTCGGTGACCGTCAGAATCCTAGAAATTAATTGAGAAGTACTATATAACTTATTGTTAATAAGCACATAACCAGGTCGGAATTTTCGACCAGGATTCGCCCAGCTCGCGGTCGAGCCGCTCGTAGTCGGGCTCGTGGAGTCCGACTGCGCGCCAGAAGCGGCGAGAGTGATTCATGTGTCGGGCGTGGCAAAGCTCGTGGATCATCAGGTAGCGTACCAGCGCCGGCTCCAGGAACAGCAGGCAGTAGTTGATGCTGATGGTGCCCGTTGACGAATGACTGCCCCAACAGGTCTTCTGGCCACGCACCTGCATGCGT
>Ga0224502_10000908_pt1 | contig 10245 bp, 8 predicted proteins | sample SF_Oct11_sed_USG_5_FD_169104 | JGI IMG/M metagenome (GOLD analysis project Ga0224502, IMG submission 169104) | Sediment microbial communities from San Francisco Bay, California, United States - SF_Oct11_sed_USGS_13 | ecosystem: Environmental > Aquatic > Marine > Sediment | place: USA: California... | reverse complement strand
GTGGTCCACGCGGCAAGGGACCGCCGCCTCACCGGCCGCCCCGTCGGGATCCCGACCTGAGTTGCGATCTCGATACGCGCAGCGACCAGGCGTTGCTGTATCGCCTGAACGGTGACCGGAACCCGCTGCACGCCGATCCGTCGCTGGCGAGGCGCGTGGGATACCCGGTGCCCATTCTGCACGGCCTTTGCACCTATGGCGTCGCCTGTCATGCGATCCTCAAGACGATTTGTGCTTACGACTACACGTTGATTTCGGGTTTCGACGCGAGATTCTCTGCGCCGGTACTGCCGGGCGACACGATCACGACCGACATGTGGCAGGACGGCAATACCGTGTCTTTCCAGTGCAGCGTCAGGGAGCGCGACACCGTGGTGCTCAAGAACGGCAAGTGCACGCTGGCCTCGTAGGCCGGAGGCGCGGAGCAAGGAAGATAGGGATGAATACACGCGTTCGTATCAGCATTGACAACCACGTCGCCGAGGTCCTGCTCGACAGGCCGGAAAAACACAATGCGATCGACATGCAGATGTTCGACGAACTCGCGGAGGCGGGCAGCCGTCTGTCGCGCGAGCCGGCGGTGCGAGCGGTAGTCCTGGCAGGTGCGGGCGACAATTTCTGCGCGGGCATCGACCTGGGTGTCTTCAGTGACCCTGGCGAGGCTATCGATCCAAGATTACTGGCGCCGCAGGAAGGCAGCCACGCGAATCGCTTTCAGCGTGCCGCATACACGTGGCGCGAAGTCCCGGTGCCGGTCATCTGTGCCATTCGCGGCGTTGCGTTCGGCGGTGGGGCGCAGATCGCACTGGGCGCGGACCTGCGCTATGCGGCGCCGGACGCCAGCCTGTCGATCATGGAAATTTGCTGGGGCCTGATACCGGACCTTGCCATTTCCGTGACCGCAAGCAACCTCGTGCGCGAGGACCAGTTGCGCGAAATGGCATACACAGGGCGTGTCGTCGGCGCCAGCGAAGCGCTGCAACTCGGCCTCGTCACGGCGCTTCATGACGATCCGCTCGGGGCGGCGCGGGACACCGCGCACTTGATCGCAAGCCGCTCCCCGGACGCAATCCGTGCCATGAAAACTATGTTCAACGCGCGGCGGGATGTCGATGCCGGGCAGGCACTTGCGCTCGAAGCTAGACTCCAGTCCGGCATCATCGGCCGTCCTGGCCAGGTCGAGGCGGTGCGCGCCAACCTGGAAGGCCGGGAGCCCGACTTCAAGGACTGAGCGTTCCGTTTGGGCGGAACTTCGCGACCGCTGCCTGACTCAAAGCATATACGGCAGGAAAGCCGGTGGCGCTGGATGCACCCGTTTAACACCATGTTGAAACCATTGCTGATTGCGATTGTGTTCGCGTATGCCGCGAACGCGGGCGCGCAGATGTCTTCGAGCGACGCGGGAATCGGGCTGGACTCGAGAACGCTCAGCGTGCAGGCCAAGGCCGAAGATCTGTTCGCCCGCGGGGACTTTCGGCGGGCACATGTCATCTACCTCAACGATCTTGCGCCGATCGGCGACAAGTACGCGCAATACATGCTCGGTTTCATGATCGGCAACGGTCTCGGCGTCGACCAGGACCCGTTGCTTGCGTCCGCCTGGTACCGGCTTGCCGCGGAACGCGGGGAACCGGCGGAGTTCCTGGCCATCCGGGACGAGTCGCTGGCGCAACTCGACGCAGCCGACAGGGGACGGTCGGACGCGCTCTATCTCGGACTGTGCGGTAAATACAGCGACATCGCCATCAGCATGCGCGAGGTGCGGGAGGAGTTCGAAGAACTGTCACAGGTATGGACAGGCTCGCGGCTGGGCGGTACTTCGTCGGCCGTTACTGTCGTGGAGCCGCGGGCCGGCGGCAGCCAGTCAGGCGACGCGCTCATCCGCCGCGCGGAGCGCCGCATGCAGCGCCACCTCGATACCGTCACTGCGATGCTCGGGGCCGACCGGATCGATGCACAAACCGTGACGGCGGGCGAGTTGGCCGATCTCGAAGAGGGCGTGAGGCAATACATCCTCCGCATGAGCGGCCGCTAGCGGGCGGCCAGCCCCGCACTGAGAATTCGCGGGAATTCGTCCCGGATCTTTTCGGCGACGGCCGGGTCGCCGTGAAACCACTTGGGGATCCAATTCAACGATCCCATGATCGCGTTCCCGGTCATCCTGACGTCGCAGGGCGCGATGCTGCCGTCAGCGATCCCGCGCTCGAGCAGGGCCTCGAACTCGGCGCTGTGTTTGCGGGACAATTCCAGGACTTCCTCGCGGTGCTCCGGCTTAAGCGACGGGATCTCGCTCATGATCGCAATCGGACCCTGGTCGCCCACCATGTATTCGATGTGGTAGCGCAGGTAGCGCCGCACCGTGTCGAGCCCGTTTTCGCCGTCGCCGATGGCACGCTGCATGGCTTCGCGGCCGACATCGGCCGCCCGCAAGTAACAAAGGTAGACGAGTTCCTGCTTGTTGCGGACGTAGTAATAGAGGGCGGCGTCGGTGAGGCCGAGCAGGTTGGCGACATCCTTCAGCGAGGTACCGCTGTAGCCCTTCAGATTGAAACAGCGCGCGGCCGCCCTGAGCATGCGATTGCGTTTCAGGCGGAAGCGGGCGTCGATGGCATTTCTGGTCCCGGGGCTGCGGGCATCCATCATCTGGGCACTTGAGTTCTGGGAGAATGTGCATTATTTTAATCGTCATTAAAATTTATGCAAACAGCCAAATCGGTTGTTTTCAATAGACTTTCCCCATTTCTGGCGGAACGTGACGCAATTCTGGTCCCGGAGGAAACGTATCCATGAGCACGGTTGCGAGCGATCTGCGCGGCATGTCGCGCAGGGCCGGCGATGCCCCGTTGCGCTTCGTCACCGCGGCGTCGCTGTTCGACGGGCATGACGCGGCGATCAACATCATGCGGCGCCTGATCCAGGCGCAGGGCGCCGAGGTGATTCATCTCGGCCACAACCGCAGCGTGGACGACATCGTTCGTGCAGCGGTGCAGGAAGACGCCGACGGCATCGCGGTGAGTTCCTACCAGGGCGGTCACAACGAATTCTTCCGCTACATGATCGACCGCCTGAACGAACTGGGCGCCGGTCACGTTCGTGTGTTCGGTGGTGGCGGTGGCACCATCACGCCCGAGGAGATCAGGGGACTTATGGCGTACGGCGTCGAGCGCATCTACCATCCCCACGACGGCATGGAACTCGGCCTGGACGCGATGATACGCGACCTCGTCGAACGCACGATGGCCGCAAGCAGGCCGACCTCGATGCCGGCCGACGTCGGCCGCGACGATACCATCGACATCGCCGCGACGATCTCCGCGATCGAGGAGGGCATCGTGGATGACGCCACCCTGTCCAGGTTGCGCAAGGAGTGGCAGGTCAAGGCGGGCGACGTGCCCATCATCGGCATCACGGGCACCGGCGGCGCCGGCAAGAGCAGCGTCACTGACGAAATTCTCAATCGATTTCTCGGCAGCTACCCGGAGATGCGGATCGCCGTACTGGCGGTGGACCCGACGCGGCGGCGCACGGGCGGTGCCCTGCTCGGCGACCGCATCCGGATGAATACCCTGCGGTCGGACCGCGTATTCATGCGTTCTATCGCGACGCGCAGGCAGCACCTGGCGACGAGCGAAATGCTCGGCGATCACATTCTCTTCCTGAAGTCGCTGGGATTCGACCTCGTCATCGTCGAAACCGCGGGCATCGGCCAGAGCGACAGCGAGATAGTCGACCTGGTGGATTTCTCCGTCTACGTGATGACCAGTGATTACGGCGCGGCCAGCCAGCTCGAGAAAATCGACATGATCGACTACGCCGACCTGATCGTGCTCAACAAGTTCGACAAGCGCGGTGCCGAGGATGCCCTGCGCGATATCCGCAAGCAATGGAAGCGCAACCATGTCGCGTTCGATGTCAGCGACGACGAGGTGCCCGTTTACCCGACGATTGCCAGCCAGTTCAACGATCCCGGAATCACGTGGATGTTTGCGGAACTCTGCCGCCGGGTCGGCGAGAAGCTCGGCCTCGATCCCGCCCACTGGTCGCCGGACATCGACACGTCGATCCGCGAACCCCGCGCGACCGCGATGATTCCGGGCAGCCGGATCCGCTATCTCGCCGAAATCGCCGAGCAGGGGCGCGAGATCAATGCGCATATCGACAGCCAGGCAGAACTCGCAAGCCGCCTGCAGCATCTGTACGAGTCGCTGAAATCGCTGAATGACGAGGCATTGCCGGCCGAGTTCGCTCCGTACCCGCAGGATGCGCTAACGGCGGGCGGCGATCCGACGCTGCTCGTGCTCAGGCAGCGCTACCAGGAGACGCTGGACGGGCTGTCGGCGCAATCGATTAAGCTGTTGCGCGAATGGCCGGAGCGCAGGGATGCCGTTACCAGCGACACCTACCGTTACGAGGTCCGCGGGCGCGAGATCACCGGCAATAACTACCGCGAGTCGCTGAGCCACCAGAAGATTCCCAAGATCGCCGCGCCGCGCTACCGCGACTGGGGCGAGTTGTTGAATTTCCTGGCGAAGGAAAACCTGCCGGGAGGCTATCCGTACACGGGCGGTGTGTATCCCTACCGCCGCCTGGGCGAAGACCCGACACGCATGTTTGCGGGCGAAGGCACGCCGGAACGCACCAACCGCCGCTTCCACTACCTGTCGCTCGGGCAGGACGCCGCCCGTCTTTCCACCGCATTCGATTCCGTGACGCTGTACGGCGAGGACCCCCACGAGCGTCCGGACATCTTCGGCAAGGTCGGCAACTCCGGCGTGTCGATCGCGACCGTCGATGACATGAAGAAACTCTATTCCGGTTTCGACCTCTGCTCGCCGAAGACATCCGTATCGATGACCATCAACGGCCCGGCGCCGATGATGCTGGCTTTCTTCATGAATACGGCCATCGACCAGCAGGTGGAGAAACACCTGCGCGAGTCGGGCGGATGGGAAGATGCCGGCAAGAAGATCAACGCCTACTTCGAAGGCCGTGAGCGGCCGCGCTACGAGGGCGAACTGCCGCCGGGCAACGACGGCCTCGGTCTCGGCCTCCTCGGCATTTCCGGCGACAAGGTCGTCGACGCCGAGACCTACCGACACATTCGTGAGGCGACGATGTCCACGGTACGCGGCACAGTGCAGGCCGACATCCTGAAGGAAGACCAGGCGCAGAATACCTGTATCTTCTCGACGGAGTTCGCGATGAAGATGATGGGCGACGTCCAGCAGTTCTTCATCGACAACAACGTTCGCAACTACTACAGCGTATCGATCAGCGGCTATCACATCGCGGAAGCGGGCGCGAACCCGATCAGCCAGCTTGCGTTTACGCTCGCGAACGGCTTCACGATCGTCGAGTACTACCTCGCGAGAGGCATGGATATCGACGAGTTCGCACCGAACCTGAGCTTCTTCTTCTCCAACGGCATGGATCCCGAGTACACCGTGATCGGCCGGGTTGCGCGGCGCATCTGGGCGCGTGCGATGCGCCGGCGTTACGGTGCCGGCGCGCGGTCGCAGATGCTGAAGTATCACATCCAGACGTCGGGCCGCAGCCTGCACGCCCAGGAGATCAGTTTCAACGATATCCGCACCACGCTGCAGGCGCTGTATGCGCTGTTCGACAACTGCAACAGCCTGCACACCAACGCGTTCGACGAAGCCATCACGACGCCGACCGAGCAGTCGGTACGGCGTGCCGTCGCGATCCAGATGATCATATCGAGGGAGCTGGGCCTGAACTACTGCGAGAATCCCTGGCAGGGCTCGTTCATTATCAACGAGCTGACGGACCTCGTAGAAGAGGCGGTCTACCAGGAGTTCGAGCGGATTTCCGAGCGCGGTGGCGTGCTCGGAGCAATGGACACGATGTACCAGCGCAGCAAGATCCAGGAAGAGAGTCTCTATTACGAGAGCAGGAAGCACGACGGGTCGCTGCCGCTCGTCGGTGTCAATACTTTCCTGCCCAAGGAAGGCCAGGAAGACGAAGTGCACGACCTGGAGCTCATCCGCTCCACCGAGGGCGAGAAGAACGACCAGATTCGTAATGTGCGTGCCTTCCAGGCGACGCATGCCGGGGAAAGAGGCAAGGCGCTGGACAGGCTGCAGGCGGTCGCGCGCGAGCGTGGCAACATCTTCGCCGAGCTCATGGAGACGGTGAAGAGCGCTTCCCTCGGGCAGATTTCCGCCGCGCTTTACGACGTCGGCGGCGAGTACCGGCGCAATATGTAGGTTTCGGCAGGGGCAGAGGAATGAGCGATATCGTCAGGTACGAACACACGGATGGCGTTGCCGTCATTACACTCGACAGACCCGACGCGATGAACTCGTTCACGTCGCAACTCAGTTTCGATCTGCTCGATGCGCTCGAGAAATCACACAATGACGATTCCGTCCGCGCGGTCGTGCTGACGGGCGAAGGCCGCTGCTTCAGTGCCGGTGCGGATCTCAAGGGCGGCCTCGACGGGCGCACCGTTTACGGCAAGCTGCAGTACGAATACCGCCCGGTCATGACGGCAGTCGCGTCGATGCCGAAGCCCGTCATTGCCGTGGTGCCAGGATCTGCCGCCGGCATAGGCTTGTCGCTGGCGCTGACCTGCGACCTCCTGATCATGGCCGATAACGCGTTTCTCCTGTCGCCTTTCACGACGATTTCACTGGTCCCGGACGGCGGGCTGAACTGGCTGCTGGTCAGGCAGCTGGGATACCGTCGCGCATTCCAGCTGAGTGTGGAATCGGAACGCATCGACGCGGAGCGCTGCGTGCAGCTCGGCCTAGCCAACAAAGCGGTGCCGGCAGAACAACTGCAGGCCGCGGCGCGCGAGTGGGCTATGGCGCTCGTCGAGCGCGCGCCGCTGTCGCTTGCCGCCACGAAGAAGGTGATGCGGCTTGCTATGGACCACGACTGGGAAAGCTGCTTCAACGCGGAGGCGGAGCTGCAGCAGACGCTCGTGGGTTGCCCCGACAACCTGGAGGGGGTAAAGGCGTTCTTCGAAAAACGCGACCCCGAATTCAAGGGACGGCAGGACTAGAGCGCGATGAAACGACTGATCTTCGACGAAGAACACGAGATGTTCCGCGATTCGGTGCGGAGCTTCATGATCAATGAAATACAGCCGCACGGCGAGAAGTGGCGCGAGCAAGGCATCGTCGATCGCGAGGCCTACCTGAAGGCCGGCGAGCAGGGCCTGCTGCTGATGTGGGCCGACGAGAAATACGGCGGCGCGGGCGTGAAGGACTTCCGCTACGAGCAGATCCTGATGGAGGAGTTGACGCTGCATGGCGAGGTCGGTTTCTTCCTCTGGCTCCATAGCCGACTGGTTGCGCCGTACATCGACGAGTTCGGAACCGAGGAGCAGAAGGAACGCTGGCTGCCGGCTTGCGTAAGCGGTCAGAGCATCCTGGCCATCGCGATGACCGAGCCCGGCGCGGGCAGCGACCTCGCGTCGATCCGCAGCAAGGCGGAGGACAAGGGCGACCATTTCCTGCTCAACGGCGCCAAGACCTATATCTCCAACGGCATCCTGGCGGATCTCGTCATCGTCGCGGCGCGGACGGATCCCGAGAGCAGGCGCGGCATCAGCCTGTTCGTCGTCGAGCGCGGCATGGAAGGCTTCGAGCGCGGCGCCAACCTGTCCAAGATCGGGCTCAAGAGCCAGGACACGGCGGAACTGTTCTTCAACAACGTGAAAGTTCCAAAGGAGAACCTGCTGGGGCAGCTTCACCGAGGCTTCTACCACATGATGCACGGGCTCGTGGAAGAGCGGCTCCTCGCCGCCGTCGGCTTCCTCGCGAACGCCGAGGCTGCCTACCTGGTGACAATGGAGTACATCCAGGAGCGCCATGCATTCGGGCAGCCGATTGCCGCGTTCCAGAACACGCGCTTCAAGATGGCCGACATGCGCACGGAAATCGACGTCGTCCAGGCGTTCGTCGACCAGTGCGTGCTGCAGCACAACGACGGCAAGCTGAGCGCCGAGGACGCGGCCAAAGCCAAGCTGTTTACGAGCGAGCTCGAAGGGCGCGTGACGGACGAGTGCCTGCAGCTGCACGGCGGCGCAGGCTACATGGACGAATACGCCATCAGCCGCATGTACACGGCAGCGCGTGTATCGCGGATCTATGCAGGATCCTCGGAGATCATGCGAGAGATCATTGCCCGCTCCATCGGTCTCGATCCGCGCAAGCCGGCGTCATGAAAACGGCATTCATCGGGCTGGGCATAATGGGTTTCCCGATGGCCGGGTACCTCGCGGCCCGCGGCCACGACGTCGTTGTCTACAACCGCAGCCGGGAGAAAGCGCAGCAATGGCTGGAGCAGCATGCGGGGGACAGCGCAGGAACGCCGGCCGAAGCGGCTCGCGGCGCCGACATCGTGTTCTGTTGCGTCGGCAATGACGACGACGTGCGCGAGGTGACCCTCGACGAGCAGGGGGCGCTGCAGACGATGTCCCCGGGCACGATCCTCGTGGATCACACCACCGCATCGGCCACGCTGGCCCGCGAACTACACGCCGCCGCCGGGGAACGGCGGGTCGGGTTCCTCGACGCGCCGCTGTCTGGCGGGCAGGCGGGAGCCGAGAACGGCCTGCTTACGATCATGGTCGGCGGCGACCAGGGTACCTTCGACCGCGCGCAGCCCGTCATGGATTCGTACGCAAAGGCGATCACCCGTATCGGGCCGGCCGGGTCGGGACAGCTGGCGAAGATGGTCAACCAGATCTGTATCGCGGGCCTGCTGCAGGGATTGTCGGAAGGCCTGCATTTCGCATTGCGCGCCAACCTCGACACGGAAAAGGTGATCGGTGCGATCTCGCAGGGCGCGGCGCAATCCTGGCAGATGGACAACCGCTGGCAGACCATGGTGAAAGGGCAGTTCGACTTCGGGTTCGCGGTTGACTGGATGCGCAAGGACCTCGGCATCGCGCTCGAAGAGGCGCAATCGAACGGAGCGCGTCTCGAGCTGACCGAGCTCGTGGACAGCTATTACGCCGAGGTGCAGGCTCTCGGTGGCAGCCGCTGGGACACATCGAGCCTCATCGCACGGCTCGAAAAGCCCGCAGACACCGCGAATGGCTGACGCTCCGGTTGCGAAATCGACCATGGGTCCTTTGCACGGGATCCGGATAATCGAGATTGCCGGCCTTGGGCCGACCCAGTTCTGCGGCATGTTGCTGGCCGACATGGGCGCGCAGATCATTCGCCTGCGGCGGCCGGGCGCCGCCGACCCGGGCGTTGCCGTTCCCGACCGCTTCAACCTGATGAACCGGGGCAGGCCCGCTATCGACGTGGACCTCAAGTCGGACGAGGGACGCGAACTCGTGCTGCGCCTGTGCCAGAAGGCCGACGCGCTGTTCGAGGGATTCCGGCCCGGCGTCATGGAGCGACTCGGACTGGGGCCCGAGGCATGCATGGCGCACAATGAAAGACTGGTTTATGGACGGATGACCGGTTGGGGGCAGGACGGCCCGCTGGCTGGCCGGGCGGGCCACGATACCAACTACATCGCGCTTGCCGGCGCGCTGCACGGCATCGGACCGGCAGACCGGCCACCGCCGCTGCCGCTGAACCTGATCGGCGATTTCGGTGGCGGTGCGCTGTACCTCGTGATCGGCTTGCTGGCAGCGATCCTGGAAGCCAGCCGGTCGGGTCGAGGGCAGGTCGTCGATGCGGCGATGGTCGACGGGGCGGCGTCCATGATGACCCTGTTCTACGGCCTGATGGCGGGCGGAATGTGGACCGAGCGCCGCGAGAGCAACCTGCTGGACGGCGGCGCGCCATTTGCCCGCTGCTACGAAACCCGTGACAACAAGTATGTCGCGGTCTGTGCGCTCGAGACACAATTCTTCGCCCGCCTGCTCGAGACCCTGGCGATCGACGGCATCGATCCCGCCGACCAGTACGACACGGGCAAATGGGCCGGGCATCGCGAAGCCCTTGCCGACGCGTTCCGCGGCAAGACCCGCGATGAATGGAGCAGGCTGTTCAGCGGTGTCGATGCCTGTGTCGCCCCGGTGCTGACGCCGAGTGAGGCTGCGGAGCATGAACATGCACGGGCTCGTCGTACCTACGTGGTCATCGACGGCATACGCCAGCCCGGTCCCGCGCCGCGATTCTCGAGAACCGCCTCGGCGGCAAGGAGCGCACCGCCTGCCGGCGGCGATGAAACGCGCAGCATCCTGCTGGAATGGGGCTTCGACGAGGACGAGGCGCGGCAGCTGCTATAATTCGGTCTTCACAGGGGTGG
>Ga0224502_10000906_pt1 | contig 10258 bp, 6 predicted proteins | sample SF_Oct11_sed_USG_5_FD_169104 | JGI IMG/M metagenome (GOLD analysis project Ga0224502, IMG submission 169104) | Sediment microbial communities from San Francisco Bay, California, United States - SF_Oct11_sed_USGS_13 | ecosystem: Environmental > Aquatic > Marine > Sediment | place: USA: California... | reverse complement strand
GAAGTAACCCCTCTTTTTATTCGACAGGGGACAGCCACTATTAAGCTATAGTGCTTGACTGTGTCTTGATGGAAGAGTACAGTTAAAAGCAAGCCTAAGGTAGTTTACCTTAGTACTTTATTTTGATTCGGTTCCCCTGCGGTATTGATGATTGGTAGCTTCTTTCTGAATCAACGCCTACAAACGGGGACCCTTCCTTGGAACGGTGTGCCGCATCGGTTAACCCGAAGCGCCTAAAGGACCAACAGGGACCTCATCTAGTTACGAAGGGTTCAAGACAGTCTGCCAACACCTCCTCCGCGGGGGTTTTTTTTGTCCAAGAGGACAACTCCTGCGTCAACAGCTAAAAAACACCTCGTTTTCCTGACCAAGTATTTATGGTTGTTACTCAAAGACGGACCAGGCTTGGATAGAGTGGACCAAACTAAAAAAGCAAATCCAACCAGTGGCCAAGCCATTCGATTATTCGCAAATATTCTTCTTCTAACCTTCCCGGCCTGCATGATCTCTGCTGGACGTACGCTTCTCACAAGGTCAACATTAAACATACTATTTGCAGATTCCTGCCATGAAATGGGCGTTGTCAGTGGCAGGTATTCATCGTTGTCTTGAGAGGAAGATAGTATGCTCTACTTCATTGTTTTCATTCTTATACTGGCGATCCTTTTTCTGGCCAGTGCCATTCGGATTCTCAAGGAATACGAGCGGGGGGTCATTTTCCGTCTGGGTCGAGTTATCAAGGCCAAGGGGCCGGGGCTGATCATTCTTATCCCCGTGGTGGACCGGATGGTGAAGGTCAGCCTGCGGTTGGTGGCCATGGACGTACCTTCTCAGGATGTGATTACCCGAGATAACGTATCCGTGAAGGTCAATGCAGTGATCTATTTCCGGGTGATGGATCCCAATAATGCGGTGGTGGAGGTGGAAAATTATCTCTATGCCACCTCCCAAATGGCCCAAACCACCCTGCGCAGTGTTTGCGGGCAGGGGGAGCTGGACGAACTGCTCTCCGAACGTGAAAAGATCAATAGGCAGCTCCAGGAGATTTTGGATGAGCATACCGACCCCTGGGGCATTAAGGTCAGCACTGTTGAGGTCAAGCACATCGACCTGCCCCAGGATATGCAACGAGCCATGGCCCGCCAGGCTGAAGCCGAGCGGGAGCGCCGTGCCATGGTTATCAACGCAGAGGGGGAGCACCAAGCTGCGAATCGCCTGGCCGAAGCGGCCCGGATAATCTCCGACCAGCCCATTGCCCTGCAGCTCCGCTACTTACAGACCGTGCAAGAGGCCGCTGCGCAGAGCAAATCCACCACGCTCTTTCCCATTCCCATTGATTTGTTTAAACCGTTTCTGCAGTTAGAGGAAAACTTGGAAAAAGTGAAAAAAGAAAGCCATGGCACCTGATTGTGCACCAGCCACCCCTGGTGCTGACTTGGTGGTCGTCCCTTCCTGGGTTGATGGGGTAATCAACACCTACCCACTGCTGGGCAGCAGGGCATATTACTCACCATTATCCATACTTGATTGACACGTAACAGCCTGCTTGGTCCTCCACCCAAATGAAAGACCGGCTTCCAGCTTGTCGGCTCTTTTTTGCCCCTTGACTTATCCCACGTTTTTTACAGCCTGAGTTAACCCCTCTCCTGTGTCCTAGTGTGCTTTCACAACCTATAGCTTAGACTTATCTGATAAGGTCAGAGCTAACCTGTGCAAATCATGGCATGGTATATGCAAAAATACGTAACGTGAGAAGAATTGCCCATCATCGTTACCCGGAAAACCAGATGAAAGGTGAAGACAAAACAAGAAAGCAACTCCTAGAGGAATTGGTTGTATTGCGTGAACGGGTAACCGAATTCGAGAAATCAGAATTAAAGAGCAAGCGGGCAGAGCAGAAGTTACTGGAGACTCGGGATTTCGCTGAGAGCATTGTGGATACGGTTCGTGAGCCCCTTGTGGTGCTTGATGCGGACCTGAATGTAATCTCGGCCAACCGTTCCTTCTACGAGACCTTCAAAGTGAAACCTGGGGAGACCGAGGGACAGCTATTATATGACCTGGGCAACCGAGAGTGGAACATCCCCAAGCTGCGAGAACTTCTGGAAAAGATCCTCCCCACGCACACAACCTTCGACAACTTCGAGGTGGAGCACGAATTCAAGACTATCGGGCGACGAGTAATGCACCTGAACGCTCGACGGATATACAGGGAGACCAACAATACCCATTCGATTCTTCTCGCCATCGAGGATATGACCGAGCGCAAGCGAGCGGAGAAAGAAATTCATGACTTAGCTTATTACGACGGTGTGACACGTCTACCAAACCGCCAACTGTTTAGAGAGCATTTGAGCCGCGCGCTGGCTCATGCTAAGCGTCATAAACGTCTGCTGGCGGTACTATTTCTTGATCTCGACCATTTCAAGCACATCAACGATACGTTCGGCCACCATGTGGGTGACTTGCTGCTTCAGCGCGTAGCCGATCGATTGAAAAAAATCCTGCGCAAAAGTGACATAATTGCCCGTCATGAGGCTGATGACTCAATTAGCTATGTATCACGTTTTGGTGGCGATGAGTTTGTCTTACTACTCACGGATATTAAACAGCCTCACGATGCAGGTAACGTGGCACAGCGCTCCCTCTACGAACTCTCCAGAGCATATGTGCTGGAGGAGCGCGCGATTTTTGTCAGCAGCAGTATTGGAATTAGCTTGTATCCCTCAGACGGGAAGGACGTTAACACGTTGATTAAAAATGCCGACGCGGCAATGTATCACGCGAAGAACCAGGGGAGAAATAATTTCCAGTTTTATGCTGGCTACATGAACACCACTATTTCTCGAAGACTTACTCTGGACAGTGTTTTGGGTTAGGCGCTCGAGCATGCTGAGTTAACGCTTTACTACCAACCACAAATAGACATCAACTCGGACAAAATAGACGGCACTGAAGCACTGATACGCTGGCGACATCCGGAACTGGGAGCAGTGTCTCCGACAGAATTCATACCATTGGCTGAAGAGGCTGGCCTCATAGAACCTATCAATGAGTGGGTGCTCCGAACGGCGTGCAGTCAAAATCTGGCTTGGCAAGCAGCCGGTTTTCCACCAATGCAACCAATTATTTGAAGTTGGAAGTGCAGTTCCCTCCCAATATTAAACAATTTTCGAGCAAATAAAAAATTAAGGGCTTAGCACTTATTTGTTAAGCCCTTAATTTTATTAAAAACATGGCGTCCCCAAGAGTACTTCACCGAAGGGTAAAATGAGTTATCTGCTTGAAATCCCGTTTGAAGTCAAAGCAGCAGTGTAATGGCGATATTCAGTGAATAGTTTGCTTGGGACAATGAAGGATTTGATTGGCCAGGATCGCAAACTGAGGCTTGCGGTGCAAAACCTTATCCCGCAGCTAGGCAAGAGCGAAGATCAGACAAAGACCTCGTTATTTACCTCTTTACAAAATTTATAATCTGAGATAGACGATTTTCTACCGCGGAGAAAGCTGCCAAACTTCAACAGGCTGTTGCCCAGATCCAGTCTTTTTTGAAGTGGTTTAAAATCTTCAGCTTTTACCGGAACTCTGTCTCCTGTAGGAGCGGTTTCCCCGCCCGCCTCGCCTGAGCGAGAGCGATGGCGGGCAGGTAGCCGCGATTCGACCCTCAAGCTGACAAGTCATATTTGGACAACCTGTGACATATGGTGAAGTGATGGGAACATCAACCGTCCCTGAAAAGCCTGATTCCGCGATTGCAGGAGGCACCCTGGGGACCTTCGCTGGGGTTTTTACCCCAAGCATTTTAACTATTCTGGGAATCATCCTCTTCCTGCGGTTCGGTTACGTTGTCGGGAACGCAGGCCTAGGTCGCGCCCTCATCATTATTGGCCTGGCAAACGCCATCTCTGTACTAACCAGTGTTTCACTTTCTGCGATTGCCACGAACATCAAGGTCAGGGGTGGAGGGGATTACTATCTCATCTCTCGGACCCTTGGTATGGAGTTCGGTGGCTCCATAGGGATTGTCCTCTTTCTCGCCCAATCGGTATCTGTCGGCTTCTACTGTATAGGGTTGGGCGAGGCCGTGACCAGCTTCATTCCAGATGCTGGAAGAGTTCTGCCACAGATCATAGCTGGCCTCGCAGTGTTATTTCTTTTTGTCTTCGCCTGGTTGGGTGCGGATTGGGCCACCAAGTTCCAGTATGTGGTGATGGCTGCATTGGTAGCCGCGCTGATCTCGTTTTTTGCCGGCGGTCTGGCCAAGTGGGACACGGCAATTCTCGTTCAAAACTGGGCTGCGCCTCCTGCTGGTCCTAGGTTTTGGGTTCTATTCGCCATTTTCTTTCCGGCGGCCACAGGCTTCACCCAGGGCGTAAGTATGTCAGGTGACCTCAAGGATGCGGGTAAGAGCTTACCATTGGGAACATTTTTGGCGGTGGGGCTGTCGATCATCGTTTACTTCGGGGTGGCGGTAGTATTCGCTGCCACCCTGCCCAACGACCTCCTCATTAGCGACTACGGGGCCATGAAGCGTGTTGCGCGGTTCAACTTTCTCATCGATGCAGGGGTAATCGCAGCCACTTTGTCCTCCGCCATGGCCAGTTTTATGGGCGCACCTCGCATCTTGCAATCCCTGGCAGGTGACCGTACTTTTCCTTTCCTGCTGCCGTTTGCCAAGGGATCCGGCCCCACCGGGAATCCTCGTCGAGGTGTTTTGCTGTCTGGGTTAATCGCTCTGGGCACTATAACTCTGGGCAATTTGAATCTGGTCGCATCAGTTGTCTCTATGTTCTTTTTGATTTCCTATGGCCTTCTGAACTACGCTACTTTTTACGAGGCTCGGGCTGCCAGCCCATCATTCCGCCCTAGGTTTCGTTTTTTTGATCTGCGGCTCAGCTTCCTCGGCGGGCTAATGTGCCTCGGAGCGATGCTGGCAATTGATCTGGCGGCTGGTGCAGCGGCAACTGCACTGCTGTTTGCCATCTACCAGTATCTCAAGCGAACCGCAGGTCCAGCACGGTGGGCTGACAGTCGTCGCTCTTACTACCTACAGCGCGTGCGGGAGAATCTTCTGGCTGCAGTAGCAGAGCCCGAGCATCCTCGGGATTGGCGCCCGCATTTGCTTGCCTTCTCCAATGACTCCCACAGACGCAAGCAACTTCTCCGATTTGCTTCCTGGCTTGAGGGAGGCAGTGGCCTTACCACAGCGGTGCGCATTCTGGAAGGAGAAGGGGTGAAAATGCTGAAACTACGTCAGGAAGCTGAAGCGGAACTTCGTGCCGACATCGCTGACTATGGTATGCAAGCGTTTTCCCTTGTAGTAGCCGCACCCAATCTCAACCTTGGTGTTCATACCCTGGTGCAATCTTTTGGCATCGGGCCGCTGCGGGTGAATACAATTCTTCTCAACTGGCTCGAACAGCTTCCCAAAGGCATTCTTGGCCTTGGGGAATTTCAATACGCAACAAATCTCCGCACCGCCTTCCGTCTGGGTTGTAACATCGTGGTGCTGGATGCCAAGGAGGACGAATGGGTCTCCCTGGAGGCTCTCTCCCCCAGTGAAAGGCGTATAGATGTATGGTGGTGGGACGATGCGACCGGCCGCCTGATGCTCCTCCTTGCGTATCTGATGACCCGAAGTGATGCGTGGGGTGAGGCGAGGATTCGGGTGCTGGCTGCTGGGCAAGATGGGGAATTAGATGAAGAGGTGGAGGGCCTCAAAAAGATGCTCGAGGAGGCCCGAATTGAAGCGGAACCAGAGATAGTAGAGAACATGAGCTCCAAAACTGTTGTGGAGCACTCCGCCGATGCTGCCCTGGTGTTTTTCCCGTTTCGACTGCGGGCTAATCAGCTTCTGGACCCATTTGATAAACCTCTTGATGCGATTCTCCCTCGTTTGCCCATTGTGGCTCTGGTTCTGGCAGCTGAGGATATCGAACTCGACGCTGAACCTGAAGAAGGGATAGCTGGAGAAATAGCCGCAGCGCTTGATGCGCTTGCTGATGCTGATAAGAAAGCCCGGGAGGCGGAGAAGGAGGCAGTTGCCGCAAAGGAGGAGTCAGAAAAATGGCTTCGAGAGGTCCAGGCTGCCACTGAATCCGGCGCCAAGCAAGAGGAGTTGTCTAAGATAGAGGCTGCTGCCCTTGAAGCCGAAGAACGGGCAAGCAAAGCTACTCGGCGGGCAGCGAAGGCCGTGGCCGAATTGGAAGATGCAGCCAGAACGGTTGAAGCCCTTGGGGTAAAACCTCCCGAGGGAGACAAGGAGCCCGGGGACACGCAAGAATGATCTCTGGGAGCTGACGCCAGCCGCAGCAAAGCACTAATGGAATTCAGAGGCGCGTGGCCAGCCACATCTTGGTCAACAGTGCCCTTAGAGGTCATCCAATCCAACACCCTTCACCTGGTCAAGAAAACCTTCGAATACATTCCAACAGTATTGCTTAAAAAGAAAAGCCCCCATAAAAAGATGAGAGCTTATCTGTAATTCAAATGGCGTCCTCAAGGGGATTCCCTGTTCACCCCAGTTTTTTTCTACGTCTCAGGCAGAACAAAAATCTTGTTGAGTTTTACCCTTCTCGAAGACAACTGTATGTACACTAAGCAACTGAGCGGTACTGAGCTTGTTAAAACTTGTACATAGTGACGGGTTCTGAAAAGTTGGTGTCTTGAAAGGGGCGACTCTGTGGAATTTTCAAAATACATCTCTTGAGCTCTCGAAGAAAGTAAAAGAGCTTAAATAAAAACTTTTCAACATATATCCGGTAGAATTTCGTTATTGCCCGGTCATATGGTACAAGAATTAAATGACAACTTAACCCAATTCTGTAGCCTATGATGTGTCCATTAGATGTAGTAAAGACTTTGTCAGAAAGTGAGTTCTGAAATATACCAAACTGGCACCAACTAACCTTGTTCTTTGGTGGGGTCGTAATTGGCCTTCCACCCGACCCCTGTCTGGGTAAGTAGAAACTCTTCTCCTACCACTGTCAGATCAAACCCTGGCAACTGCACGTATCTTAATGTCTGAAATAGAATAACGAGCATGTATCAGCTCATTTTCTCATCCAATAGTTTCCTCAAAACATAAGGCAGAATACCGCCGCTTTCATAGTATTCGACATCAATTTCCGTGTCCAGTCTTGCAATCACTTCAAAATCAACCTCGCTTCCGCCTTTTCTTACTGCTTTTACTTTCACTATCTTTCTCGGTTTCATATCCTCAATTTCACTGGTGAAAAACGTTTCAGAACCGTCCAGTCCTAGGCTTTCCCATCCGTCCCCTTCTCTAAACATCAATGGCAGCACGCCCATTCCTACGAGGTTACTTCTGTGTATTCGCTCATAAGACTCAGCGATTATCGCCTTTACTCCCAGGAGGTTTGTCCCTTTTGCGGCCCAATCCCTGGACGATCCGGTTCCATACTCCTTTCCTGCCAACACCACTAGCGGCGTCCCTGCATCTCCATATTTGACTGCGGCATCGTAGACAAACATCTCTTTGCTATCTGGAAACCTTACCGTGAAACTGCCCTCTTTCGGTGCAACAAGTCTGTTTTTTATTCTTATATTTCCAAACGTGCCTCTTATCATAACTTCGTGGTTTCCTCTTCTGGAACCGTAAGAATTGAAATCCGCAGGAGCTACGTTTTCTTTGACCAAGTATCGACCCGCAGGATAGTGTTCCGGAATCGCACCGGCCGGAGAGATGTGGTCGGTTGTAACAGAATCATCCAGCAAGAGAAGTAGTCTAGCACCTTTCACGTCGGAAGGTTTTATTGGTCCGAGATGGAAGTTCTCGAAATATGGCGGTTTCTTAATATATGAGGACCGTTCATCCCAAGCAAACGTGGTGCCCTCCGTAACTGGGAGATTTTTCCAGTAATCGTCCCCTTCAAAAATCTTATCGTACTCCATTTCAAAGAACTCCTGCTTAACGTGCTTGCTGACAAGGTTATTTATCTCTTCGGAAGTCGGCCAGATATCCCTGAGATACACCGGAGCACAGTTCGGGTCGCAAGCCACGGGTTCCTTTGCCAAGTCAACATCGATATTTCCGGCTATGGCCAGCGCCACGACCAACATCGGCGATGCAAGAAAATTTCCTTTGATGCTTTGGTGTATCCTCGCCTCGAAATTACGGTTGCCAGAAAGCACAGAGGTAACCATAAGGCTATGATCGGATACTACCCTTTCTATCTGTGGATGTAAGGGACCGCTGTTGCCGATACAGGTAGTACAGCCGAATCCCGCATTGTAAAAACCGAGGGTTTCAAGGTAAGGCATGAGACCCGAATCTTCGAGATAGCGAATCACTACCCTCGAGCCCGGAGCGAGAGAAGTCTTCACGTACGCAGGGACCCGGAGTCCCTTTTCGACCGCTTTTTTAGCTACAAGCCCTGCTCCGAGCATGACAAAGGGATTTGAGGTATTGGTACATGACGTAATGGCAGCTATTACGATGCTTCCATCACCTATTTCTACTTCGTTTCCTTCTAAATTGACTTTATGCATCCGCTTGCGGCTGATTTTGCAGATCTCCTCCCGATAAGTGCAACAGCCGGATTCATCGAGAAACCTGGAAATATCGACTATATCAGAATCCCGCTCATAGCTACCGCCAAGTATTTCTTCAAAGGTCTTTTTTAAATCCCTCAGGGCAATTCTATCCTGAGGCCTGGCGGGACCGGCTACTGAAGGCTCAACTGTGGCAAGATCGAACTCCAGCACTTCAGTGTATTCCGGATCTTCTTCGCCTGAATAGAAAAGTCCAAGCTCTTTCGTGTAGACTTCAACAATCTCGGCCTGATTCACCCTGTTTGTTATCCTGAGGTATTCCACGGTCTTTTCATCCACGGGAAAGAAACCTAGTGTCGCACCGTACTCCGGAGTCATGTTGGCTAAGGTTGCCCTATTCGTAACGGTCAGGTTCTTCATTCCGGGACCAAAATACTCTACGAACTTCTCTACTACGTTGTGCTTCCTCAGCAGTTGCGTAATAGTAAGTGCGAGGTCGGTAGCAGTAACGCCATCCATGAGTTCACCGACCATCTTGACACCGACAACTTCAGGAATTGACATGTAATAAGGCTGGCCGAGCATGACAGCCTCCGCCTCAATTCCCCCGACACCCCAGCCCATTACACCGATTCCGTTAATCATCGTAGTGTGCGAGTCGGTACCAACCAAAGTATCAGGATAGACTATATTTTTCCCGTTGATTGCTTCGGTGATTACCACTCTCGCTAGGTATTCCAGGTTCACCTGATGGCATATCCCGGAATTAGGAGGGACAACTTTGAAATTATCAAAACTCTTCTGTGCCCATTTCAAGAGTGAGTATCTTTCCCAATTTCTCTCGTATTCCTTTTCCACATTCTTGTTCAAAGAATCTTCAGTACCGTAGTAATCGACCTGTACCGAATGATCGATGATCAAGTCGACCGGAACAAGAGGATTTATTCTCCTAGGATCTCCCCCAAGATCTTCTACAGCATCCCTCATGGCGGCAAGATCCACAACAGCAGGAACCCCGGTAAAATCTTGCATGAGGACCCGTGCTGGATGATACGGTATTTCAACAGGCTCACGGTATCTTTTCTCCCACCTGGCTATTCTAAGCAAATCCTCTTCTCTCACCATACGACCGTCCAGTTTTCTTAAGAGGTTCTCAACGAGGATTTTTATGGTAAAAGGCAGACTTCTTATATCTGCCATCCCCCTTTGCTCAAGTATATTGATATCCAACATACTGTATTCGTTTCCACTAGCATTGATCCTTCTCGTAAACTCCCCTATTTCCATGTGTACTACCCCCTGATTCGTATCTAATTACAGATATTCTATCTCTAATCTTCTTCAAAAGTTATTACAATAGCAATGAATTTATGTAGTTATCTTTGAAAGCCAGCGACGCCAAAACTCCACCGTCTTCTTGAAGACCTCCGTGGCTTCCTCTTCAGAAAGGCAGAGGCCGCAGCCGCCACCCCCTTCGATCTCTTGCAGCAGGAAAAGAGCAGTTTCTACTTCGCCTAAGGTGAACTCAGCCACGGCCCCATTGTTCTTTTGCTCAAGGGGATCTCTGTTGCCAGTCCTAGGCTAAGATCAGTAGAGTTAAAACAAGCACCTTCTGATGTGATGCCATCTAGTGTACTACTACAATTGTGTGATTGACTACTCTTTTGCTGATAAAAAGGAGCCTCCCGTAAAGCGATCCACCTGGGAGAAAATGACGGGACGCCGTTGACTAGGTTGAATGATC
>Ga0224502_10000903_pt1 | contig 10269 bp, 10 predicted proteins | sample SF_Oct11_sed_USG_5_FD_169104 | JGI IMG/M metagenome (GOLD analysis project Ga0224502, IMG submission 169104) | Sediment microbial communities from San Francisco Bay, California, United States - SF_Oct11_sed_USGS_13 | ecosystem: Environmental > Aquatic > Marine > Sediment | place: USA... | reverse complement strand
GACCGTGGTGCCGGTGAGCACCGTGCTGATGGTCCCGCCCTGGTGGAAGATCATGCCCATGATCCAGGCGAAGAGCTTGGCCGTTCGCGGTCCGCGGGCGATCTTGCTCCCGGCCCACTCGGCGAAGGTCAGCGCGCCGCCGGTACGGGTCCACAGCCCGATGAGGCCCCCGAGTGCCCAGAGGTAGACGAGCAAGATGAGCGCGTACGCTTCGCTGCCGACCGAGGGAATGAGGTACCCCTGCACGATGTCCCGCGGCAACTCGTACCACCGCTCGCCGCTGATGACCCCACCCACCACGATCCCGATGAACAGCGAGCTGATGACTTCGCGGGTGGCAAAGGCCAGGACGATCGCGACCGCCGGTGGGACAACGGACCAGAGGCCAAAATGGTCGCCGTGCTGCGGGAATCGTCCAACGGCGGCCAGTGCCGCCACGAAGATGAGGCCACTGGCGAGCAGGGTGATGCGGCGCCTGGTCAACGTCGTCCTCCACTGTTCACGATTCTCGTTCCGGCCAATTCGAGTCCCGGCCCGAGGGTCTCCAACGCTAACCCGCGCGGAAGCGTTGTGGGAAGAGCACGAAGGCGGGAAACTCGCGCCACGTCTCGCTCGTACGATCCATGGCGCCGTTAGGGTGCCGGATGGAGATTTGGTGCATGCACTCGCAACCTGAGAGAGCCACGGGAGTCACGCGGCCGTGATCCACGAATTTTCACTGCTTCGGGCGGCAATCACCGTGGGGTTCGGCGCACTCGCGGGCGGGCTCACCAACGCCGTCGCGATCTCGATGCTGTTCCATCCCTACGAGCCCCGCGGTTTCTGGTGGTTCCGGTTCCACGGCGCGATCCCCAAGAACAAGCCGCGGCTGGCCAAGACTATCGGCCGCACCGTGGGAGAGCGGCTCCTCACCACCGACGACCTCGCCCAGCAACTCAGCGCCCCCGGTATGCGCGAGGCATTCGACGGGGCTGTGCATCAGTTCGTGGCCGCCCTGCTCGAGACCGAACGCGGCTCGCTCCGCGACGAGCTGCCTCCGGGACTGCTCGCAGAGCTCGAGGGGGCCATCGACGGGATTGCCGGATCTGTCGGGGATGCCATGGCCTCCTACGCCGGTTCGGAGGCCTTTCGCGAGACCGCCGAACGGCTGCTGAGCAGGGCCCGCGACGAGTTCGCCGACCGGCCGGTCGGGGAGCTCCTCACGATCGCCCGCCAGACCGCCATCCGCGAGCGGGTGGAGCAGTGGGTCACCGATGCCGTGGCCTCCGACGAACTCGAATCCACGATCCGGAGTTGGCTCCACCAACAGGTGGAACGGCTGCGAAACGATCGGACACCCTTGCTCGACCGCATGCCCAGGGATCTCGTCGCGGTGGTCGAGCGGGGGATGGCGGGATATCTGCCGGTGGCCCTCGACCGGCTGGCGGCACTGCTCGCGGATCCCCGCGCCCGCACCCGCATCCAGCGGGCACTCCACGAGCTGTTCCAACGGTTCGTGCGAGAGCTCCTGCTCCACGAGCGCATCGTGGCGCGGCTCATGGTGACCGAGAAGACCATCGCGCGGCTCCTCGACAACTTCGAGCGCGAAGGCGTCGACCATCTGGCGGCCCTCTTGGACGAAGAGGAAATGCGCACCCAGATCGCGCGGAGCATCAATGACGCCGTGGTGAGCTTCCTGCGCCGCCCACTGGCCGAACACCTCGAGCGTCTGGGCGAGGAGCGCTTGACAGGCATCGAGCACACGGCCGCGACGTATATCACGGCGGCACTCCGCGATCCCACCACGCGGCAGCACGCCATTGAACGGCTCGATCAGGCACTCCAGTCGGCGGAACAGCGGACGTGGGGGGAACTGCTGCGTCACCTGCCGTCCGAGCGGGCCGCACGGTGGCTGACCGACGCCGCCCGCACGCCCCGGCTCCGCGGTTGGGTGGCCGATGGCACCTCGGCGGCCCTGCGCGCGCTGCTCGACCAACCCATAGGCCGCCTCGCCGAACGGCTCCCCGCCGGACAGGTGGATCGGATCGCGGCGGCACTGGCCCCAGCCATGTGGAACTGGATCCAGCAACAGGTCCCACAGGTCGTTGCCCGGCTGGATGTGCAAGCGATGGTGGAGCAGAAGGTGCTCGGGTTTTCCCTGAAGCGGATAGAGGAGATCGTCCGCGCCACGAGTCAGCGCGAGCTCGACGTGATCATTCGGCTGGGATATGTGCTGGGGGCCTTCGTTGGGGCCCTGGCGTACAGCGTCTCGCTGCTCGTCCCGTAGCCCGCCCTACCGCACCCCCTCGATCAGGGGCGGCGCGTTCCAGCCCGACCACCCTTCCGGGGCATCGACGAGACGGACACCGGGCCGGTCATCGATCGCGACCCGCTCGACCACGCCCAGGCGGCCGGGTCGCGCGCGGGTCTTCCACACCCGCGCGAGCAGCATCGCAAACCGGTCGGCCGCACGCTCGTCGTCCCACACCGACCACCACACCAGGGCACGGTTTCCATTGTCGGCATCGTAGACGGCGTAGCGATCGCCGCCCCACGATCGCGCCCCTGCGCGGCCCGTCGCCTCGCTGCCGGACAGCACGGTCAACAGGAGGCGCGTCTCGAACTCCCCCAGCACGTCGGTATAGATGGGGCGCACACCATTGGCCAGCCGAAGCTCCACCGGGGCGTCACCGGTCCGGTAGCGATCGGGGTGCAGAATGTGTTCCGTCGACTGCGGCAGCCGTGGACCGAACGGCACCGTATCCCGATACTCCTTCTGGAACCAACTCACGAAACTGGCCCCCTCCAGGTAGGGGAAGACGATGCTCTCCTGAATGAGCAGAGGCGCGGAGCCGAACACCGGCATCTGCGCGTGTTGCCGCTTGAGCTGCTGTCGGTAGCTGTCCCAGAACCCCGGAATCGTGCCGACGTCTCGATCGGGCATCAGCATGGCGATCGAGGCGAGTGTCGCCTGCCCCTCGAGGATTGCCTGGGTGGCAACGCGGCGGTCGTTCGTCCGGTCCGACGCGAGCAGGGAGTCGAGCGGGAGGTACTGGCCTTGAAGGGCATGGACCAGTTCGTGCGCCAGGATCATCCGCAGCGTCATGGCGTCGGCGCCGGCCACCACGTACAGCGCGGCCGAATCGGGATCGTAGTAGCCCACTACCTGCTCCGTATAGAGCGACAAGAGGAGCGAGCGGAGATCGAGCGTGTCCGGCAGCAGGCCGAACAGGCGGTAGCCGGCCGCCATACCATCGAGCACCGGAGGTGGCATGTCGCTGTCGAGCTTTGCAGCCAGGTAGGATCGCACCTGCTCGCTCGTTCGCACCGCAACCGTCGGGGACTGCATGAAGGGCAGACCGATCGCGCGCTCGACGTCGGACGCGAGCTCCCTGGCCATCTTGCGAACCTTCGCCTCGTCCTGCGCCTCGCTCCGCTCTCCACAGGCGAGCAGGGCGACGCCAGCCACCACGAGCGTCAGACTGCGCGCGGCCCGGCGAATCCTCGGCTTTTGGCGCAGGCGCAATCGCCTATTTCCACGATCCGTCGCGCCACTTGGTGTATACGGCATCATTTCATCGACTGCGATTCAGGGAATCCCTCGAGGCCCGTCGCGGGCAAGGCTCACGGACGGCCCGTCCGCCCGTGCCGAAATGAATAACCCCGAAGGCGGCGGAAGGTGCCGCCCTCGGGGCGCAGAACGGCGGGGCCGCCGAGCAGGGCTCGGCGGCCCACCGCTGCCGTCAGAATCGAGCGGTCACTGTTGCTTCTTCAGTCGGATGCTCCCGTTCACCGTCTCGATCTGCAGCTCTCGGCCACCGTCACCGATTGTCCCGCTGATCTTCTTCGGCCCGAAACGCCCCTGTACCGTGACGGGGAAATCCGAGTCGAAGCTGCCGTTCACGGTGCTCGCCGAGAGCGTCACGCCGACGCTGGATGGCAGTGTCACGGTGACCCCGCCATTGACCGTGTGCAGCTCCAGCGCACCACGCCAATCGCCGCGGCCCATGACCGCCTCGATCGACCCGTTGACCGTCCGGGCCTCGACGTAGCCAGCCGCCGCCACGTCCACATCGCCGTTGACCGTCAACGCGTACACATTGCCGTCGATCTCCCGCGCGTCGACGTCCCCGTTCACGGTGCGAGCGGCCAGGTTGACGCCGGCCGGCAGCCGAACGGTGAACTCGACCTTGGTGTCGTTGTCCCGGTTGTTCATCCGGCCGCCCGAACCCGGTCGGCACTCGTTGGGCTCCTTGTCGAGGGCGTTCGGATACACCGCACAGATGGTGACACCGTCACCATGCTCCACGACCTCGAAGGTCACATCGCCGGGATCGCCCTTCCGGCCCGCTTGTTTGACCGCCACCACCTCGACCTGTGAGCCCTCGGCGCGCACCGCGTGGACGGGGCCGTTGATGTTCTTGACCTCGATCGACTTGCCACCGTCGATCCGACCCTTCCACACGAAATCCGTGCCCTGCGGCACGTCGGCGGATGGGGTCGCTCCGGTATGCAGGACGCCCCCGCCCATCACGCCCACCGCCACCAAAATCGGGAAGACTTTCATACCGCCAACTCCTTGTTGGTGTTGTCCGTGACCGAGCCTACGGCCGTCGGAGATGTATGCTGCCATTGAACGAACTCAGCTCCAGACGGGCGCCGCCGTCTCCCAGCGTAATCGTGATCTGTCGACCGCCACCACCCGCTTCCCGCAGCACCACGGGAAAATCGCTCTCGAACGCGCCACCGAACGTCGACGCCGCGATCGTCGCGTTCGTCCCCGCTGGGACGTCGACCGCGACATCGCCGTTGTGCGTACTCAGCTGGTAGCGGCCGCTCCGCTCCAGGGTCCCTCCGTATGCGATGCCCCCGTTGACGGTCGAGGCTTCCACCGAGCCCGAGCGAACATCGCGCAGCTCGATTCCTCCATTCACCGATTCCACCTTGAGGGTCCCCGACACGCCGCTCACCTCGACGTGTCCATTCGTGGAGCCCAGCTCCAGCCGTCCTTCCGCGTCCCGGCAAGTCACCGTGCCCTGCACCGACTGCGCGCTCACGAATCCTCGTCCGCCGACGAGTTGGATGTTCCCGTGCGTCGTTTCGACGGTCACCTCGCCGCGAGCGCCGCTCACGTCCACGCTGAGAAACGTCCCCTGAATGCCCAGGTTCATCGCACGCGGGACCGTGACCTGCACGTCGGTCTGGCTCAGCCCGCCCCGTTCCGGCACGGACCGCACCTGCAGCGTGCCGTTGGTGAGCCGAACCTCGAGACGCCCGTCCGACGACGGCTGGCCGACGACACGCACCTCGTTCCGATCCCAGGTCCGCACCACCACGTTGCCTCGCATCACGTCGACGTCGAGCCGCGTACCCGGCAGTACTGCCACGACTGTGTCGGACTGCTGCGCGAGGAGCCCGAGGGCCACCGTGGCCAGGAGCGTCAAAGACATCGTTCACCGTCCTTCCGTGTCGAGTGCGGCCGCGTGGTCAGCTGGCTGCCGTCACGAGCGTGGCCGCCCGCTGGAGCAGGTCGACCTTGCGTCGTAGCGTTCGTCCGAGATGGCCGTTGAGATAGCGGCTCGCCGGATCCTGCTCCAGCGCCGTGCGGGCTTCGGCGATCGCCCGGTCGATAATGGCCAGATTCTCCTCCAGCACCCGCACCGTGGCCGTATCCAGCCGATCTCCGTCCAGACGGAGCGCCGCCCCGAGTTCGGCAATGGTCGCGTCGTACGCCGCGAGCTCTGCGCTCACGGTCAGGGCGGCCACCGGTGCGGCCGAATCCACAGCAACCACCGGAGGCCCGTTCCGAGCCACCGTGAGCCACACCGCACCGGCGGACAGGAGCATCAACGCCACGCCGGCAGCGGCCAGCTGGGGTACCGAGAAGGCGATCCGTCGGCGTGCCCGTCGTTGCGTCAGATCCGTCACCGGCTCGACCGCTGTGCCCAGACGTCGAACGATGGCCGGCCACAGATCGACCGCTGGCAACCGATCGGTCAGCTCGCGAGCGCGGGCAACGACGGCCTCGAGCTGCCCCAGGTCGGATCGGCACTGCTCACACTCGCGCAGATGCGCCTCCACGGCCGACCGATCGGCCGCGTCGAGCTCATCGTCGAGGTACTCCGAGAGCCGGTCCGTCCACTGGTGCTTCATGGGCTAGTCGTCCCCCCCGAGGTACGCGCGCAGGGCCATCCTGGCCCGGTGCAGCTGCGCTTTTGATGTTCCGGCGGTCACGCCGAGCAGCGCGGCGATCTCACGGTGCTTGAACCCTTCCACATCATGCAGCATGAAGACCTCACGGGCGCCCGCCGGCAGTGTGGCGATGGCCGACTCGAAGTCCATGCGGGCCTCGAGATCCGCCTTTGGCCGACCCGCCCGCTCCACGACGTGATCACCCTGCACCAGCCGCTGCTGCGAGCGTGCCGCTGCGGTGCGCGCCGCCAACATCACGTTGATCGCCAGCCGGTGGAGCCAGGTGCCGAACGCCGCGTCGCCGCGGAACGTCCCCAGCTTCTCCCACGCCCGAATGAAGGCGTCCTGCGTTGCATCATCTGCCTCCTCCTCACCCAGCATGCGCCTAGCCAAGGAGTGGATCCGAGCGACGTGGCGCCGGTACAGCCGCTCAAACGCTTCCCGATCACCTGCGGCGCCCAGCCTGGCATCCGCCAGATCGTCGGGGGCCGCCGCAGCCGACGGGCGACCGGTCACGGAGATTCCTCGGATCCGCCCTGCATGAGGTTCACTGAATTGGATAGAGCGACGGCCCAAATGGTTGACTCCGGCCAGCCAGCTGCGGGCTCACGACGGCCCGAAGGTCATCGTGACATACCAGCCGATGATCGCCTCGCCGAAGACGAAGGTCAGCGCCGCTGCCGCCGCCAGGAAGACACCGAACGGGACCAGGCTCTTGCGCCCGCCGATCGTGAGGGGGACGAACACGATCGTGCCGAGCAGAGCCCCACCGAAGATCGTGAGGAGGACACCCTTCCACCCGACGAAGGCCCCCACCATCGCCATCATCTTGATGTCGCCCCCGCCCATGGCCTCTTTGCGAAACACTTTTTCCCCAGCCCACGCCACCAGGAACAGCAGGCCAAACCCGACAGCGGCGCCGAGCGCGGCTGCGGTGAGTCCCGGCACGCCGTCTCGCAGGGAGAGCGCAAGCCCCAACGGTAATCCCCCCAAGCTGAACTCGTCCGGAATGATGAGGTGGGAGGCATCGGTGACCGCGATCCCGATGAGGAGAGTGGCGAACACGGCGGCCGTCAGCGCGGTGAGATCCACCCCGTAGTGCCACACGGCGCCCGCCCAAACCGCAGCTACGGCTGCCTCCACCAGGGGATACCGGACCGCGATCGGCTGCGCGCACCGTCGGCATCGACCCCGCAAGAGGAGCCACGACACGATCGGCACGTTGTCGTACCACGCGATGGGCGCACTGCACTTTGGACAGCGGGATCGGGGTCGCAAGACCGACTGGTCGGCCGGAAGGCGAACGATGCACACATTGAGGAAGCTGCCGAACACCGCCCCGAACACGCCGGCCACGACGATCCAGAAGGTGTCAGTCGCCACGCGTCACCTCGTACAGCAGAATCCCCGCCGCAACCGCCACGTTGAGCGATTCGACACCGCGAGCGAGGGGGATCGCCACCATCTGGTGGGCAAGCGATCGCACCGACTCGCGGACCCCTGCCCCCTCGTTGCCCACGACGACGGCCAGCGGCCCCACTGTTCGGGCGCGCTGGAGCGCCTTCCCCTCCACACTGGCCACCCACAGCGTCACGCCGTGTGCCGTGACCCAGGCGGCAAACTCGCCGTCCGCCGCGCTCGTAAAGGGGAACCGGAACGTGGCCCCCATCGCGCCTCGCAACACTTTGGGATTCCAGGGATCGGCGGTCCCCGGCAGCAGGATGGCCCCTGGAGAGCCGAGCGCAAAGGCGGTACGCAGCAGCGTACCCACGTTGCCGGGGTCCTGGACGCCGTCGAGCACCAACACGGGGTGTCGTGGATCGGGGGCGATCTGGGACAGGGTCCAGGTGGGTGGGTCGATCACCGCGACGATGCCTTGAGGCGTGTCCGTGTCCGCTAGCTTCGCCAACTCTCGGTTGCCGACCTCCTCGATCGGCACCGCGTGCGACGCCAGCAGCTCGACCAGCGCGGCGCCGCGGGCGGTGTCCCTGATGTCGGGTGACACCACGGCACCGCGGAACGGCACGCCCGCCGCCACCGCCTCTTCCACCAGGCGGACGCCCTCGGCAATCGCCAGTCCCCTCCGCCTGCGGACCTTGCGCCGTTGTAGATTGCGTATCTGCGAAACGAGATTCGAGGCCATGGACTCCACCCTTGACCGATGGAATGTGACCGCCCCGCGGGGTTTCGCCAAGCAGGTGCACGCGATCGCGCTGGGCCGATGAAGATCGCGCTGACCATTGCAGGGTCCGATTCCGGGGGTGGTGCGGGCATCCAGGCCGACCTCAAGACCTTTCACCAATTCGGCGTGTACGGCACCAGCGTGCTGGTGGCCGTGACAGCCCAGAACACGCGCGGCGTGCGCGGGGTTCACGCGATCCCCATCGAGCTGGTGCGGCAGCAGATCGAGGCCGTCGCCACGGACCTCCCCCCACAGGCCGTCAAGACGGGCATGCTCGCGACCGCGGAGCTCGTGGCAGGAGTGGCCGAAGCCATCGCCCGGTACGGGTTCGTGAACTACGTGCTGGATCCGGTGATGGTGGCGACGTCCGGCGACCGCCTCCTCGCCGCCGACGCGGAGCAGTCGGTAGGCCGCCAACTCGTGCCATTGGCTACCCTCGTCACGCCCAATCTCGACGAGGCACGGATCCTAGTCGGCCGGGACGTCGATACCGTCGACGCCATGGAGGCGGCGGGCCGCGCCCTGGTCGAGATGGGTGCGCGGGCGGCGTTGATCAAGGGCGGACATGCCGCCGGCGACGTGGTGGTGGATGTGCTGGTGATCGGCGACGTCGCGACACATTTCGAGCGACCGCGGATCGACACGTCGTCGACGCACGGCACCGGCTGCACGCTCTCCGCCGCAGTCGCCGCGGGACTCGCATTGGGTCGCCCGCTGCGGGCCGCGGTGCGCGATGCGCTCGGTTTTGTGCATCGGGCGATCGCCGAAGCGCCGGGTTTGGGAAGCGGGCACGGCCCGTTGAACCACTTCGTGCCGGCGCCGGAGATCACATGACCGACCGGCAGCCTTCCTCTCGCGGCACGCGGTCCGTTCCCCCGCAGCGCGAGCGCGACATCTTCTGCAACCGAACGCTCAACCTCCGTGCGATCCGTGCCATCGGCTACGACATGGACTACACCCTCGTGCACTACCGGATCGAGGAGTGGGAGCGCCGGGCGTACGCCTACTTGCGGCAGAAGCTGGATGCGCTGGGATGGCCGGTCGACGGGCTCGAGTTCGACCCCCAGCTGGTGGTGCGTGGGCTCATTCTCGATCTCGAGGCTGGCAACATCCTGAAGGTGAACCGCTTCGGTTACGTGAAGCGGGCCTATCACGGGACGCACGAGATGCCGTTCGACGACCATCGAGCCCTCTACAGCCGACAGCTCGTAGACCTCCACGAGAAACGATACGTCTTTCTCAACACGCTGTTCTCGCTGTCGGAAGCCTGCATGTACGCGCAATTGGTCGACCGCCTCGACGGCGGGGACGTCCCGGGGGTGGTGGGCTATGCCGATCTCTACCGGGCGGTCCGGACCTCGATCGACGAGGCCCACATGGAGGGGCAGCTCAAGGCGGAGATCATGGCCGATCCGGACCGATTCGTGGATCGCGACCCGGACATCCCGCTCACACTGCTGGACCAACGACATGCCGGCAAGAAGCTCATGGTCATCACCAACTCCGAGTGGGAGTACACCCGGGCGATGCTGAGTTACGCCTTCGACCCGTTTCTCCCCGAGGGGGTCGGCTGGCGGGACCTGTTCGATCTCGTCATCGTATCCGCGCGAAAGCCGTCCTTCTTCGCCGAACGGAGTCCCGTGTTCGAGATCGCGACCGACGACGGACTCGTGCGGCCCTCACCGATGGGCATCAAGAAGGACGGAGTGTATCTGGGTGGTAATGCCCGGGCAGTGGAAGACTACCTCGGCGTCTCGGGCGACGAGATCCTCTACGTCGGCGACCACATGTACACCGATGTCCATGTGTCGAAGAGCGTATTGCGCTGGCGAACGGCGCTCATCGTGCGCGAGCTCGACGCGGATGTGGCGGCCGAAATGGCGTTCGCGGAGCGGCAGCGGAAGCTGACACGACTG
>Ga0224502_10000902_pt1 | contig 10272 bp, 6 predicted proteins | sample SF_Oct11_sed_USG_5_FD_169104 | JGI IMG/M metagenome (GOLD analysis project Ga0224502, IMG submission 169104) | Sediment microbial communities from San Francisco Bay, California, United States - SF_Oct11_sed_USGS_13 | ecosystem: Environmental > Aquatic > Marine > Sediment | place: USA: California... | reverse complement strand
TTCGACGGAACCCGGTACATGTTCGACCCCGGCATTCCGCTGTGGATTCGCGGCCTTTCGCTGTACCACATTGCGCTGCCAATTGTCCTGGTCTGGCTGCTGTACGGGTTCGGCTACCAGCCGAGGGCACTAATCTGGCAAACGCTGCTCGCATTGCTCGTCTTGCCCTTGACATACGCGGTTAGCGACCCGGCGGCGAGCATCAACTGGGTTTACGGCTTCGGAAGTTCGCCGCAGACTATGATGCCCGGGCCGGTTTTCGTGTTGCTGCTGATGGTGCTTTTCCCCGTGACAGTCTATCTGCCGACGCACCTGTTGCTCAGCAGGTTCTTCCCGGAGCCTCATCGAACTCGCATTACCTTGCGATAGTCCCGGCCGACTACGACATCCATGTAGCCCGCCAGGACTTCGTCGAGTTCCGGATCACCCGTATCGACGTGCAGGCTCGAGAACTTCAGAAGCTTTTCCCTGTTGGCGACCACGACGATGTTGTCGCGTCCGACGCGGCGCAGGACGCGCGGTGTGAACTGTGTGTTACCGCGACCGAAAATGAATCCGTTTCCGCCGAGCGGCGTCACAACGATGACGGCCTGCGCATAGCGATCCAGCAGCTCGAGAATGGAGCGCTCATTCAGGTCGCGGCCAATCAACTGCTTGTCGGCAATCGCGTCGACGCCCAACAAAGTCTTCTCAACGCCGAGCTCGTCCGCGATCGCTCGTATTGTCGTACCCGAACCCAGTAGATAGAGCGTCTGCGGCCGCATCTGTTCGACGATAGCCACGGCAATTTCCCGCTTGGCTTCCTCGGTGGATCCGGTCATACCGGGGGACTCCTTGCCTGCCTGTAACAGTCGACCGACTTCGGGCACGATCAGGAATCCGTAATGGCGGGAGTCGACTCTGCCGGCACGAAAGGCGTCCTCGTCGATGTCCAGGACCTCCTCCTCCGATACGCCCGCACCCTCGACGAAAGCGTCGAGCAGCTCCGCTGCCGCTCGCGGACTGTAGGCGAAAACCGAGCTGTAGACTTTGACGCCTGACGGAATCGCAATGACCGGAACCCGAAGATCGACCGCATCCGCGATGTCGCGCGCCGTACCGTCCCCGCCTGCGAATGCGATGAGCTCGGCTCCGTCCTGCAGCATCTCACGGGCGATCCTCCTGGTGTCTTCTGCTGCCGGCCGAGCGGCGAGTTCACCGACGGTTTCAAAGCCCAGTCCGACCGTTTCTGCGTAGTCTGCTCCCATCGGGCCCGGTGCAACCAGCAGCCGGATCCTGTCACGGCATCTGATATGAGACAGGAATTCGCGTGTCCTTGCCGGGCTGACCGGCTCGGCCCCCATCGCCAGCGCCCGCGTGTATGAATCACCGTCGGTGCCTTTCAGCCCCACGCTGCCGCCCATGCCGGCAACCGGATTGACGATCAGGCCGATAGTGCGCATTCAGAGGATACCGTCGAACTTCATGAGAGACTCACGTCTGGCATTGCCCGCATCATAAGAGTTAGGGGAGCACAAGTCAGGAGAAGATCGTTGCTGAGCGGCGATCGATAGCCGTGGTGCACGCATCTGCATACTGCTCCGCGACGTTCCGGCACCGGGACTTCATGGTGGGCGGCCGCCAGCCCCCACATGCTGGTGGCCACGGAAGGAGCGACTTGCGGCATATCGGCCATGCCGGTTGGGGCGCCGGAGGCGCCCGAAGGGCGGGCGCCGCGACGCGCGAAGCCAGGGACGCAGGCGTCTGGCATGATTGCAGCAGACCAACTCGAATACACGGAAATTCACAATCATTGTCGAACGCCATCGGACTACGATGCCCGCACCCGGGAGCGGGGCACGTCAATTCCCTGATTGCAGCGGTATATTGGGCAATAGGGGTTACAGCTGATGTTACGTAAGACCTTCCTGCCCGCCATTTTTCTGCTACTTGCTTATGGCTTTGCAGTCAGCGCGGATTTCAAAACCATTACCGCCGGAGTGGCCATCTTCCTGTTCGGCATGCTCTCGCTGGAGGAGGGATTCAAGACCTTCACCGCCGGGGCGCTCGAGAAAATACTGAAAGGGTCCACCAACAGCCTGTGGAAGAGCATGTCGTTAGGAGTGATCGCGACCTCGATCATGCAGTCCAGCTCACTCGTCTCCGTGATCACTATCTCCTTCCTGAGTGTTGGGTTGCTGGAACTGGCGTCGGGCATCGGGATTATTTTTGGCGCCAACCTGGGCACGACTACCGGCGCTTGGCTGGTGGCCGGTTTTGGCTTGAAAGTAAATCTGTCCGCCTACGCCATGCCCATGTTGGTATTCGGCATCATCCTGGTCTTCCAGCAAGCCAAGAGTCTGAAGGGTGGTGGCTACGTAATGGCTGGCCTTGGCTTCCTGTTTCTTGGCATCCACTACATGAAGGAAGGCTTCGATTCTTTCGGCCAGGCCATCGACCTGGCGGATTACGCGATGACCGGCTACCCGGGGATCCTGGTCTTCGCCAGCATCGGGGTGGCTGCCACGGTCGTAATGCAGTCGAGCCACGCCACCCTGGTACTGATCCTGGCCGCTCTGGCTTCCCAGCAAATCAGTTATGAGAATGCTCTGGCACTGGCGATCGGATCGAACATCGGGACAACGGTGACGGCGATTATTGGATCGTTGGGATCGAACGCTGATGGCAAGCGGTTAGCTTTGGCTCACCTGGCGTTTAACCTCGTTACCGGCGTGATAGCCATCGCTGGAATCTACCAGTTGATGGCCGCGGTGGAGTGGATAAGCGCTCGTGTCGGAATTGCCGCTGATAATTACACCTTGCAGCTCGCCGTATTTCACAGCCTCTTCAACCTGATGGGCATAGCTGTGATGCTGCCGCTGATGCGGCCAATGGTCCGTTTCCTCGAAACGGCGATAGTCGCGGAACAGGCTGCGATCGAGCAGCCAATCTATTTGAGTGATGCATCATTGGAAATCCGTGAAGCTGCAATTGAAGCGGTCAAGAAGGAGAGTATCCGGCTATATGACCTGGCGACCGGCGTCATCACGGACGGTCTGAGTATCCGCCGGGACGCGCTCGAGTCTGAAGAAAAGCTCAAGCATGTCCTCAAAGCCTCTACTGACATCATAGACGAGGACATCGATGATTTGTACGAGAGGAAGCTTAAATCCCTGTACGGAGCAATCGTCGAGTATGTCATCCGTAGCAGGGGCGGGTATGCCAAGGGCAAAATGAGAGAGGAGCTGGCCGGTATTCGGCAGGCCGGCCAGCATGTGATCGAAGCCGTGAAAGGGGTCAAACACCTCAGAAAGAACCTCATCAAGTCTCTACAATCAGGCGATCCGACTATCCGTAAGGAATACGATCGACTTCGTAAACTGATAATCAAGATGATGAGAGATATCGAGGCCGTAAGGACGAGCGGTATCGGTTCCGGGACGATACTGCCCCTCGATCGGCTCAAGCTGGAGATTGAAGAGAAAACCAGGCAATTCAACGAAGGCCTGGATACGCTCATCAGAGAGGAGCGCATTGACGTTCATACGGCAACATCCTTGATGAATGATATCTCGTACTGCCGAGACATATGCTGGGACCTGGTGGAAGCCGGCTCGGTCCTTTTTTCGGAATCTCCTCCGGACGACATGGACGCGATGAGAAGCATTGCTCTGGGTGAACACGAGATCGCCGAGATGATGGCAGACGCAGACGAAAGGGAAGCCCGATGAAGATTCAGAAATTACTGGATAGACTGAAGGACATTCTCAATGCTGACAGGCAAGCGCAGCTCGAAGAGTACAAGTCTTTAAAGAAGATACTGAAATCACTTCGCATCGAAAAGAAAGGATGGGAAAAAAAGCTGTCCGACACTGCCGATGAGGAAAAACGCCGGGAGATTTCTTCCCGGCTGAAAGTCATTGCCATGCAACGGAAGAAGGGGCTGACGGTACTGAAGGAGTTAAAGAAAGAACGAAGGCGAAACAAATGACCCGAAGCGGAACCGCCAGACCTGTTCTTGTGGAACGCTGTGGGCCAGCGCCGGAGTTCGGCGGGATGAATGCCGCTACGCCTCGCGCAGCGCCAGTGACGGCTCCAGCATGGCGAGCCTGCGCCCGCCCAATGCGGCGGCGATGCTTGCCGCGGCGAGTGTCAGCACGAGTGCCAGGACGAAATGCGCGGGCAGCAGCCGGCAGACCGACTCGCCGCCGCCGACGGTGTCGGCAAACAATACGTTGAGCCCTGCCTGCACGACGAAAAACACCAGCGCGGCGACCAGCCAGCCGAGCACGCCCGTCAAAACGGCCTGCACGATCGGGAACCACACGATCGCACGCGTTCGGAAGCCCGTCAGCCGCAGTACACTGAACTCCAGTCGTTTGCGGTCGACGTTGGCCCACACGCTGCTGCCGAATGCCAGGCCGTATCCAACCGCGGCAATGCCGGCAATGATCCAGAAAACCACGGACAGATTGCGGTCCAGGGTCTGCACGAGCTCGATGTCGGCGACGCGGCTGCGCACGTCGATGCCCTGGTTCATCAAACCCTCGCGCAGGGCGGCTACGTCGTCAATCGACCTCGCATAGAGACGGAATCCTGCGAAATAGCGTGGACCTTTGGTGGTCGGAGCACCGCTCCAGCCCAGCGCCTCGACGGCGCGCCCGTCCCTGAAATCCTCAACAGCCACGAGCAGTTCATGCGACACGAACATCCCGTCCCTGGAGAACGCCGCGGCGGACGCGACAGCGCCGACGGTAAGCGGGATCAGCACCGTCTGCTGCTCGCCGCCGAGCGTGCGCGACAGGATGCCCTCGACGGCATCACCTTGCGCTACGCCGAGCTTGTCCGCGGCGTCCAACGACAAGGCAATCGTGTCATAAGAGCGCGGCGGCTCGAGTCCGCTCAGCACCGGGTCCCCGGCTGCCGACGGAATCAGTTCCACGCTGATGATGCGGCCGGCGTCGCTGGCGGCAGCACGCAGCCGCATGGTCGCCGCGATGGCGCGCGTCCGCGGCACGATAAATGCGACGTCCGAACGCGCCGCCATTGCTTCGAACCAGTCCGGGCCGTAGCTGCCGCTGCCCGCAGGCAGTATTTGGCGGTAGCGCGGGTCTTCTTTGAGCGGTTCGAGGAGATTGCCGATGATGCCGAACTTGAGGCCGAACAGGACGAGCAACGGCAACAGCACGGCACTCAGGGAAAACACGAAACACGCGGACATGACGCGTTCATGCGCGAACTCGCGCAGCGCGAGTTGGCCAACGAGCCACAGCCGCGACGCATCAGGCCGCATGCGACACCGTGACGTGCATCGAGTTTGCCTCGCTCTTCTCGACGCGCAGTTCGATCATGTGCAACTCGGCTTTCTGCATCAGCGCATGCGCATGGCTCGCGATAACAAGCGTGACACCGAGTTCGTCGACTAGACCGACCATTAGCTCCATGATGCGCTCGGCATTGAGCGGATCAATCGCAGCGGTCGGTTCGTCGGCAATCAGCACCGTCGGATCGTGAGCCAGCGCCCTCGCGATGGCAACGCGTTGACGCTGCCCGATGGACAGTTCCGACGGCTGCTTATCGAGCTGGGCCGCAATGCGCAGCCGCTCTGCCCAGGGTTCAGCCACGTCGTCGCCCGGGCCGTGCAGCAAGCGGCGCGACAGGTTGATGTTTTCGCGAACGCTCAGGTACGGCAGCAGACCGCCATGCTGCAATACGTAACCAATGTGCCGGCTGCGCAGGTCCGCAAGCAGGTCGATGTCTCCGGCATGCCACGCGGCGGCGACATCGTTCTCATCAACCTGCGATCGTGGCTGAAACGTGAACCGTGTGGCGCTATCGGGGCGCAGGATCATCGCCAGCAGCTCCAGCAGCGTACTCTTGCCGGAGCCGCTCTCGCCGATGAAAGCAAGCTTGGCGCCGGGCGCGATCGTGAGTTCCGGTATCTCGAGGCAAAACTCGGCGCCGCCCGCCCGGTAGCGCTTCACGACCTCGCGCAGGGAGAAAACAGCGTCACTCAGGGCAACGCCTCCAGCAGCAGCGGATAGACGGAATCCCCGTCCACGGCTTCGCCGTCGAGCGATACCCAGAGGTCGATGTTGTCGTGCAGTGCGCGATAGTAGGCAACCTTGGAGTCAAGCTGGTTGACGAACTCGAACTGCCGTTGTGCAGGCCACTGCTCCCAGATGCTGAGGTCGAGATACATCACCTCGCTCTTGTACGGGAGTCCCTCGAGGTATTCGCGCATGTAGCCCAGGTCCGCGAGGCTCTCCCCGCCGACCGTCCGCGTTGCCGTGCGCGCAGCTTGCGGGTCACGGCTAACGCTGGCCGCAAGGCTCTTCAGCTCGTCGAGAAAGTCGTCGGGCGCAAGGGTGCCCTCCTCCGCCGTAATGAGAACCTGCTGCAGCACTTCGTGCAGGTCGCTGAGCTGATCACGCGTCAGCAATACACGCACATCGACCCCGCGCTCGTCGGGCGCGTCGAAGTCCCTGTCGACAAGCCAGGCATTGAACAGCGACGGTACGCCTTCGCCTGCGCGTTCCTGCAGGTACCGCATGCGCAGTCCATACCCGAGACGGTCGACGGTTTGCTGGAACGCCTCCAGGTCCGATTCGACAGCGGCTTCCTGTGCCAGTGCCGGCGGCTGCCCGGCCGCCGCGGCGCGCACGTGCGAAGTCAGGACGTCGGTCAGCGCCGACAGCGCAGCCTCGAATTCCTCGACGTCGCCGGCCTGCACCGGGTAATAGAATTCGCCGACATCCGGCACCGTGGACAAACGCCGGTATTCTGCTTCGGCGTAGCCATGATTGTCGCGGCTGGCCGGCGTCTTCAGGTGGAAGACACCGACGGAAACCCCGGTGTCCGCGGCGAGTCGCTGCAGCGCCTCGGCATTCAGGCCGGTGGCCGAGAGTGGGTCGTCCGCGTTGCGCGGGCCTGCATCGGTGATCACGACGATGAAGCGCGCATAATAGTCGCTCCAGTCGACAGTGCGAATTGCTTCCTGCACGCCCGCGTAGGCATCCTCGTTGAAACCTTCGCTCGATACCGGCGCGGGCTGTACGTCACGGATCTTCGCGAGAAACTCTTCGCCAGTGCCGCCGAGATCCGCAGCGGTCCGGGTGACGAAGCCCAGCCCCGGCACTGCATCCGTGTTGTCGCGATACTCGACGAGCCCGTAGCTCACTCGGTTGCCCAGTTTCTCGTTGTCGATCGAGCGATAAACGCGTTGCATCACTGCACGCGTGGCGTCGATATACGGTTTCATCGAGATCGTGGAGTCGATGACGAACACGATGCCCGTTCGATACGTTTCGACGATGAGCGCCGAGTCCTGCAGCGGCACGCTGGCGACGCGCAGCAGTCGCGCCTGCTCGCCGCCGACGAGCACGTCTTCGTGATCCAGTATCGGTACCAGGTAGAAGTTGCGCCGGATATCCACGTTATAGTCCGGCTGCACTGCGACCACGGGCGTGCCCGCAACGTCACCATCGGCGACCTGCGACCGCAGCTTGCGGTAGGCCGCCGCATCGTTTTCTTCGACGATCTTCTTCAGCGAGTCGCGGTCACCGAACAGCATCACCCGGGGTTGTTTCGCGGGATCGCGAAATGCCACGGTGAGCGTCTGGTGCCAGTCGAATACCTGGTCGCCGTCGACCCAGCCGTCGACCTCGCCATTGCTGTCCGTGCCGACCTGTACCCACTGCCTGCCGTCGATGTCGCGGCGGTCGTACACGTAATAGCTGGAAAACGGCGGCACGGCGCGCTTCTCGGCAGGCTCCGCGGGATCCTCCACCAGCATCGCGCCGGGCGAAGAGATGACCCGCTGGTAGAGCGCGGTCTTGCCTTCCTGCACCTGCGGCTTGCGGACCTGGGCAGAACTCACGCTGACGGATAACGCCATTGCGGCCGCAACGAGGAAGACGAACGTTCGTCTGGCGAGTAATTTTGTTTTCACGGTACCTGCTCCCACTGCAGCAACAGCCGCTCGGCATCGCCGTCGCCGGAGCGACTGGCGGACTCGGCCCAGGCGCGCAGTTCTTCCAGCCGCTGCGACGCGCGCTCGTCGCCCGCATCGCGGGCCACGGTGTACCAGCGATACGCCTGGAATGGATCTGGCGCTGCGACGAGGCCGGATGCCGTGTCGGCATGGTTCGGGTCGTTGAACGTGGCGAGATCGAAAGCCGCCGGCGCATAGCCGCCGCGGGCGGCGAAGAAATACAGGAGCTGGGCATCGGCCAACTGCCCGCTGGCCAGGAACTCCTCTGCACGGGCGTGCGCCTCGGCGAAATCCGGCCCGGCCGGGGCGGCCTCGAGCTGTGCAACGATCTCGCGCGCCGTATCGCCTCGCTCTTCGGCCGACTTCGCGGGTTCTACCGTTTCAACCGGTCGCCCGGGCCCGGTTGTCGGCGCGGGTACCGGCTCGGGTTTCGGCCGCATCAAGAGCACGGCGGCAATCGCGATGATGACGACGACTACAGCGCCGGCAATGAGCGCACGGGGATTGGTCTCGCCGCGCAGGCGAGCTGGATGGCAACTATTCATATCTTGCTCCGGTCCACGTCTCGCCAGATACTGTTAGCAAGCGGTCGCGGTGCCCACTTCTGGAGCACGGAAATACTTGGAAAGCGAAGCAAGACGTGGTTGATCGGGCTGGTGGCTGGCGTGGCGCTGTACACACTCGCCGGCTTCCTGATCGCGCCCCGCGCAATCAAGCTCTGGATCGAGAGTCCAAACGTGTCTGGGCCGGCTTGCCGGCTGCGCGTACAGGAAGTGTACGTAAATCCTTTCACGATGTTCCTCTCTCTACAACACGTTACTCTCTTGGACAAGGAAGACAAGATGTTTGTTTCCGCGGCCCGTGCCGAGACGAGTATCTGGACGGTCGGGACGTTCCGGGCGGAAAAACCTGGCCGCGACGTCGCCATGCGGCGCCTGGCCGTCAGGAGCGCCGACAGCGGCGGGACAATGCTCGCAGTGCCTGCAGCTTTCGCCCGGAACGTAACTCTAGGCGCCGGTGGCGCTGTCCTGGATGCTGCGTTCGTCCGCCTCGAACGGCCCGACGCGAGAGTTGTTCGCGATGCCGCCGGTATGCTCCGCTGGCCTGCCTGGCTGTCGGCAGCGGGTGACGGACGGGCCGCGGCGTGCATTTCACTGGACGGTTTCGAGGCAACCGCCGGGCGACTGCGAATGAAAGATGACGCCGTCACGCCGAGCGTGCAGCTCGAGCTGCGCGACGTCACCGCCACGGCCCGCCGAAAAACCGGCCGGAGTGCGGCACCGGCAGAGATCAAACTCGAAGCCCGAATCGGTGCAGCGGGAACCGTCAGCCTCGAAGCCCGACCGGGCCGGCCTGCCGGGCACCACCCTGATCTGTTCTCGTTGACTGCCCGAAACGTCGAGCTGCAGCCGCTGTCGCCCTATTTCCGCCGCATCTTCGGCACGGACATCGTGGCGGGAGTCGGCGCTGCCACGCTGCAACAAGAGCGACACGATGCGACGCTGCGCTTCGACAACCAGTTCAGTATCGACGGGCTGCGGCTTGCCGACCCGGATCAGGATTCAGCAGACGAGCAGTCTCCCCTGGAAATTGCTGTAGCGCTGGCGACGGACGCGACCGGCCGCACGGAGTTTGTTGTTCAGGGCTCGACGAGCGATTCGTTGACGCATACCGTAGCAAGCGTGTTCGCCGGCAGCCTGTCTGCACATCTCGACGAACTGGACGGGAGGGCATTCGGGGTGCTCGGCGAACTGGCCGGCAGACCCGATGCCGTGCTCGATGAAATCGCGTTTCTGCCCGGCAGCGCCGAGATGGCGCCTGTAGCGACAGACGCGCTGGCGCTGCTGGCACTCGCCCTGGGTCAGAGACCGCAACTCGGTATGCGCGTGCGGCCGGCCTACGACCTTGAAGCCGACCGCGCTGCGATAGCGGCGCAACAGGTCAAGCTGCACATTGCACTGGCAACCAGCAAGAGCACCAGGGAGAGAGGTGACACGAGCGAGCCCGATTTCGACGACCCGCGAGTACGCGACGTGCTCGATGAATTCGCCGGCGCGCGTCTTTCTGAAACGCAGAGACGCGTCATCACGGGCAACGTGCGAGACAAGGCGACGGCGTATCGTGACATCTACCTCGCGCTCATCGATAAAGAACGTGTATCCGAGACGGTGCTCAGGCGCCTGGCGCGCTTTCGTGCACGGTCCGTCATCGACGCGCTCGAGCGGGCAGGCATCGACAGACAGCGGCTCCGGATGGCGGATGTGCTCGATACCGCGGCCACGGATGCCCCAACGGTGACA
>Ga0224502_10000895_pt1 | contig 10313 bp, 10 predicted proteins | sample SF_Oct11_sed_USG_5_FD_169104 | JGI IMG/M metagenome (GOLD analysis project Ga0224502, IMG submission 169104) | Sediment microbial communities from San Francisco Bay, California, United States - SF_Oct11_sed_USGS_13 | ecosystem: Environmental > Aquatic > Marine > Sediment | place: USA... | reverse complement strand
GCAGATGAGCGAAGACGGCTGGGCGGCATTGCTCGAGCAATTGGGCGCCGAAACCAGTCATCCGGAAGGCCTGTTCCTGCCGGAGACCTATCATTTCCCACGCCATACCAGCGATCGCACCGTGTTGAAGCAGGCTTACCAGCTGATGCAGCGATTCCTGTACGAAGAGTGGCCCGCGCGCGACCCGGAGACACCGGTGGCGACCCCTTACGAGGCCCTGATTCTGGCCTCGATCGTCGAGAAGGAGACCGCGCGGCCGGATGAACGCAATCGCATCGCGGGCGTTTTCGCGAGACGCCTGGAGAAACGGATGCGTCTGCAGACCGATCCCACGGTGATCTACGGCATCGGGCCGGAATTCGACGGCAATATCACGCGGCGTGACCTCCGGACGGACACGCCCTACAACACCTATACGCGCGGCGGTTTGCCGCCGACACCGATCGCGATGCCGGGGCGTGACGCCATTCGTGCCGCGCTGCACCCAGCGCCCGGGAAAGCGCTCTATTTCGTCGCGACCGGCATCGGTGACGGCAGCCACACGTTTTCCGAGACCAAGGCCGAACACGATGCGGCGGTTGCCGAGTACCTTCAGCAACTGCGGCGCAATCGGCAGAAAGGCATGTAGCGTGCAGCGCGGCAAATTCATCACGATCGAAGGCATCGAGGGGGTCGGCAAGTCGACGAACATCGATTTGCTTGCGAGCCTCATCGAGAATCACGGCCACCGGGTCATGAAGACGCGCGAGCCGGGCGGCACGCCGATCGCGGAAAACATCCGCCGGATTCTGAAGGAACACGGCGACGAACCGCTGCCCGACGTCGCGGAACTGTTACTGATGTTCGCGGCCCGCTCGATCAACGTCAACAATGCCATCCGGCCAGCGCTGGAAAGCGGCACCTGGGTCATTGCTGACCGGTTCACCGATTCCACGCGCGCCTACCAGGGCGGCGGCCGCGGATTTCCGCGCGAGAGCATCGAATGGCTTGCGAAATTCGTCCACGGCGATCTGCAGCCGGAGGTCACGATCCTGCTCGATGCGCCGGTGGCAATGGCTATGCAGCGCGCCGGCCGGCGAGGGGACCTCGACCGCTTCGAAGTCGAGCGAACGGACTTCTTCGATCGCGTACGCGAGAGCTACCTGCAACTCGCGGCGAGCGAGCCGGGACGGTTCATCGTAGTGGACTGTTCGCAGGACCTCCATGCGGTCCAGGCCAACATTCGCGAAATCGCAGCGACGCTGTTAGGTGAGTAATGATATTAATAAAACTTCTTAATCTGCTGTTTTAATGGATATTACCTGGCACAGAGAATTCGCACAGGCGTGGCTGGAGCGTAGCCGGCGCGACAGGGTGCCGCATGCCGTGTTGCTGGCTGGCCCGCCCGGTGTCGGCAAGCGCGCCGCGGCGGCGTGGATTGCGCGCGAACGGCTCGGCATCGGGGAGTTGCCGGCGCTGCCGCAGTTTCCTGTCGGGCGCCCGGAACATGCGGATCTGCAATGGCTTCAGCCGGCAGAAGACAGGCAGGGGATCCTGATCGATCAGGTACGCGAACTCGTCGCCAGTTTGCAGCTCACGAGCTACGCAGGACGCGGTAAGGTGGCCGTCATCGCGCCCGCCAATTCGATGACCAGCAGTGCCGCCAACAGCCTGCTGAAGACGCTCGAGGAACCGCCGGGCGACGCGCTACTGATCCTGGTTGCGGACCGCACGGGGCGCCTGCCTGCGACCGTATTCAGCCGTTGCCAGCGGATCGAATTTGCACCGCCGTCCGAGCGTGTGGGGCTGTCCTGGCTGGACAGGCTGCAGCCCGGAGCGCGTTGGGCGGAAGCGTTGCGGATCGCCGGCAACGCCCCGCTCGCGGCAATCGAGGCGCTCGAGAACCTGGACATGCTTGCGACCATGAGCCGCGAGCTTGCAGCGGTTGGCGCCGGCAAGCTGTCACCGGTCGAAGTGGCCGAGCGCTGGAGCAAGCTGGAGCCCGGCTTCGTGCTGGACTGGCTCGCGCGGCAGCTCCGGCAGGCGGCGCTGGCGCTCGCCGGGGGCCGTGATCGGGCACCCGGACTGGCAATCGACGATTCTGTGCTGAAGCGCATGGACAGGCGAAACCTGTTTTGCTATCTAGACAACATAAACCGGCTGCGAGGCCAGCCCAGGGGTTCGTACAACGTCCAGCTGACACTGGAATGGTTGTTGATCGACTGGGCGGATGGCCTCAGCGCTGTCGGATCGGATCGAGAAACGGGCGCTATGCGGCTGATGCCGGCCCAGAGGTAAAGAGATGAGCAAACCGGGATTGCTGACACTGACGATCAAGGACAAGAGCGCGCTGTACCTCGCGTACATGCCATACGTTGTCAATGGCGGCCTGTTCATCCCCACCAACAGCTCCTATCGCCTGGGCGACGAGGTGTTCATGCTGCTCAACCTGATGGGCGAAGACGAGAAGATCCCGGTTGCCGGAAAGGTCATCTGGATGACGCCGAAAGGCGCTCAGGGCAAACGTACGGCCGGGATCGGCGTGCAGTTCAGCGACCAGGACCAGGGCAATACGCAAAAAAAGATCGAGAACTACCTCGCCGGGGCCCTCGGCGGCGACAAGCTCACCCACACGATGTAAGGGCGCCGTCCTGCAGGAAAGCGCGCCTGGGCGCGCGATCACGGCTGCAGATTCACTCCTGCCGCGCCTGTATCAGATGTGTTCCTTGTTGATGCCACCGCGCAGCACGTAGGCCTGGTAGCCGCGTTCGCTCAGGATATAGGCGCCCGCGGAGCTGCGCCGCCCCGTATCGCAACACACCACGTACTTGGTGCGCTGACTGAGCGTGTTGAGCTTGAGGCGGATGAAGTACAACGGGATGTTGATCGCGCCGTCGAGATGCTGGTTTTCGAACTCGCTTGGCAGGCGCACGTCGAGCCACTGGCCGCCTTCCTGGACAATGCGCTGCGCATCGTCGAAGTCCACCCAGTCCAGCATCGGCTCGTTGAGCAGCGTCTTGAAGTCTTCCTTGCCGAGCCGCATGACGCTGCCCTCGGTGAGCATCGTCACGGTCGCGTTGCGCTTCGCGTCGGAGATCAGGGCTTCTTCGCCGAAGGTGTCGCCGACCCGCAGCTCCGCGAGCTTGATACCATCCTTCGACAGCGGCGTCTCGCGCGTGACGAGCGCACTGCCACGGGTCAGGACGTAAAAATAGTCGCCTTCGGCACCCTGCTTGAGGATGACGTCGCCGGCCTTGTAGTGAATCTGCTGCATGCGAATGAAGATCGCCTGGATATTGGCTGGCGGGATCTTATGAAACGCCTTGGTTTGCAGCAGCATCGTCATCCAGTCTTCGCCGTCGCTGTCCTCCTCGCCCTGCAGCTCGGAGACCTCGTAGGTACCGGTCTGGTCCCACGTCAACATGACGTCTAGGAGGTCGCTATCGATGGAAATAAACTGCACGCGATCGCGCGCCCTGGCGGATAACCGGCGCGGAAACACCGGTGCGACGGGATTGCGGGCTGCGTCGCTGCCGCCGCTGACGGTTTCTATCGTCTTGCCCTGATCCTGTAACTCGAGGACGCCCGAAACGATGTAAATCGTGCGCTTCTCGGTATCACCTTCCCTGAACAATACCTGGCCGGGTGACAACTCCCGCACCTGGACCTTGCGGGCGAGCGCCGCCAGGTTGTCCCGTTTGAGACCGTCCAGCGGCGAAAATTGCTGCAGTAGCGCGGTGCTTACCGGCTCGTTTGTCATTCGATGTCCCGTTACCGTTCTTCTTACCGTGATTCGTCGTTCAGCCAGCGGGTCTTGCCCGGATGAACGGTTCCCGCCCGGTCGGTCAGTGGGCGGTATTCTACCTGCTATTCAATGACTTCCGATACACCGGGCTGCACGCAGCGTGAAGCGGCGCACAGTTTCCAGGTTGCCGGTTCGAAAACCGGGATCAGATATCGGAAAAGCCCCTGTGCGGTGTGAACCGTTCCCCATAGCGTTCCGTGAAGTGGTTCAAGCGGGCGACAACCCGCTCGACACCGCGCTCGCGCGCGTAGTTGATCGGGCCGCCGCGAAACGGCGCGAATCCGGTGCCGAAGATCACACCGGCATCGAGTAGGTCGGCGTCGCTGACAACCCCGTCATGCAGGCACGCCACCGCTTCGTTGACCATCGGCAGGATCAACCGGTCCTCGATTTCGTCGCTCACACCGGCTACGCCAGCCGCCGGCTTGACCGGCTTGCCGCTTTCCCATCGGTAGAAGCCCTGGCCGCTCTTGCGGCCGTACTGGCCCGCCGCGACCATGTCTGCGAGCTTCTGCGGCACCGGCCGGTTCATCGCTGCGCCCAGGACCTTGGAGACATGCAGGGCGACGTCGATTCCGACGCTGTCGACCAGTTCGACCGGCCCCATCGGCATACCGAACGATTCGGCGGCACGATCGATCTCGACGAGCGGCACTCCGTCCTCCGCCAGCTCCATCGCCTCGGCCATATACGGGGCGAGTATGCGATTGACGACGAAGCCCGGCGAACTCATGCACTCGAGCGGCAGCTTGCCAATGCCCTTGACGAAGCCGAAGCCGATGTCGAGTGCCTCCTGCTCGGTATCTTCGCACCGTATGACCTCGACCAGGGGCAGCTGCGCAACCGGGTTGAAGAAATGCAACCCGATGAAGCGCTGCGGCGCGTCGAGACCGTCACGCAGGTCCTCGAGGCGAATGCTGGAGGTGTTTGTAGCGAGTAGGGCCCCGGCCGGCATCTTCTCCTGGAGCGATTTGTAGAGCGCCTGTTTTGCCTCGAGATTCTCGAAGATGGCTTCAATGACGAGATCGGCTTTTGCAGCACCCGCTCCCGCGACATCGGACTGCAGCCGCTCGAATGCTGCGCCGCGTTCCGCTTCGTTGCGGATGCGTTTCTCGAACAGCTTCGCCGCCCGTTGCATCGCGGGATCGACGTATTTTTGCTCGCGGTCCTGCAGGGTCACGGTGTGACCTCGGAGTGCACACCAGGCAGCGATATCGCCGCCCATGACGCCGGCCCCCACGACGTGCACGTGCGAAACCCGGGCCGCCGACTTGCTGCCCTGGCCCTTGAGCCGGTTTTGCAGGAAGAACACGCGTACGAGATTGCGCGACGTGCTCGTGCACATGAGTTCGGCGATCGACCGTGCTTCGGCCTCGTAACCCGTGCGCGGCGACGCGCCGTGGCGAAACCACAGCTCGATCATCGCGTACGGCGCCGGATAATGCGCCTTGCGAGCCTTGCCGGCCACCTGCTTTATCAGCACGTTGCGGATAAACGGCCTCACCGGCGACAGGTTTAACAGGCGCTCGACCAGCGGTGCACGGCGTTTCGGCGGCCGTGCGGCAATCATGGCTGTTGCTGCAGAAAGCCAGCCGTCAGCGTTGGTGATCTCGTCGACCAGACCGATTTTGCGGCCTTTATCGACCGTGATGGGCTTGCCGGTGAGCATCAGCTGCATCGCCGGTCGCACGCCCGCGATCTGCACGGCACGGACCGTGCCGCCGAAGCCCGGGTGGATGCCGAGTTGCACCTCGGGCAGGCCCAGAACGCGCTTGTCGGTCGCGATCGCAACGCGGTAGTCGCAGGCCATCGCCAGTTCCAGGCCGCCGCCGAGGGCGAAGCCATTGATCACGGCCACGGTGGGACAAGACAGGGTCTCCAGCTGGTCCAGCACCTGCTGTCCGAGTCGAATGAGCTCATAGGCCTGTTCCGGGTTTTCGATCTTCGTGAACTCGTTGATGTCCGCCCCCATCACGAAGCCACTGCTCTTACCGGAGTGGATAATGACGCCTTTTGGCGGCGCCTTCGTCAGCGGCTCGATAAGCTGATGGAGTTCGCGGAGGACCTCGCCCGAGAGAACGTTGGCGCCACTATCGGCCTTGTCGATGCACAGGCGGACGATACCGTCGTCGCCCGTTTCCGATGTCCAGTGTTTGTGCGTCATGATTTTTTGGTCACCTCGAAGTCACAAATGAGAGGCAGGTGATCCGAGAGCCTCACGTCGGGAATCTCGAAGCTTCTGACGGCAATGCCGTCCTGGTGCAGCACCCAGTCGAGTTCCTTGCGTGGCGACCGGCTCGGGTACGTGGGCAGTCCTTCGACATTCGCGGACTTCAGTCCCGCCGCCCGCATGAAGAGATAAATTTCGTTTTCACCCCAGAAGGTATTGAAATCGCCGGCAACGATGACCGGCTTCTCGGTAGCCTCGATCAGGTCGTGGAGGCGCCGCAGCTGCTGGTGCCGGTGGCGGTATTTCAGCGACAAGTGCACGAGAAATACCGCGAAATCTTCCATCTCGAGCTCGATGATCAGGCGCTTAATGCCGGTATCGAAATAGTGAAACTTCTCGCCGTGCACGCGCTGAGCCGCCATGAAGGCGTTGCCCTGCTTGCGCACGATGGGCAGCACCTGGTTGATCGACCTGGATCCGTACTTGGTCTCGTAGGACGTGTTCATGCGCAGGTCGGCGGCAATTTTCTCGGCCTGGTTCACCATGCGACTGCGGATCGAACCGGTGTCGACTTCGATGAGCCCCACGATGTCGGGATCGACGTCCTTGATGAAACGCGTGATTTCCGGGAGGACACTCTGATTGCCCAGCACGTAACCCGCGCCAGGCAAGGGCATGTGCATGCTCGCACCGCCGCCGACGGCGTATCGTATGTTGTAGAGAAGGAGTCGCATGCGCGTCGCTAAGATACCGAAACGCCGCTGGCATGGAAACAGAATCCTGCATACGTGACCACGGTCTCACGAAGCGGGTTCGAATTGGCTAGAATCGTGGCAGAAATCGCACTAGCGGAGGCCATCGTGTCCGAGAGCAACCCCATAAGGGTGTTCGTCACCCACGCATTTCAGGAATCGGATGACTACCTGCGTGTGTTCGAGTTCCTGGAGAGCGTCGAACGTTTCTTCTATGTCAACGTCAGCAGACCGGACAACGTGCCGACAACCGGCGGCATCGAAGCGATCAAGGACGAACTCATCGCGCAGATCAAACAGTCGGAAGCCGTCATAGTGCTGCCGAGCCTGTACGAAGAGAAACAGAGCCTTGCCCGGTTACTGATGGACGTCGCCGACGCAAACTCGAAACCGATGATCGCCATACGGCCCTTCGGGGGCCTGCGCGAGACGCCACAGGCGATCGTCGAGCGGGTCAAAGAACACATCCAGTGGAACGACCGGGAAATCGTCGACGCGTTGACACGCCAGGCCCGCGGCGAAGACACCGCGCGCTGGGAGGCCATCGACTTCCCGGGCTGGGATGAACACGGCGAAATTAAAGATAAAACATAAATTTATCTGGCATTTTTGAAGTAATTTATCTTATGCCTGCGATCATCGCTCACCGGGGTGCCTGCGCCTACCTTCCCGAGCACACTTTGCCGGCCAAGGCCATGGCTTACGCGATGGGCGCGGACTACCTCGAACAGGACGTCGTCGCCACTCGCGACGACCAGCTCGTGGTGTTGCACGACATTCACCTCGACCGGGTAACCGACGTGGCCGCGCGGTTTCCCGGACGGCAGCGGGATGACGGCCGCTTTTACGTGCGCGACTTCGACCTCGCGGAGATTCGGTCCCTGGGCGTCACGGAGCGCCTCGACGAGCAGGGGCGCCCGGTGTACCCGCGCCGATTCCCGCCGCACAGAAGCCGTTTCGCGGTTCACACCCTCGCCGAGGAGCTCGAGTTCGTAGGCGGCCTCAACCACGCCTCGGGCGGTTCAACCGGCGTCTACCCGGAAATCAAGCGCCCGGCCTGGCACCGGGAACAGGGTATCGACCTCAGTTCGGCGCTACTGGACGTGCTCGCCGCGCACGGCTACCAGGACCCCGGGGACCCGGTATTCGTGCAGTGTTTCGACGCCCGGGAGCTCCAGCGGCTGCGGGACGACCTCGGCTGCCGCATGCGCCTCGTCCAGCTCATCGGCGACAACAGCTGGGGAGAGGCCGATACGGACTACGCCGCGTTGTGCACACAGCACGGGCTGGCCGAACTGGCAAGGACCGCCGACGCAATAGGGCCCTGGGTCAACCTGCTCTACGGGCCCGGCGCGGACGGGGCACCGCCGCGCTCGAGCGGACTCGCGGAAAGCGCCCGCAGCGCCGGGCTGCTCGTTCATCCCTATACGTTCCGGGCCGACGATCTGGCCCCTGGATTCCACAGTTTCGAGGACATGCTGCGCTATTTCTGCGGCCAACTCGGCGTGGATGGCCTGTTCACCGACTTCCCGGACCGGGTCCGGGCGCTGTTCGCGGCCGAAGAAAAGCCGTGACCGCCACGCGGTCGCGAAGGAAAATCGTCGCTGCGCGCTCTAACAGGCAAGCAGTGCCGCTGCCGACCCCGATCACTGGTCAAAAAATGGATTTTCAATGAAGCTTATATCCTCGAAGCACGGGCCATTGCGAGCCCCGATAGCCGCGCTGGTACTGGCGCACTTTTCGTTGCTGACATCGGCGCCCGCACCGGCATCCGACACCTTCGACCTCGCGCAGTACGCCGGCAAGGTTGTCGTTCTCGATTTCTGGGCCTCGTGGTGCGAACCTTGCCGGCGGTCATTCCCGTGGCTCAACGCAATGCACCTCAAGTACAGCCGTGAGGGGCTGGTGATCGTCGGCGTCAATCTGGACATGGAGCGCGCCGACGCGCGCCGGTTCCTCGAGGAATACCCGGCGGAATTCTCCGTCGTGTACGACGAGAACCAGGCGCTCGCGAGACAGTACGACGTCGTGGCCATGCCGAGCTCCTACGTCATCGGTCGCGACGGGCAGCTTGCGGCGAAGCACATGGGCTTCAAGGTCAAACAGCAGGACGACTACGAGGCGCTGATCATCAAGGCGCTGCGGGATTCGGGGAGTGACAATGATTAACAAGTGGATTACCGGTACAGCAATCGCGCTGATGGCCGCTCTGGCAAGTGGTTGTGCGTCCATGGGCGTCGAGCCCTGGGAGCGCGACATCCTCGCCAAAGACGAAATGCAGCTCACCACGGACCCGCTCGATGCGGCCATCGACGATCACATCTATTTCAGCAAGGAAGCCTCCAGCGGCGGCCGCGGTTTCGGCGGCGGCGGCTGCGGCTGCAACTGAGGAACCCGCATGACGGACACAAAACAGACATCAGTATCCGCCACGCTCGCGGCTGCGACCTGCAGCCTGCTGGGTTCCGCACCCACGGCGCCGGTACACGCCCAGGAAGAGCCGACCTGGGACTTCGATACGGCACTCCTGTATTACGGCGAAGATAACGACCGTGTGCAAGACCTGAGCCTCAATATCCTCGGCAAGCGCTTTTTTGTCGACGACCGCGCCCTGACACTGGGGCTCACCATTGACACCCTGACCGGTGCGACGCCCAACGGCGCGATTCGCCAGGCAGTGCCGCAGACGTTTACCCGCCCGTCCGGCAACTCGGTCTACACGATCCGCGCCAACGAGTTGCCGCTGGACGATACTTTCAAGGATACCCGGGTTGCCGTCGCCGCTGCTTGGGAGCAGCCGCTCGGCCGCCTGTGGAAGACCGGCTTCGGGGTCAGCGGCTCGTTCGAGTACGACTACACGCATGTCGGCCTCAACGGTAGCCTGTCGCGCGACTTCAACAACCGCAATACCACGCTATCCACGGGACTTGCCGTCGCTCACGATACCTGGGACCCCGTCGGCGGAACCCCCGTGGCGTTTGCGCCGATGCTGGACGTCGGCGACACCGGCAACAAGACGGGCGGCGAATCCAAGGACGTGATCGATGCCGTAATCGGGGTCACGCAGGTCATATCGCGACAGCTGCTCGTGCAGCTCAACTACTCGTTCAGTAATTCGAGCGGCTACCTGACGGATCCCTACAAGTTTCTCAGTCTCGTGGACGCTGCGAGTGGCGATACGATCCCGCGCGCACCGGCGCCGGGGGCCGAGGGTCCATCGCACGAATTCCGTTTCGAGAACCGCCCCGACGACCGCACCAAGCACAGTCTCTATGCCCAGGCGAAGTACTACATGGGCGGCAAAGTCCTCGACGCCTCGTATCGCTATATGACCGATGATTGGGATATCGACTCACACACGCTGGATATGCGGCTCCGCTGGCCGCTCGGTGAACGGAGCTATGTCGAACCGCACCTGCGCTTCTACACGCAGTCGGAAGCCGATTTCTATACGATCAGCCTCGTCGATGGTGTCGAATTGCCCGCGTTCGCGTCGGCAGATTACCGACTCGGTAACTTCGACGCGGTTACGGCAGGCCTGAAGTACGGCTGGAAGACGCGCGGCGGCAGCGAAATGAGCGTTCGCGCCGAGTTCTATCGACAAAGC
>Ga0224502_10000894_pt1 | contig 10325 bp, 8 predicted proteins | sample SF_Oct11_sed_USG_5_FD_169104 | JGI IMG/M metagenome (GOLD analysis project Ga0224502, IMG submission 169104) | Sediment microbial communities from San Francisco Bay, California, United States - SF_Oct11_sed_USGS_13 | ecosystem: Environmental > Aquatic > Marine > Sediment | place: USA: California... | reverse complement strand
ATCAGGTTCCAGTCGTCGTTGAGGCTGAACGGCAAGACCGGCTGCACGTTGATACGCAGCATCGATCCCTCGTCATCGGGCCCGAAGTTGTCGTCGTAATTGGCCTGCATGGGTACGCTGATCAGCGAGGCGACGGGATTGGCGAGCTGCTTTGCGAGATCCGACTCGTCCTGAGCGAAACAAGCCTGCGCAGCAGTGATCCCGCCCACAAGCAGGCAAAGCGTTAGTTTTGGAAATTGCATCGGCGAAAGCTCCTGTTGCCGCAAATATACTAACAAACCTATCTACCAATTATTTGTTAATGGTCATGGCGCTCCGCGACGTCGGCTCAGAATTCCCAGCTCAGATAGGCTCGCGGGCCGGTGTTGCGCGCTCGCAGCAGGCCACGCAGCTCACTGTCCGTCGACTCGAGTCGGGTTACGTAGTACTCGTAACCGATGCCGATAGCGAAAGATTCCTTGATTCGACGCTCAAGCGTCAGGGAGACATGTCCGGAATAGCCGGTATAGCGATCGAAGTCGAGCGCGAATAGGCCGGCATCGAGGCCGAGCTCCCAGCGCATGCCGAGCGCAACGGAGCCGAAAATACCGATCGTCGGCAGCGGCGCATCAATACTCGCCTGTTCCGCCTGTCCGGTGTCTTCGGCGACAACGGAAAGCTCTATTCGCGTAAACATCAATCCGCCCTGCACGCCGAGTTCCTTCTGGGCATCGCGCATCAGCGAGTAACCGTAGAGCAGACCCAGGCGACGGGTGTCGAGTGTCGATACGACTTCCGTGCCAGCCAGGAAGACTTCGTCGCCGAATTCAAAATCCTGTTGCGGTGTCGCCCTGAGGCCTCGATCAATCTCGAAGAAACTGGCTTTGAGCCGATGGTAGCCGCCGAGCCGATAAATCACGTCGGTCTGCAGAACCGTTTCGCTGTCGCTGGATCCGAGAAACTCCTCGAAGTCGAGCGTTTCCCCGGGTTCACCGCCATCGGCATCGCGACGGATGTCGGTCGCCACCTTGCTATGGAATGCTGCTGCGCGAATCTTGATGTTTCCCGATGAAAGCGTCTCGTCGCTGATTGGCTTCGGCTGAAAAACGTCGGCGTTGTAGGCAAGCCCGATACTGGCCGACCACAACCGGTCCTTGCCCACAATCGGACTGTCGGCAATGACGGAGTCGAGATACTCAAGGCCAAGAGAGGTGCTCAAGAGCCAGTGATCGGTCAATTCGTAGCCGAGCGTAAAACCTATCTTGTAGTTGATGGCCTCACCGGGGACGTAGGCGGGCCTGCCCTGGGCTGCCTCCTGTTCCGTGACACCATAGTAGTACCGGCTGTAGGAGGAGCTCAGCCGTGAAAGCGTTACGGACGGCACGAAGTAACCCCGGGCAAACTCGGCCGGAAGACTCAACTCGAGCTCGCTGGTCGATCCCGGGTGGTTCCCCGGGACGGGCCAGTACGTCCGCGACTGCACCTGCAGTTTGCGGCCTCGCCAGCCAAGCAGCGGACCCGTCTCCACAGCCCAGCCGCGATTATCGAGCCCCGTCAGTTCGCTGTCACCAAGACCGAGAGTCCGCACACGCCCGATGAGTCCGATTTCCCAGTCATTGGGTGTGACGTATCGAATCCCGACGTTTTCGCCACGAACCAGAAGCCAGTCGTCGGTGAAGGCGGAGTGGCGAAAACTGGTCAGGTACGGATAGGCAATGCGCGAGTTGCTGGCCCCGACATACGGGTTCTCGCTTGTGGAGATCGCCACGCCCAGGGAGTAATCGTTCAGATCGTAAGCGCGGATCCAATCCAACAGGCGACCCGCGCTGGCATCTGCGAACGGCATCAAGAGTAGAAGGCAGGCAAGCATCGACCGAGGCCGCCTGGCCGCTCGGCCAGTCAACTCTGGTCCCGGCCTGGTATCGGAGATGGAAAGGATCGAATCCATGGGGTTGCTGTTCCGGGTCGCTCCAAGTGTGGCCCGAAATGGTAGCAAAGTTGCAGCTCCTTGCTTCAACCGTTAGATCGCGGAGTAAAGGCGGACAGGAGATTTCCAGGTACCGATATTGTCAGCACGTTCGCGGCAACTGACCTCGTCAGCCGGTTAGTTCGATCTGGAATAGTCGCAAGCTCTCCGTCAGGAGTTCGAGTCTCGGCGATCGAACGGGATAAATCGCATAGGCACAGCGAGCAAAGGTCGGTGCACCATGCACAGCGTGCAACTCGCCGGAGCGTAGTGCTTCGCCCACCATTGCACGCGGCAGGTAGGCGCTGCCGCCAATCGCCAGCAGATAGTCCAGCGCCATGGTTCCCTGCGAAACGCGAGTCGGGGCCTCGGGCGCGTCGGGGAACGTGCGGCGGTGGTCGAGCCCGAAGGAGAGGCCCCAGTCGACGAATACATAGTTCCCTTCTAATGCCTCGTCGACACCAAGACCAGACTCGCTGCTGACCAGGATCAGTTCCAGCGTGGCGACCTCCTCGATCCGCAGCACGTCCAGCTGTGCCGGCTCCAATACGACAGCAATGTCGAGCATGCCGTCCACCAGCCTGCGTGTCAGGATCTCGGTCGACTGCGCCTCGGCGATGATGGCCATCTCGGGGTTTTTCCTGCGCAACTCGTGTATCCATGGACGGAGCAACACGTCCCATAAGCGGAGGCTTGCGCCGATGACCAGCTGCTCGCTGGCTTCGGCGAGGGACACGTCCTGACGAGCCGCCCGCCAGGAGGCGATGATCTTTTCAGAGTGCCGCACAAGGCGCCCGCCCTCCGGCGTCAGACGCATCTCGCGGGTGCTGCGATCGAACAGGGTGACGCCCAGCGTGCGCTCCAGCGATTTCAGGCGGCTGCTTACGGCCGCCTGGGTAAGCGCAAGCGCGTCGGCGGTTCTGCCGAAATGGCGTGTCCGGTTGAGTTCGAGAAAGGTCCTGAGCAGCTCGATGTCCATGCTTTTTTATAAAAAAAAGATATGAAATCGTCAAATATTTTTAGTTGGATTTATCAATACTGAGCAATTACGGTCTCGATTAACTGATGAGAGCCCAAGGATCACCAGTGATCACTGAAGAGCAGGGTGACCGTCTGAGCCGCTTGCAACGCGTCTCGGCCAAGGCCGCCTTTTCTCGCGCAACCCGCAAAAAACTAATCCACTTGCGCGCCCAACTCGATGGCGTCAATGCAGCTATCCGGCTGGCCGTTGCCAGCGGGCAGCTGCGCTCCTGTGCCGGTTTCGAGAAGATGCGGGAGGCGATGGAGCTGAAGCTTGCTGCCGCGGAGCGCAGTCTCGAACAACTGCAGAAGTCGGGCGACGATCGCTGGGAAAACTTACGCGAACCCGTAGACGGGACATGCCGGGAATTATCCAGGTCGATTTCAATGGCTGTCGAGCAGGTTGCTGCCGAAACGCGCAGGGTCGCCCGCTGACAGTCTTGTGGCACCTGCTCGCCACACCATTCCTTTTTGCTTTTGACCGGATCACTTCGTGAACACGAATACCATTTATTTGGCGGCCGCCGCGCTTACACTAGCGGCCTCCGCCAGCGCGGAATCAATCATCTCGGATCGGCCCGGCTTCAGTTCCGCGCCGGTGACCGTCGAGACGTCAGTCTGGCAGCTCGAGGCAGGTTACCTGTACACGAGGGACAGCAGCGAAGACCTTCAGCAGCACACGCTGCCCCAGTTCGTTCTGCGCTATGGATTGACGGATGTCGCCGAGCTGCACCTGGGCTGGGCGGGCTATACGCATGCGGAATTTGCCGGGCAGGATATCGACGGCAGCGGCGATATCAGCGTCGGTTTCAAATGGCGTCTGAGCGAGCCGCGGAATCCGCTGGCGCTTGCCCTGTATACGGGCGTTTCGCTGCCTAGCGGCTCGGCGAGGATTTCGAGCGACAACGTCGTGCCGACGCTGGGACTGCTCTGGTCCTACGACTCGGTGCTGCCGTTGTTCGGCACTGCGCTGGTTGCGTCGGACGACGGCGACCTGTCGCTGGGAAACAGCCTGGGCATTAACCTGCCGGTATCAGACTCCATCGGCGCCTATCTTGAATACTTCAGTGAGTTCGCCGAAGGATCTGGTCCGGAGCACTATATCAATGGCGGTTTCACCTGGCTCCGACACTCAAACCTGCAACTTGACCTCTACCTCGGTTCTGGCCTGAACAGCCGCGCTGCAGATGTTTTCGGTGGTGTCGGCGCGGCCTACCGGTTTCGCTGAGTCAGTACCACAACCCGGTCGTGTTAACGTCGCCCGTGGCCGGTCGGCATCCGGCGCACGACGGACCGGTTCAATGACGGAAGCCGGGCGAACCGGTTGAAGGACGCGGCAGCACCGCTGTTTCAGGATTGACACCCCTCCAGTACTTAGGACGCTAACGCTATGGCACAACTTCAGATCGCCACCCTTTGCGGCATCGTTGTCGTCGGGCTGGCCTGCCAGTGGCTTGCCTGGCGGTTACGCATCCCTGCGATTCTGTTTCTGCTGATGGCCGGCATTGCCGCCGGGCCGGTGTTCGGCGTGCTCGATTCCGATGCGCTGCTGGGTGATCTGCTGACGCCCATGGTATCGATCGCCGTCGCCATCATCCTTTTCGAGGGCAGCCTGACCCTGAAGCTGCCGGAGATCCGCGGGCATGGATCGGTCGTCAGCAACCTGGTCAGCATCGGCGTGATCGTGACCTGGGTCTGCGGCGGTCTGGCCGCGTGGTACCTGCTCGATATAGACGTCTACCTCGCGGCGCTCTTCGGCGCCATCGTCACCGTCAGCGGTCCGACGGTCGTCATGCCGCTGTTGCGCTCGATCCGGCCCTCGAAGACGGTGTCCAGCGTGCTGCGCTGGGAGTCGATCCTGATCGACCCCATCGGTGCGATCCTGGCGCTGCTCGTCTTCGACGTGATTCTGACTATCCAGGCCAGCCAGAGTCTCACCCACGTCGCTGTCGTTCTGGGACTGATCGTTGTCGCAGGCTCGGCGGCCGGCATCGCCGGCGGGCAGCTGCTGGGCTGGGCATACCGGCGACGCCTGGTACCCGACCTGCTGCGCGAATTCACCGCCCTGGCGGCGGTGCTCGGCGTGTTCGCGACCGCCGAGGCGGTCCAGGCGGAGTCCGGCCTGCTGGCGGTAACGCTGATGGGTATCTGGGTCGGCAACATGAAGCACGTCGAACTGGAAGATGTGCTGACGTTCAAGGAAACGGTGACGGTTCTGCTGATCTCCGCCCTGTTCATACTCCTGGCAGCGCGACTGGACCTGCAGGCAGTCGTTACGCTCGGCACCGGCGCGCTGGCTATCCTGGCCATACTGCAACTGATCGCCGGTCCGTTACGGGCAGCCTTCAGTGCATTGGGCAGCACGCTCAGCTGGCGCGAACGATTGTTCGTCGGCTGGGTATTCCCCCGCGGCATCGTGGCAGCCGCAATCTCCTCGCTGTTTGCATTGCGACTGGAGGAAATCGGATACCCGGGCGCGGACATTCTCGTGCCGCTCGTCTTCTCGATCATCGTCGGCACGGTGATCATCCAGAGCGTATCGGCGCGCGCCGTCGCCCGGCTGCTCGCGGTTTCCGCACCGGAACGTGACGGCGTGCTGATCGTCGGTTCGAACCCGGTGGCGCGCCTGTTTGCAAAGGCCATTCACGATGCCGGCAAGACCGTCGTCGTGGCCGACTCGCACTACGCGGGGATTCGCAAGGCGCGCATGCTGGGACTGCCGGTCTTCTATGGCAGCCCGGTCTCCCGTTACGCCGAGGACAAGCTGGACCTGTCCGGGATCGGCATGCTGCTGGCAACGTCGCGGCGGCCCGGTCTCAACGAGCTCGCCTGCACTCGCTTCGCGGCGGAGCTCGGGCGCGACAACGTCTACGTGCTGAGCAATCGCACGGAGGTTTCTCACGAGAAACATCGCGTGAGCGGGGGTACCGCGGGGCGGCTGCTGTTCGGCGGCGGCCAGACAATCGAGGGCCTGCTGTCCTGCATCAAGAAGGGCGCAGAACCGAAGACCACCTTGCTCTCCGACGAATACGATTTCGAGCAGTACAGGGAGGAGCACGCAGACCGCCTGGTGCTTCTCGCGATCGATGCCCAGGGGCGCATCCGCCTCCCGGCCAGTGACGCCAGCTTCGCGCCGACAGCCGGTTGGCAGATCGTCGCGCTGGACATCTAGCCCAGGTGCCGCACCAGCCCCGCCAATCCTTAACCTGAAGCCTGTCGGGCGCTTCCCCGGGGCCAGGCGCCGCATCCGTATAATTCCGTATATTTGAATATTAGGATATTCAGATATATTATGCGCCTCCCCGTACCTGCCGGGGACAGTTCTCTTGACGGATCCGGACATGAAAACACTTAAGCGTTTACTACCGATTACCCTGCTGGCGATGGCTGCACCCAGCCTCGCCGAGACGCTCGACGACGCCTGGTTGACGGCCGTTTCCTCGCATCGGCAGATCGAAGCGGCCGGCGCGATGCGCGACGCGGCGTCCTTCGAACTCGAGCAGGCCCGCTCCGTGCGCTTGCCGCAGCTGGGCATTTCGTCCGGCTACACCCGGCTCGACACGGCCCCGGGATTCTCGTTCGGTGAGAGTCTGTCCACCGGGCCTATATTCGACGGCGACGACTTCGTGACGGCCGGTGCCCAGGTCAGCGTGCCGCTTTTCACCAGCGGCGCCGTCAGCGCCGGTATCGAAGCGGCCGAGTACGGCGCGCGCGCAGCCGATGATCAGCTCTCCACCGTCGTCCAGAACATCAAGCTCGGGGTGGCCGAACACTACGTCGGCGTTTTGCGCGCCGAGAGCGCCGTGTCCGTCGCCGAATCCTATGTTGCTTCACTCGAGACCCACACGAACGACACGCGCAACCGCTATGAGGTCGGTGATGTGCCGCAGAACGATTACCTGGCTGCCTCGGTCACGCTCGCCGACGCCGAGCAGCGCCTGCTTCAGGCACGCAATAACCTCGACAATGCGCGGGCTGCTTACAACCGCTTCCTCGGCCGGCCGATGGTCGCGACGGTATCGCTGGATCCGACGATCAATATCGACGCGCTTCTGCCTGCCAACGAGAACCTCGAGCAACTGATCGACACGGCGCGAATAAACCGGCGCGAACTCGCGGCGCTCGACGCCCAGGCGGAGGCGCTGCGTAGCCAGGCCGACACCGTACGGGCAATGAGCCGCCCGCAGCTGGCACTGACCGGCGGATACATGTACCTGGAGAACGAGTTTCTCACCGCCGACAAATTCTGGATGGCGGGCGTGTCCCTCAACTGGAACCTGTTCGACGGCGGCCAGTCCCGCAAACGCTCGCAGGCCATCGACAGCAAGGCGGCCGCCATCGGTTACAACCGCGCGGATCTCGAGTCCATGATCGCCCTGCAGGTACGTCGGACGTGGAATGATCGCGGCGAAGCCGACAGCCGAATGAAAGTCGCCGAGAGCGCGGTCGAACAGGCGAACGAAAATCTGCGGGTCGTCCGCAATCGATACCAGGCGGGCGCCAGCACGAACTCCGAGGTGCTCGACGCCGAGGCGCTCCGCGAGCAAGCCCTGAGCAATCGCGACAACGCCCGCTTCGAGGTCGAACTCGCCAGACTGCGCCTGGCCCGCGCCATCGGAGCACTCTGATGGCGAGGCCGGGTACGGCGGGCATCGCGCCCGCTGAAGGACAGGAAGCGATCGACACCGACGCCATGGAGGCGCAGGCCGGCAAGGCCAGCTCCCTGCTCACGGCAATGTCCAACGAGCGACGCCTGATGATCCTGTGCCAACTCGTGCATCAGGAGCGCTCAGTCAACGAACTGACGGAACTGCTCGGTGCGGCTCAATCAACGATCTCACAACACCTGGCACTGCTCCGCCGCCAGGGCCTGGTCAAGGCTCGTCGCGAAGCGCAGACCCAGTTCTATTCCCTTGCGGGCGACGAGGCCCGCGCCATTCTCGAAACCCTGCAGTCCCTGTACTGCAGACCCAAACAAAGGATGCCCGAACGATGAACACGTTCCCGCCCAATTTTCTCCGTCGCATGCCGGCGCTCGCCTTGGCGCTCTTTGTTCTGTCGGTGCAGGCCGACGAGCTGCCCTTCGACACGGCAATAGCGGAACTCGCCGAAGCGCCGCTCGAACGGCTGTTCGACGGCACGGTCGAGGCGGTCAACCAGGCGACGATGTCGGCGCAGACCTCCGGCCGCATCGCCGAGGTGTTCTACGACGTAGACGACTACGTAGAGGCCGGCAGCGCGATCGTCCGCTTCACCGACGTCGAGCAACAGGCCGCCCTCAGACAGGCGAATGCCGCACTGGCCGAAGCCGTGGCGCGCAGCACCCAGGCCACGGAGGAGTTTGGCCGGGTGTCCGGTCTGCTCGAGTCAGGCTCGGCCTCGAAACGGGAATACGACCAGGCCCTGGCGTCGCGAGATGCGGCGAACGCCCGCGTCACCGCGGCGCGCTCCGCCGTCGAGACCGCGGAACAACAGGTCGAGTACACGCTGGTCCGTGCGCCGTACGCCGGAATCGTCACCGAAAGACATGTCCAGGTCGGCGAGACGGTCGGCGTCGGCCAGCCACTGATGAGCGGGCTCTCGCTGGAAGCACTGCGTGTTGTCGTCGATCTGCCGCAGCAGGTCGTCGCGCGAGTTCGGCAGCATCAGCTAGCCTACATTCTCAGCGATGAGGGCCGCGTCGAGGCAACCTCGCTGACGATCTTCCCCTACGCACATAGTGCCAGTAACACCTTCCGTGTGCGTCTCGACCTGCCCGAGGGGCAGTACGCGCTGTACCCTGGCATGTTCGTCAAGGTAGCCGTCGTCGTCGGCCAGTCGCACCGGCTGCTGGTGCCGACCGGCGCCCTGATCCGACGCAGCGAAGTCACCGGCGTGTATGTCGTCGATGACACCGGTGATGTGCGCCTGCGCCAGGTTCGAGTCGGCGCCACGTTCGGGGAGCGTTCGGAGATCCTGTCCGGACTGCACGCAGGCGAGGTCGTCGCCGAAGACCCGGTCAGTGCCGGCATTTACCTGAAGACGCGGAGCGTAAAGACCGATGAACAGTAAGCTCGGCTTTTCGGGCGGGGTGGCCCGGCGCTTCCAGAACAACGCACTGACGCCGCTCCTGGCCATCACCGCATTCCTGATGGGTCTCTTCGCCGTGGCCATTACGCCTCGTGAGGAAGAGCCACAGATCGACGTCACCTTCGCCAATGTATTCGTGCCCTTCCCCGGCGCAACGACCCAGGAAGTCGAAAACCTGGTCGCGATCCCCATGGAGCAGGTCTTGTCGGAGATCGAGGGCGTCAAGCACGTCTACTCGGTGTCGCGCCCGAGCATGAGCGTACTCACCGTGCAGTTCAAGGTCGGGGAGCCGCGCACCGAGGCGCTCGTTCGACTGTATAACGCGATCTACTCCAACCAGGACTGGCAGCCGCGAGGAGTCGGTATCCTGCAGCCGCTCGTCAAGCCCAAAGGCATCGACGATGTGCCAATTGTCACGGCGACGCTGTGGACCGAGGACCCGGAACGCGGCACTCACGACCTGCTCAAGATTGCACATGCGCTCGAGGCAGAGATCAAACGCGTCGCCGGCACGCGCGACGTTTATACGATCGGCGGCGCGCAGAATGTCGTCCACGTCGAGCTGGACCCGCAACGAGTCGCGGGCTTCGGCCTCACCGTCGAGGAGCTGCGTTATGCGCTGGCGGGTGGCAATGCCGTCGGCCAGGCGGGTGCGCTGTTGTCCAACAACGTCGAAATTCCGGTGCAGGCAGGCACGTTCCTCGCCAGTGAGGAGGACGTCGCGACGATGGTCGTCGGCCTGTTCGAGGGTCGCCCGGTATATTTGAGCGACATCGCCGATATCAGCCTGGGAGCCGACACGCCGGATCAATACACGTGGTTCGCCAGCGGACCAGCCGGCGAGGAAGCGGGGATCGGGCCAGTAACGCATGCGCCATCGGTGACCATCGCGATTGCCAAGAAACCGGGCACGAACGCGACCCGGATAGCCAACGCGGTGAGCGAGCGCCTGTCGCAGCTCGAGGAAACTGTCATCCCCGAGGGCGTCAACGTCACGATCACCCGCGACTATGGCAAGACGGCCGACGACAAGGCGTCCAAGCTGATCCAGAAACTCACCTTCGCAACCGCGTCCGTTATCGTGCTTGTCTGGCTCGCGCTGGGCTGGCGCGAGGCGATCATCGTTGGCGCAGCGGTCATCGTCACGCTGGCGGCAACGCTGTTCGCATCCTGGGCCTGGGGTTTCACGATCAATCGCGTGTCACTGTTTGCGCTGATCTTCGCCATCGGCATCCTGGTGGATGACGCAATCGTCGTGGTCGAAAACATGCATCGCCACCGGGCACTATAC
>Ga0224502_10000889_pt1 | contig 10354 bp, 10 predicted proteins | sample SF_Oct11_sed_USG_5_FD_169104 | JGI IMG/M metagenome (GOLD analysis project Ga0224502, IMG submission 169104) | Sediment microbial communities from San Francisco Bay, California, United States - SF_Oct11_sed_USGS_13 | ecosystem: Environmental > Aquatic > Marine > Sediment | place: USA... | reverse complement strand
AACGAGGCAGAAAAGCGCCGGTAGCGCAGCGCTGAGAAGTCGATTGGCGCCAGTCATGAGAAACGTCCGAAGGTGAGTGGAGAAATGCAGAATACTGCAATTCGCGGGGACTCGCACCCGGCGGGGCGCCGTCTGCTCAGAGCAGGTCCTTCAGCCGGAAATACAGCATGCCCAGCGCGATGAGCTGGTTGCCTACCCACTGGCTGCCCGGGATACGGAAATGAGGATAGTTGGCGAACAAATCGAAGGTTTCCATGGTTCCGGCGATGGCGTCCGCCGTCACTTCGCCGAGGATATGCGTGGCGTTCACACCATGCCCCGAGTAGCCCTGGCAGTAATAGACGTTACCGTGGATGCGCCCGAGCAGGGGCACGCGGTTCAGGACAATGCCGATCTTGCCGCCCCATTCGTATTCAATTCGCACGCCTTCCAGCTGCGGATACAGCTCCAGCATGCGCGGCACCAACGTGGCCTTGATGCTCTTGGGGTCGCGGCCGGAGTAGTTGCAGCGGCCACCGTAGAGCAGACGCCGGTCGGGCGTCAGACGGTAATAGTCGAGAATTTCATTCATGTCGCAGACCGCCAGGTCGAGCGGATTGATCTGGCGGGCAACTTCCTCCGTCAGCGGCTCCGTCGCGATGATGAAGCTGCCTGCCGGAAACACCAGGTTGGACAGCTGGCGAGGCTCCAGGAAGTGGTAGGCGTTGCCGGCCAGCACCACGCTGTCCGCCTGGACCCGGCCCTTTGCGGTGACGACTGTGGGCCGCGCTCCGTGCTCGATGCCGGTGACCGGTGACTGCTCGAATATTCGTACGCCCAGGCCGTGCGCGGCGCGTGCCTCGCCTATGCAGAGGTTGAGGGGATGCAAATGGCCGTCGTGGTAGCTGACGAAGCCGCCGATATAGCCGTCAGTTCCCAGCATCTCTCGGGTTTTTGCACGGTCCCACACCGCCCAGGGGTGGGGGAAACGCCGTCGCTCCATTTCAGACGCCCATTCCTCCAGTGCTTTCACGTGACGGGGCTTGACCGCCGTTTCCACGAAACCGTCACGCAGGTCGCAATCGATGCCATATTTCGCCACCCGGTCGCGCACCAAGTCGTTGCCACGCCAGCGCAGATCCCACAACAGGTCGGCGATCCCGTCGCCATAGCGTTTCTGTATCTTGCTCAGGCCGCTGATGCCGTTGATCAATTGCCCACCGTTGCGCCCCGACGCGCCCCAGCCGATCCGGTTGGCTTCGAGCAGTGCGACGCTATAGCCGCGCTCCGCCAGCGTCAGCGCCGTCGCTACGCCGGTAAATCCACCGCCGACGATGCAGATGTCGACGGACAGGTTGTCCTGCAACCGGGGATAGTCGGTGACCTCGGTGACCGTCGCGGCGTACCAGGAGCTGGTGTGTTCCTGCTGGTATGGTTGGGTGCGTTTCAACATGGGTCCCTCGAAACATGCTTTTATTTATACCAACTGATCGATATAATAAGATTTTAGCCTGCGGGACCGAAACCGGTCAAGCAAGCAGAGAGACGCCCGATGCCGAAAATCGTCGATCATGACGCGCAGCGCGAATGCTTCGCAGAGGCAGCCATCCGCCTGATCGCGCGCGATGGATTCGAGGGGATGACCATGCGCGCCGTGGCAGCAGAAGCCGGCCTGTCATATGGTTCCCTTTTCCACTATTTCGCCTCGAAGGACGAGTTACTGATTCACGCGGTTCGGCACCTGACGGCCCAGCAAAGCCGCCGGGTCAATGATTTCAGCAGCCGGTCGAAGGGCCTCAGTGCCTTGCGGCGACTGCTGTTTGACGATGCCCTGGTGGATACCCCGTCGCGTGGAGAGGCGGTCGTCTGGCTGGCTTTCCTGTCCCGGGCGGCACTGGAACCGGCCCTGGCACGGATTCATGGACAGTTGATCGATGGCTGGCTCGAGCGGATTCGCCAGATGCTCGAAGAAGCGCGCGCCGCTGGCGAAGTGCCGGCGACACTGGATATGGAAGCCGAAGCGCTGGCCATCTGGGTGTACTCGGCCGGCGTCGGCCAGCAGGGTTTGCTCTATCCCCGGCGGTTTCCGCCGGCACGGCAGCGGAAACTGATCATCGCTTACCTCGACAAGCTGCGGCGTTAGCCCGAAAAACGCTGGTCCGGGAAGGCTCTCCTGCAGAAGGTCGCTCCGCGGCCCGCTGCGTTCGAATCATGGCAATACGCGTTGAATGGCTCTGGCGATTCGTCGATTACCTGCATATTCTGCCCGGTCGGCGAGTTCCATCAGGCTTCGTGTGGCGCTGAAGCCAAGCCAGCGCAAGGGCTCGGGCTCCCAGTGCCGCGCCGCCTCGGGAGGATTGACCCAGGGTGTGCGGGTCCTCTGGCTGTCGCGGCCGACGACCAGGTCGGCCAAGGTGCGGCCAGCCAGGTGGCAGGCGGCGACGCCGTTTCCAAAGTAACCGCCGGCCCAGCCGAAGCGCTGCTGCGGGTCGAAGCAAACCGCTGGCCGCAGGCTGCGTGAAACCCCCAGGGCGCCCCCCCAGGCATGCGTGAAGCGGACGCCTTGCAACGCCGGGAAGAAGCGCAGCAGGGTAGTGCGGACGCGGTCGAACGCCCGGTCGGCGCGGTCGAAGCGGCTCTTGATGCCGGAGCCATAGAAATAGACTCCGCGACAGCCGAAGGCGAGGCGCCGGTCGGCCGTCAGCTGTCCGTAGGTAACGATGTGATCGAGGTTGCCGAAGCAGTAGCGCCGGCCGCTGCCGAGCCGCCCCAGCAGTTCGGCAGGCAGGGGCTCTGTCGCCACCATCATCGAATGTACCGGGATCAGGCTGCGCGCACGCCCGGGCAGGCCGCAACCATAGCCCTCGGTGGCGAGGAGTACGGTGTTCGCGTTGATCCTGCCGTTGGCGGTTCGCACTCCGCGATGGTCGAAGCCAGTGGCCGGGCTGTGTTCGAAGATCGTTACGCCGAGTTGTTCCAGCCGCTCGGCCAGGCCGCGCGCCAGCCGGGCCGGGTGGATGGCGGCACAGTGAGGCGTGTGGATGGCGGCGAGCGCCCCTTCCACGGGCAATTCACGGCGGATCTCGCCGGCTTGCAGCCAGCGAAAGTCTTCTTCGGCGAAGCCGAGGCCGCGCAGCCACGACAGTTCCTGCTCCAGACGCTCCAGTTGTCCGGGGTTCACGGCGATTTCCAGGGCGCCGGACTGCTCAAAGTGGCAGTCGATGGATTGCTCGTCGGCTACCCGTCCGATCTCGGCGACCGTGTCGAACATCAATCGCTGCAGCCGGATGGAGCGGTCCTGCTGCTCGGGTCGCTCCAGCCAGCGATCGATACCGGAGAGGAAGGCCGAGCACCAGCCGCCGTTGCGGCCGGAGGCGCCGAAACCGGCGATCTCCGCCTCCAGGATCTTCACCCTGAGAGAAGGTTCGGCCTGCCGGAGATACCAGGCGGTCCACAAGCCCGTATAGCCCGCTCCGATGATGGCCACGTCTGCCTCGACCTCGCCCTCGAGTGCCGGACGCGCGGTGAAGGCGCCGGGCAGGCTGTCGTGCCAGAAACTGAGTCTGCGGTACTGCTCCTCAGAGTCTGCCACGGGTTTATTCATGGCGCCTGTGCCTGGTCTGCCGGCTTCTGGGCCAACAGCAGGGCACGCAGCAGGTTGCTGAGTTGCCGGCGGCTCTGCCGGTCGAGGCCTGAGACGGCAGCTGCGGCAATTTCGAAGCGGGCCTCGGTGGCGTACTCGACCCGTTCATGGCCTTCGCGGGTCAATTCCACCACTACGCGCCTGCGGTCCAGCGGATCCTGCAGGCGGCGCACCAGTCCTTTCTGTTCGAGTCGGTCTATGCGGTTGGTCATCGCGCCGGAGGTAAGCATGCTCGCGTCGGCCAGTTCGGTCGCGGCCATGCGGTAGGGTTTGCCCTGCCTGCGCAGGGCAGAAAGCACATCGTACTGCCACCATTGCAGACCGTGGCTGCGCAGGCGTTCTGAAACCTGTTCACCGAGGATTTTTTCCAGCGCCTGGATGCGCAATACGACACCCATGGCCTCGCTGTCCAGGTCTGGCCGCTCTTCGCCCCAGTCTTCCTGCAGCTCGTCGATGATATCCCGACTCATGCAGTCAGCATAACGTATTTAACTTGGCATAAAACATCTTGACATAAAGATAAAAGCGCATTAAAAGTCGCCTTGAAGGCATGGTGCCTTTGCACGGAGATTTACACATGGCCAAGAAAGCGCGGAAGAAATACAAGGAATTGGATTTCGATCCCCTGGATGAGTTCGACGATCTGTACAGTGACGATCTCGACGTCAAGGAGCTTTCCAGAGAAGTTCGGCAAGGCGGCTGGGAGGACTATCTCGATCCCGAGGAACGTTTCAGCGCCCGCCGCAAAATCGAACGCCGCAACGACATGAAAAAGCTCTACTCGCAGTTGGACGAGTGGGAGCAGTTTGGCGATCGGGTCGACTGGTAGAGTGGCTGTGCCCTGAGCCGGCAAGAGCGGCTCCGGGCCGGCCACCGGTCGAAGCGGTGCTTGACGGGCAGGCGCCGGGGTTCGGCGGGTCTCTTCTCAAGGCAATGATCGCTGCCCTTCGGCCGCGCCTTGCCTGCGCGGGTCAGTGATATTTTCCGCGAAACCGCAGCATCTCACAGCCATTTGCGCGCCCGGAATATCATCAGAATAAATCCCGCCGCAGCCAGCATCAGCAGCACCAGGATCCAGAACGACCATGGGTTCTCGGTGCCGGGCAGGCCGGCTACGTTCATACCCATCAGACCGGTCAGGAAGGACAGCGGCAGGAAGATGGCGGCGACGATGGACAAAACCAGCATGCGGGCATTCTGTTCATGGGCCAGCAGGCCGAGAAACTCTTCCTGCGCCACCAGCGCCCGTTCACGCACCAGGTCGAGGTCTTCCAGTCCGAGAGTCAGGCGGTTCAGCTGTTCGCGTAATTCGATCATATGACCGGGATCGAAGACCGAATCAGTGACCCGGGTCAGACGGTCCAGCGCCTCGCGCTGTGGTGACAGATATCGGCGGATCTGGGCGGTCTGTCGGCGCAGGCGATTGAACGCGCTGCTGCGGTTCAGACTGCTGTCGCGAGCCGCTGCGTCTTCCGCCTGGTCGATATTTTCCTCTATCTGCTCGATGCCCTCGCCGATGTAGTGATTCAGGCGGTCGATCAAATCGACCAGAAACTGCGCTGGCGAAGTGGGGCCGCTGCCCTGAGCGATGTATTGACGAATTTCTGTCAGCGACCGCAGGCTTCGCCGGCTGGCCGTGACCACGCGTCCCGGTTCCAGCCAGATGCGCACGGAAATCATGTCTTCGAGGCGTGCTCCGGGGTTCAGGTTTACGCCGCGCAGCATGGTCAGCACGCCATTGCCTTGCTGCAGGGTCCGGGGCCGGCTCTCCGTATTCAGCATTGCGCCGACAATCGAGTCGTCCAGGCCGCTCTGGTTACAGGCCCAGTTAGCGGCTTCGGGGTTGGAAAAGTCGATGTTGATCCAGACCGGCACATCCGGTGGCTCCGCGACGGCGGCGTCCGGGCTGATCTGGGTGGCTCCACCCTTGCCATCCAGGAGCATGGCGGTGATGCCGGGAACTTCCCCGAATTGCCGTGAAGAGGTCATGCTTTGCTCTCCCCTGCAGCGGTGGCGTCATCGGTGGCGGCCCGAGTTCTTACCTCGATGGGTGTCCTGGCATAGAGGTGGACATCGCGCTGCGGGAAGGCGATGACGATCTTGTGTTCACCGCACAACTCGTCGATGCGGAAGCGGATGTCACTGCGGATCATGCGCAACTCGCGCTCGGCCAGGGCTTCACACCAAAAAAATACGTCGAATATCAGTGCGTTGTCGCCGAAGTCTTCGAAAACGACGAGCGGCTTCGGCTCATCGAAAGTCTCTTTGTGCTCATCAACCGCCTGGTACAGCAGCTTCTCGACCAACCGGACCGGCGAGCCGTAGACAACGCCCACCCGCACCGATGTACGGAACTTTCGATCCACCAGGGTCCAGTTGATGACGGTACGCTCCAGCATCTGGCTGTTGGGAACCAGCAGGTGCACGCCATCGATTCGGCGGATGCGGGTGGAGCGATTACCGATCGTTTCGACCGTGCCGCGGTTGTCGTCCAGTTCAATGAAGTCACCGATGCGGACCGGCCGCTCGGACATCAGTATCCAGCCACTGATCAGGTTATTGATGACGTTCTGGGCGCCGAAGCCGACACCAATGGCCACGGCGCCGCTGATGAAGGCCAGGGCGGTGATCGGGATGCGCAGCATGCCCAGGGCCGTGATGAAGAGCAATACCAGCAGGGCCCAGAAAACGACGCGCTGGATGGTCTGGGCCACATTGGGATCGACTTCGGCCTTGCCCATCTGTCGGCCAAGTACCCGCTGAACGAATTTGATCAGAGCGAAACCGAGCGCAAGAACCAGCAGCGTGAGCAGAACCTGGCCCAAGGTGACCTCGATGCCGGAACTCATCCGGATCAGGGGGTAGTGCCAAATGCTCTCGAATTCAGTCATTCCGGTTAACCAAAGCGGGACCGAGGCGCTGGATAAAGAATAACATCAGCACCGCCGGGGTATCGTGTCAGTTGGAATTGTCTCTCGCCAACAAAGGCAGGTCCTCGCCCTGCAGTCGCGCCACGATCACTGTACAGCAAGCGTCGCCGAACACGTTGGTGGCGGTGCGCGACATATCCAGGATCCGGTCGAACACCAACAACACACCGATGGCCTCGATCGGCAAGCCGATGGCGGTCAGGATGATCGCAATCGCGACCAGCGAGGCCGAAGGCACGCCGGCGACACCGATGGACGTGATCAGGGCGATGGTCACTACAAGGAACTGGCTGGTGATGCTGAGTTCCAGTCCGTAAGCCTGGGCGATGAACATGGCGGCCATGCACTCATAGAGCGCGGTGCCATTCATGTTGACGGTGGCGCCAAGCGGCAGTACGAAGGCGGTGTATTTGTTGGGCACGCCGCCACGATGTTCCAGGTTGTCCATCGTAACCGGGAGGGTAGCGGACGAGGAGGAGGTTGAAAAAGCTGTCAGCAAGGCCGGAGCCACAGCCCTGAACAGGCGTATCGGACTGCGCAGCGCCACCAGCCGGACAAAGGCAGGCAGGGTCAGGAAGAAATGGATGAGCAGGGCCGCCAGCACCGTGACGCTGAAGGTGACCAGCGGACCGGCCGCGTTGAAGCCGGTCTTCGCGACCACCGCGGCGACCAGCGCAAAAATGCCATAGGGGGCGAAACCCATGACCCAGTGCGTGACCTTGAGCATCGTTTCGAACACGGCGCTGGTGAAGCGGTACAGAGTCTCGGCCAGTTCGTGCTCGATCTGGGACATGAAATAGCCGAACACCGCGCTGAAAAAGATCAGAGCCAGCATTTCGTTGGCTGCAGCCGCGGCCAGGATGTTCTGCGGCACGGCGCGCAACAGGATTTGGGGGATCTCGCCCAGCCCGCGGCCCGACAGGCGGGCCTGCAGGTCGTCCGTGTTGGCTCCCAACGCGAGCAGCTCGCCGGCCGGCTGGCCATCCACGATGCCCGGCTGCACCAGGTTGACGATGATCAGGCCGGTGACGATGGCGGTGCCGGTGGTCAGGACATAAAAAAGCGCCGTTTTCCAGCCCATTGCGCCCAAAGAGTCGGTATTGCCGAGCCCTGCCACGCCCAGTGCGATGGACGACGCAATCAGCGGTACGATCAACATTTTCAGGGCATTGAGGAACAACTGACCGCCGAAGTCATATACGGCCACGAGCGGCGTCCCGAAAACGGCGATGTCGGCGCTGAGGTAGCCGGCAATGGCGCCCAGAAACAGCGCGATCAGGATCTTCCAATGAATAGCCAGGCCGTTGCCGTTATTGTTCTTTTGCGTCTCTTGTTTCATCTTTTACCAGCGAGTTTCCTGCGCACCCACTCGGCACTTGCGAGGGGACGATTCAAGGCGCCCGAACGCTCGATGAGTTCCAGTTCGGCCGCGACCAGTTGCGCATTATCGCGCGCCTGAGTCCCGTCTGGCAAAGTCCGGTTGTTTTCGAAGCCGATTCTGACGTGCCCTCCGACGCTGGCTGCACGCTTCACAGCTGCTGCCTCGGCCGGTCCGAAGCAGCACACGGCCCAGGGAAATGCACCGGCATCGAAAGCCGCCCGGAAACCATCCAGCTCGCCAGGGTCTCCCTGCAATGAGTCGCTATATCGACCTAGTACGAACAAGGCAAACGGGTCGGGCGTTCCGAAAAATCCGTCCTGCCGAAGCCGTTCGAAGCGGGTGACTTCAGCTGGAGAGTAAAGGATGTACTGTGGCCAGGTGCCGGCCTCGACGAGCTCACGAAAGAACTCGCCGGCTTCGGCTTCGGCTTCGGCATCCGGACACAGTTCCCGCAGTGCAAGCGAGGCGGCCTCGGGCTGCAGTTGCCGCAGCAGGCCCATTTGCTGCCAGCGATCGTAGCGGCCCACGGCTTCAGTCGTGACCTGGATCACCAGTCGGTCAGCCGTCTGTTCGCGTATGGCGTTGATGGTGGCGAGGTAACGGCCAGCGTCGAGGACATGCCCGCCATTGGCATCGCGCACGTGCAGGTGCAGCACCGATACACCCACGGCAGCAAGTTCACGGGCGCAGTTGGCGATTTCCTCTGTATTCAGGGGCACCGCAGGGTGCCCCGCCTTGCTGAGCCGGGCGCCGTTGGGAGCCGCGATGACCACCAGCGGCTGATCAGCCATCAAGCACCCGCTCCAGGACAGCGGCAAGCATGTCTGCCGCCTGCAGCATGTCGGATTCCTCCACGATCATCGGCGGTGCGAGCATGATGTGCGGCACGCAGGCGCCGTCAACCTCGATGCCGCCGGGATAGCAGATCAGCCCTAGGTCCAGCGCGGCTTGCTGCAGTCGTCCAGGCAGCTTGCGGCCGTCGGGGAATCCGCGTTTGCTGCGCCGGTCCGAAACCAGTTCCAGGGCCCAGAACAGCCCGCGGCCGCGGATGTCGCCGACATGCGGGTGGTCGCCGAAGCGCTCTGCGAGCAGTTGCCCGAGTTGCCGGCCGCAATCGCGCGTGCGCGCCAGCAAGTGCTGACGGTCCAGTACGTCCTGCACCGCCAGGCCGGCCGCACAAGCCACCGGGTGCCCGATGTAGGTATGACCATGGGCGAATCCCGAAGCCGACAGCGGCCGGGCAACCTTGCCGGCCAGCACGGTAGCGGCCAGCGGCTGGTAACCGCCGCCAATACCCTTGGCCAGGGTTGCGATGTCGGGCCGGGCGCCGTCGTGCTCGAAGGCGAAATAGGTCCCGGTTCGGCCGCCGCCACACATGATCTCATCCGCAATCCAGAGCACATCGTAGCGGTCGCAGATCGCACGTATTCGTTCCAGGTAACCTCGTTCCGCGGCGACCACGCCCAGCGATGAGCCCACTACGGGTTCGCAGATGAAAGCGGCGACCCGGTCCGCCCCCGACTGCAGGATGGCCGTCTCCAGTTCGTTGCTCACCCGCTCGACATAGCGGGTGACGTCCTCATCGTCTGCACGGTCGCGATATGCATAGCAGGGTGCGATCCGCGGCCACTCGAGCAGGGGGGCGGCGGAGATTTTGCGACGGGCGCTGTTGCCGCTTACGGAGAGCGCACCGAAGGTGTTGCCGTGGTAGCTATGCTCACGGCTGATGATGATCTTCTTGCCCGGTTGGCCCTGGCCAGCCCAGTACTGCCAGGCAATTTTCAGCGCGGTTTCATTGGCCTCCGAGCCGCCCGAAGTGAAGTACACGCGGGCTTCGGGATCTTCGAAACGAGCGGCCAACCGCTGGGCCAGCTGCTCCTGCGGTTCGTTGGTGAAAAAGGCCGTATGTGCGAAGGCCAAGGTCTCAACCTGGTCGCGCACCGCGGCCACGACCGCGGGGTGCGCATGGCCCAGGCAACTCACGGCCGCGCCCCCGCTCATATCGAGGTACTGTGTGCCGGTTTCGTCCCGGATGAACATGCCTTGCGCCGTGACGGCTTTCGGGTATGCCGCCGCGGGCACGCGGTAGAGTACCGATGTCATGTGGTTGCCGCCTTGTTGCTCAATCCGTCCCTGCGGGCATGATGCCCATTTAGCGGCGGCGCATAAACATAAGTCAAATCAAATTTTTTTCGCATCGTATAGGCAAAAGCTATAATCTTCGCGGTGTCCAACGAGGAACAGCCGGATGAATTTTCGTCATGTCGAAGTGTTTTTCGCCGTCATGACCTGCGGTACCGTTACCGAAGCGGCACGCCAACTGGACGGGAGCCGCCGACCCGCGGCGTGACGGTCGCGTGGGATTTGCCTGGAGAGTGGAATGATGACCAAGTACCTGTTGTCGCTGGTGCTGTTTTTTGC
>Ga0224502_10000886_pt1 | contig 10374 bp, 9 predicted proteins | sample SF_Oct11_sed_USG_5_FD_169104 | JGI IMG/M metagenome (GOLD analysis project Ga0224502, IMG submission 169104) | Sediment microbial communities from San Francisco Bay, California, United States - SF_Oct11_sed_USGS_13 | ecosystem: Environmental > Aquatic > Marine > Sediment | place: USA: California... | reverse complement strand
GGGATGATCGTCGCCATGGAAATAGCGCCCGCTTCTCCAGCTGTCGTACTCGTTCTGCTCCTGCGCGAGCCCGGCCGTCGTCGCTTCGCCAGGCGGCGGTACCTGCTTGTGGCAGGCCGCACAGAATTCACTGGTCTTGTACAGGGGCCGTTTGTACTCCGCGACATGCTTTTCAGGATAGGCGCGGATCAGGAACTTCGCGGCCAGTCCCGCGGGGCCTGAGTCACGATCCTCGAACAGGTAGCGTTCCGGCGCCTGGATTACGTAGCCGCCGTTGCCGTTGGTATCCGTCGTGACGGTGCTGTGGCAGGTGATGCAGGAATTCGCCTCGAAGATCGGCAACTCGCTGCCCTCCGGCAACGCGTCGTGACGGGTGCCGCCGAGCAGTGCGGCCGGATCGTGGCAGCCAGCACAAGCGCGCGATTCGGCAACGCCTTTTTCCTTGATCAGCAGGTCCTGGACCTGCAGGAACAACACGTCTTCCGCGGCGAAGCCGTGTGCGCTCGCACGCCACTCGTTGTAAATTGACTCATGACAGCCGCTGTTGCCGCAGGTCGCGGAACCGGCCAGCGCCGAGGGCTTGAGCGAGCCCGACTGCTTCTGCTCTGCGATCGCCTGCTCGACGAGCGCGTCGATGGCGCCCGAAGCCTCGTCGCCCAGCTCGAGCGATGCGACCAGCTCGGCCGTCTGCGCACGCAGCCCCTCGTCCTGTGGCCCTCTGAGCGTCTGATCGAAGTCCTTCGCGACCTCGGGACCCACGATCTGCTCAACACCCGACATGAAAGTGTCGAGCCAGGGCGTATTTGAGATTGCCACGCGGCTGGGCCAGAAAGCCCGGTCGTCGCCATGCGGCCAGTTGTATTCGTCGTCGAACGCCTGGAACTGATCCGGGTCGATCTGCGCGCGCGACAGGAACCCGGTAATCCCGAACAACACGGCGATGATTGCCACGCCGGTCCCCACGAATCGTTTTCTCGGCGCTCGTCGCGGCGACGCTTCGGTATTCCCATAGCGCGCCACGATGGGCGCAAGATGCACCGCGATCAATGTGCCGAGAACCAGGGCAGAAACCAGGTGCACGGTATCGATCCAGCTCGGCACCCAGGTGCCGAATACCGCCATGAGTGTGATGAGCAAGCCGGTCACGATACAAACCGCGAGCGCAGCAATCGCCAGCATTGCCGTCCGCGCGATGGGGACCGGAGCATCGGGCTTGCGTCGCTGCCAATGCAGATATACAGCGACTACCAGCGGTATCACGGCAACCAGGCCGACCACCGTGTGAATAATGATCGAGAACTGCGTGTAAACGCCGAAAGGCAGCAGGGTCACCATCAGTCCCGACAACAGGGAGTACGCGACGACCGAGGTGGCGACCCACGTCAGGAACGATCGATAGTCAATGACGACCTCGGGCGACGCAGAGTCTGTTTCTTGCTTATTGTCCATGTATTCCTCTCATTCGCATCGCGTCGTTCTTTTTAATAGCCGATTCCGATCAGCCGCATCGCGCGTTCGCAATTGGCAACCGCTTCCTGCATTTCCGCCAGCGCGGTATCCCAATCCGAAGACTGTGCATGTCCCTCCGCGGCACTTGCCTGGCCCGCGGCGGTTGCGAGCAGCTTGTCGTACATCTGCTTTGCCGTGTGCGGCGGTTGCTTGCTGCCAGCGAACCGGTCGAGCACCATCTGGTAGCCTTGGTATTGCTGCGCGAGGTACGCGTATTCGTCTTCGGGACCGTCGAAGGATTTTTCGTAGTAGACGGTCTTCTGGTCGTAAATCGCGACGAGCCTGCGCTCGAGACGGTCGACCACCGGCTTCAGTAGTCTGGCTGCAGCCTCGTAGTCGCCACTAACCGCGAGTTGTTCTGCGCGCTCTATTTGCCGGTGCATGCCGGCGATGTCGGCATCACCGATCCCGCGAACATCCGCCGGCTGTGCCTCCAGCGACTGCAGGAAGCTGCTCGTCCTCCCGTGTACCTCGCGATAAACGACGTCGCTTCCCGGCCCCCTGTTCTTTGCCAGCGCGAAGGCTTTTGACGCACGGCTGAGACCTGACGTCGCAAGCTCTACGGCATCGGCACCGCAACCCTCATCCAGCACAAGGCTCGCCCGGGTGGCGTCGCTGCGGGCCTGCTCGAGGACCTGCTTCGCTTCGTCGCTGTCGCCCTCATCAACGCGTTTTGCGGGCCCACCAGCACCGACCATGCGCTGCAGCAGCACGAGCTTCTGCTCCGCCTGCTTGATAACCGCGGGATCCGAACTCGGCGTACAATCCGTCGCCTGTGCGGCGGCCAAATCGCCGAGCAGTAAACCCAGCACGACAGGCAACGCGTTGCGCGCGGTCTTTCTCACGGTGTGCCCCCCCGGGTTTTCGCCTGCAGCTCCCAGATGAAATCCTGGGCTTGCGGCAGGTGCCGCTCGTCTTCGGCTGCGAGGTGTGTGTACGCCTGCATCGCAGCGAGCGCAGCTTTGTCGTTGCCATTGTCGCGCTCGGCAAGGGCAAGGCCGTAGTAAGCGTTGTGCAGCGACGGTCGCAGATCCGTCGCGCTGTTGAAGAAGTCCGCCGCAGCCTCGGTATCGCCTGCCCCGAGTAATGCATAACCCATGTTGGCGTGCGCCTCGGGCAGCGCCGGGTAGATCGCAAGTACCTCGTGAAAGGCCGTAATGGCGTAGTCATGCTGGCCCGCCTGCAGCATGGCCACGCCCTGCTGGAAGCTCTGGTGAGCATGCCGCGCCTGTTCGTCTTCGAGGAAATCATGTGCCCCGGTGCTTGCGACTGGCGCGGATTCAACGGGCTTCGTGCCATCACGGGACAGGTAGACACTCAGCAAAGCACCTCCCAGTATCGTGATGCCGAGCGCAAGCGGTATCACCGTGTGCCGTTTGTCCACGCGCCGGCTCACATGACCCCCTTGTGCGGCGCAATGCTCAGGAACGGCACGCCGAGGAAGGTCAGTATCGCGAGACCGAAGATCGCGACCACGGCCGACCAGCCGTACGACACGGGCATGCGCCTGAACGTCACGCGCGCGTGCAGGAGCAAAGCGATGCAGAGCCAGGTAATGAAGGTCCAGGTCTCCAGCGAGTCCCAGGCCCAGTAGCGCCCCCAGGCGCTGTGCGCCCAGATCGCGCCGGCGATGAGCATGAAGCTGTGGCAGACGAACGCGAGGGACAGGGTAAGCCAGACGGCTGCGTCCATCTCACCGCTTTGCGATGCCGAACCCCGGCTCCGGACGAGGAGCCACAGGGCAGTCGCGGCCGCCGGCAGGCAAAGGCCGAGGAACAGCTTGCCGGCCGTCACATGCAGCCACAGCCAGGGATTGTCGAAGGTCGCCGGCAACGGCACCGCCGCCGCCGATACGGTCAGCGACCAGATGCCGAGCATGCCGAGGAACGCGACCACGATCGCGGATGATTTCCGCAGTGCCGGCACGAGCCAGGCAGCGACGAGGTAGACCAGCGTGAGGCTGAACAGGTTGCTCAGGAGCACGTCGTAAAGCGTCAGGAACGGGCCCTGGGACTCGCGCAGCCAACGGCCTGCAACGGCAGCCGTGAGCAGGACGAGTATGACCGACAGAGCGCCGCTCACGGCGGGCCAGGTCGCCCTGCCGGACCTGCGCAGCAGCACGTCGAGCAACAGGACAACGCCGAAGCCCGTGACGGCGGCAACGAGGGTCGTTCGTTCCATCGCCATGCTCATGCTGCCTGCTCCCCTCCGGTGACCGGGACGGATTCCGTAGCCCGGGGTACCCGGAACTTCTGTACCATGTGCAGGGCGAGCGCACCGAGCGACAGGAATGCCGCGGTCAGCAGCCACGGCAACAGCGGGTTGTAGTCGATGCGGTAGCCCATCCACAGGCGCAGGTCGACGATCGTTATCTTGCCGCCAGCGACGACCATCGACTGCCCGGCCCGTATCGTCTTCTCTGTCTGACCTTTGCCGGCAATGCCGACCTCGTAGTCGGTGCCAAGGCTGCTGAGCGTCCAGGCCGCGTCATCCGGGACACGCTCTGCGAGCTTCAACTCGAAGGTCAGCGTCTCGCCGGCCGGCGTGGTCCAATCATTGACCTGTTTCCAGTCGAACTTGGGATACGACGGGAAGTTGACTGCGCCGATCGCCTCCCGGCCATCAGTGTCGCGCCAGTGGACGAGGACCGAGTAGCCCTTGTTGAAGGTCGTCATAAAGCGGTAGCCGTGGGACGTGAAGCCCTCCCGGTCGCCGATGTCGCGTTCGATCCCGGCACCATTGGACCGGCTGACGACGACGCGGCTGTGTGTCGTGTCGCGTTGAAAGCCGGAGAGGTATCGAACCTCCAGCGGCCCCTGTGCGAAATCGACACGCTCGAGACTATCGGGATGCAGCCACCCGGCACCCCTCGCCGTTACTGCACTGGCGTCGAAGGACTCGCCCTCGATCAGTTCGACGCTGCCATCGAAACGCATCAGGACGCCGGCAGCCGCCAGCATCAAAACGGCAAGCAATCCGACGTGGAAGAGCAGCAATGCAGCCTGGTGCCGGAAGGCATGCCTGACGACCAGTGCCGCGAACAGGTTCAGCGCGAGGAGCGACAGAGGCAACACCACCCAGGGAATGGACTCGTCCGGCCACTGACTGATCGCGATGCAATTAACGATGAGCACGGTAAGCCCGACCATTGTCAGCCTGAGCGACGCAAGCGTTTTCAGCACGGACCTCATGGCGGATTCTCACAGACGTTGCGCATCCAGTCGCGGCCGATGCCGCCCTGGCCGCTGGCCGATCCGCAGTCGGTTTCGGTCCAGGTACCGCTCTGGGCGAAGTTCAAGATCTTCAGCTTGGCGTTGAGGTAGTAGGGGCCCTGCGTATAGGTCGCGGCACTGCCCGGAATGGAAACTTCCGTGCCGGGCGCAAGACCTGCTTCCAACCCTACATCATTGAGGTTGACGAGCAACGCCTTGTTTTTCCAGCCGTGGGGCACCGCGACATGGCACCAGGTGCACTGCAGGTTTTGGCCCAGCTTGTCTGCGTGGAACGCGTGCAGGTTGGTGTCGCGGTCGTTGTTGCCGAAGCCGCTCTCGAAACCGCCCGCATCACCACGATTCACGTCCGTCGCGTATCCGGCATGATTGTGGCAGCGGAAACAGATACCGTTCTGGTTGAGGCCGCTATTCTGGTCCCAGGTTCCTTTCAACAGGAAGTCATTCTCCGAGCCGTGCGGTCCCCAGGGGCCGTTGCCCGGCGGCACGACCGTGCCATTCGCCGTATTGCGCCCATGACAGTCGGAGCAGTACATGGTCTGGGAGCCGATATCGGTACCGTTCCACGGCGGCAGGAACATGTTCGGCGAGGCACTCATGTTGCGCACTCCGGCACTGCGTCCGGTGCTGTCGATTACCGGGTGCCAGGAGCGGTGATTACCGCCACCGGGAATCTCTCCCCGGTCGCCGAGCGGCGCCTGGAATTCCATCGCCTGGTTGGTGTACTGGTCCAGGTCATTCGTGCCCGCCGTGGTACCTCCGCCCGAGGCGCCAAGACTCGGGCGCGAGCCGAGCGGGTACTGGTTGTCGTCGTCGTAGGCATAGTCCGAATGGCACTTGAGACAGACCTGGTATTCGCGCGTGACGTGCGGACTCGTCACAGCATCGCTGGCGCCCGCACCGCCGTCCCCTTGTTTCACTTCGTAGGAGAGCGGCAGCGAGAGGAACTCCGTATTGCCGTAGGAGGGCTCCACGCCCCAGGAACCGCGCAGTGCGCCGGACGCGATGTTCGTGTGGCCGGCAGAATGATCATGCGCGCTCAGTGAAGGGTTGCCGGCACCGTTGAACAGCGAGTTGCGCATCACGCGATGCGGGTTGTGACAGTCGGTGCACTCGGCGTGCCGATTGACCAGGTTGCCGTTACCGAGCAACGCCCGAGGTTCGGTCAGATCGCCATCAACTATGTCGTGCACTTCATTCGCTGCCCGCTGATCGACGCCATCGATGGGCATGCGTACACGCAAATTAAATTCGCTTTCGATGTCCTTGACGTCTCCGGCCGCATTCGTCACGACAGGGGCAACGGAGTGGCACTGGTAACAAGTCTCCTCGATAGCCGAGTTACCGCCTGACTTCGGCGTTCCAAGGGCATCGGTACCCTCGCGCAGTAATCGCCTGGAGCCGTGCACGCTGTGGCTGTCGTGGCAGTTCAAACAACCTGCCTTCCATACTGGCAGGCCCGGCGGAAATTCGCGCAACTGGGCTGGCACGCTCTGGTAGGTCTCGGTCGCCTCGCCCGAGTCGGCGTGCGCGGAGGACGCCCACCCTTCTTTGTCGTGGCACGCCAGGCAGTTCATGTCCGTTGTTTCGTCAAACCCACCAATGGCCGGCTGGGACTGCTGGAAGCGATTGAGACGCAGGAACTTGTTGGTTGGCGGGTTATCCAGGTTTACGACATGGGGGTCGTGACACGTCGCGCACTGCACCTGCCCGGAGCCTCCCGGCCCGGTATCCTCGAGCGGGACCGGCGGTCGCACGCCAGGACTCCGGATGGCAATGTGAGCCTCCGCCGCCGGATTGCGCAGCTCGCCATCCGCATTAGCCAGAGCCGTATCATACGTCAGCGAAATCGGGTGGTCGTTCGACAGGTCCGTTCCGAGATTGCGGGTGAACCCAGTCAGCTCGCCCTCTCCCGGCGGCATCGTGGCGCCCGGACCCGTACCGGTCATCGCAACGGACACGTTGGTCTGCCCGCCCAGCACATTCACTGAACTGATGGCGAGTGTACCGTCGTGGCAGGACAGACAAAGTTTCGAGCTGCCCGCCGGCTGCGCCAGCTGCCCCGCGATGGTCTCGGCGTCGAGGGACGACGAACTGTAGGTCGTATAGGTCTGCCCGGACAGCGCGCGGTTCCAGAGCGGTGTGCCCGGAGAGTTCGTCGCACCGTGGGGCGTGTGACAGAAAACGCAAACCTGCGTTTCGCTGGTCGCTCTCACGGTTCCAGGACCATCAACGGACAGGTTGTGCGGCGTACTGGCGACGTCGCTGGTCGACTGTGCATGCGCCACGAGATACGTGGCCGAGCCGCACAGCAGGACCACCAGCCCCAGAGAGCGTGTTACCGGAGTCACGTCGCATCCCCCAGGTAATCGAGTACCACGACGCGGCCGTTGAACATGTCCGCAACGAACAGCCGACTGCCGTCATCCGTCCAGGCTCCCGCGGGCAGGAAGAACTGCCCGGCTTCCTTGCCGGTCCCGCCGATAGGGATAAGCAGGTCACCCGAATCGCTGAACACCAGTATGTGATCGTAGTAGGACTCTATGACGTAGACGTGCCCGTCCCTGTCCGCAACTACGCCTTTCGGTCTCACCAGGTTTCCGACGAACAGGCCACGCTGGCCGATGGCACCGAGCGGCTCGCCGGTCGGTGACAGGATCTGCACGCGCGCGTTCAGCGTATCGGTCACGTACAGGCGGCCATCGGTGAAACTCATGTGCGTCGGCCCATTGAACTCCCCGGCGGCCACACCTCGCCGGCCGATCGTCCTCAGCAATGTGCCTTGCTCGTCGAAGACCTTTATATCGTGCGCGCCGGAATCGGCGACAAATATTTCCCGCGCGATCGGGTCGCGGCCAAGGCCGGTGGGCCGCTGCAAAACGCCGCGGCCGAAGTCACCGTTCGGGGCTCCATTACCGTCGAGTCGCACGACGTATCCGATATCGGCGTCGGCGACCAGGTAGCCCCCGGCGCCGTCAGCAACGATCCCCACCGGCGACAGGAAGGCGCGCCCGGGCTCGGCCTCGTCCCACACGGTAAGTGCTGCCTCCGCCTCGTCGAAGACGACAATCGCCTCACGACCCGCGTCGGTTACGAGTATCCGGCCGCGCGCGTCCACCATTCCGGATTGCGGGCGAATCAACTGCTTCTTGCGGTCGCCCGCGCCTGTGATCCCGGCGATCCACCGCAGCACGCGGACCGCGGCACCGTCTTCTGCGCCCTCAACGCTGCGAAAATTGTCCTCGCCGACGAGTTCACCGGCATAACTCAGACGCGCGGTCTCCGGCGGCCCCGGCCAGACCAGGGCACTCTCGGGCACGCGTCCTTCCGGGAACAGAACCATTTCCGTAGGCGCAGTTGCACAGCCTGCCAATGACATCGCCAGCAATGTAAGAGCGACCGGCTTCATTGCCCCATGCACGGCGGATCGATCGCCATCATGTAAACACCGAGGGCGCCCGCGGCCACATACAGCGTATTGCCGTCTATCCAGAGGTCGGTCACCGCTGCCGCCACCTCGGGCGGCAGCGCAGCGCGCGCATTTGTGCCGTAAAACTCCGGAGACGAAATGAATAAACCGCCGGAATGACCGTCGGCGACAAACACGCGATGACACTCATCGACAGCAAGTGCTACCGGCGCGAGCAGAGCGTCTTCGCCGTAGGTCGAGACGGGCCGGCCATTCAGATCCAGCTGTGTCACCTCTCGCGAGGCAGAATCAAGGACGAAGACAGAGTCATCCGTTGCTGCGATAGCCGTAATGGATGCCGCGACGGCCACCGGGGAAAGGGTGGTAGTGAACAAGCCGGTCGGATTCGACATGGCATCGAACATAGCGAGGCGCTGGCTCAGCCCGTCAGCGACCAGCACCGTCGAGCCCCAGTTGGTTTGCGCAACGTCGACCGGTGTCGGAATCAGCCGGCTATCCGTGAATCGTCGTCGCTCCCAGCCCGACTGGTCGAGTTCGACCACCGCGCGATTGTAGCGGTCAACAACCTCGATGACCTGGTCGATCGAAACATGCAAGCCGTTCGTGTTCGGGTCCTTCAACGGATGCAGTACGCGTATTTCCGCACTGGCAGGGTCCAGCAGCACGAGCGCAGACGACGCAGCATCGACGACGTAAACGAAACCGCCGGAGGCGGCGACTGCCGCCGCATATCCGAGCTGCACACCGCCGGTTCCCGGCATCATCGTCGACGTCCCTCCGGCGCCGAACGTGTCGATCGGCGTAAGCGTGACATTGATTCCGATGATATCTCGCTCGCCGCTCAGTTCGGGGTCCAGGGCACAGGAACTGATCAGCCAGCCACCAAGTATCGCCGTAACAAGGACTTTCGTCCGCTGGAGACACGAGCGGCCATTCCGAGGTTTGCTGCTAGTGCGATTCAATGAAACCTCTCGTCAATAGATACCCGGACCGGTCGTCTTGTGACCGCCCTTTACGCCCGTCTCGAGACCGGGTCTCCCGGAATGACACAGATCGCAATTGTCGATTGACCATGCCGTCCCTCCATCGTGACAGGCGCCGCAATAACGTCCATCGATAAGGTCCTGCATACGGATTCCCGTCTTACCCGCCTCCATCCTGATTCCAAGTTCTACGTGGCAGACCGAACACTGAAACCGAATCCGGTGAAACCAGTGAGGAAATATGACAGGCGCAACTCCCTCCGCCTCGGAGTTATCATTTAGTATTACATCCGCATACTCGGCCCAGGCAAACATTACCGGAATGAGGCATGCCGCGACTACTGCCAGCAATGACGGCCCCGACCGTCGCTTCATGATCCTTCGTCTCGTTCGGGGTCTCTTACCTCGCGCCCCACGGTCGACGAATCGGTGTTGTGGCAGCGATCGCATTCCGTCAGCGGGAATGCAACTGCACCGTGGCATATTCCGCAGTACTCACCCTGCAGGATCTTCCCCATGTTGATCGGGTTCGCATGTTCCTCCGCAATGAAGATCGAGTCGTGGCAGGTCTCGCAACTCATCCATTGCGTATGTGTCTTGTGCGGGAACCTGACGTACCGCATCGGCATCGTATTTCTCATCAATACGGTTGTTTCGAGCACCTCTGGTCGGTACTCGCCGTCGATGCTGCCTCGTGGCTCGATAAAGCCGTAATCGAGGGTGCGGGCCCAGTCCACCATGTTGCCAGCCGTATCCACCTGCAGGATGCTCAGTGCATCAGCGGGCTCCTGCAATACGTTGATTGCCGGGTTCGAAGGATCGTGGATGCCATCCTTCTTCAGTGGCTTCCATTTATCCGCCGCCAGACCGGCTGATGCCGCGGCCAGCAGAGATATGCTCAACAATATGATTGGATAGCGATTCGCCATACCTTTAACCAGGGATATAGACGCCCGCACTTCTTATCGCCCGAATGAGTTCCTTCGTCGACTCTTCCAGTAGTTCGATTGCCTCCTCGTATTTCTTCTTGCCTGCGGCGCTCTCTGCGTCTTCTCTCAGAACCACAGCCTTGTTTATGAACGTCTCCGCCGTGCCCCGCATCGGACTCGACTCCATCTTCTCTGCAAACAGCACCTGCACCAGCATCTGGTGAGTGTCGTTGCGGTCAAGTTCGTAGAGGTACTCGTCCTCCTTGGTCTCGAAATGGAGTTCCCGGACCAGG
>Ga0224502_10000885_pt1 | contig 10379 bp, 7 predicted proteins | sample SF_Oct11_sed_USG_5_FD_169104 | JGI IMG/M metagenome (GOLD analysis project Ga0224502, IMG submission 169104) | Sediment microbial communities from San Francisco Bay, California, United States - SF_Oct11_sed_USGS_13 | ecosystem: Environmental > Aquatic > Marine > Sediment | place: USA: California... | reverse complement strand
CCGCCGGGGACGTTTGATAAGTGGCCGAATTCTTCGTCCGCAGACCCATAGTGGCAATGGTCATCGCGATCATAACGGTGATCGTGGGATTCGTCGCGATGTCGGCGCTACCCATCGCGCAGTACCCCGAGATCACGCCGCCGCAGGTCTCCGTCACGGCCAGTTACACCGGTGCGAACGCCGTCGCGGTCGAAGAGTCCGTCGCGACGCCGATCGAGCAGAAGGTCAACGGCGTCGAGAACATGATCTACATGAAATCGACGAATGCCAGCAGCGGCTTCATGCAGCTGCAGGTCTCCTTCGAGGTGGGCACCGATCTCGACATGGCCAACGTGCTCACGCAGAACCGCGTGTCGGAAGCCCAGGCGCTGCTGCCGGAGGAGGTCAAGCGACTCGGGGTGACGGTCAAGAAACAGCTGTCGTTCCCGCTGCTGCTTATCTCGCTGATCTCGCCGAACGGCACCTACGACGAACAATTCCTGACCAACTACGCGACAATCAACGTCCTCGACGAACTCGCCCGGATCCGCGGCGTGGGGCAGGCACAGGTCGCCGGCGGCTCAGCCTTCGAGTACGCGATGCGCGTCTGGATCAAGCCGGACCAGCTGGCCAAGCTCGGCCTGACGGTGCCGGACATTACCAACGCCATTCGGCAACAGAACGTGCTGATTCCGGCCGGACAGATCGGCGGGCCTCCGGCGCCACCGGGCACCGAATTCACCTACACCGTGCAGACGCCGGGCCGGCTGGTCACGGCCGATGAGTTCGGCGAGGTCGTCGTCCGCTCGAACCCGGACGGCTCGCAGGTCTTCCTGAAAGACGTCGCGCGAATCGAGCTCGGCACGCAGAATTACCTGGTCACCGCGAGACTCAACTCTGCACCGTCGGCGGCGCTGCTCGTTTACCAGCTGCCCGATGCGAACGGGCTCGAGGTCGCGGGCAAGATCTTCGACACGATGGGGCGCCTGAAGGAGCGTTTTCCCGAGGATATCGACTACGCGATCTCGCTCGATACGACCCGCCCTATCGAAGCGGGCATACGCGAGATCGTCATCACCCTGTTCCAGGCCGTTGCGCTGGTCATCTTCGTCGTCTTCATCTTCCTGCAGAACGTCCGCTCGACGCTGATCCCGACGCTGGCCGTGCCGGTGTCCCTGATCGGCACTTTCGCGGTGTTCCCGCTGCTCGGCTTTTCGATCAACACGCTCTCTCTGCTCGGACTAGTTCTCGCCATCGGCATCGTCGTGGACGACGCCATCGTGGTCGTCGAGGCCGTCGCGCAGAAGATGGAAAAGGGTATGCCTGCGAAGGAGGCGACGATCGAGGCAATGCGAGAAGTCTCCGCGCCGATCGTGGCCACGTCCCTGTCCCTGATCGCGGTGTTCGTGCCGGTGGCGACGATGGGCGGCATCACCGGCAGCCTGTACCAGCAGTTCGCGATCACGATCGCCATCTCGGTCGCAATCTCCTCGATCAACGCGCTGACGCTGAGCCCGGCCCTGTCGGCAGCGCTGCTGAAGCCGCCGGGCGAGAGCAGGGGCGCGTTCTACAGGTTCTTCGATGCGTTCAACCGCAGCTTTGAGATCGCGACCGGCAGATTCATGGTCTTGACCGGCTTCTTCACCCACAAACTCGTGCGTGCCGGCGCGCTGCTGGCGATTCTGATCGTCGCGCTGGTAATGCTGTTCCGGGCCGTTCCGGCCGGTTTCGTGCCGGAGGAGGACCAGGGCTACCTGATGGCCGCGATGCAGCTTCCGGATGCCGCTTCGCTGCAGCGCACCGACGTCGTGATGTCCGAGATAGAGGAAGTGCTGGCCGAGTTCGACGCAATCGAGAGCTACACCACGATCAGCGGATTCAGCCTGCTGACCGGCACGACGCAGCCGAACGCGGGCTTCATCTTCCTGCAATTGCGGGACTGGGATGAACGCCCCGACATCAGGGACCATGCCAGTAACCTGATAAGGAGACTGAATTTCAATTTCGCAACGCGGATCAGTGAAGCGGTCGTGTTCGCCTTCGGGCCGCCTGCCATCCCCGGACTGGGCACCGGGTCCGGATTCACGATGATGCTCCAGGACCTGCGCGGCAGCAGCCCCGGCTACCTTGCGGAGCAAACCGACAACTTCATCGCGGCGGCCCAGCAGCGGCCCGAGATCGCCAATATCGGCTCGCTGTATCGCGCGAGCGTGCCGCAGGTATACGTCGATATCGACCAGGCCAAGGCATTGAAGATGGGCGTCGCGCTGTCCGATATCAACACGTCGATCGGGGCATTCCTCGGCGGCGCCTACGTCAACGACTTCAACCGCTTTGGACGCCTCTACAAGGTCTACGTCCAGGCCGAGCCCGAGTACCGTGCCCGCGAGGACGGCATCCGCATGTTCCACGTCCGTAACCGCGGAGGCGACATGGTGCCGCTGGCGACGTTGGTCAGGACTGAGCGGACGCAGGGCGCGGAATTCACCAACCGTTTCAACCTGTTCCGCTCCGCGGAGCTGACGGGCCAGCCCGCCGAGGGCTACAGCTCGGCGCAGGCGCTCGACGCGCTCGAGGAGGTCGCGGAGCAGACGCTGCCGGGCGACATGGGCTACGCCTGGGCGAACATGTCGTACCAGGAGAAAGCCGCCGAAGGCACGGGCAGCGTCGTATTCGTCATGGCCCTGGTGTTCGTGTTCCTGATTCTCGCGGCGCAGTATGAAAGCTGGTCGCTGCCGCTGAGCGTCATGCTCGGGACACCGATCGCGGTCTTTGGCGCCATCCTGGGCCTGTGGGCTGCGCGCCTGTTCAGCGAAAGCTACGTCAACAACGTCTTCGCACAGATCGGCCTCGTCATGCTGATTGGTATGTCGGCCAAGAACGCGATCCTGATCGTGGAGTTCGCGAGCCAGGAGATGCAGAACGGCAAGGACGCGGTACAGGCCGCGATGGATGCCGCGAAGTCGCGCTTCCGGCCGATCCTGATGACGGCATTCTCGTTCATCCTCGGCGTCGTACCGCTGCTGATCGCGTCCGGCGCCGGCGCCGAGGCGCGCAAGGTCATGGGCATGACCGTGTTCAGCGGCATGCTGGCGGCAACCGTGATCGGCGTGCTCGTGGTGCCGGCGATGTTCGTGTTCGTCGAGAAGTACGTGAGCAAACGCAAGCCGGCGGCTGCGCCCCCCGGAGCGGACGCCTGATGCCCCGGTACCGTTTCGCGTTGCCCGCGTTGCTGCTCGCGCTTGGCGGCTGCGCCGCAGGGCCCGACTACGAGCGGCCGGAACTCGAGGTGCCGGAGACCTACCTCCAGCCGGTCGAGCAAGGCGAGAGTTTTGCGAACACGCCGTGGTGGGAACTGTTCCGAGACGAACAGTTGCAGGCACTGATACGCATTGCGCTTGAAGAGAACCAGGACCTCGGCATCGGCGCCGCCCGGGTCGAGGAATTCCGCGCCATCCTCGGCATCACGCGCGCCGACCAGTTCCCGACCGTCGACATCACGGCCACGGGGGCGCAGGCCGAGGGCAGCGACAACGTGTTCCCAGGCAACTTGCCTGGCGTGCAGAACGAAAAGATCGAGAACTACCGGCTGAGCGCAGACGTATTCTTCGAGCTGGACCTGTTCGGCCGGCTGCGGCGTTCTACCGAAGCGGCTCGTGCGCAGCTGCTCGCCACGGAAGAGGCGCAGCGCAGCATCACGATCAGCCTCGTCGCCAGCGTTGCGAGCAGCTACATGCTGCTTCGCGACCTCGACGCGCAGGCGGAAATCGCCCGGCGCACGCAGCGCACCCGCGCCGACAGCCTGGCGATCATCCAGGCCCGATTCGACAAGGGCACCGTGCCGAAACTCGACGTGAACCAGGCGGAGATCGAACTGGCGGTTGCCGATGCGGCTATGGCCGTTGCCGAACGCGCCGTGACCCAGACCGAGAATGCCCTCGCTGTCCTGCTCGGCCGCAATCCCGGTGCAATCCCCCGCGGCGTGGCGCTCGAACAACAGCTGCTGCCGCCCACCGTTCCCGCCGGTCTTCCGTCAGAACTCCTGCAGCGGCGTCCCGACGTGCTCGCCTCCGAGGCTGAACTTGCTGCTCAGACTGCACGCATCGGCGTCGCCCAGGCGGCTCGCTGGCCGTCGCTCTCCCTGACCGGCGCGCTGGGATTCGAGAGTGATGACCTTTCCTCGCTCACCGACAGTGGCTCGGATTTCTGGAGCGCCGGCCTTGGCATCGTCGCGCCGCTGTTCAATGCCGGGCGCAACAAGAGCCGTGTCGAGGCCGAGGAGGCGCGCACCGAGCAGGCGCTGCTCGCCTACGAGCAGACCGTGCACCGCGCTTTCCGCGAAGTCGAGGATGCGCTCGTCGCCATCCGGACCTACCGCGCCGAACACGAAGCCCGCCAGCGCCAGGTTGCGGCAGCCCGCAGCGCCGCCATGCTGTCCCGCGCCCGGTACGACGGCGGCGTGGCCAGCTTCCTCGAGGTACTCGATACCGAGCGTTCGTTGTTCAACGCGGAACTGGCCGAATCGCAGACACTGCGCCTGTACATCAATGCGATAATAGAACTTTACAAAGCCCTTGGCGGCGGCTGGAATCCGGAGAGCAATGAGTAAGTCTATACGCCTGGTACTCGGCAGCGGCGGCGCCCGCGGACTCGCGCACATCGGCGCCATCCGCGAGATCGAAAAGCGCGGTTACAAGATCAGGTCAGTCATCGGCTGCTCGGTCGGCGCCATCGTCGGCGGTTATTACTGCGCGGGGCAACTCGACAAGTTCGAAAAATGGGTATGCAGCCTCAGCGAGTGGGACGTCGTGCGCTTCATGGACTTCTCGCTGTTTTCCAAGAACGGCATCATGAAAGGCGACATCCTCACGGACACGATGCGCGAATTCGTGGGCGACCAGAATGTCGAAGACCTGCCGGTCTCTTTTGCTGCGGTCGCGACGAACCTGAACGACCACAAGGAAGTCTGGCTGACCAGGGGCGACCTGTTCGACGCCATCCGTGCGTCGATGGCGATTCCGGGCCTCATGACGCCGAAAGAGATCGACGGCAAGACGCTCGTGGACGGCGGCCTGCTGAACCCCCTGCCCGGCGCGCCCACGTACCTCGATGGCACACAATTCACGATCGCCGTCAGCCTGGCCGGCCGCGACGTGGACGAGCCTTTCGGCCCGAACCCGCCGGAACCGAATGAAAGTTCCATCGGCCGGTACCGCAAATCGATCGATGAATTTCTCGGCTCGGTGCAGGACAGGCTCGGTCTCGACCCAAAGAAGCAGAAAGCCGGGAAGGAAGAACTCGGGGTAACCGGTGTGATGCTGGAGGCTTTCGACGCAATGCAGCAAACCATTGCCCGTTACCGGCTCGCCGCCTATCCGCCCGACATCCTGATCGAGATTCCGAACAATGTTTGCCGAACGCTGGAAGTTTACAAGGCACGGCAGCTGATCCATGCCGGCGAGCACTGGGCGCGCGAGACCTTCGAGCATCACGCACACATCACGAGCACCTAGGGAATTACACAAAGTTACAATTGGTTGCGGTAGACTCGCACGTCCCAATAAGAGCAAATCATTCAGGGGATCCTCATGTTTCATCGTTTCTTGCGGGTCGGCTTACTATCGACCTTGTTTCTTTCCACGGCTGGCTTTGCCCAAGACAAGCCCAACATCCTGGTCATCTGGGGTGACGACGTCGGGCGATCCAATATCAGCGCCTACACGATGGGCCTTGTAGGCTACAAGACGCCTAACATCGACCGCGTCGCCAACGAAGGCATGATCTTCACCGACTATTACGGCGAGCAGTCCTGCACCGCCGGCCGTTCGTCGTACATCACCGGCCAGAGCGTTTTCCGTACCGGTTTGTCCAAGGTGGGCCTGCCCGGCGCGGAACTCGGCCTGCGCGAGGAAGACCCGACCATTGCCGCGATGTTGAAGGCACAAGGCTATGCAACGGGCCAGTTCGGCAAGAATCACCTGGGTGACCGCGACGAGCACCTCCCGACCAATCACGGCTTCGACGAGTTCTTCGGCAACCTCTACCACCTGAATGCCGAAGAAGAGCCGGAGAACGAGGACTACCCCGGGGACATGGTGCTCGCGGACGGCACGACGTTCCGCGAAAAATTCGGCCCCCGCGGCGTCATTCGTTCGACGGCGGACGGCCAAATTGAGGACACCGGCCCGCTGACCAAGAAGCGCATGGAAACGGTCGACGAGGAGACGCTCGCCGCCGCGATCGATTTCATCAAACGCGCGAATGCGGAAGGCAAACCGTTTTACGTATGGTGGAACGGCACCCGCATGCACTTCCGCACGCACGTCAAGGAAGAACTGCGCGGCATCTCCGGGCAGGACGAATACGCTGACGGCATGGTCGAGCACGACATGCACGTGGGTCAGCTTCTCGACCTGCTGGACGAACTCGGCATCGCGGACAACACGATCGTGCATTATTCCACCGACAACGGCCCGCACATGAACACCTGGCCCGACGCAGCCATGACGCCCTTCCGCGGTGAGAAGAACACCAACTGGGAAGGCGGCTGGCGCGTGCCGTCGATGGTCCGCTGGCCCGGCAAGATCGAGGCGGGGTCCGTGTCGAACGAGATCATGCACCACATGGACTGGCTGCCGACGCTGCTTGCCGCGGCAGGATCCGACGACATCAAGGAGGACCTCAAGAAGGGCAACGTGCGCGCGATCGGCCGCAAGTACAAAGTTCACCTCGACGGCTACAACTTCCTGCCCCACCTGACCGGCGAGGCCGAAGAGGGGCCGCGCAGGGAGATCTTCTATTTCTCCGACGACGGCGACCTGACGGCGCTGCGCTACAACGACTGGAAGATCATCTTCATGGAGCAGCGCGTCGAGGGAACCTTGCAGGCCTGGGCCGAGCCGTTTATCCCGCTGCGGGTGCCGCTGATCTTCAACCTGCGGCGCGACCCCTACGAACGCTCGCAGCTCACGTCGAACACCTACTACGACTGGATGATCGACCGGGTCTACCTGCTGGTGCCGGCACAGGCCTACGTCGGGCAATTCCTCGAGACCTTCAAGGAATTCCCGCCACGGCAGAAGGCGGCGAGCTTCAGCCTCGACCAGGTCATGGAGAAGCTGCAACAACCCTCCGGGGCGCCGTAGGCAGCGCAACCCGCGCCGCCGGCAACCCCAAGGTTGCCGGCGGCGTCTTCATTCAGGCTCGAGCAATCGCTCGCAAGCCCATACGCGGTCCGAGGAAACGATGAGCACCCGAGAAAGAATCTCCGATCTGCAGGCCCGAATGGCCCGGTCGATCATCGGCCAGGAGACCGTCGTCGAACGGCTGATCATCGGCCTGCTCGCGAACGGCAACCTGCTGGTGGAGGGCCTGCCCGGCCTTGCCAAGACGCGGGCGATCAAGTCCCTCGCGAAGAATCTCGAGGCCGACTTCAGCCGCATCCAGTTCACGCCGGACCTGCTGCCGTCGGATGTCACCGGCACCGAGGTGTACTACCAGAAAGACGGCGCCGGCGAATTCCGTTTCGAGCCGGGTCCGATCTTCGCGAACATCGTGCTCGGCGACGAGATCAATCGTGCGCCCGCCAAGGTGCAGGCCGCGATGCTCGAAGCAATGGAGGAACGCCAGGTCACCGTGGCGGGGACGACCCACAGGATGCCGCGGCTGTTCATGGTGATGGCCACGCAGAACCCGGTCGAGCAGGAAGGCACTTATCCCCTGCCCGAGGCACAGATGGACCGCTTTCTGATGCACGTCAACATCGAGTACCCACCGGTCGAGGACGAGGTACTGATCGTCGATCTCGTGCGCGGCGAGGAAAAGGCACAGGGCGAGGACGCTGGCTCGGCAAACAATGCAGACGCCGAGCGCATTGCCCAGGACGCCGTCTTCGAGGCGCGCGCGGAGATCGCCGACATACACGTTTCGGACGCCATGAAGCGCTACATCGCCGACCTCGTATATGCGACCCGGACGCCGGAGAAGTACTCCGCGGATCTCGACCGCTGGATCGACGTCGGCGGCAGCCCGCGTGCGTCGATCGCACTCGACAAGTGCGGGCGCGTGCACGCCTGGCTCAACGACCGCGACTTCGTCGATCCCGAGGATATCCGGGCAGTCGTGCATGACTGCCTGCGGCATCGGCTCATGCTTTCCTACGAGGCGCAGGGCGAAGGTGTCACAGCCGACCGGGTCATCGATGCCGTCGTGGAGCAGGTCGCCCTTCCCTGACGCGCGATGCCCGACGACCCGCGTATCTATGTGTCACTGGCCCGGCTCCGGGGCCTGCAGGGCGCGGCACGCGGACTCAGCTTTCTGCCCCGGCAGCCCTCCGCCAGCGTGCTGAACGGCAGGCATGCATCCCGCCTCCGGGGACGCGGCCTCAACTTCGAGGAGATGCGCGATTACCTGCCCGGCGACGACATACGTTCGATAGACTGGAAGGCGACGGCACGTACCGGATCGCCGCACGTGCGCGTATTCACGGAGGAGCGCGACCGGCCGGCCCTGCTCGTCGTCGACCAGCGCATGTCGATGTTCTACGGCTCGGTGCTGAACCTGAAGTCGGTGACTGCCGCGGAGGCGGCCGCGATCGCGGCGTTCCGCATCCTCGAGGCCGGCGACCGCGTCGGCGGCATCGTCTTCGACGACGAGGACGTTATCGAGTACGTGCCGAAACGTAGCCGCCGGGCGGTTCATGCCCTGCTCGAAGCCGTCGCGAATTGCAACCGGGCGCTGCACGCGGACAAATCCGTGGCGCCGGAGCCGGGGAGTCTCAATCGGGTATTGAAAAGCGTCCGCCGTATCGCGCACCACGATCATCTCGTTTTGGTGTTCAGCGACTTCGACGGCATCGACGATACGACCCACCGGCAACTGAGCGGCATCGCCGCGCACAACGACGTGCTGCTGTTCCTCGTGCATGACCCGAGCGGCTGGGGATTGGAATCCCGGGGCCGCGTCATCGTCGGGAACGGCACGATGCAGGCAGAGATCGACCTGGGTTCGGCAACGACGCGCCAGGCCGTCGGTCGCGCGGGCGCATCGAGGCTCGAGAAGATCCTCGCGTGGCAGAGCCAGATCAATCTCTCCGTGCTGCCGCTGAGCGCGGGCGAGGAAACCCTGCCGCAGATTCGAAAGCTGATGAGCCGGGTCGCCCCGCAGCGGAGGGTGCGGTGAGCGAGCGATTCGAGGGCCTGAACCTGCCGCAATTGCTCGACCTCATGCACGAGCTCGTCGTTCCGGAAGCCGTGCCCTGGTTCCCGCAGACGCCCGGCTGGTGGGTGCTGTGCGGCTGGGCACTGGCCGTCACGGCGCTGCTCATCGCGGCGATCGCGAGACGCCGGGGCCGCAACCGTTACCGCCGTGAGGCGCTGGCGTCCCTCGATGCGCTTGCCGCGCAATCGCAGTTGAGCGCCGCGGAAACTGCCCGCGGGGTCGCGGAGATCGTCAAGCGCGCCGCGCTCGGCGCCTACCCGCGCGCCCGGGTCGCCGGTCTTCATGGGCGCGATTGGGCACGGTTCCTGTGCGAGTCCTCTGGCGACGACAGGCAGGTGACGGAAGCGGCGGAGTCCCTCGCGAGCGCGGCCTACCGGCCGGATGCGGACGGCCGCGCGCTGCTGCAGCCCGCGCGTCGCTGGGTCCGGGTGCATCGTGCTTGAGTTCGCGCACCCGCTGGCGCTCCTCGCGCTGCCGCTGCCGCTGCTCGCGCTGTGGCTGCTTCCACCCCATCGGCAGAGAGTCAGCGCGTTGCGTGTGCCGTTTTTCGACGTGGTCGTCAGTGCGGCGGGCACCGAGGCACGCTCCGGCGCCGTCGTCATGCGCCGTCGCGTGCTGCAGTTGATTACCGCCGCGCTGGTGTGGTCGGCGATCGTCGCGGGCCTTGCACGACCCGAGTGGGTCGGCGAACCAATCGTGAGGACGGAGGCCGCCCGCGACATCATGCTCGCCATCGACCTGTCGGGTTCGATGGACTACCGGGACTTTCCCGGTGGCGACGGCAACAACGTCAGCCGTTTCATGGCCGTGCAGCGCGTCGTCGGCCAGTTCGTCGCTGAACGCGACAGCGACCGCATCGGGATCATCGTGTTCGGCGACAGGGCCTACCTGCAGCTCCCGTTCACGCGAGACCTGGAAACCGCGGGCGCGCTCGTGCAGCTCATGCAGGTCGGCATGGCAGGCCCGCGAACCGCACTCGGGGACGCGATCGGCCTCTCCATCCGCGCCTTCGAGTCCAGCGAGGTCGACGACCGCGTGCTGATCCTGCTCACGGACGGCAACGACACCGCCAGCAAGATGACGCCGATTAACGCGGCCGGGATCGCGGCATTGAACGGCGTCGAGATCCACACGATCGGGATCGGCGACGCCAACGCGACGGGCGAGGATCGCGTCGACTT
>Ga0224502_10000884_pt1 | contig 10386 bp, 12 predicted proteins | sample SF_Oct11_sed_USG_5_FD_169104 | JGI IMG/M metagenome (GOLD analysis project Ga0224502, IMG submission 169104) | Sediment microbial communities from San Francisco Bay, California, United States - SF_Oct11_sed_USGS_13 | ecosystem: Environmental > Aquatic > Marine > Sediment | place: USA... | reverse complement strand
CAGGGGAAGCCCGGGGGCCGCGCGTGGATGGGGGTTGGATTTCTTGGTGTGATGACCGGGTTTATTATTCTCTCCTATTACTGCGTAATTGCGGGTTGGACCCTCCGCTACATCCTGATGGCTGTATCGGGCGAATTGGGCGCTCTCGCCCATCACCCCGAGGCGCTCCAGTCTTTCTTTGGAGAGTTTCTCGCCAACCCGTACCAGCAGATCTTGTGCCACTCCCTCTTCATGGGTGCGACCATAGGCGTTGTCTTCTTCGGCGTCGGGAGGGGTATTGAGCGGACTGCCAGGTTCCTGATGCCGATTCTGCTGTCAATCCTTGTCATGCTTGTGATCTACTCCATCTGGACCCCGGGATTCAAGCAAGCGATCGGCTTCCTCTTTCGACCGAACTTCAGCGAGTTGACCGCGGGCGGCGTTCTCGAGGCGCTCGGCCACAGCTTCTTCACCCTGAGTCTCGGCATGGGCACGATGCTCACCTATGGCAGCTACATGCGGAAGCGCGACTCGATTCCTCGTGCCGCGTTGACCATCTGTGTCCTCGACACCCTGATCGCGATCATGGCGTGCATCATCATGTTTTCGATCATCTTCAGTTATGACTTCGAGGTCACAAAGAGCTCGACCATCCTCTTCACCACCGTGCCGGTCGTGTTCTTCCAGCTACCCGGCGGCGCGGTTGTGAGTGCACTTTTTTATTTACTGGTGGCATTTGCGGCTCTGACCAGTACGATCAGCCTGTTGGAGGTTGTCTCCAGCTACGCCATCGACGAGCTTGGGTGGGGGCGGCGACGCGCCACGCTGACGACCGGTTCGGCAATTCTTGTTTTTGGTATCCTCAGCGCGGTCAGCTTGGGGGGCAACGCCGCCCTATCGAATATCAATTTCATCGGACGGCCATCAACTGGCGGTGTATTCGGCACCCTTGACTACATGGCCAGCAACTGGTTTTTACCGGTCGGCGGCCTCCTGATTGCGCTCTTCGTTGGCTGGATTTTGACAACCGGTGAGACTCGGAAGGAACTTGAGGAAGGCCATGGTCCGATGGCGCGGCTCTACCCGGCATGGCTCTTCCTGATCCGGTTCGTGGCACCGGCAGCGGTCGCCGCGATCATCGTCAGCGTGCTTCTCGGCGCCGAGTATCAGTAGCAGGTCCCGTCGCCTCGTCTCATGACGCTCCGTGGGCTCAGGCGCCGCCGCCAGCAGCGGCGCTGATCCGGGCCTCAGCCAGTCTCACCAGGTTGTCGACCTCGTCAAAGTCATCGGCATCCACGGTTTTCAGTTTTTCCTGGGCTTCGGCAAGGGTGATGCGCGCGGTCTCGACGTCGATCTCGTCAACGGTTTCGGCAATCGAGGCGAGAACGGTCACCGTGTCGGGTTGAATCTCCGCAAAACCGCCCTGGACGACCAGGCGCCCGGTCGTATCACCATCGATCCAGCTCACTTCGCCGGTGCCGAGAGATGTCAGCAGCGGCGTGTGGCCGGGGAGCACGCCGAGCTCGCCGAGTGCCCCGGGGACCCTAACCTCGGAGGCCCGGCTCTCCAAAACCCGGCGGGATGGTGTGACGACCTCGAGCCGCAGCGTCTCGGCCATCAGGACTCCGCCGCCATCTTTTCGGCCTTCTCGACCGCCTCTTCGATGCCACCTACGTAGAGGAAGGCCTGCTCCGGGAGGTGATCGTACTCGCCGGCGCACAGGGCCTTGAAGCCGGCAATGGTGTCTTCGACCTTGACGTAGCGGCCCTTCATCCCCGTGAACTGCTCTGCCACGAAGAATGGCTGGGAAAGGAATCGCTGGATCTTGCGTGCCCTCGCGACGCTCAGCCGGTCTTCCTCCGACAATTCGTCGATCCCGAGGATCGCGATGATGTCCTGGAGGTCTTTGAGGCGCTGGAGAATCCTTTGCACCTCGCGGGCCACCATGTAGTGCTCTTCGCCGACAATGGTGGGATCGAGGATGCGCGAGGTCGAGGCGAGCGGATCCACCGCCGGGTAGATACCGAGCTCGGAGATTTGCCGCGACAGGACCGACGTCGCATCGAGGTGGGCAAAGGCCGCCGCCGGCGCCGGGTCCGAGAGGTCGTCCGCGGGCACATAGATCGCCTGCACCGAAGTCACCGAGCCCTTCTTGGTCGAGGTGATGCGCTCCTGGAGCTCACCCATCTCAGTGGCGAGGTTTGGCTGGTAGCCGACCGCCGAGGGCATCCGACCGAGCAGCGCCGAGACCTCGGAACCGGCCTGGGTGAAACGGAAGATATTGTCGATGAAGAGGAGAACATCCTGGCCCTCGGAGTCGCGGAAATGTTCCGCCACTGTGAGGCCGGTGAGACCAACCCGGAGACGCGCGCCCGGAGGTTCGGTCATCTGACCGTAGATGAGCGACGCCTTCGAGTTCTCCCAGCTGTCGGGGTCGATGACGCCGGCCTCGGTCATCTCGAGCCAGAGGTCGTTGCCCTCACGCGTACGCTCGCCGACGCCGGCGAAGACCGAGAACCCTCCGTGCTGCAGCGCCACGTTGTTGATCAGCTCCATGATGATGACGGTTTTGCCGACGCCGGCACCGCCAAAGAGGCCCGTCTTGCCGCCCTTGGTGTAGGGCTCGAGGAGATCAACCACCTTGATGCCGGTTTCGAACATCTCGGACTCGGTGGATTGCTCGATCAGCGGCGGCGCCTCGCGGTGGATCGGCAACCGCTGGTCGGTCTCGACCGGACCCTTTCCGTCAACCGGTTCGCCAAGCACACCAAGGACCCGCCCGAGGGTCTGCTTGCCGACCGGCACCGAAATCGGTTCCCCGAGATCCGTGGCTTTCATGCCTCGGACCATGCCGTCGGTCGGCTCCATGGCGATGCACCGGGCGCGGTTCTCGCCGAGGTGCTGCGCCACCTCGCAGGTGACGTCGATGGGCATCACACCCATGTCGCCGTCATCGACGATCGTGACGGCGTTCAAAATCGCCGGGAGGTGCTTCTCGGGAAACTCCACGTCCACCACCGGGCCGATGACCTGGACCACGTGTCCGTTGACTTGCTGGCTCATAGATACACGACTCCCTATCCCTCGAGCGCTTGAGCGCCGGAGACGATCTCGATCAGTTCCTTGGTGATAGCAGCTTGACGCGTTCGGTTGTAGAGCATGGTCAGGGCATCGATCATGTCACCCGCGTTGCGGGTTGCCGCATCCATCGAGGTCATGCGGGCAGCCTGCTCGGCTGCCGCCGAGTCGAAAATCGCCCGCTGGACCTGGGTCTCCACGTGCCGGGGCAGGAGCTCGGCAAGCAGGGTCCGCGCATCCGGCTCGTAGAGGTAATCGACCTGCGAGTCGTCTTCCACCTCTTCGGCGACCGTCGGCGGCTCGATCGGCAGTAGGCGGTCGACGACGAGATCCTGGCGGATCATATTGACGAAGCTGTTGTAGGCCAGCCACACGGAATCGACCTCGCCGGAGGTGAATGCCTCGACAAATCGTTTGCCGAGCCGGGGTCCGGCCTCGGCGGTCGGCGCCGACATCGTCTCGCGATCGTCGACGACGAGGTTCCATCGTCGCGATCGGAAGTAGTCGGACGCTTTTTTGCCGACCACCGCCAGCTCAACCTCCGGCCATCGATCTGCCAGAAGGTCTTTTTCGACGGCGCGCAGGATGTTCGTGTTGAAGGACCCGCACAGTCCTTTGTCCGACGAGACGACGACGACCCACGTCCGCTCACCCTCGTGGGCTTCGAGGAGGGGATGGCTGAACTCGGTCCGGGCCGCAACATTAGCAAGGACTTTCGAAAGCGTCTCCGCCCACGGTCTTGCCTCCGAGATCGCCTCCTGGGCTCGCCGCAACTTCGCCGCCGCGACCATCTTCATGGCTTTTGTGATCTGTTGCGTTCCCTTGACGGACTGGATCCGCCGGACGAGATCCCTCAAATTAGCCAAGGCTGGCCTCCGGGTTTTCCTTGACGAAGAGATCCACCGCGGAGGTGATCAGTTTCGACAACTCCTCCTCGGTCTGCTCATCGAGGACTCCGGTGCTGATGATCCGCTCCAGGGTCTCGGCGCCGTTGTCCTGCGCATACCGATGGAGGCTGGGCTGGACGGCACCAACGGCCGAAACCTTGAGCTTGTCGAGAAAGCCCTTGGTGCCCGCGTAGATGGATACGATCTCCAGCTCGACAGGGAGCGGCCGGTGCTGGCCCTGTTTGAGCAGTTCCATCAAGCGTTCCCCACGAGCCAATTGTCTCTGGGTGGCCTTGTCGAGGTCGGAGCCGAACTGGGCGAATGCGGCCAGTTCGCGATATTGGGCAAGGTTGAGCCGCAGCGAGCCCGCGATCGATTTCATGGCCTTGATCTGGGCGTTACCGCCGACGCGGCTGACCGACAGGCCAACGTTGACCGCCGGCCGCTGGCCGGCGAAGAAGAGGTCGGACTCGAGGTAGATCTGGCCGTCGGTGATGGAGATGACGTTGGTCGGAATATACGCCGAGACGTCGCCCATCTGGGTCTCGATCACCGGCAGTGCGGTCAGGCTGCCACCGCCGTTTTCGTCGTTGAGTTTCGCGGCGCGCTCGAGCAGCCGCGAGTGGAGGTAGAAGACGTCGCCGGGGTATGCCTCGCGTCCGGGCGGGCGGCGCAGGAGGAGCGAGATCTCACGATAGGCCTGCGCATGCTTGGTGAGATCGTCGTAGAAACAAACCGCGTGGCCGTTGTTGTAGAGGAAGTACTCACCGAGCGCCGCGCCGGCGTATGGCGCCAGGTACTGGAGCGGCGCGGGCTCCGAAGCGGTCGCCGAGACTATGATCGTGTGATCCATGGCGCCGTGTTTCTCGAGGGTTGCGATGACCTGGGCCACGGTCGATGCCTTTTGCCCGATCGCGACGTAAATACAGACGTTGCCGGTGCCCTTTTGATTGATGATCGAGTCGATGATCACCGCTGTCTTTCCGGTCTGGCGATCACCAATGATGAGCTCGCGCTGGCCGCGGCCGATCGGGATCATCGAATCGATTGCCATGATGCCGGTCTGCATGGGCTCCTTCACCGGCTGGCGGGCGACGACGCCCGGCGCAGTGCGTTCGAGCGGGTTGCGCTCGGTCGAGTCGATCGGGCCCTTGCCGTCGAGCGGACGACCGAGGGGATCGACGACCCGGCCAACCAACCCCGGGCCCACGGGAATGTCGAGAATGCGCTTCGTGCGCTTTGCCTCATCGCCCTCCGCGACGAGGTGGACCTCGCCCATGAGCACGCAACCGACGTTGTCGTCCTCGAGGTTGAGGGCGAGACCGAAGACGTCGTGCGGGAGCTCAATGAGCTCGCCAGCCATGACGCCGTCGAGGCCGTAGATGCGGGCGATGCCATCCCCGACGGAGATGACGGTCCCGACCTCGGACATATCAATGGAGGTCTCGAAACCTTCGATTTGGCGGCGGATGATATCCGCGATCTCGGCGGCTTTGATCTGCATGTTTTACCCCTGTTCGATCTCGATCTCTTTGCTCAAGCGATCCAGCTCTCCTGCCAGCGAGCCGTCAAAGACCCGCGAACCAACTTGAAGTTTGAAACCCCCAAGGAGATCCCGGTTGGCTTCGAAGTCGGCTACGACCTTGGCGCCCTCGACTGCTGAAATCGCATCGACCAGTCGTCGGCGCGAGTCCTCGTCGAGGTCAATGGCAGTCTCGACCCGGGCGCGGGTGCGACCGAGGCTTTGATCGACAAGCTCCCTGAATGCAGCCGCAATGTCGGTCATGTGCTGCATTCGATAGTGGTGCTGGACGACATGAAGAAAACGCCGTGTCGGCTCACCGATCTCGAGCGAATCGAGAACGGTATCGAGGATCTTCGTCTTTGCCTCGACGGATACCATCGGGGTCACCAGAACGTCGTGGAACTCCGGCACCGCCTTGAGCGCCGCGGCCACGCCATCGAGCTCCTCCGCGACCTTTTCGGCGCGACTCGCATCTTCCTTCTGAACGACGGCCAATAGGGCCTTTGCGTACGGAAACGCTCGGAATCGGCCCATCTCTACTCCTTGCCCTTGAGAGATGTCATCGCATCGAGACTCCGGTCGAGCACCCGCCGACGGTCCTCATCCGTCATTTCCCGATCGAGGAGGTCGCGGGCGAGTTGCGCGGTCAGATCAGCGGTGTCCTGCGCCAGCTGTGCGCGAGTCTCTGCTTGACGGCGAGTAATTTCCTCATCAACACGGCGCAGGAAACGCTCCTCGTCGATTTTTGTCTGCTCCGAAATTCTGCCCGCCTCTGCGTCACCATCCACGGCCGCCCGCTCCTTGAGCTCCGCAACCTCGTCTTCGACATCCGCGAGGCGCTTCGAAACCTCAGCCTGCAGGCGGTCGGCCTCTTCGAGTTGCCGTCGTGCATTCTGCAGCTCTTCGGCGATGCCCTCGCGACGGGTTTCGAGAAACGCCCCCATTGGGCGCCCGACGTATCGCTGGAGGATGTACAGGAAGACGGTGAGATTGAGGGAAAGCCAGATGTAGTCTGGGATCCCGGCGTGCTTGACGCCTTTGTCAACCAACAGCGCGAAGACCAACGCGACGATGAAGACGAGCGCCCACCCGACGATTGTTTTCATCATGCGAGCTCCCGCCCAAGCAAGCGACTCGCGAGCAGCCGGGCCAGATCTTCAGCACGAGCCCTGAGGTCGAAGCGAGCAGTCTCGGCATCCTTTTCAAGGGTTTCAAGGACCCCCAAAAGACGCTCATCGGCTCGCGCGCGAGCCTGGTCAAGCGCCGATTGGCGTTCTTCCATAGCATGCTGACGGGCATCGGCGCGAATCCTGGCCGCCTCCCTGGCGGCGGTAGAGACTTCTTCCTCAACTCGGGAAACGGCCGCCAAATATTCCTCGTTTTTTGCCGACCATTCCTGTTGGGCGTCATCAATACGGCGGCCGCGTTCGCCCATGACTGTGCCTACTGGGCGGATCAGAAAGCGGTGGACGATCCACAGGGTCGCCCAGAAGCAGACCATGATAAGGATCAACGACAAATCTGGTGGGGACATCGGCCGCTCCCGGCTCGATCCGCTCCCATGCTCAGCGCGCGCTCAGCACAAGGCGGTTCAAGCTAACAAATCCTCAGACCACGGTCAAGATGCCGATGGTGCTTTGTTTGTGTTTTTTTTCACTTCCTGCGGATCCATCGTCACCGAGCCCTCAAGAAAGGCGCCGTCCTCCATCACCAGGGCCGGGGTGTGGATGTCTGCCCAAACCTTGGCACCCGCATGGAGCAAGACCTGCTCAGCGGCTCGGATCGTGCCGCGGACCTCGCCGCCGACGACGCAGCGTGCGACTTCGACTTCCCCCTCAACCACACCGCCCTCGCCGACCACGAGCTCGGACCGTGAACGCACGGTTCCCTCGACCCTCCCATCCACTCGAAAATAACTGGAAAACTCGAGCTCCCCGCGGATCGTACACCCCGAGTCAACGAAACCGTTGAGCGACTCTGCTCCTCGGGCCATCACTTACCCCCCATCAAGAGTTCAAACACTCGCATCAACTCGTCGTGTTCGTTGCATGCAATAACGATAGTGCCGCCGCGACGGCGTGGTCTGATCTCCACCGAAGCGCCAAGGTGCAACGCCAGTTTTTCCTCTGCCGCGCGCATGTTTGGGTCACGAGGCTTCGGCTGCCTATTTGCCGCCCCACGACTCCCGGCCTTAGCTCCATCACGCAATTCGGCGGCCGCCCTTTCAAGTGCTCGGACCGACAGCCCGGTCGCTATTGTGCGCCGAGCCCAATCGCAGCGTTCCGCGTCGTCGGTGAAGGCAAGCAACGCTCGCCCGTGGCCGGCCGAAAGCTCGCCTCGTTCAACCATGCCCTGCACCTCTGATGGTAACTTGAGCAGCCGCAGAGAATTAGCGACTGTGCTTCGATCCATCCCAACCCGGTCCGCGATTTCTTGTTGGGAGAGACCGAGACCCACTCGCAGCTGTTCAAAGGCACGACTTTCTTCGAGTGGCGTCAGGTCCCGCCGCTGCAGATTTTCAACCAGTGCCAACTCAAGCTGTTGATCTTCCTCGACGCGTTCGCGGATCACCGCCGGCACAGTTGCCAGGCCGGCCAATCGGGCGGCGCGCCAACGTCGCTCGCCGGTGATCAGGAAGTAGCGATCCGGGGGATCTTCGCTCACCAACAATGGTTGCAGTATTCCGTGCAGCCTTATCGAGGCCGCCAGCTCTTCAAGCGCCCCCTGGTCGAAGTGGTAGCGCGGTTGGTGCGGATTTGGGCGAAGGCGATCGATCGGTATTTCGGCAAACCCCGCCCTGGCGCGCGGGGTGTCGGGAATAAGAGCCTTGAGGCCTCGGCCCAGTGCCTGTTTAGCGGACATGAGCGCTCTCCCTCCGGAGCAGGTATTCTCGGCCGAGTTCGAGGTAAGCCTGTGAGCCGCGGCTCCGTAAGTCATAGGCATGGATCGGCCGGCCAAAGGACGGCGCTTCTGCCAGCCGCACATTGCGCGGGACCTGCGTCTCGAAGACCAGATCGCCAAAGACGCTGCGCACCTCATCCGCCACCTGCTGCGCGAGGTTGGTACGTTCGTCATACATCGTGAGGAGGATGCCGTCGATGGTCAGGCCCGGGTTGAGGAACCGTCGCACCTCGTCGACCGTTGACATCAACATCGACACCCCCTCCATCGCGAAGTACTCGCACTGGATGGGAACCAGAAGCCCGTCAGCGGCGGCAAGCGCATTCAGGGTCAGAAGACCCAGCGCCGGCGGACAATCAACGAAAACAAAGTCATATTCGCTGGTGGCGTCTCCCGCGAGCGCATCACGAAGGCGGAACTCCCGGCCAACCATGCCCACAAGGTCAATCTCCGCCCCGGCCAGGTGCGGGGTCGCCGGGACCAAGGAAAGATGCGGGAACTCGGACGGCTGGGCCGCCGCTTCGACCGTCGCGCCGCCGAGCACGAGGTCGTAGGACGTTGGTTGTTCGCCGTTGTCTCGAAAACCCAGTCCAGAGCTGCAGTTGGATTGCGGATCGAGATCGACCAGCAGGGTCTGCCGCTCATAGGCCGCCAGGGTCGCCCCGAGGCTGATGGCGGTTGTGGTTTTTCCCACCCCACCCTTTTGATTGGCCACCGCCACGACCCGCGCCCTCATTTCGACAACCACCCCGCCCGCCCAACATCTGTCACAAAAAGCAGCACCCCCCCAACCAGCGCGGAACGCCGGGGAGACGCGTGGCCAGGCAGGCCCTCGCGAAGGAACAGAAAATGTCGTGGTTTCACGTGAAACATGGTTGCAGTCGAGCCAACCGGCCGCAATCGAGGCCGGGTAGTTGCGAGCTTAACACACGCCACCCCGCAACGGCTTCGAGCGCGGCAACACCGTTGACCGTGGTCCATATCAAGACCTGCCCCTCGTCGGCCAGGCGGCCACGAGCCCACTCCAGAACCGCTTGATGGTCGCCGACCGCGCGGATCGTGATGACATCAAATGGGGGACAATCACCGAAATCCTGATACCGCGAACACGCGACGTCCGCTGCGAGCTGGAGCTCGCGAATGGCGGTCCGGAGAAAGGCCCACCGCTTCTGCCGCGGCTCCAGCAGGACTCCGTTCCACAGGGGCCGAACCGCCAGAAGGGGCACACCCGGCAACCCCGCCCCGCTCCCGACATCGAGGAGCCGCCCGCTGTGCTCGAAAAGCGGAGCCGCCGCCAGCGAATCGAGAATATGGCGCTCCACGAGCTCCTCGCGGCTCGAAAAGCACACCAAGTTATGTCGTTCGGACCAGCGCTCAAGCAGCCCCGCATAGCGAATCAGCCGCTGTAGCGCCGACCCTCTCGCGTGGGCGGCAAGAAGGCCCTCAAACTCCCCCCCGCAACTCACCGGGATCCTCCGCGGCGAGCCAGCCTTCCGGCAAGAAGCGCCAACGCAGCCGGGGTCATCCCAGGTACCCGCTCCGCGTCCGCCAGGGTCCGGGGCCGCTCCCGACCGAGGGCCTCTGCAACCTCACGAGAAAGGCCCGGGATTGCCGCGGCGTTGAGGTTAGGGGGGATCTCGACGTGACGCAGTCGGCGCAGCCGCGCGCGCTCACGCTCCTGCCGGGCCAGATATCCGTCATAGCGCAGGCGGCCGATAACAATCCTTCGGTCCTCGGCATCGAGGCCGGAAAGATCCGATAGGGTGGCTGCTACGCTTTCGGCATCGACATCCTGGCGGCGCAGTATCGTTGCCCACGTTGTCGGCGCAGAGAGTTCAATACCGGCTTTCTCAAAAACCTCTTCGCGGGTCGCAACAGTCGGCGTCAGGCGGGCCCCCTCGAGAGCGGCCGCCGCGGCCCGTCGCCGGCGCCAGCGTGCATGTTCCACGTGAAACGCATTCGCCCGAACCAGCCCAAGCCGGCGACCATTTTCCATCATCCTCTCCCGCGCGTAAT
>Ga0224502_10000883_pt1 | contig 10388 bp, 10 predicted proteins | sample SF_Oct11_sed_USG_5_FD_169104 | JGI IMG/M metagenome (GOLD analysis project Ga0224502, IMG submission 169104) | Sediment microbial communities from San Francisco Bay, California, United States - SF_Oct11_sed_USGS_13 | ecosystem: Environmental > Aquatic > Marine > Sediment | place: USA... | reverse complement strand
TCTTCTCCGCCTCGATTCGATCGAGTATGCCCTTGCGCTCACTGTCATCGAGCGCATAGAAGACTTCCTTGCCGACATCGATGCGATACAGTGGCGGCATGGCCACGTATACGTGCCCCGCCAGCACCAGTTCGCGGAAATGCCTCAGGAACAGGGCGCACAGCAGCGTCGCGATGTGCAGGCCGTCGGAGTCGGCGTCGGCGAGAATACATATCTTGTGGTAGCGCAGTCCGTCGAGGCTGTCGCTTCCGGGATCGACGCCCAGCGCGACGCTGATGTCGTGGACTTCCTGCGAGGCGAGAATTTCCGTGGCATCCACTTCCCAGGTGTTGAGTATCTTGCCCCGCAACGGCATGATCGCCTGCGTCGTCCGGTCACGGGCCTGCTTGGCGGAGCCGCCGGCAGAATCGCCCTCGACCAGGAAGATTTCGCAAAGCTCCGGCTGCTGCGAGGTACAATCGGCCAGCTTGCCGGGCAGCGCCGGTCCGGACACGATCTTCTTGCGCACGACTTTCTTTGCCGCTTTCAGGCGCCTCTGGGCCTTCACGATGGCCAGCTGCGCGATCTGGTCGCCAGTCTCGGGGTGCTGGTTCAGCCAGATCGCAAAATTGTCCTTGATGATGCCGGCGATGAATGCCGCCGACTCCCTCGAGGACAGGCGCTCCTTGGTCTGCCCCGAGAACTGCGGATCCTCGAGCTTCGCGCTGAGCACGAAATTCAGGCTGTCCCAAACGTCTTCCGGCGCGATCGATACGCCGCGCGGCAGCAGGTTACGGAAGTCGCAGAATTCCCTCAGCGCGTTGGTAAGGCCTGTCCGCAGTCCGTTGACGTGAGTGCCCCCTTGCGGGGTCGGAATGAGGTTGACGTAACTCTCGGTGACGGCCTGGCCACCCTGCACGGCCCACGCCAGGGCCCAGTCGACGGCTTCGTTATTACCCTTTATGCTGCCGGAATACGGCTCGGCCGGAAGCAACTCGGCCCCGCCGATTGCCTCCAGCAGGTACTCCTCGAGGCCGCCGGAGTAACACCACTCGAGGTTTTCTTTCGGCTTCTCGATCTTCAGGCGTACGGTCAGTCCCGGGCACAACACGGCCTTCGCGCGCAGCGCGTGCTTCAGCCGGGAAACAGAGAACTTGGAGGAGTCGAAATACTGTGGGTCCGGCCAGAAGCGAATGGTTGTGCCCGTGTTCGCCTTGCCGACGGTACCGACCTGCTCGAGTTTGCCGCGCTTATTGCCGCCGGCGAAACTCATGTTGTATTCCTTGCCGCCCCGGCGTATCCAGACTTCGAGGTTCTTCGACAGCGCGTTCACGACCGACACGCCCACGCCATGCAGGCCGCCGGAGAACTGGTAATTCTTGTTCGAGAATTTGCCGCCTGCATGCAGCTTAGTGAGAATCACCTCCACGCCCGGCAGCTTTTCCTTGGGGTGCTTGTCGACCGGCATGCCGCGTCCGTCGTCGGCGACTTCCAGCGAGCCATCCTTGTAGATGGTTACTTCGATCTTCTTGCAGTGGCCGGCGAGCGCTTCGTCGACGCTGTTGTCGACGACTTCATGCGCAAGATGATTGGGCCGCGACGTGTCGGTGTACATGCCCGGCCGGCGGCGTACGGGTTCGAGCCCGCTCAGTACCTCGATGTCCGCGGCGTCGTAGGATTTTGCCATTAAGTGAAGCTGCCCAGCGAATTCACGCCCGGGATTCTAGCCTGATTGCAATAGTGGTGCACCCGCCAAATTGCGGCTGCACCCGACATATAGCTGGCTTTCAGTCGAGGTCGCCGATCAACGACTGGCGCACGTTCTCGGCTAGCGGCGAGATCTCGACCCGGTAGTTTTCATGGTCGATTCCGGCAGCCAACGCGGCGCCGGACTTCAGCGCCTCCACCTGCTCGGCCGCAAGTTCGAAACGCATGAAATGCACGGCGGACGTCTTGTGCTCGTCGGAGCGGTCGAGGTCTTCATCCGCGATCGCGTATACGCGCTCGAAGCCATCGACCTGCACGTACACCTTGTCCTCGATGCCGATGAGCTGTGTCAGCATCGCGCGCCGCTCTTCGACCTCCGAAAACTCGACCATGAAAGTCGCCTTCCAGTTCGAGCCGTCCGGGATCAGAGGATTGTAGGCTTCGAGTTCGCCGTTGATGCCCGCGGCTTCGAAGATGCGCTCGATGCGCAGCATTTCCTGGATCTGGTACTGCATCGTCAGCCGGTCTTCGAAATAAAGCGCGGCATTGGTGCCAAGTTCTACCCGCCGATTGCGCTTGTGGGAAAGAACCTGGTTACGAAACTCGTCGCGTATTTCGGAGTACTGCTCCAGGCTGTACAAATCGTCTCGTGTCAGTTTCTGCATCGCATTCAGATTCCGTAGGCTTTCCTCAGCAGGCTCATCGGGTGCCCGGCGGAGTACTCATCCAGATCCTGGGCGATCTGGTCGGACGCCATCGGGCAGTCGCTGACGAAGTGGTCGGCACCGCTCTTTTTCACTTTGTTGACGACCGGCCGCGCGATCTTCTTCGAGATGTCGTGAAATTCCTTCTTCACGGCGTAGGTGCCGTCGTGCCCCGAACAGCGTTCGATGGCCTCGACCGTGGTGTCCGGCACCAGCTGCAGCACGTCGCGCGTCTTCAGGCCGATATTCTGCACGCGCAGATGGCATGGCACCTGGTAGGACACCTTGCCCAGCGGCTGCGCGAAATCCGTCTTCAGCCTGCCATCCTTGTGCCGCAGCATCAGGTACTCGAACGGATCGTACATCGCGGCCTGGACCTTCTTGACGGCCGCGTCGTCCGGGAACATCAGCGGCAGTTCCTGCTTGTACATCAGCGTGCAGGAAGGAATCGGCGTGACGATGTCGTAGCCCTTGTCGACCCAGGCGGCGAGCACCGGGATATTGGTCTCCTTGGCACGCACCACCGCGTCGATATCGCCGAGTTCGAGCTTCGCCATGCCGCAACAGGCCTCCTTCTCGGCCAGCGCGACCTCGATGCCGTTGTGTTCGTACACAGCGACCAGGTCTACGTCCATCTCCGGCCGGTTGCGGTTGCCGTAGCAGGTCGTGTAGAGAACCACCTTTCCCGTGGTGTTCTCCGTCGCCTCGGCCACGACCGTGGATTGCCCGCGCAAATGCTTAAGGCGTTTGCGGGCGTTATTCGAGTGATAGTCCGGTACCGGCGCCGCGTGATGGACGCCCAGCGCGCCCTCGAGCATCTTGCGGCCGAACTTGCTGCGGTTCGTTGCGTTGACCACCTGCGCGATGACCGGAATACCCGCAAACTTGCCGACGGCATCTGTCGCCGCGAGCACCTTGTCGCGCATCGATGCGCCCTGCTTGCGGAATCGCGCCGCCTTGGCGCGCAGCATCAGGTGCGGGAAATCGATGTTCCATTCGTGCGGCGGGACGTAAGGGCATTTCGTCATGTAGCACATGTCACAAAGGTAACAGTGATCAACGACGTCCCAGTAAACCGACTTCGGCACGGTATCGAGCTCCATGCTCTCCGATTCGTCGATAGCGTCGAACAGTGTCGGGAAGGAATGGCACAGGTTGAAACAGCGCCGGCAGCCGTGGCAGATGTCGAACACCCGTTCGAGTTCCTCGAACAGGGATTTTTCATCGTAGAATTCGCCGGACCGCCAGTCGATCGGATGGCGCGTGGGAGCCTCGAGACTGCCCTCGCGACGAACTTCGGAGTTGGACATGGCGAAAAAAAGCCGGGCTTACACCCGGCTTTCCTTTGGAAGATCAGTCGTCGAGCGTATCGAGAGCCTTCTGGAAGCGATTCGCATGCGACCGCTCCGCCTTGGCGAGCGTCTCGAACCAGTCGGCGATCTCGTCAAAATCTTCGTCGCGCGCGGCTTTCGCCATGCCGGGGTACATGTCCGTGTATTCGTGCGTCTCTCCGGCAATGGCCGACGCAAGATTCTCTGCAGTCGAGCCGATGGGCAGGCCGGTAGCGGGATCACCAACCTCTTCGAGATACTCGAGATGGCCGTGCGCGTGGCCCGTCTCGCCCTCGGCGGTGGAGCGGAACACAGCGGCCACATCGTTATAGCCCTCGACGTCAGCCTTGGCGGCAAAGTACAGATAGCGGCGATTCGCCTGGGACTCACCCGCGAAGGCGTCTTTGAGATTTTGTTCGGTTTTGCTGCCTTTCAGTGACATGGTTTCCCCTCTCAATTGAGATTGATTTTCAATTAGACTGAGTCTAAGGACTTTGTACTCTATGCCCGGGCCACAGCGTTGTCAACGGGCCGCGCGGCGCGCTGCAATTCGACGGAGAACATTGACGCTGCCGCACACGGGATGTAGCGTAGCGACGCATTCAAGACAGGGACGCCTAATGATCAAGAAGCAAGCAATCGATCTCGAGAAAGCGTTGAGCGACCTCGAACAACTGGTCGAGGAACTTGAGTCCGGTGACCTGCCGCTGGAGACGGCGATGAAGAAATTCGAGGACGGTATCAAGCTCACGCGCAATTGCCAGGCGGCGCTCAAGGAAGCCGAGCAAAAAGTCGAGATTCTCCTGAAAAACGCCGGCGGCGACGAAGTACTCGAGGACTTCGAAGTCGATGCCGACGGCGGCTGATTTCGGCCGTCCGACAAGCGCCTGAACCGCCCGCCGCTTAGCCGGTGCCCATCAACTCCATCAGCGCGACGACCGTTGATTCAATGCCTGCGCGCACGGAAGGTTCCGGCGAGATCTTGAACAGCGGTGAGTGGTGCGTAGGCACTGGTTCGCCCCCGGCAGCCTCGCGATCGAAATCCTCCTGAGGGGTTCCCCCGATCACCCAGTAAACGCTGGTGATATCCGGATCGATCGTAAACAACGGAAAGTCCTCAGCACCCATGCCCTTCGTCGGGATATCGACCACGCGCTCCGAACCCAGCGAATCGGACCAGGCGTTCTTCAGGCGCTGCGCGAGTTCCGCATCGTTCACGGTTGGCGGGACGCTTTCCTCGGAGATAATCACCTCGGGTAGCTTGTCCTCGGGCAGGCCCGCGACACGACCCATGTTTTCGGCAATGCGCTTGATGCCGTTGAGAAGGATCTCCCGGGTCTCCGGGCTGGTGTTACGGACGGTCAGCTGCAGGTGGGCCCGATCCGAGATGATGTTGTGCTTGGTACCGGCGTGAAACGAACCCACAGTAACGACTCCCGGCCAGCGTGGCGGCAGTTCTCGCGATACCAGCGTCTGCAACGCCAGGACAATCTGGCTTCCGAGGACGATCGGGTCTTTGCCTCCATGGGGATGCGCTCCGTGAGCGCCGATGCCGTGGATGATGATGTCCACGGTATCTGCTCCCGCGAATGGGCTGCCGTCAGAGATATTTACCTGCCCCGCCACATTCTGCGAGCTGACGTGGAAGGCCAGCGCGTAATCCGGCTTGCCGAATCGCGCCCATATCTCGTCCTCGCGCATCGCCCGCGCGCCCAATACGCGCTCTTCGGCGGGCTGCACGATAAGCATCAGCGTGCCGCTCCAGTCGTCCGTGCGCGCGGCCATCTGCCGCGCCGTGCCAACGAGGCTCGTAATGTGCACGTCGTGCCCGCAGGCATGCATCGTGAAGACCTCGTTGCTCGTAATCGGGTCGATCTGCATTTTGCGCGAGGCATTCTCGAGACCCGACTTCTCCTCGACGGGCAGGCCGTCCATGTCGGCGCGCATCATGACCAGCGGCCCGTCCCCGTTTTTCATCATCGCCACCACGCCGGTTCCGCCGACGCCTTCGGTGACCTCGAAGCCGGCTGCACGCAACTCGTTGGCCATTCTCGCCGCCGTGTCGTGCTCTATCAGCGACAGCTCGGGATTACGGTGGAAATGGTCGAACAGCGGCCAGAGATAGTCGTCGTAGTCTTTCTTAACGGCCTCGCCGAGTTCGTTCGCACTGATGGAGAACGAAACGAACACGGTCAACGTGAGCGCGGCAACGAATCGGAACATGGAACCCCCTGCTGGAACGTCTGGAATTTGCCGAATACTATCCTAATCGGCTTGCCGGCGTGACAATGCCACTCGTCGGAGTTCGCTGCGAACCGCCTTATGTGGGCGCCTCGGGAGATTTCTCTCGCTCATGGCTCGCTTCGCTGCGCTTTACTTCGGTCGAGAAACATCCCGGGGCACCGGACCGCTCGGCCGCCGCTAGCAAAACCCGGTTCGGGGTATTTGTCTACGAGGCCTAAAGCGAGCGTAGCGAGCAGCCCGGAGACAAACACCGCAGACCGGGCTCCCTCGGCAGACATTCAGCGGGCGTCGACGCACCGCCGCAGCCGGCGGTTCGGGAGGGAGAACTCAGGTATTCGCGCCGCCGCTGCCCTGCAGGCGGGTGATCAGTGAGCGTAGGAAGACCTTGTTGAAGCGCAGCTGGCAGGCCGAACTCACCTGCTCCATCAGTGTCGAACTGACGCGCAGGATGGTAACCGGGCCCTCGGCACGGATCGAGGCCTGACGCTTGGCGCCGTGAACGTAGCTCGTCTCGCCGAAACAGTCTCCGGGACCGAGGGTGCCAATGGCGTTACCGTTTGCCTGCACGGACACGTCGCCGGAAACGATGATGTAGAAGCGATCGTCGATCTCGCCTTCCTTCACGATGTCTTCGCCGTCACGGTACTCGTGCCAGTCCGACGCGCGCAGCACTTCCCAGATCTCGGCATGCGAAAACTCGTGGAAAAAAGTCAGCGTGCGAAGCAGATCGAAATGTTCCTGGTTGTCGAGACTGTCGTACTTCTGCCGCAGGTCCTTGTAGACGCGCGTCAGTTCTGCCGCCATCGTCGCGCCGCTGCCGAGCCGCTTTCGCGGGTCCTTGATCATCGTTTTCGCGACGACTTCCTCGAGTTCCTCCGGCAGGTCGTTGCGGTAGGTATGTATCGGCGGCGGCGTCGCATAGACGATCTGGTGCAAGAGCTTGGACAGGTTGTCGGCACGGAACGGCCGGAACCCGGTCAGCAGTTCGTACATGACCGCGCCGAGCGAATACAGGTCCGACGCGGGTGTCAAATCTTCGGACTGCACCTGCTCCGGCGACATGTAGCTCGGCGAGCCCGCGATGCCCTCGATGCGCGACACTTCCGAGTCACTGACGATGGCGATACCGAAATCAATGATGCGCACGTCATTGTCGATCGTCAGCATCACGTTGCTGGGCTTGATATCGCGATGGATAACGCCGCGGCCGTGCGCGTAATGCAGGGCCTTGGCGCACTTGTAGATGATCTCCACGGTATCGTCGACGCGCAGCAGGTTGTCCGGGCGACAATAGGCAGCCAGCGTGCGCGCGCCCTGGATGTGCTCGGTGACGACGTAGTACTTGCCGTCTTCTTCGCCCGCGTCGTAGATCGGCATGATATTCGGGTGCTGCAGCATGCCGACCATGTGGGCTTCGTTGAAGAACATCTTCCGCGAGACCTGCGCGCGATCCGCGTCCTCGTCTTCTTCGATGTTGTAAACCTTGATTGCGACGTCGCGGCGGTAGTAAGGATCGTGAGACAGGTACACCACGCCGGTGCTGCCCTTGCCAATCTTGTTGATGATGACGTATTTGCCGATCTTGTCGGGCACGTCATGCGGGCGCTTGATTTGGCTAACAGGACTGGCCATTCTGTCTCACGTCAGGTCATAAGCCACCCGTACAAACCCAATAAAATCAAGGCATACAGCGCGGCAGCGAGGTCATCCAGCATAATTCCGAGACCGCCGCCGAGTCTGTGATCCAGGTCCCGAATCGGCCACGGTTTGGCAATATCGAAGACCCGGAACAGCACGAAACCCAGTATAAAACCCGCAATCGTCGGCGGCGCGGCCAGCAGCGTTATGTACATGCCTGCAATCTCGTCCCAGACGATTCCGCCGTGATCATGCACGCCGATACGCCGCGCGCTTTCACCACAGATCCAGATACCGGCGAAGGATATGGCGGCTGCGACGGCCAGCTGCAGGGGCAGGCCGAGGTCCAGCGTCAGCCAGGCGAACAGAACGCCCACCAGCGACCCCGCGGTGCCGGGTGCGACCGGCGACAGCCCCGTGCCGAAGCCGAAGGCGAGTATGTGCACCGGGTCGGTCAGGACCTTGCGTGCCAGGTTTTCCGGCAACTCGTTCATTGGAAATGACGGTACCCGGTCGCGTCGAAAGGAACAACTGCATCACCATCGCGGCAGGCCAGGCCATTTTCCGCCGTAATACGCCCGATCGCCGTGACCTGGGCGCCGATCTCCTGCGGAAGCAGTGACTCGGGCATGGTGAAACACAGCTCGTAGTCGTCACCACCGCCCATCGCATACTCGAGCGCCTGCTTCCGGCCGACCGCCTCGAGCAGTTCCTGCGACACGGGCAGGCGCTGCACGGCCAGTTCGGCCCCCGTGCCGCTTGCCTCGAGGATCTTGACGAGGTCCCCAACCAGCCCGTCGGACACGTCGATCGCTGCATGCGCGATACCCGCCAGCGCCCTGCCCACGCCGACGCGCGCGGTCGGGCGCGCGAACCGGCTGGCAAGGTATTGATTCCTCTCATCATCCGAGAACTGGCGCAGGCCGGCGGCCGCGTCACCGAGCGTGCCTGTGACGTAGATGGTGTCGCCGGGTTTCGCACCGCCACGGTACAGCGCAGTGCCCGGCGCAAGATCACCGCTCATCTGGACGCTGCAGACCAGCTGTTCACCTTTCGTGGTATCACCGCCGACCAGGACGACACCCCATTCGTCCGCCGCTTCGTAGAGCCCGGTGGCAAACTCGTTCAACCAATCAGGATCGGCATCGACCAGGGTCAGTGCAAGCGTCATCCAGCGCGGTTCCGCTCCCATCGCGGCAATATCCGAGAGATTGACGGCCACGATTCGATACCCGATATCCCGCGGCTTCATGGATGCCGGGAAATGCGTGCCCGAGACCATCGTGTCTATGACAGTGACAAGCTGCCTGCCGGCAGGCAGCCGCAGGACGGCACCGTCGTCGCCGACGCCCGCAACGACCATCGACGAGCCCGCGTGCCGCGAGAAGAAGCGGCGGATTACTTCGAACTCATCCACTGCCTTCGGCCTTGATCTCGACCTCCCGCAGCGACTTCGCCGCGGCATCGAGACAGGCGTTGATGTACTTGTGGCCGTCGATCGCGCCGAAGCGTCTGGCGAGGTTGACGCACTCGTTAATCACGACACGGTACGGAATATCGATGCGAGACTGCAGTTCATAGACACCGATAAGGAGAATCCCGAGTTCGACCGGATCCAGCTGGTCCAGTGGCCGGTCGACCAGCCCGGCGATGCGTTTTTCGAGTTCTGACTGCGAGTCGCAGATGGCGCGAAGGAGTTCCTCGAAGAATTCCTGGTCGACCCTCTCGAAGGCGACCTGTTCGCGGAATTGCGACAGCAGTTCGCGGCGGTCGTGGCCGGCGATCTGTTTCTGGTACAGAGCCTGCAGCAGCAATTCGCGCGCACGCGTACGTGCGCCTGTCGAGGTCCGCCCGCTCATCGTCAGTCTATGCGGCGCAGGAGATTGACCATCTCGATGACGGCCAGTGTCGCTTCCTCGCCCTTGTTGCCGGCCTTGGTGCCGGCCCGTTCGATCGCCTGCTCGATCGTATCCACGGTGAGTATGCCGAAGCCGACCGGAACGCCGTGTTTCCTCGCGGCGCCCGCAACGCCGCGCACGCACTCGCCGGCGACATATTCGAAATGCGGCGTGCCGCCGCGGATCACGCAGCCCAGCGCGATAATGCCGTCCGCTCTCCGCGAGGCGGCGACCCTGCCGACCGCGACCGGCATCTCGAAAGCGCCGGGCACCCGGACGACTTCGATATCGGCGTCGGCTGCACCATGCTGCCGGAGGCAATGCAGTGAAGCCTTGAGCAACGATTCCACGATGAAGTCGTTGAAACGCGACGCGACAATGGTGAATCTCGCGTCGCGGACGATCAGGTCGCCTTCGGTGGTCTTTATTCTTTCCATGTCGGGATCACAAAGCCTGCCGGATATCAGCTTTCCACGTATTCCGTAATCTCGAGATCGAAACCGGAGATCGCATACATGTGTTTGGGTGCCGATAATACACGGATTTTCGATAATCCGAGGTCGCGCAGGATCTGCGCACCGACGCCGTAGGTACGAAGCACCGCATCGCCACCCCGATAAGCCTTGAGCTCAGTGGTTTCGTGGCCAAGCCCTTCGACCGCGTCGATGAAATCACGGGACGACTCCTGCTCGCGGAGAATCACGATGACTCCCGTATCCTCCCTGGTGATGCGTTCGATGGCGCTCTCCAGCGGCCAGCCTAGGGAGCGGTCCCTGACGCCGATGATGTCGCCCAGCGTGTCCTGCAGGTGCACGCGCACGAGCGGATTGCCTGCGGCCGCGAGATCGCCCTTCACGAGCGCGACGTGCACGGCCCGGTTTATCAGG
>Ga0224502_10000881_pt1 | contig 10408 bp, 10 predicted proteins | sample SF_Oct11_sed_USG_5_FD_169104 | JGI IMG/M metagenome (GOLD analysis project Ga0224502, IMG submission 169104) | Sediment microbial communities from San Francisco Bay, California, United States - SF_Oct11_sed_USGS_13 | ecosystem: Environmental > Aquatic > Marine > Sediment | place: USA... | reverse complement strand
CCACCGCCAAGAGGATCCTCTGACCTGACTACCTGATTATAGGTCGCGCGGAGAGGCCAATAGGTTCAATTGAACCTTTTTGCCGATTTTCGCGACCCACCGGGCATGGAAGCAAATCACTCGATAATCTCGAATATAAGGCCGGCGCTGGCAATGCTGGTCGCCGTTGGGACCGTTGGCTGCGGCGCCGGTAATGGCGAGGGGCTCAACATCGCAGGTCGCCCGCTTGAAGAAGGTTCGAACCTGGCCCTCGAACCGACGCTCGCCTCGATCCAGGTCAATATATTCGATCCCTCGTGTGTCGTTTGCCACTCTGGTGCCGCCGCGCCGCAGGGCTTGAGGCTCGATGCCGCCAGCAGTTTCGTCAACCTGGTCGGTGTTGCCAGCACGCAGGACGGTTCCCTGCTGCGCGTGGCTCCGGGCAATCCCGATCAAAGTTACCTGATTCGCAAGCTGGAAGGGACGGCATCCGCCGGCGAACAAATGCCACTCGGGGCGCCGCCAATACCGCAGTCAACCATCGACTTCGTGCGCCAGTGGATTAACGACGGCGCACTTCCGGACTCGTCCGGGCCGACCGACGTTGCGCCGGTCGTGGTCTCGATGGCCCCTTCCCCGGACACCGTGTCCGCGGACTTTCCGGCGCAGATTACAGTTGGATTCGACCAGGAAATCGACGCCTCGACCGTGAACGCGCTGAGCTTCTCGCTGTGGCGCAGCGGGGGTGACGGCGTATTCGGCGATGGTGATGATGTCGCTGTCGATGCGGCCGCGACGACTTTGTCTGCGACAAATTTTCGACTGGCTATCATGGATCTTGACGGCGTGGCGCCGATCGAGGATTTCTACCAGGTTCGACTGCAGGGCTCAGGGGCGAACGTTGTTCTCAGCGTGGACGGCAGGGCGCTGGACGGCGAGTTCGACGGCAGCTTCCCAAGTGGAGACGGAACGGAAGGTGGCGATTTCGTAGCCGAATTCGAAATTCGCGGCCTGCAGGCTACGCTGGACTCCATCCAGACAAACGTATTCATCCCGACCTGCGCGGTAGCCGGCTGTCACTCCGGGCCGAGCGGACCGAATCTGCCAACGGGCCTGGACCTGAGTTCCGCTGACGCCAGCTTCGAAAATCTTGTCGGCGTCCAGAGCCGACAGGATCCATCTGTAATGCGGGTCCAGGCCGGTGATGCCAATGCCAGCTACCTGATCCACAAGCTCGAGGGGACTGCGGCGGTTGGCGGCAGGATGCCGCAGGGCGGGCCGCCACTCGATCCCGACACTATTGCGGTTATCCGCGCATGGATTGACAGCGGGGCAGGGCGATGACTGGTTGGAGGCAAAGACTTGTCGCCGCTGTGCTTGCTTTGGCGGCCCTGCTGCTCATGCCGGAACTGCGGGCGGAACCGTACATTGCGGTTCAGAAAGGCCTGAAGTGCGTATCTTGTCACGTGTCCGCCTCCGGGGGCGGCAAGCGGACCGCCTACGGAAACATCTATGCACAGACGGAGCTGGCGGCGCGGACACTGGATATGGGAAAACTTTGGACCGGCGACGTTGGGAAGTACCTGGCATTCGGTGCTGATCTTCGCGCGAGCTATCAGCGCGTCGATGTTCCTGGCCAGCCTTCTAGCAAGGGTTCGGATCTGGACGAGCTACTGGCTTATGCCGAGATCAAGCCGTTCCCGAAATACCTGACACTGTACGTGGATGCCCGGTTGCGGCCCGACGACCCAGTAATTCGGGAACAATACGCCCGCCTGGCACTGCCGGGCGGACGTTGGTCGGTCAGGGCAGGTGAGTTTTTTCTGCCATTCGGCATACGCCTGCAGGACGACGATGCTTTCATCCGTCAGGTCGGCGGCATCAATTTCAATACTCCGGATTCAGGCTGGGAAATAGGCTACGAAGAAGGTCCATGGAGTGCTCAGCTGGCGGTAACTCGCGGCACTGCTGGAGGACCGGAAGTCGATTCCGGGAAGCAATACAGCCTCCGCGTTGCGCACGTCAATTCCCGCTGGCGGGTCGGCGGCAGTCTCAACCTGAATGATGCCGCGGCCGGCGACCGGCAGATGCAAAACGTGTTTGCAGGTCTGCGAACCGGACCTGTCGCCTGGCTCGCCGAGTTCGATTACATCATCGACGAAGGATTGCCCGGTGGTCGCCGCAAGCTTATGGCCAGCCTGATAGAAGCCAATTACGGATACCGCAAAGGCCATAATCTGAAACTCGGTTTCGAATGGTTCGACCCCGACGATGACGTCGCCGAAGACGAGCAGAATCGCATCAGTCTCGTCTGGGAATACAACCCGATGCAATTCGTCCAGGCTCGCATCGGCTATCGCAGTTACAGCGGGATCCCCCAAAACCCGGTTCAGAACCGGGAACAGTTATTTGCCGAGGTCCACCTGGGTTTCTGAAGGCGGTCTCGCCGGGTCCGTCACGATGTTCTTTCTTATCGGGCGCGAGCAGCGCTCGAAATGTCGTCCGTATCGGCCATGATATCGAGGTCGCCGCAGTGCTACCATCGACTACAGGCATCACCGTAATTGGTCCGGCAATGCCGGCATACGGTGTGATGCCAACGCATCGATAGCACAGCCCAGGATAAGACATTGCGCCTCAAAAACTGCTACCGCACCAGCGATTTCCGCCTGCTCGCCAAGAAGCGATTGCCCTCGCCGATCTTCCATTACATCGATGGCGGCGCCGATGACGAGGTGACGCTGGCGCGCAATACCTCGGCATTCGATTCCGTCGATCTCGTGCCCAACGTACTCGCTGGCGTCGACGACGATGTGGATCTTTCGGTCACGGTGCTTGGGCAAAAGCTGGACATGCCGCTATTCATGTCGCCGACGGCGGTACAGCGCCTGTTTCACAACGACGGGGAATGGGCGCTGGCGCGCGCTGCCGAGAAATACGGCACGATGTTCGGTGTCTCGACCATTGGCACCCGCAGCATAGAGGAACTCGGGGCGATGAACGCTGCGCCCAAGTTCTTCCAGATTTACATCCATCACGACCCCGGCTTGACGACCGAGCTGATCGACCGTTGCAAGGCGGCGAATTTCGGAGCGCTGGCGCTGACTGTGGATACGATCGTCGCCGGCAACCGCGAGCGCGACTACCACACCGGCATGACGACGCCGCCGAAGCTGACGCCCACGAGCCTTCTGAGTTTCGCCATGCATCCTCGCTGGACGTTCGGATACCTGCTGGGCGAACGTTTCGAACTGCCGAACATCAAGAACTATATCGAGGCGGGACGCACCGTTAAGATGTCCGTCGTCGACTACATCAACAGCCAGGTGAAGAAGTCCATCAGCTGGGACGACGCGGCCGCCATGGTGGAAGAATGGGGCGGGCCGTTCGCGATCAAGGGCGTCATGTCGGTCAAGGATGCGCGTCGGGCCGTCGACATCGGCGCCAGCGCCATCATGATCTCCAATCACGGCGGCCGGCAGCTCGACGGCTCGCGCGCCCCATTCGACCAGCTCCAGGAAATACTCGACGCGGTCGGTGGCGAGATCGAGGTGATCGTGGATGGCGGCATCCGCCGGGGCACGCATGTCCTGAAGGCGATGGCCATGGGTGCCACCGCCTGTTCGGGCGGGCGCATGTATCTGTACGCGCTGGCCGGCGCCGGCACCGCCGGTGTGGACCGTGCCATAGGACTGCTTCGCGACGAGATCGTCCGCGACATGATGCTGATGGGCTGCAAGTCAATTTCGGAATTGCGGCCGTCAATGCTGGCGACGCGACCCGATTAACAGGGAACCTGCATCCTCCGGGCGACTCCAAAAAGGCGGGCGGGATGCGGCGCCGGGTCAGTCGGGGTAAAGTGCTGCCGAGGGGCAAGCTGGTTTTCGCCGCAAAAGACTCAAAACGAATAATCGATCGAATCGAGGTTGTGCACAATGAAACGACTAACAGTGACCATACTGAGTATCTTCGTGGGCGCCTGCGCACAGGCGCAGAGCGATTTGCCCTTCGACGTCCAGCCGATTACGTCCTTCGACGAGCCCTGGGCGATGGCCTTCCTCCCGGACGGCCGCATGCTGGTAACCGAGAAGAAAGGCAATCTCCTGATCGTCAATGATGCCGGCCAGAAGACCCGGCCGATCAGTGGCATGCCGGACGTCGATTACGGCGGGCAGGGCGGCCTGGGCGACGTGGCGCTGCACCCGGATTTCGCGAACAACGGCTACATCTATCTGAGCTATGCCGAGAGTGGTCCCGGCCGCACGCGCGGCGCGGCGGTCGCGCGAGCCGTGCTGAACGAAACCAACGGCGGCGGCTACCTGTCCGACTTCGAGGTCGTCTGGCGCCAGTATCCGAAAGTGGTCGGCTACGGGCACTATGCGCACCGCATTCGTTTCGATGATGAAGGCTATCTGTTTATATCGTCCGGCGACCGGCAGAAGTTTACGCCCGCGCAGGACATGCAGGCGAACATCGGCAAGATCGTGCGCCTGAACGACGACGGCTCCGTGCCGGAGGACAATCCCTTCGTCGACTATTACGACCAGGATCCACTGGTAGACGACGATGGCGTCTACCCGCAGATCTGGTCGCTCGGTCACCGCAATCCGCTCGGTATTGCTTTCGATCTCGACGGGCAGCTCTGGAACATCGAGATGGGCCCGGCCGGCGGCGACGAGCTGAACCGAGTCGTCAAGGGAGCAAACTACGGTTACCCGGTAGTCTCGAATGGCGATCATTACGATGGCCGCGAGATTCCCGATCACGATACCCGGCCGGAGTTCTCGGCCCCCGCCGCCTGGTGGACGCCGGTGATCTCGCCCGGCAACCTGATGGTCTACAAGGGGAGCCTCTTCGCCGACTGGCGCGGCAACGCCCTGGTGGCTGGTCTGTCTTCGCGCGCCATCATTCGCATTGCCCTGGACGGCGAATCGGCGCGTGAGGTCGAACGCTACGACATGGGCGCGCGCATCCGCAGCGTCGTCGAAGGACTTGACGGCACGTTGTGGGTGCTGGAAGACGAGCGCCAGGACAGCCGCGGTCGCCTGCTCAAGCTGACGCCGAAAGGCTGAATCGGCAAACGTCGAATCGACAGCCATCGAGCCTGTCGATGGCCAGCTGGTCTCGAACCTGGTCGCCCTGGCGGCGACCGGGCTGACTAGCCATTCACAAAGCTGTTCCGGCACGGGGCGCCCGTTGATCTCGCAAGAGGATGGCCGTCCCCGCAAGGTCGGCCTGACGCCATTGGGGCGTCCTGAGTTAATGTGGTCGATGCCTTTGCGGATACTGACCGGACGCTCTTGCTCGACCCGAGCCTGAATGCGATGCCCGGTCCGACGTTCGCGGCGAGGGCCGTTTTGTCACAGGGTCACATGATATTCTGCTTGCGCCACGCCGACTTTCTCGTAAGCGCTAAATTCGAAGGCTCCAAGGGGGAAATTCCATGACCGATGCTCAAAAGCGACTCGATGCCCTGGAGCACCGAGTCGGTGAGCTGGAAGACATCAACGCGATTCGTCGCCTGCACTGGGCCTACGGCTACTACATCGACTTCAATCGCGCGGAGGACGTCGTACAGCTTTTCGCGCGCGACGGTGCTGTTGTGTTCCTGTCAGGCGAGTATCGCGGTCACGAGGGCGTACGCCGTCTCTACGGCACCTGGTTCCAGAACTTCTTCACGCAGGGCGAGGTCGGCCCGGTCTACGGGTTCCTGCTGGATCATTTCCAGATGCAGGACATCATCACGATCGCGCCAGATCGCAAGACGGCGAAAGGGCGGTTTCGCGGCGTGCTGCTCGGCGGCTGCCACGAGACGCGCGAATACAGGCCCGAGGGCCTGCCGCTGCAATTCCTCGAGGCCGGCCTGTACGAGAACGATTACGTGCGTGAAGATGGTGTCTGGAAGATCAAGCGTCTCGACTACATGATGCAGTGGCAGGCCGACTACGACGAGGGGTGGTCCAGGACGGCCGCGCACTTGCAGCCGGCCGACAAAACCTATCCTGAAAATCCGCTGGGGCCCGACGTGTTGCTGCCACCCGAACAGATCCGCAAGACGTGGCCGCATCGCCAGGACGTGCCAATGCATTTCGCCCACCCGCGCTTCGGAGCCCTGCTGGCCGGCGAAGTGGAAGACTGATCGCGCGCCCTGTCAGCGACCGCTAAGCCCGATCAGCAACATGTAGACAGGGCCATCGATTATGCCGGCATCCGGTCCCAGGAATACGGGAAGCCAGGCTTCCTCGTCGCGGACTGTCCCGAAATCTGCGTAGTGGGCGCGCAGGCTCAGAAACAAGCCGAAATGTTTTAGCGGATCCTTGCGGCCGACATCCCAGCTTGCGCCGACGAATCCTCCCGGCGCGGTGCTTTCCCAGATCCTTTGTTCGTTCAAATAAAAATACTCGTTGTTCACGTCGGCAATATCCATGAAGTTCAGTCCCAGTCCGGCGTCCAGCGACACGGAGCGCGAGCGGCCCATCAGCCACTTCAGCGAGGCGCCGATGTACAGGTTTCGGGCCATCAGGTCGGCGTACACGGCCTGTACATTGCTGTCGTTGCCCTGCACGAGACCGTCCAGGCCAACCAGCAGGTCGCTGTTGCCAAATCGCCGAAGAGGCCAGTGAAAGGAACCGCCGATCCCGAATCCGGCTCTATCGAACGAACCGCCTGCCGCGGGCGTCAGCGTCTCGAGTGCAGGCCAGGAAACCGCGCTGACCCACAGGTCGAAATGCCCTTCTACCGGGGGCGGCAATTCTTCTGCTGCCTCCGGCCTGGCTCCCGGTAGCGCTATTCCGAGTATTAGTCCCAGGGCGACGAAGAATTTCATGTTCATGGCATTCTCTCTACAGGGGTTGTCCCATGTGAATCGTCCTTTATCTGCCGGGCAACGGCATGATCCGGTGGCAAGGAATAGCTGATGATTCGCTGACGGTCCCGAATACCCGGCAGAGCCGGTCTGTGATTTCGCTATGATGTGGTCATCTCTGGTCGTTCAGCGCCCATAAACGAGGATCCGGAAACATGAGCAGTGACATTGACCGCAATCGTCCGCAACTGGAGTTTGCCTTTGCCGTCCGCGCGCAGGTGGCCGACCCCACCGTCATCGGCAAGCTGCCGACCGGAACCCGCCGGATCATCCAGATACTGGGCGGTGAGTTCGAGGGACCGGGGCTGAAGGGCAAGGTATTGCCGGGCGGGGCCGACTGGCAGGTGATACGCGAGGACGGATTCACGGTCGCCGACGCTCGCTACACGCTGGAGACCGATGACGGGCACCTGATCTATGTGTCGAATGTCGGCATCCGCCACGCGCCGCGCGAGGTCATGGAGCGCCTCAACGCGGGCGAAGTGGTCGATCCTTCGCTGGTCTATTTCCGCACCGTACCGCAATTCGAGACGGCGGCGCCGGGTCTCGAGTGGCTGATGGAGTCGCTATTCATTGCGACCGGCGAGCGCTATCCCAACGGCGTCGTCATCCGATTCTGGCGGGTCGGTTGAAACTTATTGCTCTTACGGTTCATCACGAATGGTGAATTCGCGGCACAGTGGTAGGATTCCCGTCTGACCCGAATAGCGAGAAAAGTCATGTCGCACAACGCACCTTACCGTGCCGACCACGTCGGCAGCCTGCTGAGACCCGATTCCGTACACGAGGCACGCATTCGCTATCGTGCCGATGACATAGGTCCGGGTGGTTTCACCACCTGCGACGAGCTCAAGGCGGTCGAGAACGAAGCCATCAAAGAAGCGGTGGCCATGCAGGAGAGCGTCGGGCTAAAGGCGGTCACTGATGGCGAGTTTCGCCGGGCGTTCTGGCACTTCGATTTCATCGGCGCACTGACCGGGATGGAACTCGAGGAGCGCGACCAAGGTGTGCAGTTCCACGGCATCAACCTTCGGCCGATTTTTCCGACCATCAAGGGCGAGATCGATTTTCCCGATGATCATCCTATGCTCGATCATTTTCGCTATCTGGCATCGGTGGCCAGGGTCCAGCCCAAGATTTCGATTCCCGGGCCGAGCGCCGTGCATTTTCGAACGAAGCCGGAAGATATTCGCCCGGAGCAGTATGCTGACCTGGAAATACTGTTCGCCGATACCGCCAGGGCCTACAGGAAGGCCGTCAAGGCCTTTTATGACGCCGGTTGCCGCTACCTGCAGATGGACGATATCTTCTTTGCCTACCTCTGCGACCCGAAGCATCGAGCCGAAAAAAAATCGCAGGGCGTCGACCCTGACTGGCTGATCTCGCAATACGCAAAGATGATGCACGATGCCATCGAGGATCGACCGGACGACCTGGTGATTGCCATGCATCTTTGTCGCGGTAACTTCAAATCGACCTGGGCGGCAGAGGGCGCCTACGACCCGGCGGCTGACGCGGTCTTCAACCAGACCGACGTCGACGTCTACTTCATGGAGTACGATACCGAGCGCGCCGGAGGGCTGGAGCCGCTGCGGCTGCTGCCCAAGGGCAACAAGCGCGTGCTGCCGGGTTTCATCACGACCAAGACTCCGGAGCTGGAGTCGATCGACGATCTGAAGCGACGCTTCGACGAGGCGTCGAAATACTGCGACCTCGACCAGCTGGGAATCGCCCCGCAGTGCGGGTTTGCCTCGACCGAGGAGGGCAATGCGCTGACCCCGGATCAGCAGCGTGCCAAACTCGAACTGGTCGTACGGACCGCGGAAGCAATCTGGGGCGAAGTCTGACAGCAAGCCGGACCGGCTCGAAACGCCGGGCGCCGTTCTGGGCTATGCTAGGGGCCGGCCCGGATTCACCCGATCAAGGAGTGCACATGAAAGCCAAGTCCGTCCATTCGAGCGTAACCGCTCTGCTCGCCGTCGTAATCTGCGCTGCCTGTTCGGCGCCCGAGTCCGGTAATGCTGCCGATACCGCGGTCGGCAATCCCATCACCGGTGACGGCCTGCCCAACCCGGCGCCGGTCGTGACGCAGAACTGGGGCGAGTTGCCTGCGGGTCGGGAGTGGGGGTCGACAGCCGGCATCGACATCGATCCGATCGACGGACATATCTGGGCCTATGAGCGTTGTGGCGCCAGCAGCTTCGGCGGCGGTGTGCCGGTCAACTGTGACAATAACCCGGTCGACCCGATCTTCAAGTTCGACCGCAACACCGGTGAGGTTCTGGCCAATTTCGGTGGCGGCACAATGGTTACGCCGCACGGCATCCACGTCGACGCTGAGGGTAACGTGTGGGTCACCGATTTTGTTGGCAATGCCGAGGGCACCAAGGGCCACCAGGTGCACAAGTTCAGCCCTGACGGCGAGTTGCTTATGAGCCTTGGCACGCCGGGGCAGGCCGGCAGCGAGCCGGGCCAGTTCAACCAGCCCAACGACGTGATTACCGCGCCGGACGGCAGCATCTTCGTGGCCGACGGTCATACCGGACAGAATCGCGTGACGAACGACGCAATCGCCGAGGCACGGGAGTCCGGAGCCACCGGCCGGATCATCAAGTTTGCCGCAGACGGTACTTACCTGAAGGAGTGGGGACAGATCGGCGTGCGTCACGGTGAGTTCCGCACGCCGCATGCGCTGGCCTTCGATTCGAAGGGTCGACTGTGGGTTGCCGATCGCGGCAACCACCGTATCGAGATCTTCGATCAGGACGGCAATTACCTCGACACCCGTTACCTGTACGGGCGTATCAGCGGCTTGTTCATTACCGCGGACGATACGGTCTATGCCATAGATTCCGAGTCCAATCCGATCAGCCACGTTGGCTGGTTGAACGGCGTCCGCATCGGTCACGTCGACGAAGACCGGATCACCGGCTTCATTCCGCCGTTCGAGCGTGAGGATCGCATCGGCCAGGGTACGGCCGGTGAGGGCGTCGCCGTCGATGCCGATGGCAACGTCTACGCCGCCGAGGGCCCCAATTCACTGAGTTGGGCGGGTGGCGCGTTTACGAAGTACTCTGTCGAATAACAGGGGCGGCCATGACGGCTGACAGCGCCGACAAAGTTCACGTCGTCTGTGCGCACTGCAACAGCACCAATCGCTTGCCTCGGGAGCGCCTGGGCCAGGGGCCGAAATGCGGCAAGTGCAGCGAGCCGCTATTCGAAGGCAGACCCTTCGCATTGACCACCGCCGCCTTCGATCGCCAGCTGGAGATGAGTGAGCTGCCAATAGTCGTGGACTTCTGGGCTTCCTGGTGCGCGCCCTGCCGCATGATGGCACCGGAATTCGAGAAGGCGGCGGCCTCCCTGGAGCCCGCGGTCCGCTTTGCCAAGGTCGATACCGAGGCGGAGCAGGCGCTGGCGGCACGCTACCAGATCCGCGGTATCCCGACGATGATCGTATTCAAGGACGGGCGCGAGGTGGCAAGGCAGAGTGGGGCGATGCCTGCCGCCCAGATCGAGCACTTCGTGCGCGGGAGTATCGGCGCGGACTGAGTTTCAGTTTTG
>Ga0224502_10000879_pt1 | contig 10427 bp, 9 predicted proteins | sample SF_Oct11_sed_USG_5_FD_169104 | JGI IMG/M metagenome (GOLD analysis project Ga0224502, IMG submission 169104) | Sediment microbial communities from San Francisco Bay, California, United States - SF_Oct11_sed_USGS_13 | ecosystem: Environmental > Aquatic > Marine > Sediment | place: USA: California... | reverse complement strand
CACTGAACCGTCAATGCCATACTTGCTCGGCTTGATCAATACGACTCGAAGTTGAGTCATGCTAGTCCTTTAGCCATTGTGCAACTCCCTGCTTTCAGACTTACCTAGTTCATTAGTGCAATTGCTTATAAGCAGAATGTTCCCTTATACCCTACGTCCCTGCCCCATAGCTATAACCGCGAATTGGTGGGATAACTATCACCCATTGGATAACGCGTTATTGTCGCACTGCACCTTTAGCAAACATGGGGGATATTACAACGGAAATTGTGAAGTGGTGGAAGGGATTCGTTCCCATCCTATGATTAATGCTGTTTATCTTGAAGCAGATTTACCCGATGGGTAAATGCTGGACTATCCGGATATGTCCTGCTGGGGAATTTTGTCCGAATTGCTCTCCGGCCGCGACCAGATATTGATAGCGTCGGCGATACGGTCGAGCGATACCACTTGGCCCACGGCGCCAAGGCGGATCGCTTGTTCCGGCATCCCGAAAACCACACAGCTTTTTTCATCCTGAGCGATGGTATTGGCACCGGCCAGCTTCATGGCGTGCAAGCCCATAGCACCGTCACTGCCCATCCCCGTGAGCAAGATGCCCATCGCGTTCTTACCGGCAGCGCTTGCCGCCGATTCAAACAAGACATCGACCGAAGGGCGATGGCGCTTTACCGGTTCATCGAGGTAGACCCGGACGGCATATCCGCCTGCAGCGCGCGTAATGGACATGTGATAACCGCCCGGGGCGATCAGGGCGACACCCGGCTTGAGCCGGTCACCGCTTTTGGCTTCGCTTACGTCGAGATCGCACTGGTTGTGGAGCCGCTCAGCAAATGATGCAGTGAATTTCGGCGGCATGTGTTGCACGATGGCAATACCGGGCGTGCTCCGCGGTAATTTCGCCAAGACTTCGGTAATGGCCTGCGTGCCGCCGGCCGAAGCGCCGATGACAATAATCCCGTTGCGGCATTCCTGCATGGATGAAAACATCTGCGGCAGGATGGGTTTGACCGCTGGCATCTTCGCCTCAGTACGCAAATGGGCATTGGCCGCTGCGCGAACCTTGGCACGAATCTCCTCCATCAGTTCCAGAGTCATGCCTTGCCGTATCCCGCCGTACGGCTTAGTAACAAAATCGACGGCGCCAAGTTCTAGCGCGCGCAAAGTTGCCGTTGCACCTTTTTCAGTGTGGGAAGAGACCATGACCACCGGCATGGGACGCAGTCGCATCAGTTTCTCAAGAAAAGTAATGCCGTCCATGCCCGGCATTTCGACATCGAGTGTCAAAACGTCCGGTTTAAGTGATTTGATTTTCTCACGTGCGATAATGGGGTTGGGTGCCGTCCCGACGACCTGGATATCCAGATCATGTTGCAGCACGGACGTCAGAACCTGACGCATGACCGCCGAGTCATCAATGATGAGAACCTTGATTATTTTCTGATTGTGCATATCAGAATAGCGTGACATCCCCATCGGTCTTCTGTTTCTTCAAACTGATCAGGTACACCATTTCTTCCTCAGCCGTGCGTTCGGCCTCGGTCTTGCCCAGATACCTGAGGAAAACTTTTCCCGTGTGCGTCTCGAACAGTACGCGGCGCGGCTGGAAACCGCCCAAGTCCTCGCGGACGACGGGGATTTGTTCCGTTTCCAGAAACCGCCTGACGAACTCGATGTTCCGTTGTGGCACGCCGTCGAGGTATTCGCGGATGTTGAGCACATGACCGCCGCCGAAAACCTTTGCCTGAAAACGCCGGCGGTCGGCACCGAGCTTCATGAGATCGCTGATAAGCAATTCCATGGCATTGACACCGTAGCGTGTGCTCGTCGGATCCCCCGGATCGGAGCCTTCCGGGAGCATGAAATGGTTCATACCGCCCATACCGAGTACCGGATCGTACAAACAGGCGGCAATGCAGGACCCCAGGACAGTATCCAGTAACAGCGGCATACGGCTGGCTTGCAGTCCACCGATGTTAATTGTCATGCGCGTCAGGTCGGCATCCAGATTGTCCGGGAGCCGTGTACTGACTACGCATGTAGGTTGCTGGGATTTCATGTCAGGACTTACCCCGCAACTGGTAGGTACTGTGGCCGACAGCGTGAAAAACTTCGTTCATCCCGTGAATGGCCTCTGAATGACCAAGCATCAGATAACCGCCCGGCCTGAGCGCTCCTGCCATGCGCCTGAACATATCCGATTGCGTGGCCTTGTCGAAATAAATTAGCAAGTTACGGCAAAAAATGACGTCAAACTTATTATGCATTGGCCAGGGATTGTCGAGCAGGTTCAGTCGGTGAAAGTGCACCAATGACTTGAGCAAGGGCTTTACCAAGATTTTCCCTTCATTCGATTCCTGCCCTTTCAAAAAATAGCGATGCAACAGCGCTTCCGGTATCTGGGTTGCGAGTGACTGCGTGTAAATTCCGTTAGCAGCGTGTGACAGCACGTCGGTATCGATATCGGTTGCGAGGATATTAATATTCTTCTCATTGAAAGATGGCATGGCTTCGAGGGCAGTCATGGCGAGTGAATAGGCTTCTTCACCCGAGGAAGTGGCCGCGCTCCACAGGCGAAAAGGCTTCTCGCGATTTGGGTTCTTCTGATAGGATGGAAATACTACTTCCTTCAGAAAAAGAAAATGATGTTGTTCGCGGAAAAATTCGGTCTTATGGGTGGTGATGGCGTTGATCATGGCGATCAATTCCATTCCCCCAGGATCCCGCTCAACCAGGAGCACGTAATAATCGGAATAATGTTGCAGACCGTGATGACGCAGGCGCTTGGACAGGCGCGAACACACCAGCGCTTGTTTATGCTCGGAAAGCGCTATGCCGGTGTGATCTTGGATAAATTGGCGCAGCTGACGGAATTCATTGTCCGTGATAGTCAGCCGGCTGTCGTCCAGTATTGAACCTCTTTTTCCGGCGACCGTTGGGCTGGTCACGATGATTTTCCTTCGCCGCTACGGGGATGTCATGGCGCGTGTTGGATATCCTCTCCATCACGCACCGGTTATTGGATTGGCGCTGCCTTGCTCAGAATTCTGTCCAGTCGCCTCCCACTGCATTGGCCTTCTGCGTGACAGGGCGGGGCTTGAGATACTGCACATTTTGAGCCTTCGCCATTTTCTCGGACATCCCGGAATCCACAGGAACTGACACATTGGCCTGTTTTACCGTTGTATCAGCCGGCTTTGTAATGTCAGAGGGTTTCACAGCAAAGCGCTTCATCGCGTCCGCCTTGAAGGTGAAATGCGATACCAGTTCTCTTAACTGTTCCGCTTGCGATGCCAACGACTGGCTGGTGCCGGAGAGCTCTTCGACCTGAGCGGCGTTGGACTGGGTGACACCGTCCATTTGCATGATGGCACGATTGACTTGCTCGATACCAGAGGCTTGTTCCTGGCTGGAAGCGCTGATCTCAGAGATAATCTCGGCCGTGTTTTTGACGTTCTCCACAATGTCTTCCAGCGTCTTGCTCGACGCGCCAACCAGTTGCGTACCGTCCTGGACCTTCTCCACGCTGTCCTGAATCAGCGCCTTGATTTCCTTGGCAGCGGAGGCGCTGCGTTGTGCCAAATTGCGCACCTCGGCGGCCACCACGGCAAAGCCACGTCCTTGTTCGCCGGCGCGTGCTGCTTCCACAGCGGCATTCAACGCCAGCAAGTTGGTCTGGAACGCGATCTCGTCAATGACACCGATGATGTCAGCGATTTTGGTGCCGCTGGAATTGATCGCATCCATCGAGCGTCTGACCGAGGACGACATGACCACCCCCTCGTTTGCCGCCTCACGCGCGTCCAGCGCTACCTTGTCAGCGCGCAGGGCATTGTCAGCATTCTGTTTGACGGTGCTAGTCATCTCTTCCATCGAGGCTGCGGTCTCCTCGAGCGAACTGGCCTGCTCCTGCGCCGACGAGGACAGTTGTTCTGCAGCCGAACTCAACTCCAAGGAACCGTTGGCGACTGACTCGGCAGAGTGTGCCACCTGGACCATGCTTTCATGGAATTCATCCACCAGCACGTTCAACGCCCCGATGGCCTGGCCAACTTCATCCCGACGTTCCGTGAACAGGGAAACCGTAAGTTCGCCCTGAGCCACGCGTTGCAGGGCATTTACCAGTTTATTCAGGGGATCGGATACGGTTCGGATAAAATAGAAAGTAAATCCCGCGAGCAATACGATGCAGAAGATAATTCCGCCGGTGGTGATTGCCTGGATGGTGAGGTTGGCCTTTTTAAGCTGAGTGAATTGGTTGGCATACGTCACCGCCTCCTTGGGCCTTTCCTTTTGCAGCTGCGTAGAAACTCCCTCCGCATGCTGCATGATCTCACTCAGCTTGTATAATCCGATACTTCCGCCAACCAGCATCAATACAGAGATGATGATCGCGGCGCTGATAATCTTGATCCGCAGGTTTAACCCCTTTGCATAGTACATTTCCATAACACACTCCTCTTGCGAAAAAGATTGCCTGTTACCCATTTACCGCGACCGATGTCGCGGCGGTTGTTTTATCCAGCGACTCCGGATTGACCAACCGGTCGATATCCAGCAGCACGAGCAGTTTGCCCTCGACCTGTGCCAGCCCCTTGATGAATTCGCGATTTTGTTGACCCTCGTATTCGGGCGCCTCGCATAAGTGCTCCGAATCGACGTTGATGACATCACTGACGGCGTCTACCACGATACCCGCCAGCCGGCCACCGACGTTGGCCACAATGATGACCGTAAAAATGTCTCGTTCGGCTTCAACCAGGCCGAAGCGGAGGCGCAAATCGATCACCGGCACGATCACGCCACGCAGATTAAGGACACCCTTGACGTAGGCCGGGCTGTTGGGGATTGGCGTAACCTTGTCCCAACCCTTGATCTCCTGGATCTTGAGAATAGAAATGCCGTAGTCCTGTCCGTCCAGGCGAAAGGTCAGGAATTGCTTATCGCTGGTTTGCGGGCCTTTCAAGCCCAAGGCATGCACCGATTCCATGATTATTTCCTCAGTTCAGTGTTGGTGTGGCCATAGACGAAGCGGGTGAATCACCTGCGTGAGGTGTCGCGTGAACAGTCCCGGTGTGCGCCAAACGTATCAATCCGGGTACGTCCAGAATCATGGCCACGGTACCGTCACCCAGAATGGTGGCCGCAGAAATACCTTCGACCTTGCGGTAGTGGGTCGCCAAGTTTTTAATGACCACCTGCTGCTGGTCAAGCAGATCGTCAACATACAAACCGGCTTTTTTTCCCTCCGCCTCGACGATGACAAGCAGACCTTGAGAAAAATCGGTGGAACGCGACTCGACGTGAAACAACTCGTTAAGACGAAGGAGCGGCATGAATTCTTTACGCAATCCATACATCTCGGAACTCCCGACGGGTCGGCTTACTTGGTGCGGGAGAATACGAACTGACTCGACGATGTTCACGAGTGGAAGGATGTAGGTTTGATCACCGACTTGTACGCTCAAGCCGTCGAGTATGGCCAGGGTGAGTGGCAATCGCAGCGTGAAGCAAGTACCCCGTCCTGGCTGTGTGGCAATTTCGACACTACCGCCCAGGCTGCGAATATTGTTGCGCACCACGTCCATGCCGACACCGCGACCTGACAAATCGCTGACAGATTCGGTAGTGGAGAAGCCGGGCAGAAAAATCAGCTCAGCGATCTCTTCCGGAGACAGATTTGAGGATGAGGAAACCATGCCGCGTTCCACGGCTTTCGCAAATATTCGCTCATGCGACAGGCCTCGACCATCATCGCGCACCTCTATCACGACATTGCCGCCTTTCTGCTAAGCCTTGAGAGTGATGTATCCGGTCTCGGGCTTTCCGGCGGCCAGGCGCTCGGCAGGAAGTTCAATACCATGATCGAGGCTGTTACGCGCCAGGTGCATCAGCGGATCGATCAAGCGATCAATGACCGTCTTGTCGATTTCTGTCTGCTCACCTTGAAAAATCAGCTCAACCTTTTTCCCCAGTCTTTGGCTCATGTCATGAGCCATTCGCAACAACCGGTTGAACGCAAAGCTGAGCGGTAACATGCGGATGCTCATAACGCTTTCCTGCAATTCACGCGTGTTCCGTTCCAGCTGTGTTATCCCGGCAAACAGTCGGGATAAATTGTCAAAGGAAAAATTGGACGCAATCAGGCTCAGCATGGTCTGCGTGATCACCAGCTCGCCCACGGTATTAATCAGCGCATCGACTTTGGGTACGCTCACCCGCAGTGTGCCCGCCTGGGCATCCATGGAAGCGACAGCCTCGGCGATGGAGCGCGGGGCCAGGGATTGCATGGGCTTTCGGTCAATTTCAAGAGAACAATCATCTACGACCCAGCTGAAAATCTCGTTGATGGTTTCACGCGGGATCGGACCAATCAGCTCAATCTTCCACCCCAAATAGCATTCTTCGGGTTTTATCTGGTCCCAACCCGGCAGGCTGCTGATATCCACCTGCACACGACATTCTCCCAAATCATCCAGTTCGCGCAGGATTCGCAGTGGATCATTACCCGTGTGAAACAGATGCAAATGGGGTCGAAACGTTATCTGCCAGTGGGAAATTGTTCCCTGTGGTGGCTTCAACACCGGAACGGTTAAGGGCGGCGAAGACGGCTGTTCACTTTCCAGGTTTTCAAGCTGCTTGCGTATGCTGTCGATGGCATTATTGTCGCCCTCCTTGCCGGTTCGGGCGGAGATAATCAGGCTGCGCAGGCAATCGACGGAAAGCAACAGCAAACTGATGACATTCCGCGTCGGGGTTAAACGACCGTCGCGCATCGCGTCGAGCCGTGATTCCAGTACGTGGGCAAAACCCACGACGTCCTCGAATCCGAAGGTGCTGCTGCCACCCTTAATGGAGTGAGCCGCGCGGAAAATGGTATTGAGAATTTCCGGGTCAGCCGCTACGGTTTCTTGTCCTTTATTGGCCGCGGCTTTTTCCAGGTGGAGCAATTCGGTTTCCATGTTGGCCAGGCCCTCGAGGCTTTCCTCGAAGAAGGTCTGATGGAATTGGCGCATGTCGATGGCCATGGTCCTATCCCAAGACTTTATTCACGATCGTCAGCAATTGTTCCGGATTGAAAGGTTTGACAATCCAACCGGTGGCGCCGGCGACCTTACCCTGCTGGCGTTTGGCCTCCTGCGACTCCGTGGTTAGCACGAGGATCGGGATGAACTTGTATTCCGCCTGCTCGCGCAGGGATTTGACCAGCGTGATACCGTCCATGTTGGGCATGTTAATGTCGGCAATTACCAAATCGACTTTTTTTCCCTGAAGGAGTTTGAGCGCCTCTTTCCCGTCGGATGCCTGAATCACCTCGTGTCCTACGCTGTTCAGCGTGAAGCTGATCATCTGGCGCATCGAAGCGGTATCGTCAACTGTCAGTATCGTTGCCATGGTATTTCTCCTTCAAAACAATTCCACAGCGGGTCCATTTCCTGAAGCGCCACGCAACTTGGGCTTGTTCTGGGTGTCCTCTGATTCCGGTTTGGCCTCGCCCCCAGTCGCAGAATCGTCACGCATACGTGACAGCCAGTTTTCGTTTCGAGGAAGATTTTTCAACAAGTTTTTGTCCAGGCTCACGGTTTCCTGCATCAGGTGGAACAACGTGCGGCGCAGGTCATCCATCGGCTCCAGCATGCCGCTGAGTTTCTGACTGGTGATGTCGTGGAATTGCAGCGAGACCACGACATTCTGAACATCTTGAGCAATTTCTTTGCTGATTTCGTTGATGCGACTGACTGTCTCTGCCACCTCGCGGTTCTTGCCCTCAAGCGACTGAGTTAACGAGAGAACGTCATCCTTGATCGTCAGCGCATGCTCCATGTCGGCGGCGGACAGGGTGCGCATGTCACCGTAGGTCTTACTCAGACCGGTTCTCACTTCCTTCAAGTGAACGCGGATGCGGTCACTGAATTCATGTGAGCGCTTGCTGAGCCGGCGGACCTCGGAGGCCACCACCGAGAACCCGCGTCCGTGTTCGCCGACGCGCGCCGCTTCAATGTCTGCATTCAGCGCCAGCAGACTGGTCTGGTCCGCCAGCTTTTCCACGTCGAGCAGAAATCCATCGATCGCCTGTGTACGATTCTGAACGCCGTCAAGCTCGCGCACCATGTTGACGGACAGGTCAGCAACACGCACGACTTCGTCCGCCATCTTGTTGAGGCGTTCGTCTGAAACCTGGATGAAGTCCTTCAAGGACTGGGGCGTTCCGTCGTTCGCGGCACCTTGCGTGCCTTCCAGCAGTTCCATCGCCTGGCGCGCCTGGATGGTGGCTTTGTTAATCACCGCCTCGAAACTGCTGGCAATGGTATTGGCCGCTTGCTCAGTTTGTTTGATGACGTTCACGATCTCGCGACGCAGGACCAAGGCCGCTTCGCCGTAACGCTGCGCCACCTCGACCCAGCGGCGCATCAGGTCATCGAGGCGACGGCGCTGATTGTCCGCGGCCATGTTTTGCAGAACTTCGTCGACTTGCGGCATTTGTTCAATGTCCTTCGAATGCGCCATCAGTGCATCCACCTGCTCAAGGACATTTTTCGTTTCTTCCCCTTCCAGGGTTTCTTTGCTCTCGAGTGAGATATTTTCGCTTTCCTTGCGGGCAAAGAAGGCGAGTATCGTCAATGTAAGTACACCGCACATCCAGCTGCCCAGCGCCGCCCACCAAGGAACGAACGGAACCGTCCACGATAACGAGACAGTGATGCCAACAGCGGCCCACAGCCACCAGCGCGGCCAGGAAACCGGGGAAACCAGTGAGGCGGGAATGAAATTAAAAGGTCCGTTCATGATGTCATCCCAAGAATGGATTCAAGTCCGAGCACGCGCACGGCCTGCTGTAACACGGGAGACGGACTATGCCAGCTGAGCGCCAAACCACGTTCATGGGCGCTTCGGGCAAAACCGGCCAGCACTTGCAAGATGGCGGCATCGAGGCGTTCAACCCGGCTGCCGTCCACGACAACCGACTTGGCGGCGGTCAGCAAGGATCCGAGCCTTTCGTGAAGCACGCGGGCGTCCTGAATGCCGAGCGTTGCCTCCAGCGCCACGAGTGTGGCGTTGGCGGTTTGCTCGATGTGCACCGGGTCCATGCTATTAACCATGACGGCCCCTCCTGCGGGGTCTGCAGTCCGTGTCAATTTCAATCACCGGGGGGAGCCCGGGCATTTCACTTAACTACTCTTTAGTTATAGCAATAGCTGTGCCAGGGCTTAGGATTTCCCTGTATTAATCTCGGTTTTATGGGAAATGGCCGAGTGAGGGCGGCAGAAAAAAGCAGAAAATGGCCATTTTTAGCCCCTGCACCCATGCACGGAGGGCAACATTCAAAAATACCGGGGAACAATTGAAAACCACGAGAACAGCCTAGACCCTGTCCTTCTTCGGCAGGGACTGCGGAGACTGTCAGCCGCTAGCGCGGCATGTTGTCGAAAATGACCTTCTTTACCGCCCCGAGCTCGGCCCTGACCTTGTGTAGCGGTCCTGTGGACTGCTTGATGGCGGTGTCCGGGTCTTTGAGACCATGGCCGGTCAAAGTACATACTACCCGGCTGGCTTCCGGGATTCTGCCTGTCTTGATGTCGCGCAGTGCGCCGGCCAGGGAGGTGGCCGAAGCCGGCTCGCAAAACACTCCCTCTTTTTCGGCGAGCAGTTTCTGCGCGGTCAGGATTTCATCGTCGGTGCATTCAGCGAACCAGCCTCCGGATTCCTCTTTGACCTTCCAGGCCTGATCCCAGGACTGAGGATGTCCGATGCGGATGGCGGTAGCGACGGTTTCTGGGTTATCAACCATGGCACCGCGCAGGAAGGGTGCCGCTCCCGCTGCCTGGTAACCGACCATTTTAGGCCGGCTTTTTGACACGGCACCATTGGCAAAGGCGCACTGACCTTGGCAGAACGTGCAGGCGGCAGTAACGTTCTTGCCGGAAGCTGAGGAGTATTCGCAATAGCCGATCCAGTGCGCCGTGATGTTGCCGGCATTACCCACGGGCAGGCAGTGAAAATCAGGCGCAACACCGAGATCTTCGATGATCTCGAACGCCGCCGTTTTCTGACCCTGCAGACGGTAAGGATTGATGGAATTGACGATCGTTACCGGTGCCTCGTCGGCCACCTGCTTCACCAGCGCCATGCCGGCATCGAAGTTGCCCTGGATCTGGATCACGACCGCACCATGGATCATGGCCTGCGCCAGTTTACCCTGCGCAATTTTTCCGTCTGGTATGACCACGAAACAGGCAATGCCGGCGCGCGCGGCGTAGGCCGCGGCCGCGGCCGAGGTATTGCCAGTGGAAGCACATATTATTGCGCGGCTGTCATCTTCCACCGCTTTGGTGACAGCCATGGTCATGCCGCGGTCCTTGAAGGAGCCTGTAGGGTTAAGGCCTTCGTACTTCACGTACAACTCCACCTGCTTACCGAGCGTGCGC
>Ga0224502_10000878_pt1 | contig 10439 bp, 6 predicted proteins | sample SF_Oct11_sed_USG_5_FD_169104 | JGI IMG/M metagenome (GOLD analysis project Ga0224502, IMG submission 169104) | Sediment microbial communities from San Francisco Bay, California, United States - SF_Oct11_sed_USGS_13 | ecosystem: Environmental > Aquatic > Marine > Sediment | place: USA: California... | reverse complement strand
CGAGGCCGAGTTCGCGGCCGACGGGCGTCAATCGTTCGTCGGCGTTGTCTTCGCGCAGCGTCAGGCGGTACTCGGCGCGGCTCGTGAACATCCGGTAAGGCTCGCTGACGCCGCGCGTAATCAGGTCGTCCACGAGCACGCCCATGTATGCCTCGTCCCGCCGCGGGAACCAGCCGTCCTGCCCGCGTACCGCGCGTGCGGCGTTGATACCGGCGAGCAGCCCCTGCGCGCCGGCTTCCTCGTAGCCGGTCGTGCCGTTGATCTGGCCGGCAAAAAAGAGCCCGGCCACATGCTTGGTTTCCAGGGTCGGCCGGAGGTCACGCGGATCGAAGTAATCGTACTCGATGGCGTACCCCGGCTGCGTGATCCGCGCGTTTTCGAACCCGACGATCGAGCGGACGAAACGCTCCTGCGTTGCGGCGGGCAGGCTCGTCGAGATGCCGTTCGGGTAAACGAGGTGCGTGTTCAGCCCCTCTGGCTCCACAAATATCTGGTGCGAGGACTTGTCTGCGAAACGCACGACCTTGTCTTCCACCGATGGGCAGTATCGGGGCCCGACGCCGTCGATCTTTCCCGAGTACATCGGTGACTCGTGCAGCGCGGCGCGGATGATGTCGTGGGTCTGCTCGCGGGTCTTGGTGACATGGCAGGACACCTGCCGCGGATGCTGCGTTCGGGCACCGATAAACGAGAAGACCGGCTGCGGTTCGTCGCCGGGCTGTTCCTGCATCATCCCGAAATTCAGCGTCCTGCCGTCCAGACGCGGCGGAGTACCTGTCTTCAGGCGCGCCACCCGGAACGGCATTTCCCGCAGCCGCTCCGCGAGCCGTATCGACGGGGCGTCACCGGCGCGGCCACCCGGCCGCTCGGTGTCGCCGATCAGTATGCGCCCGCCGAGGAACGTGCCCACGGTCAACACGACCGCGGGAGCAAGAAACGACTCCTCGTCCGCCGTTACGGCACCGGCGATGCGCCCGCCCTCGACAATCAGGTCCTCAACGCTTGCTTCCACGATCGTCAGGCCCGGCTGGGCTTCCAGCATTTCCCGGACCGCGCTTCTGTAGAGTTCGCGGTCCGCCTGCGCGCGGGTAGCGCGCACCGCGGGGCCCTTGCTCGCGTTCAGCGTGCGAAACTGGATCCCGGCGCGGTCGATCGCCGCCGCCATGACGCCACCGAGCGCATCGATTTCGCGCGTCAGGTGGCCCTTGCCGATGCCGCCGATCGCGGGATTGCAGCTCATCTGTCCCAGCGCCGAGCGCTTCTGCGTGATCAGCAGCGTGCGGGCACCGGCGCGCGCGGCGGCCGTCGAAGCCTCCGTCCCGGCGTGACCGCCGCCGATCACGATGACATCAAAGCGATTGCGCATGGACGATACTGGTCAAAAGATGAGCAACACAGGGCGGCGCATTTTAACGGCCTTTCTTTACATGAGGAAGTTGCATCGCCAAGATAACGCCGCTTTCACGACCACCCGGATATCCATGCCTCGCAGCAGCAGCGCGTTATTGACCGCGTTATTATTGATCGGTTCGGCACCTGCCGTCACGGCACTCGAGCTCACGGACTGCCGCATCAGCGCGGGCCCGGCTTTTCCCGGCATCAAGGCCCGTTGCGGCACCATGTTGCGGCCGGAGAACCCGGACGATACGGCGTCGCCGGCGATCGAGATCGCGGTCGCCGTGGTTCCCGCGCTGGACCTGAACCCCGAGCCGGACCCGTTCGTGCCGCTCGCAGGCGGGCCGGGCGGCAGCGCCATAGAGTTCTATGCGAGCTACAGGGCGGCCTTCGAGCACGTGCGCCGTCACCGGGACATCCTGCTCGTCGACCAGCGCGGTACCGGCTCGTCCTCGCGCATGGACTGCGACGCCGATGACGACGTCATCGAGGGTAAATTCAGCGAAGAGCAGGTGCTCCGGATCGCCCGCGATTGTCTAGATGCGCTGCCGCATGACCCGCGGTTCTTCACGACCAGCATTGCCGTGAAAGATCTCGAAGCCGTGAGAGAAACGCTGGGCTATGGCCCGTTGAATCTTTACGGGGTCTCTTACGGCTCCCGGGTGGCGCAGCATTTCGCGAAGCGCTACCCGGCCTCGACGCGTACGATCGTGCTGGACGGCGTAGTGGCGCCACAGATCGCGCTGGGACCCGAAATCGCCACGGAAGCCCAGTCGGCGCTGGACCGGATCTTTGCGAGCTGTGCCGCCGATGCCGAGTGCAACGCGAGGTTCCCGGACTTGCCGCAGGACTTCCAGGAGATTCGTGCGGTACTCGAGGCGCAGCCGGTCACGGTCGACATCCCGAACCCCGTTACCGGGGAGCGGGAGTCGGTCGACTTCGGTCCCGCCGAGCTCGCCGGCGCTATCCGCCTGCTGGCTTACAACGCGAAATCCCGATCGATCATACCGCTGCTCGTGCACACGGCCGCCGCCGGCAACTTCGAGCCACTGGCGGCACAGTTCCAGATGATCGCCACGGCGATGTCCGACGCGCTGGCCCTCGGCATGCACAACTCGGTCATGTGCTCCGAAGACGCTCCCTACTACGACTTCGATGCGATCGACCACGAGGCGCTCGAGTCAAGCTACATCGGCGCCGTGCAGCTCGAGGCCATCGAAGCGATGTGCTCGGTATGGCCCCCCGGCCCCGTCGATGACGATTTTCGCGCGCCGCTGGATACCGCCATCCCCGTGCTGTTGCTTTCCGGGGACGCGGATCCGATCACGCCGCCGCGCTATGCCGCGCTCGCGATGGTCGACCTGGAGCAGGCGCGGCACCTGATCGGTAAACAACAGGGGCACGGCCAGGCCGCCGTCGGCTGCACGCCGCGGCTGATCGAAGAGTTCGTTGCGACGGCCGACCCGATCGGCCTCGATGCCACCTGCCTCGAGCGCAGCTTCGTCATGCCGTTTTTCCTCGACTTCGGCGGGCCGGCGCCGTGATCCGGGTCGAGGATATTCACAAGTCCTTCGGCGCGGTGCACGCGGTTCGCGGCGTGAGCTTCGACGCTCCGGACGGCAAGATCACCGGGCTCCTCGGACCGAACGGTGCCGGCAAGTCGACAACCCTTCGCGTGCTCTACACCGTGCTCAGGCCCGACGAAGGCCGTGCGTCGATCGACGGTGCCGATGTCGTTACACAAAGCCTCGAAGCGCGGCGCCGTATCGGTGCGCTGCCGCATGGCGCGGGCCTCTACCCGCAACTGACGGCCCGCGAGAATATCGCCTACTACGCCAGGCTCTGCGGGCTCGACGCCGGGTCGATAGACGCGCGCGTTGAAAGCATCATTCACCTCCTCGAAATCGGCGACTTCGCGGATCGCCGCACGAAGGGCTTCTCGCAGGGACAGCGCACGAAAGTCGCCATCGCCCGGAGTCTCGTGCACGACCCGCAGAACATCATCCTCGACGAACCGTCGAACGGTCTCGACGTCATGGCGACGCGCTCGCTGCGTGAGCTGATCCTGAAACTGAAAGAAGCGGGTCGCTGCGTCCTGTTTTCGAGCCACGTCATGCAGGAGGTCGCCGCGCTCTGCGACGATATCTGCATCATCTCCCACGGCCAGGTCGCGATCGACGACTCCGCCGACGGTATCCGCGAACGCACCGGCTGCGACGATCTCGAAGATGCCTTCGTCAGGGCGATCCGGATGGTGGAGCCTGCCTGATGCAGACCCTTATCGCGGTATTCCGGAAAGAGGTGCTGGACAACGTGCGCGACCGGCGCACGCTGGCCTCGGCATTGATCATGGGGCCGCTGTTCGGGCCGTTGCTGTTCGCGTTCGTGATCAACCTTTCGATCGAGCGATCGCTCGATGACGCCGAGCGCGTCATCGAGCTGCCGGTGATCGGACAGGACAACGCCCCGAACCTGCTTCGCTATCTCGAAAGCCGCAACATCGAGATTACCGACGGTCCGGCCGATCGCGATGCGGCGCTCGATGCGGTGGGCACGGGTGTTCACGACGTCGTCCTCGTCATCCCGGTCGACTTCGCGGAGCAGTTCGCGGATTCCATGCCGGCGAAGGTCGAGCTGGTCACGGACCAGGCGAATTCGCAGGCGGACCGCGAGGCCCGCCGGATCCGCTCCGCGCTGCACGCCTACAGCCAGGAACTCGCCTCGATCCGCCTGACGGCGCGCGGTGTCAGCCCGCTCGCCCTGCGGCCGCTGAATATCGACGAGGTGGACGTATCGACGCCGAGCGGCCGCTCGGCAATCCTGCTGGGCATGATGAGCTACTTCTTCATCTTCGCGCTGCTCATGGGCGGCATGTACCTGGCCATCGATACGACCGCCGGCGAGCGCGAGCGCGGTTCGCTCGAGCCGCTGCTGGCGCTTCCCGTCACTCGCAACCAGTTGCTGCTGGGCAAGATCGCGGCCACCTGCGTCTTCATGGCGCTGTCGCTGGCCCTGTCGCTGGGATCGTTTTTCATCGCCCTGAAGTTCATGCCGCTGGATGAGCTGGGCATGACGCCCAACTTCGGCCCGCTGACGGTTGTCGCGGCCTTCCTGATACTCGCGCCCTTCATCCTGCTCGGGGCGGCCATCATGACGCTGGTCGCTTCGTTCACGAAGAGCTACCGCGAGGCGCAGACCTGGCTCAGCGTCGTGCTGCTTGCGCCGACCCTGCCGATTCTCATCGTCAGCATCCTCACACTACGGCCGCGCCTCGAGTTCATGTTCGTGCCCAGCCTGAGCCAGCACCTGCTGCTCATCGACATGGTCAAAAACGAGCCCCTCGATCCGCTGTACGTCGCGATTTCGGTGACCAGTACTCTGCTGTTCGGCGCCATACTGACCTGGATCTGCGCCCGCCTGTACCGGCGCGAGGGGCTTCTCGGTTGACAATCCCGGTCAATTGCCCAACATGGGCGGTCCGGGCACAACGATAACGATTATGTCCCTGTTCTCCGAGCTTCGACGTCGCAACGTCTTCAAGGTCTTGCTGGTCTACCTCATCGCAGGGTGGCTTGTCGTCAAGCTCCTCCATCACCTGCACCCGGTCATCGGGCTGCCGCACTGGATCGAGAAACTCGTCGGCCTGATGTTGCTGATCGGCCTGCCCCTGGCGCTGTACTTCGCCTACATCTACGAGCTCTCGCCAGTCGGCCTGAAGAAGACCGTCGACGTCGACCAGACCCAGTCGATCGTCTACAAGACCGGCCAGAAACTCAACGCGGCGCTCGCAGTGCTCATGGTGCTGATGCTCGCCGCATTCATCGTCGGTCGCCTGTTCCCCGAGCCGCCGCCTCTCATCGACGACAGCCCGGTCATGCAGGCGTCCACTTCGCTCGGGGTGCCGCCCGAGATTCGCAGCGTGACCCTGGAGAACGGGCTCGAGATCATTGTCTGGCCGGATCACGACATTCCCAATGTCGCCCTTTACTATTTCGTGCGCGCCGGCGGGCGCAACGAGCATCCGGGCATCACGGGCCTGTCGCACTTCTTCGAGCACATGATGTTCAACGGCACCGAGGACCTGGAGCCCGGCGAGTTCGACCGCATCATGGAAGCCGCCGGCGGTCAGAATAACGCCTATACGTCGAACGACATCACGGTCTACCAGGACTGGTTTCCGCGTTCGGCGCTCGAGACCATCTTCGAGATCGAGGCGGAGCGGCTGCAGAACCTGGAATTCGACCCCGAGGCCATCGAGAGCGAACGCGGCGTCATCTCCTCGGAACGCCGCACGACCGTCGACAACAACAACTCGAGCAGGCTGCTGGAGCAGGTTCGTGCCACGGCCTATGTCGCACATCCCTACCAGTTTCCGATCATCGGCTGGCCGTCCGATATCGCGTCGTGGACGCGGGAAGACCTCGAAACCTTCTACAGGACGTACTATGCGCCGAACAACATCACCATGGTCGTCGTTGGCGACGTAACGCCCGACGAGATTTTCGAACTCGCCGAAGACTACCTCGAGGACATCGAGGCGCAGGATCCGCCCGCAGCGGTGCGCACCGTCGAGCCGCAGCAACAGGGTGAGCGCCGCGTCGTCATCCAGACCGACGCCCAGACCCCGATGCTGCACGTCGCCTTTCACGGGGGCGCCGCGGCAGACCCCGAAACCCTGGCAATGCGGTTGTTGCTCAGCATACTCGTCGACGGCGACTCGTCCCGCCTGCACCGGCTGTTCGTCGAGGAGGAGCAGATCGCGATTTCGGTGGGCGGCTTCCCGTTCGAGGGCTTCGATCCCGGTCTCGTGTATTTCTATGCGACGCTGCCGCCAGGTGGCGATCTCGGCCTGGTCGAACGGCGCCTCTTCGAGGAGTTCGCGCGCCTCAGCGCGGAAGGAGTCACGGAAGCAGAACTGGAGAAAGCTCGCAACATTGCGCTGGCCGACTTCTGGCGCGAGATGGCCACGATCAACGGCAAGGCCGCGGGTCTCGGTGAGGCCGCCGTGTTTCGCGGCAGCTACGAGAAGTTGTTCGACCTCGCGAAGGACATCGAGGCTATTACCGGTGAAGAGCTGAGGGCGGTCGGCGCGAGCGTCTTGCGTCGCAACAATGCCACGATCGGGATGCTGCATGCGCCGGTTGCGGCGGTACAGGAGGAAGCGGAGTGATCCTGTCCGGGGCCCGCATTCTTCTCGCCGTGCTCCTGCTCGCGGCCCTCGCAGACAGCGCACTCGCTGCGGGCGTCACGCTGCCGCCGTTCCACCGCTTCGAGCTGGACAACGGCACCGTGCTGCTGTTGAGCCAGCAGCCGGAAGTGCCGATGGTTTCGGTGACGGCGGTCCTCCGCGGCGGCGCGGTGGCCGATCCGCCGGAGCACGGGGGGCTCGCGAACCTGCTGGCGTCTCTGCTCGAGAAAGGTGCCGGGGATCGTGACGCAGCCGGGTTTGCCGAGGCCGTCGACGCCTCCGGCGGCACGCTCACGAGCCGCGCCGACCTCGAGACCATAACGATTTCGGGAGACTTCCTCGCGCGCGATGCGGGGCTGATGGTCGAGCTGCTGGCCGACATGCTCCTGCGGCCCAGCCTGGATGAAGCGGAACTCGACAAGCTGCGCGAGCGCTCGATCAATTTCATCCGCGCGGCCAAGGACAGCAACCTGAACGCGCTATTGCCGATCTACGGCCAGGCGTTCCTGTTCGGCGAGCATCCTTACGGCAACTCCGTCAGCGGCAGCGAGACGACGCTTGCCGAGATCGGCCACGAGGACGTCCTGGATTTCTACGAGCGACAGCTCGGTGGCGACCGCCTGACTATCGCGGTGGCCGGCGATTTCGACCTGGCCCTGATGAGCACGCGGCTCAGGGAGGCGTTCGGGGACTGGCGGCCGGCCGCCGATCCCCTTCCCGAGGTTACCGCCGCCGAGCCGTACACCGGGCGCCGCCTGCTGCTGATCGACAAGCCCGGGGCGACGCAGACTTATTTCTGGGCCGGTAATTTCGGCGTCGCCCGCGATTACCAGCATCGCGCGGCGCTGGATATCGCCAACACGCTCTTCGGCGGGCGATTTACGTCGATGCTCAACACGGAGCTGCGGGTGAATTCCGGGCTGACCTACGGCGCTGTCTCGCGTCTTTACAGGGCGGAGAAACCGGGCTCGGTCGCGATCATGTCGTATACGCCTACCGAGACCACGGTCGAGGCGATCGACATGGCGCTGGGCGTGCTCGACCGCCTGCATCGGGACGGCGTGGACAAGAAGATGCTCGCGTCCGCACGTAACTTCATCCTCGGGCAGTTTCCGACGGCGCTCGAGACGGCCGCGCAACTCGGCAACCAGTTGGCGGCCCTGGAGGCCTTCGGGCTCGACGTCGCCTACATCAATGACTACGGCGAGGCGCTCATGTCCGCCGATACCGACCTGGTTGCCGCGGTGATCGATTCGGTCTACCCCACGCCGGACAACCTTGTCTTCGTCCTGCTCGGCGATGCCGAGCTCATTCGTGAACGGGTCAGCAAGTACGGACCGTTAACCGAGATGCCGATTACCGCGCCGCAATTCAGGCCACAACCTCCGGCGGAGGAATAGCATCGGGGGCCGACGGCGGGCTACTTGCCGATACAGAACTCGGAGAAGATCCGGTCGAGCAGGTCGTCGGGAGTGAATTCGCCGGTGATGGTCCCGAGCGACTGCTGTGCGAGACGCAGTTCCTCGGCGAGCAACTCGCCGGCCCGCGCGTCGCGCAGCGCGGCACGGCCCGCCTCGAAGTGCTTTTGCGCATCTTTGAGCGCCTCGACGTGACGGCGCCGCGCAGTAAACGCGCCCTCGCCGAGGTCTCGGAACCCAGCCAGGTCCCGGATGCGTTCGCGCAGCGCATCGACGCCGTCCCCGGTGCGCGCTGACAACATCACGACCGACCGGTCGCCGTCCACGATTCCCGGGCTGTCGCCGCTCAGGTCGATCTTGTTGCGCACGATAGTCAACGGTATGCCGTCGGGCACCGGCTCTTCGATGCGCTGCGGCACAGGCTCGGTCGCATCCTGTATCCAGAGCACGGCGTCCGCTTCCGCCATTGCTTTGCGCGCCCGGCGAATGCCTTCCTCCTCGATACGGTCCGGGTTTTCCCGCAAGCCGGCCGTGTCCACGAGTTCGACGGCGAGGCCGTCGATATTGATGCGCTCCCGCAGGACGTCGCGGGTCGTGCCGGCGATCTCCGTCACTATGGCCGTCTCTTCGCCCGACAGCCGGTTCATCAGGCTGGACTTGCCGGCATTCGGTTTGCCGACGATGACCACCTGGTAGCCGTCACGCATCACCCGGCCCACGGACGCTTGCGACAGCAACGCATCGAACGCCGCCGCGCACGCCGCCAGCCGTTCGGCGATTTCGTCGTCCGCGAGAAAATCGATCTCTTCCTCGGGAAAATCGATCGCCGCCTCGACGTAAACGCGAAGTCCCGTCAGTTGCTCCACGAGGGCAAGCACGGCCCCTGAAAACAGGCCGTTCAGTGACCTCAATGCGGCGCGCGCCGCCTGGGCCGTCCCGCTGCCGATTAGGTCGGCGATGGCTTCTGCCTGCACGAGGTCGAGCTTGTCGTTCAAATACGCGCGCTTCGAGAACTCACCGGGATCCGCTCGCCGGGCACCGAGCTCGAGGACGGCATCGACCAGCAGCGACATGACGACGGGCCCGCCGTGGCCATGCAGTTCGAGCACGGATTCGCCGGTGAAGGACGCCGAACCCGGGAAGTACAGTGCGAGCCCCTCGTCCAGGTGCTCGCCTCGCGCATCCACGAATGCGGCAAAAGTCGCGACCCGCGGTTCCGGTAAACTACCCAGCATGGCCCGGGCTATGCGCTCACAGTCGCCGCCAGAAACCCGGACGACTCCGATCCCGCCCGTGCCCGGCGGCGTGGCGATGGCGACGATCGTGTCGTTGTCAGTCGGCATGGGGCTATCAAAACACAGGTAACAACGGCATGCAGAACAAGAAGATTACATTCGAAAACGACGGCGGCCAGTCCTTGTCCGGGCTGATGGCGCTGCCGGACACGGCACCGAAGGCTTATGCCCTTTTCGCCCACTGCTTCACCTGTTCGAAGAACCTGAAGGCCGCGACGAACATAGCACGAGCGTTGACCGATTCCGGGATCGCCGTGCTGCGGTTCGATTTCACCGGCCTGGGCCAGAGCGAGGGCGATTTTGCCGACACGAACTTTTCCTCGAACGTGAGCGACCTGATCGCCGCGGTGCGCTTCCTCGAAGATCATTACGAGCCACCGCAGATACTGGTCGGCCATTCGCTTGGGGGCACCGCGATCCTGCAGGCCGCCTCCGGGGTCCCTTCGGCGGTCGCGGTCGCGACGATCGCTTCGCCGTCTGATCCCGGCCACGTCCGTCACCTGTTTTCGGGCGCCGAGGCGACACTGGCCGAGCAGGGCTTTGCCGAAGTCGACCTGGGCGGGCGGGCGTTCACCATCAAGCGGCAGTTTCTCGACGACCTCGAACGCCATGACCTGCCGGCCAGCGTCAAGGGACTGGGCAAAGCGCTGCTCATCATGCACGCGCCGCTGGATGACGTGGTCGAGATCGACAATGCCTCCATGCTTTTCTCACACGCGATGCATCCGAAGAGCTTCATCAGCCTGGACGAGGCGGACCATCTCCTCACTCGCGAGGAAGACTCGCTATACGCAGGACGCGCACTCGCGGCCTGGGCTTCGCGTTATCTCGAATCCGCAGTAGTTGCTGCCGCGCCCTGTACCGGCGACTTCGAGACAGCGGCTCGCACGCCTGTCGGCAGCTTCCGAACGGAGCTCGTTGCCGGCGGTCACGCGCTCGTGGCCGACGAACCCGCGTCGGTCGGCGGCACCGGCGCGGGCCCGTCACCCTACGACCTGCTGTCCGCCGCCCTCGCTGCCTGCACATCCATGACGCTCAAGATGTACGCATCCCACAAGAAGCTGGAACTCGAGTCCGCCACGGTAAGAGTAAGACACGGCAAGATCCACGCCGCCGATTGCCGGGATTGCGAAACCCGGGACG
>Ga0224502_10000872_pt1 | contig 10460 bp, 9 predicted proteins | sample SF_Oct11_sed_USG_5_FD_169104 | JGI IMG/M metagenome (GOLD analysis project Ga0224502, IMG submission 169104) | Sediment microbial communities from San Francisco Bay, California, United States - SF_Oct11_sed_USGS_13 | ecosystem: Environmental > Aquatic > Marine > Sediment | place: USA: California... | reverse complement strand
GACCGTCGAGATCGATCTGGATATGGCGGCGGACATCCGCAAGGCGGCGGAGACCGATGAGGTTGAGGACACGCTGAATTACAAACTCGTGGCGAAGCGCGTGCAGGGCTTCGTAGGAGAGTCTGAGTTTCAACTGGTCGAGACCCTCGCCGAACGCATCGCCGGGATCGTAACCGGCGAATTCGGCGTGCCCTGGGTCCGGGTCAGGGTAAACAAGCCGGGCGCCATCCGGGGAGCCAGGGACGTCGGTGTGCTTATCGAGCGTGGCGAAAAACCGCGCCAGGAGTGACACGTGGCTACCGTCTACCTCGGTCTTGGCAGCAATATCGACGCCGAGAAGAACCTGCGAATCGCGGTCGCGGAACTGCGTATCCTGTTCGGCGACCTAACCGTGTCGCCCGTTTACATGAACGCCGCGCTGGGTTTCGATGGGCCTGATTTCCTGAATCTGGTCGTGAGGCTTTCAACAGTGTCGGAACCGCTCGAAGTCATCGAACAGATCGAGCGCATTCACGAGATGGCGGGACGCAAGCGCGGACCGGACAGATACAGTTCCCGGCCATTGGACATCGACCTGTTGCTGTACGGTGACAGGGTCGATCCGGAGCCGCCGTTGCGGCTACCTCGACGGGACATCCTCGAAAACAGCTTCGTACTGCGGCCGCTGGCCGACATCGCGCCGGGTCTTGTGCACCCGGTTACCGGGCAGACGATCGGGGATCACTGGCGCAGATTTGATGGCGATAGTCATCCTCTGAAACCGGTAGACGTTATTCTGTAAAATCCAGGGATAATTCGTGGCAGTTTGTGTTCTAAATCGACGACGAATTCGCACTCGCCGGGCAGATTAATTCGGTAACATTTCCGCATATTGCGAGAGCCTTCGGGCCAATGGAGAGTCAATGCGCAGGATGATCACAATATTGATCACGGTTTTGCTAGCGGCGTGTTCGTCAGGTGATGATGGAGCTGTCGCCGAATGTTCGATCGAAGGCCAGAAACAATTCGTGCTCGATTCAATGCGCGAGTGGTATTTCTGGAACGACCTTCTTCCTGCCGAGGTGGATACCAGCCAGTTTGCGACGCCCGGGGATTTGCTCGAGTTCCTGAAGACATTCAGCCCGATCGGCAGTGACGGCTTGCCCGTCGATACATCGTTCAGTTTTATCACGACCGCGGCGGCAGACGATGCGCGCTTCTCGCAGGGCGAGTTCGAAGGCTACGGGATCGTTCTGAGATATATCGCCGCGGACCGCATTCAGCTGGCGAAGGTCTTTGCAAATGGCCCGGCCGGAGCAGGGGGGCTGGAGCGGGGACATGAGATCCTGAGCCTCAATGGGCGGACGATTGCTGATATCGTAGCCGCCGAAGGCGTTTCCGCACTGCTCGAAACCTCACCTGTCACATTCGAGATGCGACGTCTCGACGGATCCGAGTTCGAGGTATCGGTTACCCGGGGCACAGTCACGATCGACCCCGTGCCGCAACGGCGAATCATCGATGCGGGCGGCGGCCGCAACATCGGCTACCTTGAACTCGCAAGTTTCATCCTGCCGGCCGAGCCGGCAATGGAAGCCGTGTTCGATGAGTTCAACGAAGCCGGTGTCAATGACGTCATTATCGACCTGCGCTACAACGGTGGTGGGCTGGTCAGCACGTCCAATCTGCTTGGCGATTACTTAGGCGGCGAGGTTGCGGAGAACCTGATCTTCTCCAAGACGCTGTTCAATGCCAACCGTTCCGCGGAAAATGACAGCATCGAATTCTTTGGCCGCCTCATGAATTCGATGAGCCTTTCGCGGCTGGTCGCCATTACGGCCAGCGGCACCGCATCGGCTTCCGAGCTGGTCATAAACGGCATGGAGCCTCATGTCGAAACCGTACTCGTAGGCTCTGACACTTTTGGCAAGCCCGTCGGCCAGGTCGGTCTCGAGTTTTGTGGAGACCTGCTCAGGGTGGTGGCTTTCGAGACGGTGAACGCCGATGACGTTGGCCGCTATTTCGATGGACTTCCGGTCGACTGCGCCGCAGGCGATGATCTGTCTATTCCTGTCGGCGCTGTCAACGACCCGAATCTGATAGCGGCAGAAACCTATCTTGCCACCGGCGCGTGCCCGGTTGTTGAGGGGCCGCCGCAGGCTCAGGCAGCCAGGATTGGTGGCAGTGAGGCCTTGCCGCAGGTCGACAGGCGCGGGCCACCTGCACGTGAGTTCCTGAGAGCCTTCTGACGCGTCACCAGCCGATGGAACGCCCACCGTCGACCCTCACGATCTGACCCGTAACATAGGTCGCATCGCGCACGAGGTAGAGGACGCAGCCGGCGATATCGGCCGGGTCGCCGGCGCGTGCCAGCGGCACCTGGTCGAGTATCGACGCCTTGGCCTTGGCGCTCATGTCGCTCTCTGGCCAGAGAATTGCGCCGGGCGAGACGCCATTCACCCGCACTTCCGGAGCAAGATCCTTTGCCAGCGCACGTGTCAGCATGGCGAGCCCCGCTTTTGCGGGGCTGTAGACGAGATGGTCCCGCAATGGCCGCTGCGCATGGATATCCACGATGTTGACGATGCTGCCGCGGCGTTCGCGGAGGCTGGGCGCCGCCGCCTGGGACAGGAACAGCGGTGCCTTGAGATTGCTGCCAACGAGGTCGTCCCACTGAGCTTCCGTGATCTCGCCGAGCGGCGTCGCATAGAACGTCGACGCGTTGTTGACGAGTATGTCGATTCCTCCGCGCCAGTCCGTGACTGCGCTGACAAGCGCCGGGATTGCCTCGGTGTCCAGCAGGTCCGCCTGGAATGCGGCCGCCGAATCCGGCCGCAGTCCGTTCAGGCGTGCCACGAGTTCCACGGCATCTTCTGAGGAGTGGCGGTAATGAATGCCGACATCGGCGCCTGCTGCGTGCAAATGTGTGGCAATCTCGGCGCCCACGCGCCGCGCCGCGCCGGTCACCAGTGCGACGCGGCCTTCTAGACCCGGTGTGCTGCTCATTTGGCGATGATAATCCTCACCCGCCGACAATTTTTTGCGGGTCACGTTATAAAGGCGACATTCTGAAAGACGATCGACGCAACATGCAACACGATTACGCATTCTCTCTGCCGCAGCCCGATGCGGTCAGCGCAGCACACAGTGAGCGATGCGCCGACTATATCCGTTCGCGCATCCACGACGCCGGTGGCAGCATCAGCTTTGCGGAATTCATGCACTATGCGCTGTACGCGCCGCGACTCGGTTACTACAGCGCGGGTACTCGCAAGTTTGGCGACGACGGTGATTTCGTCACCGCGCCGGAGATCTCGCCCCTGTTCGGCCGCGTCATAGCGAGGCAGTGTGCCGCGGTGCTGCGGAATGTACCTGGCGGAGCGATTCTCGAGTTCGGCGCCGGGAGCGGAAGACTTGCGCTCGAAGTGCTGCGCACCCTCGACGAGCTCGACGCCCTGCCGACCGAGTACAGCATCATGGAAGTCTCCGCGGACCTGCGTGAACGGCAGCAGCGTCTCCTGCGCAGGGAACTCCCAGGGATTGCAGATCGAATCAGCTGGCTCGATCGGATGCCCGAGACCCAGCGTGGTGTAGTGATCGCCAACGAAGTTCTGGACGCATTGCCGGTAGAGCGCTTCATGCGCAGGAGCGGTGGCGTCTGCCAGCTGCGCGTCGGGGACGAGGGTGGTGAGTTCGTTTTCGTCGACGAACCTGCGCCCGATATTCTGGCGGCGGCCGTCGAATCGATCGAAAAGGACATCGGCGAGCGGCTCCCGGACAACTATGTATCCGAGGTATCACTTGCGGCGCCGGCATGGCTCCGGGATGTGGCGCAGATGCTCGAACACGGAATGATCCTGCTGTTCGACTACGGCGTGAGCCGGCGCGAGTATTACGCTCCTGATCGTAACGAAGGCTGGCTGCGCTGCCATTTCCGGCATCGTGCGCACAGCGACCCGCTGATCTTAACCGGTATCCAGGACCTCACCGCCTGGGTGGATTTTAGCGCCATCGCCGAGGTGGCTGAGCGCGGCGGCCTCGAGATTCTCGGCTATGTCAGCCAGTCGCAGTTCCTGCTGGCAGGTGACATCGAGGCGGAGCTGCAGGACTTTGCCGATATGCCAATCGAGTCACAGCTGCAAACCGCCGCACAGATCAAAATGTTGACTCTGCCCGGCGAGATGGGCGAAAACGTGAAGTGCCTCGGCCTCGCCCGCGGAGACATCCCCAGACCCGCAGCATTCGATTCGGCCGACAGGACACATACTTTATGACGTTACCAGCGCCACCAGCGACGCAAGGAAGACAGCTTTGACCTGGCTGCAAGTGGTCGTGCTCGCCATCGTTCAGGGCCTCACGGAATTCCTGCCTATTTCGAGTTCCGGGCATCTCGTACTTGTCCCGTCGGCCGCCGGCTGGGCCGACCAGGGCCTTGCCTTCGACGTCGCCGTGCACTTCGGGTCGCTGCTCGCGGTATGCGTGTTTTTTCGCGACGACATCGTTGCCCTGCTTCGCGGCAGCGGCCAGCTGCTGACTCTGAATCACCAGACGCCGGAAGCACGTATCGCATTGGCGCTCGGCATTGGGACCGTGCCTGCTGCCATCGCGGGGCTCTCGCTGGCAGGCTGGATCGAGGCCAACCTGAGAAGCCCGGCCGTGATCGTAGTCACGCTCTCCGCCTATGCCATCGTCATGGTCCTGGCGGACCGGTTCGGGCGCCGCGACAGGAACGTTGCGGACGTCACGCTCCGCGATGCGCTGGTCATCGGTTGCGCTCAGGCGTTGGCGCTCGTGCCGGGAACGTCGCGCTCGGGCGTCACCATTTCCGCGGGTCGGCTGCTCGGATTCGATCGCCGCGATGCCGCACGTTTCTCGTTCCTCTTGTCGGTACCCGTCATCCTGCTGGCGACCGTGTACGAGATGGGTGGCCTGCTCGTCGGCGACGAAGTAGTTGACTGGACGCAACTGTGTGTTGCCGCGCTGGTATCCGCCGTGGTCGCCTACGCAAGCATCGACTTTTTCATGCGGTTCGTCAGCCGGATCGGCTTGCTGCCTTTCGCCGTGTATCGTCTCGTGCTTGCCGCGGTGATTCTATATGTGCTGGCCTAGGTTCACTGCAGTCCTGCTGCTATCCGGAAATTGCTGGGCATCTGGCGAGTACGTGGTTGCGGGCGGCCTGGAAGGAGATTCGGCCGATGGCCTGGCGGCAGCCCTGTTCGGCGACCTGGCGGTTGGCGAGGAAACCTGGCTGTCTGCCGGTGTTGCGCGCAGCAGTGTAGACCTCCCGGTACGCGACGAACTCGAAACCTGGTACGCGGATGTCGGGCTGGATCATTTCTTCGACCCGGCAGGTATCCGCCTCGGGCTCGCCTACTGGGGTGACAACAGCGTGCTCGACTCGACGGATGCGCGCGCCTCGCTGTACTTCCGTGGCGGCAGGGGTTCGCTCAGTTTCGACTACGAATTTCGCGATTTCGAGCTGGAGCTGCCGGAATTCGATTTCTTGCGCCGGCGCAAGGTGAACTTCGACGCAAACGGCATTGGGCTGGGTGCGCGCCTGGATCTGTCGGAAAGCGTCGACGTCAGGCTCAAGGGCATGAGTTACGACTACAGCGTCAACCTGCGCCTCGACCCCAACCGTGACATCGTCGACCTGATTTCCGTGACGCGGCTCAGCCTCATCAATACGCTCGTCGACTATCGGGCCAGCCTCAGCCTCGGTTTCGATTTCGGGCTCAAGCGCCTGGAGTTCGAGACCGCCCAGTGGGAGGGCGCGGTCGCAGGCAGCCGGACGAACTCCTACTCGGTCCGCTTCCTTACGCCGATCGGCAATCGCAACGATATCGAGTTCGGGTTGGGTTACGACGACTCCGAGAATTACGGCGAGGTGACCGTGTTCTCCGTCTTCCTGTATTTCTACGGCGGCGGCTGAAAGCCGGCGCGAAACGCTTCGACGGCTGCAAGCCTCTCGCGACGAATTGCCTCGCCGATCCTCTTGCCCTCATGTTCGGCTGAAATTGCGGCCGCGTCGATCCCGCTGGCTGCAACAAAAGCCCCGCGCAACAGGTCGACCTGCGTGTAGTGCCGGTCTTCGAGTCCCTTGCGGCCCCGCGCATCGGCTTCGCAGGTCAGCAGGAACTGTTCGAAACGACGCGGCCGCCGGAACGCGTCCGTGGCCTCCAGCATGCGCAGTATGGTGGCCGCGCGCAGCTCGAAAGCGCGGTGGCAATGCGTGTGGTACTCCGAAACGAGGATTCCCAGGTCGCGACACGCGTTCGGCACCGGCAGGCGCTCCGCCAGGTGGCGGATGAGTTTCACGCCGCGCCGCTCGTGCCCGGGGTGGCTCGGCAGGCTGTGCTTGCGCGTCGTGCCCTTGCCGAGATCGTGTACCAGCGCCGCAAAACGCACCTCGAGATCGGGCGAAATCTCCTCGGCCTGATCGAGCACCATCATGACGTGCTCGCCCGTATCGATCTCGGGATGCCACTGCTCGGGTTGGGGTACACCGAACAGCCTGTCGACTTCGGGGAACAGGGTATTCAGCGCGCCGCATTCGCGCAGGGTCTCGAAATAGATGCGGCTGTCCGAACCGATGAGCGCCAGCTCGGTCTCCTTCCACACACGGTCCGGAACCAGTGCGTCGATCTCGCCACTGGCCGTCATTGTGCGCATAAGCGAAATAGTCTCCGGCGCGATCACGAACCCGAGCGACGCGAAGCGAGCCGCGAAACGCGCAACTCTGAGCACCCTCACGGGGTCCTCGGCGAACGCGTCGGAGACGTGTCGCAGAATGCGGTCCCGGATATCGGCAACGCCACCGTATGGATCAACGAGACTACCGTTAGCATCCCTGGCAATTGCGTTGACGGTCAGGTCGCGCCTTCCAAGGTCGTCCTCGATCGTGACGCCCGGATCCGTGTGAAACTCGAAGCCGTGGTAGCCGGCCGCCGTCTTTCGTTCCGTGCGCGCGAGCGCATACTCTTCGCCGGTTTCAGGGTGCAAGAAAACGGGGAAGTCCTTGCCGACCTGCCTGTAACCGGCCCCCCGCATCTCCGCCGGTGTCGCGCCTACGACGCACCAGTCCCGCTCTTTTACGGGGAGTCCGAGCTGCTCGTCACGAACAGCGCCACCAACGAGGTACACTTGCATCGCGCGATTCTAGCAAAACGACCTTCATACGCTGCCCGTGATTTCGAAATCTCTGCTCAGAACAGCCGCCTTGCTCGGGCTTTGTTGCCTGTTGCCGGCCTGTTACTACGTGCAGGCGACGCGGGGCCAGATAGAGGTATTGAGCAAGCGGGAGCCGATTGACGAAGTCCTGGCGAGTCCCGACACGGCAGACGAACTGAGTCGCCGGCTCCGGCTGGTCCAGGAAGCGAGACAGTTTTCCATCGACGAACTTGGCCTGCCCGACAACAAGAGCTACCGGGCCTATACTGACCTGGAACGCGATTTCGTAGTCTGGAATGTATTCGCCGCGCCCGAATTCTCGCTTCACGCGCGCGAGTGGTGTTACCCGATCGTCGGCTGTGTCAGTTACCGCGGCTATTTTTCCGAGGAAGCCGCAAACAAGGAGGCCGACAAGCTCAGGCGAAAGGGATTCGACGTCGCCGTCGGCGGTGTTCCGGCCTATTCGACGCTCGGCAACTTCAATGATCCGGTCCTGAACACGATGCTGCGATGGGATGACGTGAAACTTGTGTCCACCCTGTTTCACGAGCTGGCACACCAGGTTCTCTATATCAAGGATGACACCGCTTTCAACGAGTCCTTCGCGACGGCCGTGGAGGAGATCGGCATCGAAAAGTGGCTGGCGGCAAACGGCAAGCAGGACGATATGGCGCGTTACCGGAAGCAAAAAGAGCAGCATCGCCGGTTCGTCGAACTCGTCAATGCGGCGAAACTCGACCTGGCCGATTATTACGGCCGCGACATCGACCCGGACGCCATGCGTGATCTGAAGTCCGCACGCTTGGAACAACTGTCGTCGGACGTGCGCGCCGAACTGAGGGCGGCTGGCCGCAACGAAAATCACTGGCTGACTGGCGATCTCAACAATGCACGCCTGTTGCCGATGTCGCTTTATGACGGACAGGTACCGGCGTTCCTCGCGCTGTATACGGATTGTGGCTCCGAGCTGGGGTGCCTGTACGATGAAGCCGGGAAGATTGCGAATCTCGATCCGGAGGCGAGGCAAGCGCGCCTGGACGCGCTCAAAGCCCGGCAGGAGGGTTCGCGCGGCGACTAGCGGCTTGCCAGCCGCTGATCGGCGGGCAGAGGTTCGACTTGCGGCAGGCGGTCAGACAGTCGCCGCATCTCGCCTGTCAGGCGCCAGTGGAAAATGGTCTCTGCGGCCATGACGCGGCGCACATACTTGCGGGTCTCGTTGAACGGGATATTTTCGATCCAGACGCGCGCATCGACGACGCCCGATTGCGGCAACCAGCGGTCGACACGATGCGGGCCGGCATTGTATGCAGCCGTGGCGAGTACGTGGTTGCCGTCGTAACGTGCGGCCATGCTGCCGAGGTATGTCGTGCCCAGGCGGATGTTGTGATTGGGGTCCGTGAGCGTATCGAGCCCTGAGTAGGCCAGCTTGATTTGCCGTGCGACCTGGCGGCCCGTAGCGGGCATGAGTTGCATCAGGCCGATCGCCCCGGCATGCGAACGGACGTCCCTCATGAACAGGCTTTCACTCCGAGCGATGCCGAGCGCCCAGGTTGTGGGAATGCTGGCCGACGTCGCGTGCTGTTCGAAAGACTGTCTGAACGGCAGCGGGTATCGCAATGCCAGGTCGTCGTAGTGCCCCACGCTTGCGGCCGTTGCAATTGCCCGAGAATGCCAGCCCCAGCGGTGCGCAAGCACGGCCGCCTGGGATTTTTCCTCGGCGGACAGGCCGGCCACGGCGGCGTCCCACTCGGACCGGCCGCGACCGTCGAGCCCCACCAGGAACAATTCGCGAGCCCGCACCAGGTCCTGGCGGCGGGAGAGTGCCTCGATGATGGACTCGTCGGGCCGCAGGGCGTCGTGCTCGAATGCGTAGGCGACACCGAGTTCGTCCGCGGCGAGGAACCCGTAATAGCTGCGTTCGGCGGCGAGTGGTTCGAGCGCGGTCCTCGCTGCTACGTCGCGGCCACTGCGAGCCAGCGCAATTCCGCGCCAGTACCGCCACTGTTCGAAATCGCGTTCGTCCGCGGTCATCATTGCAACGTCATTCAGGAGATCCGCCCACTGTTCAGCGCGGAGGCTAACGCGTGCACGCCACCGCATGACCTCCTCGTCCTGCGCTTCGAGCGGCAGACTCGTCAGCAGGTCGTAGGCGCCGGGAAGATTATCGCGGGCCGTCCACAGCGCGATGTGACGCCGGGTGGCATGGCGAAGCCGTGCCGGAAACGCGTAAGCGCTTTCCAGGCGCTTCCACAGTTCCAGCGCCTTCTGCGGATCGCGATACGTGATTCGCTCGATCGCGTATGCGAGCTGTTCGCGCGATAGTGCATTGTCGGCGCGTTGCCTATGCGTATCGACGAACTGCTCCGGTCTCGATTGCGCCTGCAACCAGTCGTTGGCCTGTTCGAGCAGCGTCTCCTCCAGCGACCGCGCCAGCCACCGCGCCCGGGTGAATTCGCGGGCCTCGATTGCAAGCGCCAAACGCGCCCGGTAGTCGTCGTCCGTCAGCTGATCCTGCTCGCGCATGTAGGCGAACACGGGGTCGCATTCCTTCGCCTGGCTGTGACCGGTCAGCCACAGGTCGCGGCCCCTGTGAGCGATGCGATCGCCGTTTCCGGCTTCGATCTCGGCATGCAGCGCAATGCAGTCCAGCCTCGCCACTCCGAGTCCCTGGTAGTACGCCCGGTAGATACGCATAAACCGGTCCAGCTGCTTGGAGCCCGCGAGATGCAGGGCATAGCTGTAACGCAGCTCACGCGCCGGCTTGAGGGTTCCGTGCCGCTCGAGAAAGGCCTCGAGGATGTCACGGTCTGTGGTGCTGATGGTGGCCCTGAACCAGGCTGCGCGCAGGTCCGGCCACAATACATATTCCTGCAGTAGCGCGCGGTCCTCGGCACTCAGCGCATCGACGGAATCCCAATTGCCACGTTCGACATCCGCATAGACCTGGCGGAACAAATCGCGTTGCTCGTCGGCGCCGGGACTGGCGATGGCCGGTCCCTGAAGCAGCAGTGTCAGCGCGGCGACGATGCCGGCTACGAGCTTCAGGAAGGTTTTACGGGGCGACATCGTTATTGCGCAATCCCTTGTGCGATGAAAGAGGCCTTGATAATGAGACCTTACTCAGCGGCGAAAAGTTGCGCAACCGAACGCTTCGCAAAATAAAGGCCGGAACGCCTTGCGGCGCCCCGGCCCTGGTATCCGGCCGCCTGCCGGGCGTCAGCGAATCTGCAGCATCAGTGCACGATCGCCGCGCTGCACGAGCAGGAAGAGGATTCTGCTGCTCGAAGCGATATCGTCGAGTTCGCTCAGCG
>Ga0224502_10000869_pt1 | contig 10466 bp, 6 predicted proteins | sample SF_Oct11_sed_USG_5_FD_169104 | JGI IMG/M metagenome (GOLD analysis project Ga0224502, IMG submission 169104) | Sediment microbial communities from San Francisco Bay, California, United States - SF_Oct11_sed_USGS_13 | ecosystem: Environmental > Aquatic > Marine > Sediment | place: USA: California... | reverse complement strand
GGCCCAGTCGAGGATCGCCGTACAGATGGCGCCGGATTGGGATACGAATGCCAGGTTGCCGGGCAGTGCATCATTATTGCCGAATGTCGCGTTCAGGCCGATGTCCGGCCGGATGATGCCGAGGCAGTTCGGTCCCATCAGGCGGATACCGAATCGCTGCACCAGCTGCATGACACGATCCTCGAGCTGCCTCCCTTCCGGGCCGGTTTCCCGGAAGCCGGCGGAAAGGATGAGCATCATCCGGATTCCACGTTCGCCGCAGGCCTCTACGATAGCGGGAATCGACTTCGCAGGCGTCGCCACAACCGCCAGGTCGATCGGTCCGTCGATTTCCTCGAGTGACTTGAACGCCGGCTGTCCCTGCACGGTGTCGCGCCTGGGATTTATCGCGTAGATAGGCCCTTTGAAGCCGGAGCCCAGGAGGTTTCTGAAAACGACGCCGCCGACCGAATCCACCCGGTCGCTCGCGCCGAACTGGACGATGCTCCCGGGCGTAAACAGGGGAGTGAGATAATGAGTATTCACGGAGAAGCTACACTAGATTCCTTAAGTTGCAGTGACCTTTTACACTACATCCGGTTACGAATTGTATAGGGAGATTCACCGGTGCGAACCGCGTATATCACGCATCCGGATTGCCGCAGTCATGATACCGGACCCGGTCACCCGGAATCTGCCGGAAGGCTGTACGCAATCGAGGACCGGTTTGTAGCGAGCGGCCTCGGCAGCGTTATTCGCCACGTCGACGCTTCCCTGGCCGCTGACGAACACCTGCTGCGGGTCCATCCGCAAAGCTACCTGGACGCCATTCGCGGGGCCATCCCGGGGTCCGGTTATGCTCGACTGGATCCCGATACCGTCGTCAGTCCTGGGTCGTTGACAGCGGCATTGCGGGCCGCGGGAGCGGTGGTCGACGCCGTCGACCTCGTGATGAGCGGCGACGTGGCATCGGCTTTTTGTGGCGTCAGGCCGCCGGGCCACCATGCCGAAAGCGCTTGCGCGATGGGTTTCTGCCTGTTCAACAATATCGCGATCGGTGCCGCACATGCGCTTGAGGTACACGGCCTGCGGAAGGTCGCGATTGTCGATTTCGACGTACACCACGGCAACGGGACCGAAGAGATATTCGCCGACGAGAGCCGAGTGCTGTTCTGTTCGACGTTTCAGCACCCTTTCTATCCGTTCACGGAGCTTCGGGAGAACACCGCGAACCGCATCTGCGTGCCGCTCGAGGCTGGCGCGGGAAGCAATGAATTCAGGGCCGCCGTCAGTAAATACTGGCTGCCTGCGCTTACGGTTTTCGAGCCGGAGATGGTCCTCGTCTCGGCAGGCTTCGATGCGCACATCGACGACGATATGTCCCAGGTGTCCCTGACCGATGCCGACTACCAATGGGTGACGGAAAAAATCGTCGAAGTCGCGAATGCGTCGGCTGCCGGTCGCATCGTCTCCGTGCTGGAGGGTGGCTACGAGTTGAGAAGCCTCGCGCGCTGTGTCGATGCGCATGTGCGCGTGTTGATGGATTACAGCTCACCGCAAACTTCCACCGCGTAGACATCCGGCGCGCCGCCAGCATATAAGCTTTGCTGCCAGTCCGCGACGCAATGGCGGCATACGCCATTGCCGGCGTACGCGGGATGCCCCCTGACGACCATTGAATTCTCTGTACCGCCGTACAGCACAGCCGCCCTGGTCGGGAGGGCAGGTAAGTGACCCAGAGGGCATGTGCGTAGTTATGTGAACTGGATCGTAGCGGGTGCTACGCGCCTTTTGTCACGTTGCTGTTTCTTGACTTAATGCGCAAGCGCTACGGATATCCGCTGATGAACATCACCCCGACCCGAACTGCGGCCCGGAAATATGCCGCCCTGACGATCGCCGCAGTGAGCGTTCTTGCTGCCGGCTGCCCGGAAGACGTACCTGCCGAACAAGAGGCTTCCGTTGTGCGTCCGCCGGATGCGGCCGCACCCAGCGGCAAACCGACGAGCCTGTCTTTTGCCACTGCCGTAACGTTTGACGGGATGGTTACGCCCACCTTTTTCCTCGGCTCCGGTAACGACAACGCCAGTTTCACATTGGGGCAGAGCCAGAGCATAGAGCTCGCGCTGCGCGGCAAGCTTCGTTTTGATATGGCTTGTCAGCCGCAGAACATTTTCAACAGCATCGGCGACGGCAGCTATACATTCGCGGCGCGAGATATCAATGACGACTGCACTACCAAGCCGTCATGGGCAGACGAGGATACGCCGGAGTGGAGCTTCGAATGGTCGATCAACACCGATTTTGATCAGTCGACGGGCCTCAAGCTTGCTGACCTTACTTACGAAATTGGCCTGGATTCCGACCCGACGTTTGCGGGCACTTCATTCCTGACGTTCGATCCCATCAATTTAGAGTATGCGGACCATGCGATCGGCGACAAAGATACGCTAGAGGGCACCAAGCATGTAGCGGCAAATGATGTGGAATATGCTGATCTGATCGCTAATTACAACGTCGCCCAGCAATCCTGGAACTACGAATTTTTTGACGATTCAGCCCCCATCGATTCGTTCGTCGCGGACATCCCGGGCTACTACGACATCTACTTGAAAGCCTTCGAAGAAGGAATCGAGGTGGCAGCCGTTGAAATCCGCATTATCGTGGGCGGCGGCTGTTCGGTAACGCCGAACCCGGTCGTTGTCGGCGGGGGGTATACGATTGTCACCGGCGGCTCCACCTCCACCGGCACCGCCCCCTCGGAGCCCGGCATCTACGCGCTTGGCGAGGAGGGCTACGACGTTCCCGAGGCTTGCGGCGAGTTGCTCGTCTACGACCCGGATGGCGGTTTCGTAACCGGTGGAGGCTGGTTGAATACGGAACCCCAGGCGCTGGTTTGGTATCAGGATTTCTCGATTGACGACAGCGGCTGGTTCGACTCTGATGATGGAAGGTATGGCTCCATTACTGTGGCTGATGGGGTGGCCACGCTCACCGGCGACGAAAGCGGCCCAAATTCGCCATTCGACGGCTACCGGAGCAATTGGCCCGGCAGCTGGACCGCGGAGATCGACGTCTATCTGGATCCGTCCTGGCCTGCAGTACAGGGATTTGATTATTCAGTGGCCTCGAACGGATCCGACGGTGCGCATCAACGCGATTTCATTTTCCATGTCGGTGTTGTCGAGGATTACGCCCCGATCGTCGGCAAGGCCCTGCTCGTGAACGGCAGTAACAACACTCACGAGGACTACGTTACCAGTCCATATAAACTAGTGAACGATAACGACGGCAATTTCTACGTGGTTACGACCGCGGGCTGGTACACGTTGCAGCATGTCTTCACTGACAATAGCGGTCAGCTGTCGGTCGATTTGAACTTGCTGGATTCCGAGGGAACTCTTCTCTGGACGGCAACGCGCACTGACGCAAGCGACATCATCCCCTGGGAGATTGGCGGCAATCGCTACTCCTGGTTCACTCACATCGACGTGGAAGAGGGCATCAAGGTGGACAACCACCGCCTGGTACTGAATGAACTTTCGTTCGCCGAAGGCAGGGCGAACTTCGGCTTTACCGCGAAGTACCACCGCGGCGCAACGGTACCGACAGGGAACATGCAGTTCCAGTTCAAGAACGGTGAGCTGAATTTCCATTCCAACAGCTACGACTGGCTGGTAATCGACCCGGACACCCATGCTGCTCGACTTAGCGGACACGGGCAGATAAACGGGTTCCTGTCCCCGACCGGCGAGCCGTATCGGTTCATGGTTTGGGCAGAGGACGGCGACGCGCAAATGCCCCGTGCGGATGACACTTTCCGCATCAGGATCTGGTACGAGGATAGCGGGGACGTGGTCCTGTACGACAACGGACCGGATCAGAAGCTCGGCGGCGGACAGATTTCCGTTCACCGACGCAAGGGTCCCGCGAACTGAGACATAACCGGCCTGGGCGCTCCCTGTTCCGGATCTGTGTCGTTGCGAATAGTTGCAGCAAGCAGTCCGCGCAGGGAGTACCTTCGCTTGTGCCGCGCGGCTGCCTAGTTGCAACCCCTGCGCGGATGGCACTTGCCGGATCCTCCACCGCCATCGTCGGGCGGAGGCTCGGGATCAGGGTTGCCAGCCGACTGCGCCAGGACCCAGTCCGACATGACCGTGTTGCCGGCCGCATTTCCGGCTGCGATTCGGTAATACACATTTTCCGCGGGATCCGTCACGTCCTCATGTGAAAGGCCTTCACCGCCGGGACCCGGCACTGCATCGACGAAGAAGTAGGTGCCGGACAACCGCCGGCCGTTCTTGCGACGCTGCTCACGTTCGATGATGTAGTAGCTTGCGTCGGCAACGCTGGTCCAGCGGAGCAGGTAGGAGCCCTGTCCGGAATCGGTTGCCTGCAGATCATCGGGCGGCATCGTCGGCGGCATGGGCGCCGGTGGCGGTGTCGGCAGAGGCCACGACAGGTTAAGGGAGCAATTCACCGCATCGGCCGCGTTCACGATGCCGCCGGTTGCTACGTAAGGCGCTAACTGTTCGACCGGGCGAGCGCTTCGCAGGACCCGTTCCACGACGCCGACTTCTGCAAGCGTGTCTGGGTCTTGGCAGGCGGGCGCATTCTCCTGGGCTTCGACGGCCTGGACCAGGGCAACGACACCCGCTACGTGTGGCGCAGCCATCGATGTGCCGCTGGAGTACCAGTAGTCGTCGGTCGGCGTGGTCGGATCCCAGTAAGAACTGACGATGTCAATGCCGGGTGCACCCAGGTCGACCGTGGCTCCGCCGTAGTTCGAAAAGCTGGCGATGTCATCTCGGTTGCCCGTCGCGGCAACCGAGATGATATTGTCGAGATCATAGGATGCCGGGTACGTAGGTGAGATATCGTTGTTGTTGGAGCTGTTGCCGGCAGCAGCAACGAAGATGTGGCCGGCGTCGCCGGCGGCCTTGATGGCGTCGTACAGCGACTGTGAATACGGTCCTCCTCCCCAGCTGTTGTTCGATACGGTCGCTCCATTGGCGACGGCGTATTGCAATGCAGCGATGGCGTCTGAAGTGAATCCGCCGCTGGGGCCGAGAAATCTCAGGATCATCAACTGGCACGACCCGCAGACACCCGCAATACCCCGGGCATTGCCGGGCACGGCGCCGACCGTTCCGGCCGTATGGGTACCGTGGCCGTCTTCATCGCTCGGATCGGGGTCGTCGTCGAAGAAGTCCCAGCCGTGCACGTCGTCAATGAAGCCGTTTGTCGGAGCGTTATCGTCCACTCCGGCGGTGCCTTCGAATTCGGCCGCGTTCACCCAGATGTTGGCAGCGAGGTCCTCGTGGTCGAGCTGCGTACCGCTGTCGATGATTGCAACGACGGTTCGCGGCGATGCGATGCCTGCCCACGCCTCCGGGGCATCGATGTCGGCATCGATGGTTCCAGCGGATCCGCGAATTTCCTGCCCGGTATTGTGAAGGCCCCACAAGAGATAGGCATACGTGTCGTCGGGCAATTCGACCGGGTACTGCAGGTAGTCGGGTTCGACGTAAAGCACGTTCGGATTGCCGGCCAGCGCGGCGGCCGCGCGTGATGCACCAAGCCGGGTCTGTACGACTTCGAGACCATCCACGAGGCCGAGCGATTTCGCGGCGTAGGCGGAAATCTGTTGCCTCGCGGCACGTCGTTCGCTGGCGGAACTCGCCGGAGCAAATCGGATAAGAAGTTGATCCGGTGCCGCAGCAGCCGGAGAAGACTGAGCGAATACCGGGCCGGCGAAGAGGGTTGCGCCCGTCAGGAACGCTAACAACACGATTCGTTGCATCGGGAGGGCCTCGCTTTGTTTTTGTTTTTAGAATCAGGCCGTCACGTCATGATGCCAATTGAGGGTGGTCGATTCAAATGCATGATTTTATTATGTTTAATTCGCGCCGGAATGGTCTTGGCGGATTGCCCGTGCGGTAAGTTGGCGCAGGGTGCCCGATTGCTGGCCATCTGCGCACGCCGGGAGAGCTTCTGGCCGGGTATCGTGTTTGTATTACCGGCTCTAATCAAAAACCCGAGTTAGCAGCTTTGGGGGCTCAATAAATGGTTTGTCGGTGACGATTGCAGCGCCGCCTTCGTAAGGGTCGAAAATGCGCGTCTCTGCGCCAGTCGATGCGTATTCGACGGCCACCATTGCGAGGGCAATATTACGATCGAGTCTCGGTGAATACACCGCGGACGTGATGCTCCCGACCTGGTTTTCTCCTGCGAACAGCGGCCAAGGTCGGGTATTGGGACCTTCGAGCGGAGGACCCGAAAGTTCCAGTCCGACCAATTGTCGACGGACGCCCGCGGCATGTATGCGTCGCAGCGCCGCCTTGCCGATGAATTCCGTGTCCATGTCGAGATCAACAAGCCTGCCAAGACCCAGCTCGTAAGGGTTGGTATCAATATTCATGTCTGCATGGTAAGACAGCATGCCGGCCTCGATTCGCCGAATCGTCGACGTATGGCCCGCACGAAGACCCAGCGGCTCTCCGGCACCCATCAGCCGCTCCCACAACTCTTCTCCGCGCGACCCGTCGCGCAGGAATATTTCATAGCCCAGTTCATTGGACCAGCCCGTGCGCGACACGACTACGGGAATACCGTCGAGAGCCATCTCCCGAAACCGGAAATACCGGAGTTTTCTAATTTCCTCACCGAACAAGGCCTGCATAATCTCGAGGGAGCGAGGACCCTGTAGCTGCAAAGGTGAAACATCCGGTTCCTCGATTATTACATCCAGGCCAGAATGGACCGCGACGCCTTTCGCCCACAGCAGCACATCGCTATCCGCAATCGATAACCAGAAGTGGTTCTCGGCCAATCTGAACAGCACAGGGTCGTTGATAACGCCCCCGGATTCGCTGGTAATCAGCACGTATTTGCACTGACCGACTTTGCACGTCGACAGATTGCGCGGCGTCAGCAACTGAATAAATCGAGCCGCGTCGGTGCCGGTGATCTCTACCTGGCGTTCCACCGAAACATCGCAAAGAATGGCAGCGTTTACGAGGTTCCAGTAGTTCTCCACCGGATCGCCGAAATCCCGAGGTATGTACATGTGGTTGTAGACCGAAAACGCCCGGGCTCCGCTCTTCAGCGTTGCGTCAAAGAAAGGCGACTTGCGAATCTGGGTGCCGAAGCCGACCTTGTCACCGTGCGCTTGCATCACATGCTCCTGGGTTATCGGGGTAAGACAGTCCGGGTCAAAGTCGGCGATTTCACGCGACTGGAATTTTCAGGACACAGGGCGCAGTGCCTGATCGATATCCCACAGTATGTCATCGAGCGTTTCCATCCCCACTGAAATGCGCACCATGTCGGGCGTCACGCCGGCGGCCAGTTGTTGCTCCTCATCGAGTTGCCTGTGCGTGGTCGAGGCGGGATGGATGATCAGGGTCCGCGCGTCCCCGACGTTGGCAAGGTGGCTCATGAACTGGGCGCGGTTTATGAACTCCTGACCTGCGGTGCTGCCGCCTTTCACGCCGAATGTCATTATCGAACCGGCGCCGTGCGGCAGGTATTTGTCGACCTGCGCGCGGTACTTGCTGTCTTCGAGGCCCGCGTAGTTGACCCAGCTCACCGCAGGGTGTTTGACCAGGAACTCCGCCACGCCGCGAGCGTTCTCGCAGTGGCGGTCCATGCGCACCGGCAGCGTTTCGAGACCCTGTAACATCATGAAGGCATTAAAGGGACTCATCGTCTGCCCAAGCGTCCTCAAGGTCTCGCAGCGAGCCTTCATCGTAAAGCCGAAGTCGCCGAAGGTTTCATAGAAACGTATGCCGTGATAGCCCGCCGACGGTTCGACCATCCCCGGGAAGTTGCCGTTACCCCAGTCGAATTTGCCCGACTCGACCATGACGCCGCCCATGCTGGTGCCGTGTCCGCCGATAAACTTGGTTGCCGAGTGCACCACGATATCGGCGCCATGATCGATCGGCCTGCACAGGTAAGGCGAGGCAAACGTATTGTCGATGATCAGCGGGATGCCGGCATCGTGGGCGACCGCCGCAATGGCCTCTATGTCGATAACGTTGTTGGTCGGGTTGCCGATCGTTTCGGCGTAGAGTGCTCGGGTCCTGTCGGTGATTGCGCGCCTGAAATTCTCAGGGTCATCGGCATCGACAAATGTCGTGTCGATACCCATCTTGCGAAAAGTCACGTCGAATTGTGAGTAGGTCCCGCCGTAGAGGGTCTTCGCCGATACCAGCTCGTCACCTTGCTGCATGAGCGTCAGGATCGCGGTCATCTGTGCGGCCATGCCGGAACTGACGGCGAGCGCCGCGCGACCATTTTCCAGTGTCGCCATGCGCTCTTCGAAGACCGCGGTAGTCGGATTCGTCATGCGCACGTACGTGTTGCCGAACGTCTGCAAATTGAAGAGGCTGGCGGCATGATCCGCGTCGTCGAAGACGTACGACGTGGTCTGGTAGATGGGCACTGCCCGTGCCCCCGTAACGGGATCGGGAATGTGGCCCGCGTGCAGGCACTGGGTCTCGATGCCGAATTTTCGGTCCGCCATGGTTTGCTCCTGTCAGCGGTTGAACACGATCGGTCGCCGCGCTGAAATTATTCCGGTGTTGACGCCGGCCGTGTTGAGTCCACCGAAGAGCCTCGCGTATTCGATCTTGATACAACGGTCCATGACCACTTCGAGCCCGGCGGCGCGGGCTTTCCTGGCAGCTCCCTCGTGCACGATACCCAGCTGCATCCACACGACTTTCGCGCCGATGTCGATCGCACTATCGACGAAAGGCGGAATGCGCTCCGGTTTCTGGAACAGGTCCACGATATCCACCGGCGTCGGGATTTGCGCCAGGTCCGGGTAGCACTTTTGCCCGAGTATCTCGTCGTACTTCGGGTTCACCGGGATGACTTCGAAGCCGTGCTCCAGCAGGTATTTGCCGACGAAATTGCTGGGCCGTGACCAGTCGGCGGACAGGCCGACGATGGCGACACGTTTGTAGTCGCTGAGGATACGTCGCAAGGTATTGATATCGGTCATAGTTTTTTGGCTCGCTCGCGCAATTCGTATTTGCGAATCTTGCCCGTGGAAGTCTTCGGCAGCGGTCCGAATACGACCTTCCCTGGTACTTTGAAGTGCGCCATGTTGTCGCGGCAGAAATCGATAATCTCCCGCTCGTCCACCGCTCCCGCGTCAGGACGCAGATCCACGAATGCACAAGGTGTTTCGCCCCATTTCTCGTGCGGCATCGCTGCAACGGCGGCTTCGAGCACAGCCGGGTGACGATACAACGTAGCCTCTATCTCGATGCTGGAAATGTTCTCGCCGCCGGAGATGATCACGTCCTTGGAGCGGTCTTTGATCTCGAGGTAGCCATCGGGATGGCAGACGGCGAGGTCCCCCGAATGAAAATAGCCACCTGCGAACGCTTGCTCGGTAGCCTCGGGGTTTTTAAGGTAGCCCTTCATAACGTTGTTGCCACGGAACATGATTTCGCCGATGGTCTGGCCGTCCTTCGGAACCGGCTCCAGCGTCTCGGGGTCCGCGACGATGAGTTCTTCGAGCATCGGGTAGCGCACGCCCTGGCGCGCTTTGAGCTCGGCCTGCTCACGCATCGGCAGCTGGTCCCAGTCCTCGTGCCACGAACACACCACGGCGGGACCGTAGACTTCCGTAAGCCCGTAGGTATGGGTGACGTCGAAATTGAGCCGGGCCATCGCTTCGAGCACCGTTGGCGGCGGGGCCGATGCCGCGGTCATGACGCTGACTCGCTGGTCGATACCACGCTTGGTCTCCTCGCTCGCGTTCGCCATCAGGTTGAGCACAATCGGCGCGCCGCACATGTGTGTCACCCGGTTTCGCCTGATCGCGTCGAAGATCGACACGTCGCTTACGCTGCGCAGGCACACGCTCGTGCCATTCAGTGCCGCAATCGTCCATGGGAAACACCAGCCGTTGCAGTGAAACATCGGCAGCGTCCAGAGGTAGACCGGGTGGGCCGTCATGTTCCAGGCCAGGATGTTCGAGACGGCATTCAGGTAGGCGCCGCGATGATGCGTGACAACCCCTTTCGGATTGCCCGTCGTGCCCGATGTATAACCGAGCGCGATCGCCCGCCACTCGTCTTCCGGCAGCGCCCAGTCAAACTCCGGATCACCTTTCGCGATGAAGTCTTCGTATTCGATGTCGCCGATCATCTCACCGTCATCGACGGCCGGATCCGCCACATCGATAACCAGCGGCGGGTCGTCCATTTCCTTTAACGCCTTGCTAATCGTCGCGGAAAACTCGGGATCCGTCAGCAGGACACGGGCATCCCCGTGCTTGAGCTGAAAGGCAATGGCTTCCGGATCGAGTCGAATATTGATGCCATGGATCACCGCGCCGGCCATCGGGATCGCGAAATGGGCCTCGTACATCGCCGGCACGTTGGGCAGCATCAGCGCGACCGTGTCGTCTTCCTTAATGCCGTGTTGCCGGAGGGCCGACGCGAGGCGCCGACAGCGTTCGTAAG
>Ga0224502_10000868_pt1 | contig 10475 bp, 9 predicted proteins | sample SF_Oct11_sed_USG_5_FD_169104 | JGI IMG/M metagenome (GOLD analysis project Ga0224502, IMG submission 169104) | Sediment microbial communities from San Francisco Bay, California, United States - SF_Oct11_sed_USGS_13 | ecosystem: Environmental > Aquatic > Marine > Sediment | place: USA: California... | reverse complement strand
AGGGTTGTCCTGCTCGTCAGTAAAGACCAGATCGAGGGGGAGGATGGCGCCGAGTTTTTCATCAAGGCCGACTTTGCTCTCATCGGTTTCTGTCTGCACGGGATGAACATGGACGGCAGGCTCTGCAGCTGTTTCGCCCTGGCCGTCATGTTCCATTCCTGCATGCTGATCGTGATTCATCTCGCTGGGCTTGGTCGGAGCCTTCTTACCGGACGTGTCATTGGCTATCTCGTCTGACTTGTCGTGGTTCATCCCAGCGTGTTGATCATGTGCCATATCACTGGGTTTGGCATGAGTCGTTTCAGCATGTTTTTCATGGTCCATCCCAGCATCTTGATCGTGTGTCATCGCGGCCGGCTCGCTGTGCTGGTGCTGCTCTTCGGCTGCTGTTGCTGGGCTGCCCAGTGACAGTGAATAGAGAAAAACGCCGCACGCCAGTAGCATGAGAACCACAGGGGCGAACTGTTGCTTTACAAGCTTGTCTTTAGTCATGAGGTCTCATCTTGAAAAAGGAAAGTTGACAATCTCGGTAATGATATCAATTTTATGAAAGTTTGCAATCATTTCGGTGCCATTGAGTCGATTGCGCAGCGGTGGTTCTTCTGATAGCATGTTCGCGTTTAAAGGAGGTCTTTATGGAAGAACTGAAAGAGCGCATTATTGAGCTGGAAATTCGTTACGCTCACCAGAACCTCATGGTTGAAGAGTTGAATACGGAATTGACCTCAGCGCATGCCCGGATTGATCGTCTTGAACGAAAGGTCGGGGCCATGCACGAAATGCTCGGCACTATGGGGCCTGAGCTCACAGAGTCTCCGGACGAATAAATGCTCAGAGATTTGAAACGCATAGCTCTTGAAGCCTGTGTTCTGATTGCTTTTGGCTCCCTGTTCGGTCTGACCCTGAATCATCGGTTGGTGATGGACGCCTTCAGTGGTCGCCTTGTCTCACCGCAGGGCACGATTGAAGAGGTCAACTCACCTGCCGCGTTACCGAGGCCTGTCTTGATCGATGAAGTCCAGCAGGTCATGGCTTCAGGAGGCTTGATCGTTGATGCTCGAAGTACCGAACTCTACGTATTAGAACATATTGAAGGTGCCGTCTCGCTGCCGATGGTCGAGATCGATGCTAAACTGTCTGAGTTCCTTGGAAGGGTCGCAAGAAATCGGGTTATCATCACCTACTGCAGTGGCTTCGGCTGTCCTGACTCTTTTGATTTGGGCATGACCTTGATAAATTCCGGCTATCTTGATATTCGGGTTTTTGAAGGTGGCTTCCCGGAATGGCGTGACGCCGGCCTTCCCATTTCGGGGGAAGGCCAATGAAACGCGCGCAAATCGTTCTCTACCACCTCTCTCGGCTTGCTCTGGCGTTGACCTTTGTGTATGCCGGGGCCGTGAAAATGCAGGACGTGGTCGCTTTTGCCGGACATGTCGCGGCCTACCAGCTTCTCCCTTACGCCATGAATTACCTGGTTGCAGCCACTCTGCCTTACGTGGAATTCCTGGCCGGGCTCCTGTTGCTGCTTAATTCCCGGGTGCGACCGGCTCTTGTGGCTTTGGGCGGCATGAACCTGGTCTTCATGCTTGCTCTCCTGTCAGTTCTGCTGCGTGGTCTGGATATCGACTGCGGTTGTTTTGACCCGGGTGGTGGGCAGGATGTTTCGGCTACTGCTGCGCTGTTGCGAGATGTCGGTTTGATGATTCTGGTTGTTCTGGTTTGGTGGCTGCGTAGCCAAAAACCAGTAATCAGTAATCAGATAATCAGATAATCAAGCTTGAAGATGACCCCGACACCCGACACCCGACAACTGACAACTGACAACTGACAACTGACAACTGACAACTGACAGCTGACAGCTGACAACTGACAACTAGAACCTATGCCTTGGAAAAAACAACTAGCCGATAGCCTCACTACACCTGAACAGTTGGCAGAACGCTTCGGCATCGACCCCGAACCCCTACGTGCTGTGGCCGCTCGTTATCCTCTGCGGATTACTCCCCACTCCCTAGACCTGATTGAAGAACCGGGCGATCCGATCTGGAGGCAATGCGTTCCTGATCTTTCTGAAATGGCGGTTGACGAGCTTCCCGAAGATTCTCTGAATGAAAGGTCTTTTTCTCCTGTGCCGGCGGTCGTGCATCGTTATCCGGATCGGGCTCTTTTGCTGGTTTCCGGTCAGTGTGCCGGCTATTGTCGTTTCTGTACCCGCAAAAATCGGGTGGGCACCTCTGCGCTGGCTTTTTCACAGGGGCAGGTTGCCGAGGGCATCGCCTATATCGCCGCAACGCCAGGGATTCGTGATGTTATTCTGACCGGCGGTGATCCGCTTCTTCTGGATGACGACCGTCTCGAAGATATCCTGGCCCGTTTACATGTGATCCCTCACCTGGAGATCATCCGTGTTGGCAGCCGGGTGCCGGTCACCTTGCCGGCGCGCATCAACCCGGAGCTCTGTGGCCTACTGGCCCGTTTTCAGCCCCTCTATCTCAACACGCATTTCAATCATCCGCTCGAAATTGTCTCTGCCAATATCGAGGCGTGCACACGCCTGGCTGATGCCGGGATTCCACTGGGCAATCAGACGGTTCTGCTCGGTGGTGTCAATGACGATCCTGCCGTGATGATCGATCTCTGTCGAAAGCTATTGAAGATGCGGGTGCGGCCCTACTACCTGCATCACCTTGACCAGGCCCGGGGCACAGCACATTTCAGGGTGCCTGTAGAGCGTGGCATCGAGATCATCGCAGCGATGCGCGGCCAGCTCTCCGGATTGGGGATCCCGCAATATGTTGTTGACCCGCCTGGCGGCCAGGGCAAGGTACCGTTGTTGCCTGAAAATCTTCTGCAAGTCGGGGAAGTGCTTAAGGTGAGAACTGCTGACGGTGTTGTCGAACTACCCAATCGCCGCCGTCAGCTTCTTTAAGAGGTCACAGACGGCTGTTGACGCGATTCCTGGTGCGCCGCTTGAGCTGGCTATTGTGATTCTTGAGATTCGTCGAAATCTGGTCAGCTTCTTCTTCTGTGAGCAAACCCTTCTCAATAAAATAGTGACCGAGTCTCGTTTGTAATGAACGCTGATATTTCAACAGTGCGTCAACCTGGTGTGGTTTGAGATAGCCGAGTTTGATTGCTTTTTTGCCGAAGCGGGCGGCATGGCCACGGTGCTGCAGAATTTGGCTTACCTTGGCATCTGAGAGCCAACCCCACTTCTCAGCGAGGGCGCCGAGCGTTGGTCTTTGTCGCCGTTGCCAGACCAGGGCTTCGATCAGTTGCTGATAGGAAACTTTTCCCTGGTAGTAGCTGTACATGCCGAACTCCAGGGGGATCGATGGTATCTTCGACGGTCTGGCGTGAGGTTTCTGCGGCTCGCGCTTATGGGTCGTCGTGTTGCCCCAATGGGCTGCTGTGTGCGCAGGTCTTTTCGCAGAGACGGTTCTGCGGCTGATCTGTCGATTCTCAAGAAACTCGATAATCAGGTCGTAAGCTTGACGGATTTCCCGGAAGCGTTCGGTCTGCCGGTTGCGGATATTCTTTGAGGAACTTGCGTGAGCGTCGGGATGATGAGCTTTGGCCTGACTGCGGAAAGCAGTTTTTGCGCCGCTTGGCTGCAGGTAGTTGAGAAAATCACGAGACAGGTTGACTTCTTTTCCGAAGAGGGTTCGGCAGGCATTAAAAACAGCTTTTTCAGAATGAAAATGCATAGTCAGTCTAGGTCTCTGTCAAGTGGATGTTTCTGCCTTTTTTATAGCCTGTGGGCAGGGGGGAAAACAAGAGACTTTTCCTCTGAACTAATAATTTTAACGTTCAAACGCATTGCTTGAAATTTTATCGCTCGATTTTATGATTGCATTGATCACAAATCATCAGGACCAAAAGCAACGACATCGTCAATCTTTTCTGCCTCTGTTATCAGCATGATCAGGCGATCAAGGCCGAGGGCAATTCCGGCCGCTTTAGGCATGTTTTCCAACTCGGCGAGGAATTTTTCAGGGAGAGGATAGGGTGTCTTTCCCGCGGTGCGCCGCAACTCTTCGTCCTTTTCAAAACGGCGGCGTTGTTCCTCCGCATCGGTCAACTCGGAAAAAGCGTTAGCCAGCTCGAGGCCGTCGATGTAAAGCTCAAAACGTTCGGCGACCTTTGGCTCTCCGGGTTTGCTGCGGGCCAGGGCCGCAAGGCTGCTTGGATACTCGGTCAGAAATGTCGGCTTCTCTTTGCCCAGATGCGGTTCAACCTCACCGGTCAGGATCTCTTCGAAACAATCTGAGGCCAGGGCCTGGTTCAGGTCCATTGACGCATATTGGGTAAAAGCCTCTGTAACTGTCAGCTTATGCCATGGCATGGTCAGGTCGATCGTTCGTCCTCCCCGGTTAAGCTTGCCTTCCGGGAGCAGAACAAAAAGCAGTTCCATACATTCGTTCATCAGCGCGTTGTAGTCGATTCCGCCCCGATACCATTCGAGCAGGGTGAACTCTGGCAGGTGAAACTGACCGCGTTCACCCTCTCGCCAGACCCGGCAGATCTGGAACAGCTGCTCGTAACCAGCAGCCAGCATGCGTTTCATCGCCAGTTCAGGAGAGGTGTGTAAGGCGCAGGTCCCGCTGGCGATCGCATCGATGTGAGGCTCGGGGGCGTTCGCCGGGATCCGGTGGGGGGTCTCCACCTCGAGGTAGCCGCGATCGATAAAAAAGCTGCGGATGCTTTGAATGATCTGCGCCCTTTCGGTGAGTCTTTGCCGCTTCCGTGACAAAGCCCAGTTTGGTTCGCTCATGATCCTTCCTCGTCAGACACTGCCCCGAAAATTCTGCTGTACCATTGCAGAACATCGTCTACCAGCAAGTAAAGACTGGGCACCAGCAACAGGGTGATGACCGTAGCAAAGAGGATGCCGAAGCCCAGGGAGAGAGCCATCGGGATCAGGAACCTGGCCTGGCGGGAGGTTTCGAAGATCATTGGCGCCAAACCACCGAAGGTGGTCAGGGTGGTCAGGATGATCGGTCGGAAACGCCGGGCGCCGGCGTCGCAGACTGCGGTAAAAGCAGAGGCTCCTTCGAGGCGCTGTCGGTTGGCGTAGTCGATTAGCACCAGGGAATCGTTGACCACCACGCCGGAGAGGGCGACGATGCCCATCATGCTCATCAGGCTGAGGCTGTAGCCCATTATCAGATGGCCGAGAACGGCACCGACCACACCGAAGGGAATCGCCAGCATGACGACCATCGGCTGGCTGTAGCTGCGGAAAGGGATTGCCAAAAGAAAGTAGATAGCGATCATCGCCATGATAAAGCCGTTGGCCAAGCCACCGGTGCTCTCTTTCATACGGGCCTGGCGACCCTGATAGCCGTAGGTCAAACCGGGGAAGTCCTGGGCCAGTTCGGGCAGTATCTGGCTGTTCAATGTGGCCAGAATCTGACCCGTCTCACTGATCGGTTCGACGCCGGCGGAGACACTGACCGTGCGCCGGGCTTCGCGGCGGTTAATGGTCGTATAGGCACGGCCACGGGTCACTTCGGCGACCTCAAAAAGGGGTACGAAGGTGCCCGCTGGCGTTTTCAACATCAGGTTTTCGATATTGAATTCACTGCTTCTTTCGCTCTCTGGCAGACGGACGCGTACCGTGACCTCGTTGCGGCCGCGCTGCTGGCGCAGGGCCGTGGTGCCAGAGAAAGCATTGCGTACCTGGCGGGCGATGTCACGCGAGGTCAGCCCCAGGCTTTCTCCCCTCGGTGTGATGCGGAAGTCGAGTTGCTCTTTTCCCGGAGTGAACCCGTCATCGACATCCTTGACGTTAGAGAACTCAGCCAAACGCTCCGCTAGGTTAGCACTGGCCCGGTCAAGCACATCGGTGTCACGATGCGAAAGTTCAACGGTGAGAGCTGCTCCTCCTCCGGGACCGCCACGATCAGATTCATAGCGTAACGACTCCAGACCGATAATCGGACCGATCTCTTCGCGCCAGAGGTTAGTCACGGTTCCTGTGTTTAGCGGGCGCACGTTAGGAGGGGTCAGATAGGCTGTTACGCCGACTTCTGACTCATTGACCTCTGCATAGACACCCTGCAGGAGCTTGTCGCCACCATTTTCCGCCGCCACTCTTTCAATGCCGACAACCAGTCGCTTCTGAACCATTTCAGCGGCAGAGAGGGTACTCCCTGCCGGAAGAACAGCGGTGACCACAGCGCGATCCGATTCTACCCGTGGCATCAGAATCATGCCGATACGACCACTCATGACATAGCTGAGAATGATCATCAATACGGCCATGCCGATGGCAACCGTCAGGCCGCGCCAGCGGATGCTCAACTTCAGCAGCGGGCGATAACGACTATCGATGAAGTTCGAGACCTTTGCGCTGAAGTTCTGCTGCCACTCATGCAGGCGCGCGGTCAACTTGCTGGCCGGGGTGCTACGGGTATGGGCGAGGTGAGCCGGCAGAATAAAGAGAGCTTCGACCAATGAGATGGCAAAAACGGTGATGACCACCACGGGAATCGCCTTCCAGATTTTGCCCATGACTCCAGGCACAAAATAGAGCGGCATGAAGGCCACGATGTTGGTGAGAATGGCGAAGGTGATAGGTATCGCAACTGTACGGGCACCCAGAATCGCAGCCTTGATCATGCCATGGCCGCGTTGACGGTATTCATAGATGTTCTCGCCGGCCACGATTGCGTCGTCGACCACGATCCCCAGAGCGACGATAAAAGCGAACATGGAGACGATATTGATCGAAACACCCAACGCGGGTAAAAACAGCAGGCCGCCGAGGAATGAGATAGGGATTCCCATAGTCACCCAGAAGGCGAGTTTGAACTCGAGAAACAGCCCGAGCAGTAGCAGGACCAGACAGAGGCCGATACCGGCATTTTTCAACAACAGGTTAAGTCGTTGTTCGTAAATCTCCGAGCGGTCCCGGTTGATGGCCCAGTCGATACCCTCTGTAATGTCGGCTTCAATTTCGGTCATGGCGTTACGAACCGCCCGCGAAACACCGACCGGGGTCTGAGCTCCAACCCGGTAGACATCGAGTCCTATGCTGCGCTGACCGTTATAAGTTGCGAACCGGTTGCTGTCTTCAAAGGCCTCACGGACTGTCGCGATATCTTCAAGCCGAACGACCGTACCGTCAGAGGCACTGATGATCGGGATGCGGGCAAACTCGTTGGCCCAGTCCCGGCGATCTGTGACGCGGAGCAGAATGTCGCCTCCGTCGGTTTCGACCGCTCCGCCTGGAACATCCGTCGAGGCGGCGTCGATGGTGCGTGCTATGTCGTCGAGGGTGAGCTTGTAGGCGCGGAGTTTTTCTTGCGGGACATTAACATGGATCTCCAGGTCGCGTGCACCTGAGAGGTCGATTTGAGTAATTTCAGGGTCCTGGAGCAGTCGGTCGCGAACCTGCTCGGCCGTTTCACGCAGGGCGGCTTCGGTTGTGTTGCCGTACAGTTGGATGTTGAGCACTTCGCGGCGGCGGGCTACCAGCGAAACCTGCGGTTCCTCGGCATCATCAGGGAAGCTGCGAATGCGGTCGACCTCCTGCTTGATATCCTGGTAGACTTTTTGCTGATTTATGTCGGCCAGCAGCTCGATGCTCACCGATCCGCTGCCTTCGCTGGCTCGAGAGGTCAGCTCCTTGATGCCTTCCAGGCCGCGCACAGCTTCCTCGACGACGAGCACGATGCCCTGCTCAACCTCTTCGGGGCTGGCCCCCGGGTAGGCGACGCTGACCGTAACCCGATCGAGCTCGAACTCGGGAAAGACCTCTTTCTTGATCTGCCCAGAGACAAAGAACCCACCCATTATCAAGGCAATCATCAGCAGGTTGGGCGTGACCCGGTTATAGATCATCCAGGCAAGTGGGCCGCGCTGCCAGCGCTCTTTTCGTGTCGGCTTCATGGTTTGCTTTTCTCTTCAACAGCGGGGCTTGACGTCTCAGCCTCTTTTAGCCGTAAGGTCATGCCCTGCACCGGGGAGGGCAGGTTGGTTGTGATCAGCTTCTCGCCATGGTTTACACCGCCGGTGACCAGAACCTGGTCCTGGCCGCGAAAAGCGATCTCTACAGTGCGTATGTCGAGGCGCCCCTCTTCATCCATGATCCAGAGCTGCTCACCGTTATGGATAAGGTCACGTTCGATCGCCGCGGCCTTCGATAAGAGCTTCCCTTCGATTTCGACCCGGACGTAGCTGCCAAGCAGGAGCTTTGGCTGCTCCGACGAGGTTGGCTGCAGGGAGAGGGGGTCAGCTATTTCCGCCAGCAGGGTCGCCATGCGACCATTCTCTTCAACCATGGCCGTCAGGCCGACTAACCGGCCGCTACGGGAGCGGTTTGGACCCCAGGCGACTGAGTCGTAGATACGTACCGGAGAGCCGGAGTCACTGTCCTCTTGACTGATGCTGATCCACTGCAGCTGGCTGGCCGGAATCGGCGCTTCAACCCAATAACTGTCGCTGCCAACCAGCGTTGCCAGTGTTGTGGACGGTGAAACGCGTGTGCCGAGGTTGACTTCACGAGACATGACCACGGCGTTAAACGGTGATCTGACAGAGGTCCTTTTCAAATCCAGCTGTGCCTGCTCGAGTCTTGCCCTGGTTCCTTCGAGAAGCGCCCGATTGTTCTCAAGTTGTGGTTCTCTGAGCATCAGCGTCTTTTCCACTTCGCTGACGCTTTCGCCAAGCAGTTCGAATTCTTTCTGTGCGACCCGCTGTCGGCCCAACTCCACCTGCATGTCCGACTCAACCCGGGCCACCTCGCTGGCGAGCTGCCTGACCACAAGTTGGTAATCACTGGGGTCGATGACGAGCAACTCTTCGCCTTTGTTAAAGCGCCCACCGGGGATCAGGTTGTCACCTACCTTGATGATTTCACCACTGACCCGGGGTTTGAGGGCGACTTCATGCTGTGGTTTGACTGTTCCCATGATGTTGACGGTTGTTGTGTGAGGACCCAACTCAATGGGGCGCACATCGACCAGAACGGCATTGCGCGTTTTTGCTCGGGGCTTGGCTTTTGGCCCTGATTGCATCATCCAGACCGCGACGGACGCACTGATGATGATGACGATGACCGGCAACAAAAGACGCAATAGGTTGGTCTTGGTCTCTTTGCCGGAAGTCGATGGCTGGTGTTGGTCTGGACTCATGCTATTCACCTCTTAAGGGCGTTTGTTCAGGTTTTCGCGTCATCTCCCATCCGCCGGCTAATGCCCGACAGAGGTTGACGCGGTTTTCAAAAAGTTCACGCTTGGCTGTAAGCCTGGTGCGTTGCAGGCGCTGCTCCGAGATCAGGGAGGTAAGGACGCGCTGATAATCCTCTGCCCCGTTGAGGTAACGATCGCGTATGCGTTCAGTGGCCTGGCCTGCCAGTTCCAACTGACGATTAACGCTGATCAGATACTCCAGCTGTTTTTCTTCGCGGGTCAGGGCGTCTTCGACCTCGAGCAATGCGTCGAGGACGGTCTGGCCATACTGGTGCAAGGCCTCGGAGGCGACACTTTCGGTGCGCTCGACCTCTGCGCGTCTTCGTCCGCCATCGATAATGGGTGTCAACAGATTGGCCGCAAGTGAGGCCAACCAGTCATCGAAAAGATCTTCAATCTCTTCGCTCGTCGTGCTGGTACGGCCGGTCAGACTGAGGCGGGGGAAACGATCTGCGACGGCTGCAGCGACACGCTTGTCGGCCGCTTGCAACTTCAGCCACGCAGCGCGCACGTCTGGGCGGTTCTCGATCAGGTCACTCTGCAGCCCTGTCGCCGGTAATGGAGGCAGCGCATCGAGATTATCTGTTGTCGACTGGGTGAAGTGGGTCGGGGAGATGCCCAGCAGGATCGCCAGCTGATTCTGCCTTACCTGTGCCCGGCCAGCGGTCAGTGCGAGTTCGCCTTTCTGGGTTTCCACGACCTGGCGTTGTTGCAGGACGTCGGCGATGCCGACCTGGCCCGTGCGGAACTGCAGACTGATAATCTCGAGGGTCTTTTCATTGGTCCTGATTTGCTGTCCAAGAATCTCAATCTGGCCACGCTGTTCAAGGAGCTGGAACCAGGTGGCAGCGACTTGAGCAGAAAGGGTCAAGGCCGCGGTTTGCAACTCCTCGGTGCTGGCTTGTGCATCCAGTTCTGCGGCGGTGGTGATGGAGTCTATTCGACCCCAGAGATCGACTTCATAGCTAGCGGCCAGACCAAGATTGTAACTTTGCGAGGAATCGGTGCGGGAACTGATTCGTGATCTTTGTGTGCCGAGGCCGATGTCGGCATCAACCTGCGGTACGAACGCAGCTCCTGCCTTGCGTGCCACAGCATAGGCCCTGTCGACCCGATCCCACGCGGTCTGCAAGGTGAAGTTTCCTGCAAGGGCACGGCTGATGAGGCTGTCGAGGGTTTGATCTTCGAAGGTCAGCCACCATTGTTCAGGAAGTTGCTCCTGTCCCGACCCAGAGAAGCCCCCCTCCGGTTGAAGGGGAGGTGCTTGACGGGACACCT
>Ga0224502_10000867_pt1 | contig 10483 bp, 8 predicted proteins | sample SF_Oct11_sed_USG_5_FD_169104 | JGI IMG/M metagenome (GOLD analysis project Ga0224502, IMG submission 169104) | Sediment microbial communities from San Francisco Bay, California, United States - SF_Oct11_sed_USGS_13 | ecosystem: Environmental > Aquatic > Marine > Sediment | place: USA: California... | reverse complement strand
TGGAAACAATCGGACTTTCGATCTCCGAGTTCCCGAAGCTTGTCGATCATATTCCCGTCCAGGTGCTGGAATCCTCACCGGAATTGGCGCTGATGGCATCCTATGATTACCGTGGAGAAAGCAGGAAATTCCGGCATGGTGTGCCAGGTGAAAAATTCTGAAGATAAGGTAATTAGCCCCGGACCCACACAGACAGACACAAACGGTTAAGATATAAATAAAATTTGATCGAAATCATGGCAAAAGCAAAATCACAGAAGAAAAAATTGGTCCAAATCAACCCAGACCAGCAGGCGCTTTTACGCAAGCTCCCGGGTGTGGATCACCTTATGGCGCTTACAGCTGAAGACGTCTTTTTCAAAGATATCCCTCCGGTGGTGGTCGTCAACTCAATTCGCCGCGTAATTGATAACAAACGCCAGGCGATTCTCAACGATGACCCGTCCGCAAATAATGACAGCCTATCGGATCCCCACCTGATTGATGCGGTCAAACATGCAGCTAAAAATGCCATGACACCAAATCTAAGAAACACGATTAATGCTACCGGGGTGGTGGTGCATACCAATTTAGGCCGCTCGCTGCTGGCCACTGAAGCCGTTGAGAATCTGATAACGATTGCCAGCCGGTATTCAAATCTGGAATATGATTTAAGTATCGGAAAACGGGGCTCGCGTTACAGCTGTGTGGAAGATCTGATTTGTGAAATCAGCGGTGCCGAGGCGGCCATGGTTGTCAATAACAATGCCGGAGCAGTTTTGCTATGCCTGGAAACCATTGCCAGAGACAAAGAAGTTGTTGTTTCGAGGGGTGAACTTGTCGAAATCGGCGGTTCCTTCCGGGTCCCGGATGTAATGGCCAAAAGCGGCGGCATTTTAAGGGAAGTGGGTACGACCAACCGCACCCATTTGAGAGATTATGAAAATGCCATCGCTCCCAATACCGGATTGCTCCTAAAAGTCCATACCAGCAACTATAGCGTGGTCGGCTTTACCGCCGAAGTTTCATTGCCTGAACTCGTAGATCTGGGTGCCGCACACCAGTTACCGGTTATGGAGGATTTGGGCAGCGGGACATTTATTGATTTTTCAAAATACGGCCTGTTAAAAGAACCCACCGTTCAGGAATCCGTTACCGCCGGAGCAGATGTGATTACGTTTAGCGGTGATAAACTTCTGGGCGGTCCCCAATCTGGAATTATCGTTGGAAAAAAAGAGGTCATCGACCGGATTAAGAAGAACCCGATAACCCGGGCGCTGCGAATTGACAAACTTACACTGGCCGCTTTAGAAAGCACCCTGCGTTTGTATCGCGATGAGGAAAAAGCAACGCGTATCATTCCCACTTTACGTATGATCATGCTGCCACTGGAAGAAATTCAAAAACGGGCGCAACAGCTGGCGGATGCATTAAAAAAAAGCGGCGATGCGCGCCTGCACATCCAGCTTATCGAGCGCTCTTCAAAAACCGGCGGCGGTGCGCTACCCCTGATGGAGCTCCCCAGTTTATGTGTCGGCGTACAGATTAAAGGGATATCGCCCAACGCCCTGGAAAAAACGATGCGGTCTAACGATCCGCCGATCATCGGTAGAATTGAAGACGATCTGTTTGTTATGGATCCCCGAACCATCCGGAAAGACGAATTATCGATTATTGAGACTGCCTTTGAAAACCTGATACAGAAAGCCTGAGAATATGCCGCAAGAATATTCAGAGCTCTACCATACCCGGAAGTCGACGCGCCACTTTCTTTTTTCTAAGGCCGAAGCGGAAGATCTCGAAAAGAAGCGCATCTACACATCAGCCGGCATTCAAAAGTCAATTCAATCCGATTACCCCGACCTGCTCACGGATCATTCATTTCTTGATCGCGCAGCCCGGCAGCTGTCTTCGGCCAAGATATTTGCCTGTACGGTTTTTCAAATCGATGATGACGCCGGTTCCGACCCTGAGCGCACAAAATCCGACCCGGTCGCTGCTCATAAAATGGCCGCCAAATTAACCGATGATTTGTGCCGGCAGCATAATGGCAACTGGGGCCTGGTAAATTCGGGCTTTTTCGGTGCCTTTTTTGAAGGCAAGAATGCATCCCAGTGCCACAAGCTCATCCAGCAATTCCAGAAAACCCTGAAAAAACAATCTGATATAATTGTGAGCGCCGGCATCGCCGAATATCCAATGCTCAATTATAAACCGGCCGAAATGCTCTCCAGCGCGCTCAAGGCCCTGGAGCACGCGTCATTTTTTGGTCTCGGCAGTACGGCGATCTTTGATGCCGTCAGCTTAAACATCAGCGGCGATAAATTGTTCGATAAAGGCGATATCGATGGTTCCGTTGATGAATTTAAGCGGGCCTTGAAGCTGGATCCGTCCAACATAAACGTTCATAACAGCCTGGGCGTCTGCTACGGCCTTATTGGAGACTATGAGAAGGCAAAATCGGAGTTTAGTACGGCCCTGAAATTGAATTCAAACGAGGTCATGCCCTGGTACAATCTGGGATTTACCCAAATGTTAGCCGGCAATCGCAATAAAGCCCTTGATCTTTTCCTGAAAGCCAACGCCATAAATCAGGATGTGTTTGAAGTCGTATTTCAAACCGGTAGACTACTTATGGAATTGGAACAGCCTGGAAGCGGAAGAAAATATCTCGAACATGCCACCCGTCTGGATCCCGGATCCGGAGCGGCATTTCGCTATCTGGGTGAATGTTACACGAGCATCGGCAAGGTTGCCGAGGCCATTGTGGCTTATAAAACGGCCATAAAACAAAATCCGAGCGATGCAGCTTCATTGTCGGCCATGGGGTGCCTGTTTGATGAGCAGGGCGAAAACCCCGAAATTTCCGTGGTGTTTTGTCAGGAAAGCGTACAACTTTCCCCCGAAAACGGTCTTTTCAGGTACCGATTGGGCCAGCTTTATTTTAAACAGAACCGTCTGAATGACGCTCTGAAAGAATTTAAAAAAGCGGAATTGCTGGGTCAGGATGCATCGGAATACATTACCAAAATTCTAAAACGCCGGTCGGCCAAGGCATCGTAATGAATCCGGCGGAGGGGCTTGACACGCTAATTTTTTTCTTGTTTACTTTATGTGCACAGAGATTAAGTTCAGTTTGGCGCTTTGATCCCTTGAATCTATTACAAGGCGTCGGGAGAATTGAATATGCCGATTTACGAATATCATTGTAAAAAATGCGACCAGGATTTTGAATACCTGGTCTTTGGAAGCGAGAAACCGAATTGCCCATCATGCAAAGGCAAAAAGGTATCCAAATTGATGTCCCCCTGTGGATTTATCTCTAAAGGCAATGGCGGTGAAACTGTGTCCAGTTCCGCCGGGGCATCCTCTTGTAGCGGTTGTGCCGCATCCAGTTGCGCCGGCTGCAGTCACTAACTTCAGATGAACGCTCCCATCAAAATCGGAACCCGTGGCAGCAAACTGGCCTTATGGCAGGCAAACTGGGTGAAGTCAGTTCTCGAAGAAAAATTCCCGCCACACACGGTTGAGCTTATCATTATTAAAACCCGCGGAGATAAAATTCTGGATGTACCCCTTGCCAAAGTGGGCGGCAAGGGGCTTTTTGTAAAAGAAATCGAACACGCTTTGCTGGCACGGCATATTGATATTGCGGTACACAGCATGAAGGATATGCCGGCTGAAATACCGGATGGATTGTGTATCGGAGCTGTCCCCGAACGTGAAAACCCATCCGACGTATTCATATCTCGAAGCGGACTGGGATTTGCCGAAATTGATTCCGGCAGCATCATCGGCACCAGCAGTCTGCGGCGTGGCGCTCAATTGCGCCATGCACGTCCGGATATGGTTATTCAACCCTTACGCGGCAATCTTGATACCCGGCTTAAAAAGCTGCAAACCGAAAATTTAGATGCCATTGTTCTTGCAGCCGCAGGTGTAAAGCGGCTGGACCTTGAACACAAAATTACCGAATATCTGAGTCCGGACATCATACTGCCAGCGATCGGCCAGGGGGCTTTGTGTATCGAAACTCGCAACGACGACCCCATCGTCGGGCCCCTGGTGGAATCACTTGATCATGTGCCCACCCGGATTGTCATCAAAGGAGAACGTGCTTTTCTCAACCGGCTCGAGGGCGGCTGCCAGGTCCCGATCGCCGGACACGGTAAAATCAGTCAGGATCAGTTTAGCCTGACCGGACTGGTCGCTGAGGTCGATGGCAGCCGATTGATCAAAGCGCAAAAGAGCGGTCCAATGGGTTCGTCTGAAGCGATCGGCATCGATCTGGCTGAAGAACTGCTTGCTAAAGGAGCAGACCAAATTTTGAAAAAACTCAAATCGATTTCACCCGAAGGTTATGAAAGCTAAAGTTTATCTGGTGGGTGCCGGACCGGGAGATCCCGGTTTAATCACGGTAAAGGGCAAGGAATGTATCCAGACCGCCGATGTTATCATCTACGATTACCTGGCCTGCCCTGCCCTGTTAAAATATGCCCGCAAATCCGCTGAACTCATCTATGTCGGCAAGAAAGGCGGCGACCATACGCTTTCCCAGGACCAGATCAATGACCTGATTGTCGAGAAAGCCAAAACCGGCACCATTGTAACCCGTCTGAAAGGCGGAGATCCGTTTATCTTCGGCCGCGGCGGCGAAGAAGCCGAGGTGCTCTTTAAGGCGGGTGTATCTTTTGAGATTGTACCCGGAGTCACTTCAGCGATCGCGGCACCGGCTTATGCCGGTATTCCGCTGACCCATCGGAAGTTAACCTCGACTGTGGCCTTTGTTACCGGCCATGAAGATCCTAAAAAGGAAGAATCCCGCATTAACTGGGCCGCCCTGGCAACCGGAATCGGAACCCTGGTTTTTTTCATGGGCGTCAAAAATCTGCCCGAAATTACACGCCAATTGATGGATCACGGCAAATCACCGGATACGCCGGCCGCGCTGGTTCGGTGGGGCACGACCCCCTCCCAGGTAACGGTATCGGGCACCTTGGACACGATTGTCGCAAAAGTCCGGGCAGCCGGGCTGAAGGCACCGGCTCTCATCGTGGTTGGCGATGTCGTCAATCTGCGACCCACGTTGAAATGGTTTGAAAAGCGGCCGCTGTTGGGCAAGCGCATTGTGGTTACCCGTGCAAGGCAGCAGGCCAGCGATTTGGTGAAGCTTCTTTCCGATCTGGGGGCTGAATGCCTTGAGTTTCCGACCATCAAAATCATGCCCCCCGAAGATCCCGAACCCTTGCTTCAAGCTGTAGAGAATCTGAGTGCCTATGATTGGATTGTATTTACCAGCGTAAACGGCGTTATTTATTTCTTTGAGCAACTGTTTGCCGCCAATAAAGATGTGCGCGCGCTAGGCCACTTGCAAACTGCGGCGATCGGTCCGGCAACCGCCGAACAGCTGCTTGCATTCGGGCTCACCAGCGACATTGTGCCCGAGACCTATCGGGCCGAGTCCGTGGTGGCCGCATTTAAAGAAATGAATTTAAAAGCAAAGAAAATACTGCTGCCCCGCGCCAGGGAGGCCCGACCGATTTTGCCGGTTGAGTTGACCAAAATGGGAGCGCAGGTAGATGAAATCCCCGCCTATGAGACCCTAATCGTAACTGAAAACGCCGGCGATCTCATCCAGGCGTTCGAAGACAAAAGCGTTGACTTGATTACCTTCACCAGCTCATCCACGGTAAAAAATTTCAAGGCGCTGCTGCCAGCCGCTAACTTTCAGAAGCTAATGCAAGGGGTTACCATCGCCAGCATCGGCCCCATTACCACTGATACGGCTAAAAAACTGGATTTTGATGTCCACATCAGCGCCAAATCCTACACGATACCAGGGCTTGTAGATGCCATCCTGCAATACTATTAAAAAAACAAAAAACGGAATATTTTAGAGTAGGAGCTAATTATGGCTGGTGGTTGGACCCGTGACGGGAGTGTACAGGACCAAATAGACGCCAGTGTAGAAGACGCAGTAAAGCTGGCCAGGAGTCGGTTGCCTGATGGTGAGGGCTCAATCCATTGTGAGGAATGCGAGACTGTAATTCCAGACGCTCGTCACAAAGCAATCCCAGGAGTTCGCTTTTGCGTCAACTGCCAGTCAGAGCGCGAAAAACGGCAGACAACTCCCACTGGTTTCAATCGCCGCGGCAGCAAAGATAGTCAGTTGAAGTAACCAGTTGCTTTTGATTGGGTTTTTCAAACCGGGCGCTTCGCACGAGAATCCACGGTTCCACCGCGTTGTTCTCAACGACTGGGGCACTCCGTGCCCCTGTCTTTTACCGCCTATGGCGGTAAAATCCAAGCCAGCCGCTGTGCGGGTGGTCGTTGACTCAGCAATTTTATGTAAATCTGGAATTTTTACCGCCAAGTCAACTGAAAACTGCAATCCAGCTATTACCTAATCAGGTAAAATCCGTTTGGTGAAGGATAAAGAAATGGCAACGGTCAGCATTATTAAGGCAACATATTCAGATCCTGAGATTGAAACCCTTCTGGCGCCCTTTGGGGGGATGGAGCAGTTCGTAAAAAAGAACGAGAAAATCCTCCTCAAGGTTAATCTCTTATCAGCCAAAGAGCCGCAAAAAGCCGTGACCACGCACCCTGAATTTGTAAGGGCTGTGGCTAAGGCTGTCAGAGAGGCAGGCGCAGAACCGTATATTGGAGACTCCCCTGCAGGACCCTTTTCCAAAAGAAATCTTAACAAGGCCTATAGGCGTTCAGGGCTCGAGAACTTGGCAGGAGAAGAAGAGATTCCTCTGAACTTTAATACAGGCGTCAAGAAACTTGATATCCCCAAAGGCAAACGACTGCAAAGGTCTCCCATCTGTGACTATGTGTTAAATGCTGATAAGGTCATTGCGCTGCCGAAACTTAAAACCCACTCTTTTCAGTATATGACACTGGCCTGCAAGATTATGTATGGAGTCATTCCCGGCCTTATCAAGGCAAAATACCATGCTCAGTTCCCACGAAGAGTCAGTTTTGCGGACATGATGCTGGATATTCTTACAATCGTGAAACCACAGCTATATATCATGGACGGTATTATGGGAATGCAAGGCCAGGGACCTGGGAGCGGAGATCCCGTAAAAATGGATTTGGTTCTAGCATCAACAGATTGTGTGGCTATGGACATTTCGGTATGCAAAATTTTGGGCATCGAGCCTGTGGGCATACCGGTACTTAAAAGGGCTAAAGTTCGCGGTTTGTGGCCTGAGAAGATTGACTATCCGATCCAGGGACCCGAGGATGTTGCATTTAAAGGATTCAGGCTACCGAACACGGCCGATCATTTATTAACCGGCAAAAAACCTCCAAGAAAAAGCCCCGTTATCACGGATAAATGCACCGCGTGTGGGGATTGCGAAAGCATTTGTCCTAAAGATGCAGTCAAGGTGCAAGGCCGGATGGCAGAGGTAACTTACTCAAAGTGCATAAGGTGTTTCTGTTGCCATGAGATCTGCCCAGAAGATGCCATAGTGTTGCGTAGCGTGAAGTTAAATTGAAATGATCGATTCTCCTTTTCCCCTTATAAATTCCGAAAAGCTTTCCCGCTTGGGTATTTCGAAATGTACGTCCTCCAGATTATCGGGGATGGGGTGGGTGCCGTAGGCATGACATGCGGCAACAGCGGCGTGAATATGTTCGGGCGGGGTTTCAGCAGCGATCTGGTTGAGATGAAGCATGCAGCGTCCATCTCTTGCCATTTTATCGATATAAAGCTTGATCCGTTCGACAATTGCCTCAACAGGTCCCCTCTGAAGTAAGGTTGCGTCGACGCCTGCGGTTACAAATGCGTTGTGTTTATTTGCATATGACTTTACTCGCTCAGGCCCGACTTCATACAGATCCGGGTCCAACACGCTCAAGGAACCGGGACTGCATCGCATTTTTTGTGAAAAGAACCGCTCTACATCACGACTTTTGGCATCGCCCCAGTTTCCCCGTGTGATCAGCTTGTCCCCTAATTTGTCTCGCAGCCGCTCTGTATATGCGACCACATATTCATCCATTATATCAAGCGTGACCATCGGGGGAGAGGCCCAGGCATCACGTCCATCCAGGATAAGGTCAGGATTACCGACTTCACTTCGCATCACTTCGATAAAAGGTGCAATGACTTCGTCGCAAAGAAACTCAAAAAGACGATGTACAAAGCGCGGCCGCTCAAACATATCAAAGACGAGATTTTCATACCCCCTGATGTTAACCGCTATACTAAATGGGGTCGTAAAATAGACACGTTCAAGTTTGCGCGTCCTTTCCAAAAAAATCTTGGTGAACTGCCGAACCCATGGCATCCGACCTGACGTATAAGGATCGGGCGGGGAGATCCGATCCAGATCAGAGGGTGTGCTGATCAATGGTCTCGTACGATCGACATCGGGTATCCCGCCGGAGTGATAAACAATCTTTTGCCCCAATGCTTCGGCTTCTATGTTATAAACGTCCCAGAAATTACTAAGAACATCGAACCGATAGTATTCGGTGACGAGGAGCTGAACACGTGCGAAAGTGTGTGCGTCTGTAAAAAATCGTTTGGTTGAGACGCCGGCCAGATGCGCTGAATGATCATTGCTTTGAGCGCCGATAACAATCCGGGTATCTTCAGGGGATGGGTTTAGGTTCGTTTTGATTTCTTTTACCATCTTGACTGTACCTAAACTCTTTTTCGATTATTGGGGGTATTAAACTTGAGTTATAAGTTTTCAGCGGCGCGTTTGACTTCAACATAATAAGCCGCTGCCAAGGCTGCGGTGCAGCCGTCGGCGGCTGACAGCACGATTTGCCGGCCGTACTTCTCCCGCAGATCTCCGATTGCGAAAATACCGGGTAAATTGGTTTCACACCTTTCATCCGTACACACATATCCGTCGGCATTCACCCTGGTACCGGCGGGAACCAGTCCGTTATTCGGGTCAAAACCAATCCCGATAAAGACGCCGTCAGCGGCCAGCTCCCTCGTTTCTTCGGTCTGGGTGTTCTGCAAATCCACCGCATTGACCTGGCCTTCACGCGCCCTGATAGCCGTAAGGACGGTGTCCCACAGAATCTCAATTTTTTTGTCGGCCTTGACGCGTTGTTGCAAAATACCGCTGGCCCGCAATGCATCCCGGCGATGAACCAGGTATACTTTTTGTGCTAATTTTGAAAGATACAGGGCCTCCTCAGTCGCCGTATCCCCGCCGCCAACCACCACCACGGTTTTATTTCTAAAAAAGAATCCGTCACAAACCGCGCAATAGGAGACACCTTTTCCATAGAATTCATCCTCCCCCGGTATATCCAGCTTACGGGGCAGACCGCCGGAAGCCAGTATGACAGCGTGGGTTTTTAGCTGCTCGGCACCATTGAGCTGAACGGTGTGCCGTTCAAGTCCCGGTTCCAATGAGGTGGCCTCCTGTGAAAGAACCTCCAAATGATACGCTTGGGCGTGATCAAGTAATTTTTGCGACAAATCAAAGCCGTTGATGTTTTGGAAACCGGGGTAATTTTCGATCTCATCGGACAGGGTCACCTGCCCGCCCGGCGAAGCCTTTTCAATCAGGACCGTGCGCATCGAAGCTCTTAATGCATAAATTCCGGCCGACAGCCCGGCCGGCCCCCCACCGATAATAATGACATCATAAAATTCACGATTTGCCATTTTCTTGCTCCTTTGGATTTTGTGAAAAAGAAAGTCTTTCAAACGGATTTATCGCATGAATCATTATATTTTTCAATGCGATGCAACTCCGAGACCCAATATAGCGCCGAAGCTTCACTGCGTGCCCATATTTCCATCATTTTCCGCCTGCACCAGATAAGCGCAGCGGAATAAATCCTTTGAGGTATTGACCTTGTTATGGATTTTAGTGTAACTTAGAATGTTTCGGGGGTTTTTTAGGAAAATCCATTTTGCTGATCCCAACGAATCTCTGCGCCGGCTCACCTGATATTTAAAGCCAAATTCCGCTGAGTAAGTTGTTTGCAGAAATAATTTAGAATTCCAGGAAAAACCGTCATCACCAGAACCGGGCAAGGTACGGTATGGACAATTTTCTCAAACAATTACCGGGGTTTGTCAATGAGATTAAAACTCTCAAAGAGATAATTATTACCAACATCGTATTGATCGGTCAGACGCCTGCGCCGACATTCAGGGAGAAAAGGCGCAGCAAAATTTTCATGGAACGATTGGCCGAATTCCAGGTCGATGAAGTCACCACCGATGGGTATCGCAATCCGATTGGAATCATCCGAGGAACCGATGCCGGCAAACCGCCCATTTTTGTTCATGCCCACCTGGACACATTCCATGAAAAAGATCAAGCTATAAATTATGTCATAAAAAAAAATACCATCACCGGGCCCGGTATTTTAGACAATTCCCTCGGCGTGGGGGTGCTTACATCACTGCCGGCCATATTTAAAAAATTGGACCTCCGATTTGAGTCCGACATCGTATTGGCCGGCACGATTCAATCCATCGGCAAAGGCAACCTGCGGGGCGTCAGGC
>Ga0224502_10000866_pt1 | contig 10489 bp, 6 predicted proteins | sample SF_Oct11_sed_USG_5_FD_169104 | JGI IMG/M metagenome (GOLD analysis project Ga0224502, IMG submission 169104) | Sediment microbial communities from San Francisco Bay, California, United States - SF_Oct11_sed_USGS_13 | ecosystem: Environmental > Aquatic > Marine > Sediment | place: USA: California... | reverse complement strand
TTTCCTGGAAGGCATGCGCGAGGCTGCCCAGGCCATCGAGGAGGCAAATGACATCGATGAGGCGCGAGTCGCAGCGGAACGCATCAACGAAAACTGCCAGGGTTGTCACGACGCCGCCGGCGTCAATAAATAACGAAGAACACGGACCGAATACGCACGCACGGCTGTAATCGGCGCCGGTCTTCAGCGTGCGTCTAATCCAAGATTTTCAGGCCGAGCCGATCGTGCATTTCGCAAGGCGCCAACTCTCCACGTGCAGCGGATGAGGTTTAGTGTTCTATACTTGTTCGAGTGATCGGTAACTCCTGCCGGCCCGATGAACAATAAAAAATACAAAGCGTTCATAAGTTACAGCCACAGCGACGAGGCCTGGGCGAAAAGACTGCACAAAGCCCTGGAGACGTATTCGATCCCGAAGAGGCTCGTTGGGCAGATAGCGGAGCACGGCGCAATACCGAAGCGCCTCAGCCCGATATTCCGGGACCGTGAAGAATTGCCGAGCGCCACGGATCTTGGGCAAAAGGTCGAACTGGCGCTCAAACAGTCATCGTCGCTGATCGTGATCTGTTCGCCGGACGCGGCGAAATCGCGCTGGGTTAACGAGGAAATACTGGCGTTCAAGCGCCTTGGTAAGAGCGATCGGATATTCTCGCTCATCGTTGGTGGCGAACCCAATGCAACAAATCTTGCTGGCTCAGATCTCGAGGAATGCTTTCCGGAAGCCCTGCGCTTCGAGGTTGACCCTGACGGGAAACTGTCCAGCCGGCCAGCGGAACCAATCGCAGCAGACGCGCGACCCGGAAAGGATGGACGATACAACGCCAAGCTCAAACTGATTTCCGGGATACTCGGCGTCGGTTTTGACGAACTCAGACAAAGAGAGCAACACCGACGGCACCAGCGCATGGCCGTCATAACGGCAGCCTCGGTGACAGGTATGGTCATCGCCATCGCCCTCGCTACGACCGCATGGCTGGCCCGTGCCGAGGCGGAACGGCAGCGCGTGCGCGCCGAGGCCGAAGCGGAAACGGCCTTGCAGACGACCAACTTCCTGGTGGAACTGTTCAAGGTTTCGGATCCGAGCGAGTCCCTGGCGCGCGAGATTACCGCCGACGAACTACTCGAAAAGGGCGCGGCACGCATCGAAACGGAGCTGGCGGACCAGCCCGAGATCCAGGCGACCCTGATGGACACGATGGGCAGTGTCTATACGAACCTCGGCGCCTACACGCGAGCAAGTGACCTGCTCGAGAAGTCCCTCGCCACACGAGAAAGAACGCGCGGGCCTCGCGACATCAAGGTCGCAGAGAGTCTCAATCACCTGGCACGCGTGCAGATGCTGCGCGCCGAGTACGAGCTCGCCGAGGAGAAACACCGGCGGGCACTTGAGCTGCAGCGCGAACTTCTCGGCGAGCCGCACGTGGATATCGCACGGAGCATGAACGAGCTAGGTGACGTGTTGACGCGCATGGGCGAGTACAAAGCCGGCGAGGACTGGCTGCGCCAGGCACTCAGCATGCGGCGGGAATTGCTCGGCGACAGGGACCCGGATGTCGCGCAGAGCCTCGAGGACCTCGCAGTCAACATATACAACCAGGGTGACTTCGAACGGCCAGTGCCACTCTTGCAAGAGGCCATTGCGATACGCCACGAGATCCAGGGCGACCCGCATCCGGATCTCGCCGAGGCGCTGGGCAATCTCGGCAACGTACTGTACGACCTGGGCGACTACTCAGAGAGCGAGAGGCTGGGACGGGAAAGTCTTGCAATGAAACGCAAGTTGCTGCCCGAATTGCATCCGGAGATCGCGACTGGTATCAACAATCTTGCCTTCGTGTTGCACGACCAGGGCGAGTACGACGAAGCCGAGGTCATGTACCGGGAGGTCATCGACATGCGTCGTCAGTTATACGGTGACGTGCATCCGGAAATCGGCGGCGCTCTGATCAACCTCGCCTACCTGCTGTACGACAAGGGCGACCAGCCCGGCGCACTGCAGCACTCCCGCGAGGCACTCGATGTATATCGGCAAAGTCTCGGGGAGGAGCATCCTGAGGTCGCGAACGCACAGAACAACCTTGCGATGTGGCTGATGGAAGCGAAACAATACGAGGAAGCGGAAGTGCTGATCCGCGCCGCGCTCGACACGCGGCGACGGACCCTTGGCGAGGATCATCGCCATATCGCGGGCAGCCTGACCCTGCTGGCGAACGTCCTGAACGCCACGGGCCGTTACGACGAGGCGCTGGAAGCGGCTACGGAGGCTTACCGCGTGGCAACAGGCATATTCACCGACGATCACTGGCGCACGGCCATCGCGATGAGCGCACAGGGCGCGGCGATGACGGGACTGAAGCAATTTGAGGATGCCGAAGCGGTACTGCTCCGCAGCTACGAAATTCTGAGCAAAGACGAGGGTGCGTTGCCGATCTTCATCGAAAACACGGAACAGCACCTGGCCTCGCTGTACCGACTCTGGGGACGTACACCCCCCGACATCGTCCTGCGATGAGCCCCAGTCTTTACATAATCCTTTGACTGGGTCTACGGCATTGGATTCAGCGCAAGTTGAGGAGTATGGTCTTTCCAGCTGGCAAATAAACAACAAACTGGCCAGCTTAGCCGCCCTCGTGACCAACTTGCCGGTTGCCCGGCCCGGAACGGACTCCAACTACGCTGGCGCTCCCGGCCCAACAACAAGCTAGCAGGGGGTCCGACAATGCAAGCTACTTCTACGTATGGGTTCCGCAGCGCCATGACGAACATGATCGCGGGCCTTGTCACCATTGTAATTTCATTTGCCATTCCATCAGCGTTCGGACAGGACGACGACGGCGGTCGCTTTGCCACTGCCTCTATGCCGTCCCTGCCCCTCTATTTCGAGGAGAACAGGGGACAGACCGACCCCAGCGTCCGCTTCGTCAACCGCGCCGGCGGCACGACGACGTTCTTCCGCGAGAATGACGTCGTTATGCGCTTGCCTTCAAGCTCCGGCGACTCGGTGGTGCAGATGCGTTTCGTCGGTGCCGACGAAGCCGTCACCGTAAACGGCGACAACATCATGCCGGGCAAGAGCTCCTATTTTCGCGGCAACGATCCGGACCTGTGGGTAACCGGTGCGTCGCATTTCGCGATGCTCGCTTATAAAGATGTCTATCCCGGCATCGATGCCGTTTTCCATGGCAACGAAGGCGAACTTCGTTACGACTTCCATATTGCACCGGGTGTTGATCCGCGCCAGATTCGGCTGGCATTCGAGGGTGTGACGGAACTGTCGCTGGCCGACAACGGTGACCTCGTGCTCACCACAGACGCTGGCGAGATCTTCCACCGGGCTCCGGTCGTCTACCAGGACATCGAAGGCAACCGGGTTAGCGTCGATGCTCAATTCGAATTCGGCGAGGATCGTGAAGTGCTGTTCGCACTGGCCGACTACGATCGGACTGAGCCGCTCATCATCGATCCCGTAATTTCCTACTCGACCTACCTCGGCGGCGCCGGCGCTGACAGCGGCCGGTCCGTGCGGGTCGACCCGATCGATCGAACGATCGTGGTCACCGGCCAGACAAGTTCGCTGGATTTTCCGTTGGCGTTAGCGCTGCAGGCGGCGCAGGGGAGTGGCGGTGGTCCGAACCCGACCAGCTGGTCACCTAACCCCAATGGCACGGACGCAGCCTACCTATGGGACCAGTCTTTTGGTCGCACTGATTCGTATTCAGCAAAGATCACGGCGAGCACGAGGCCGGCGGGAACTGTCAACAATCCCGGCTGGCGATATGATGCCGTTCTGTTTATTGACGTATCCAAGACGTACACCGCGTCCGTATGGGTGTACTCGGCCGACGGCGGCATCGGGCACATTCCGGCAATTCAGTTCTTCGACGGCAGCGGAACGCCGCTCGGAACCATAGGTGCCATAGGCCCGTCTGGATTCACGCAACCCGCCAATACCTGGGTGCAGCGAAGTTTTACCTTCACCCCGGCGCAGATCCCCGCCGGCACGTTCTACATCAATCTGCTGATTGTCCAGGACATTGACTCGACGATGCCTACACCGACGTCGGTATCCTTTGACGACGTTGAGTTAACGGAGGCGGGAAGCAGCATTAACCTGTTATTCAACGGCTCGTTCGGTGAAGCAATCTCGAACGACGTGTTCGTCAGCAAACTGTCGGCTGACGGCTCTGCGTTGATCTTCTCGACCTACCTGGGTGGGGTCGACACAGAGATTCCGCAAAACCTCGAACTCGACGCGACAGGTAACATCATCGTCGGTGGCCGGACCAGTTCGCCTGACTTCCCGACCGCGAACGCCGTGGATGACACATATGCGGGCCCGATCGAAGACGCGTTTCTAGTGAAGCTGCCGCCCAATGGCAGCAGCCTAACCTTCTCGACCTTTGCGGGCGACGTAGATTCTGAACATCCTAATGAGGAGATACGCGGCATCGTCGTTGACGCCACGGACAATATCTTTGTCATCGGCAACACCGGCGCGCCGGGATTCGTGACTACCGACATCACAGCGTGCGCTGATCCACAGGCAGGGCCACGCAATGCAGACGTCTTCATACAGAAGTATTCGCCGACCGGCGCATTGCTGCTTTCGACCTGTTTCGGTGGAAGCAGCCGCGACGCCGGGCGTAATCTCGGATTCGACAGCAGCGGCAACCTGTTCGCGACGGGCTGGACCGAGTCCAGCGATTTCCCGACGACGGCGGGCGCCGTGCAACCGTTATTCGTCGGGGAAACAGGCAATATCTTCGGCATCGACGGCTGGGTCAGCAAACTCGACATCAACGCCTCACCCCCCGTTGTTCTCGCCAGTACTTACCTCGGCGGCGACGGCCCGGATTTCTTCGAAGGGCTCGGAGTAGACAGCTTCGACAACGTCGTGGTTTCGGGCGGCACCAACGCGACAGACTACCCGACTACAACCGGCGCGTTCCAGACGATCTATGGTGGTGACATCGGTACCGGGAATGCCGGAGACGGTGTCGTAACGAAGCTCGCTCCAGACCTAACGTCGTTCGGATTCTCGACGTATCTCGGTGGCACCGGCGATGATTTCGCCTGGGGCCTCAAGATGGACGTCGAGGACCGCCCCTATGTGACGGGGCCCACGTCGTCGCCGAACTTCCCGGTGTTCGACCCGCTGCAGCCCAGCCTGTCCGGACCTCAGGACGTCTTCGTAACGCAGCTTTCAGCGGACGGTTCCTTGCTCGAATTCTCGACCTACCTCGGTGGCATGGGCTCAGAAAACGCCAGCAACGGCATTACCGTCCTGAACCCGGGCAACGTGTTCGTCACGGGCAGCACCGATAGCGCCGACTTCCCACTCTCTGCTACTCCTTTCCAGGGAACAAATGCCGGCAGCTTCGACGCCTTTATCACCAACATCTCGACCCCGGTCACCGTGCCGGCCACCGACTGCACGACAACGGCAGGCGGCTGTAACCCGACGGGCGGTCAGCAGATCATCTTGCCTGAAGGTTTTGTCGTGCCTGCTAACGCAACGATTACCCAGACCGCCGTGCCACAGGTCGACACGCGCGTGGTCAACGGCCGCTGTGATGGTGTTACGCCTTTGTCGCTGTTCAACGGCGACCTGATCATTCCGGGGCACCTGTGCGGTGGTGCCGACGGATTTACCGTATTGGTCACCGAGACCACGAACATCGACATCCGCGAAGGCACCGTATTGAGCATCGGCTTCCCGGAGGTATTTTCGCCGGACGCGCTGGAGTGCGAGCGGCCGATCGTGGGCGACCGGCAGCTCCAGGATGTCATGGTCTGGCAGACGACCGACAAGAATGCACTTTTCGAAGGTCGGGCGATCGAGGTCACCCACGACTGCGGCACCACGCGCAGCCGGACCCGCACCCTGTCCTTCTTCGTCATCGGCATGTTCATCGACTTCGGCCTCGGACCGGACCCGCTGCCCGATGCGGTAACCCAAGCCTTCGTCAACCTGCTGATACAGAAGACCGATGCACTTATCGCGGCTACTGCCGACGCAGAACCCGTGCTGAAGAACGGTGACCTCGTCAAGCTCCGGGTCAAGGCGAGGGATATCCGGGCGAAACTCGTCGAAGGCGACTATCTCGAAGCCCTGAATAAGACCAACCTGTTCTTGAGTTTCATCGACAAGGCCATCTTCGATACCGACCCACTCCTCAACCACGAAGGCAACCTGATCATGCGAGCGGGCAACATCAAGTTCATCCTCGAGGTGAAAGTATTGCCGTTCATGCAGTAACAGTAACGGCGCCGGGTCCCTGACCCGGCGCCGCTTCGGCATCAGCCGCCGCTGCCCAGTCGCCAGATCTCGGCCTGGTCCACTGAGCGCTCGCGGTGCATCATGATCCATTGCGCGTGCTCGCCCAGCGCCGACCGACCGAGCGCCAGCAACACCTGGCGTTTTTCCTCTGACCCTGTCGCATGATCCAGCCGGTACCGCGCATTTGCATAGATTCGCGCCATGAATTCGAATTGCTTGATCAGCTCTCGTTCCGCGGTACTGTGCGCGTAGGCTTGACGTATGCCGAAGATAAGCAGCGTCGCTCCCATTGTCGTTATCAGGATTGAATTTAAATCCGCGTCGAGGCTCTCGCCGAGCATGACGGCCGCGGTTACCACGAGCACCGACACCCCTAGGCTTAGCCGCCCCAGTCCCTCTGTAAATCGGTTGTAGCTGGTCTTTTGCTCGAGCTTGGTAAGGAAGTAGTCGAGCTGTCCTCCTTTACCCGGGGCACCTATCCATGCCTCTTCCGCAAACTCCAATCCCTTTTCCGACTGTCTTGGAATTGCGTCACTGTGCAGCCCCGCGACACGCATGACATTTCGGATCCAACCCAGTTCGGCATCGTGCGCCTGCAGGTAATTGTCGTGCGTGAATCGCGCGACACTGTCGCTTACGACTCCCGCTGTCGCCCAGTAAAACTGTATGCGGAGACCCTCCGCCAGGCTGCGATAATCCAAGTACTTTCTTTGCCACGCGCGCTGCTTGGCGAAATACTGTACGGCGGCCGCAATACCGAAAAGAACGAGGAAGACCGACATCAGGTAGTTCTCAGCCCAGAGATCCGAGTAAAGAATGAACAGGAAGCCCATCAGGAATGCGAGCAGATGCGCGACCCGCAGCACCAGGAGGGTTCGTCGCTGGTACCGAATTGCAAGCCAGTCCGCCGCCCGAAACAGGCGATCAATCGTGTCCGCACCGTTGGGTAGAACGTCATTGGCGGCGTCGCCGACCAAAGACCATCCCTCCGCATCGATATGATCGGCGAATCGCTGGGAGTCCCGACTGAACTCACCGCTACGCTGAAAGATACGGTGGTGCTGCTCTGGTAGGGTCTCACTGCGCGGCCGGTCCATGCTCTTGGTGAACCAGCAAGTCTCCAACGGCTTGAGCCCCGCTGCCGGCTCTCCGTGGTCACGATCTCGCGAACACACAATGTGGTAGACGAGGTCACTCTCGTCATCCACCAGTATCTGTTGAGCCGTGATCATGGGAGGCACGTAACCTGCCATGACGCTATCGTGGTGAAACCTTACAACGTGACCGGTTCCTCCCAATGCAGTGCCGAGCTTTCCGTCCCATATTGCGAGCAAGATGTGGCAATGTGCCGAAAGAAATACACCGAGCTGTGCGTAAGCGCGGTTTCTGTCTTCGGGGTCCGCCGGGAGTTCGAGAACCTCTCCCGCCGCCGCGCAAAGGCTATCGAATTCCGCCTGCGACTCAGCCGTGGTGAAATCCTTACGATATTCACTGCGGACCATAGGCAAGGGCGCTATCAATTCGAGCCCAAGATCCAGTGCGACTCTCGCAGCAATGCGATCAGCTCCCTCGGCAAGCGGTGACATCACCTGGAGCCGCCGCTCGGGAAATTCGTCGATCAACTCCTCGTAGAACTCCATCACTTTCTGCGTAAGACCGGCGACCTCGCGCTGTACTGGGTCACGGTGGCCGGTCACCGCGACAACCAGTGGCAGTGCTTGCTCGTGTGTATTGATGAAAGCCTGGTGTCCTATTCTCGACATGGTGATGCGAAATAACGTAACGCCTCGCCCTTTCTGGCCCCTGGTGTAACCGAAACTTACCAGTTTTTCAGAGACTTCTCAGACAGTTCAGTCTGCATTGACCTGGAAAGATCCTCCGACCTGGATGCGGCATGCGGTCGAGGAGTATCCGATCCGTGCCAGTGATTTCATCTATTCACCCGCCGAGCCGGAGCAGCCCCACCAGTTCATAGATACCTCGAACGACGAACTAAATTAAATCGCGCTCGGCAACCAGGCTGCGACCGACGTGATGCTGTATCCGGACTCGGGAAATATGGCGTCTGGCACGGCGAAACCTGCGACAAGCGCTCCCGGCAACGTCTTGACCTAGGTCAAGGCGGTCGCGCGCCACCCCGTGCATCATCAAATGGCCATCGGCGAAGAGACGTCGCACAGGGCCCGGCTATGAGCATCGTCTATTTCACGCTTGTCGCGATCATCCTGTACATCGTCGCCGACTGGCTGCTGGAGCGGGTCGAAATCGCAGCGGGCAGGAGGCTCAAGAACAGGTCACTGATTTTCTTCGCGATTCTGCTGACACTCGCGTTGTCGAGTTTCTCCCTGATCCAGTACTACACCGGCGGCGCCTGACAACGGCGGCCGACCGGCAAAAGCAAGGTCGGTACTCACTGGATGACCGACGCCTTTTGAGGGGAGGAATGACCATGGCTGACCAGAACAATCCGGCGGGTGCGCCATCGACTGACGACGAACCGATTCCGATGATGCAGCGCGTGCTCGACAACCCGTTCCTGCTGTTGTTCCTCGGCGTCGCAATCCCGGCGGTCTTCTACATTATCTGGGGCATCATCGAGATTACCCAGATTCCGATCGCAGACTGAAGGGGCTAGCCATGGCAATCACTCCCCCTTCGGAACGAATCTGGTGGAAACAGCCGATCGCCAAGGTCGAACTATCCTGGATCATCATCGCCTTTACCTGGGGCCTCGTCATGTTCTTCATGATGATTTACTGGCACGGGGCCGGCGAACAGAACCTCTCCAATGAGGCCTACAAGATCTCGCCGGAGCGATTCGCCGAGCGATCGCAGGCCATGATCGACGAGTACACGGTCCGCGAGGAAAACTACTTTCCCGTGGTGCATCCGCCTGCCGGCAGCGACGTCTACCTGATCGCACGTCTCTGGCAGTGGTGGCCGATTCTCGAACTGGAGAAAGACGAGACCTACCGCCTGCACCTGTCGTCGCTCGACTGGATGCACGGCTTCTCCCTGCAGCCCGTCAACATCAATGTCCAGGTTCACCCGGGCTACGAGATGGTAGTCACGGTCAAGCCCGATAAAGCCGGCGAGTACGGCATCGTCTGCAACGAGTATTGCGGCATCGGCCACCACATGATGGTCGGCAAGATTTACGTGGTCGAGTAAGGGGGCAGAGCCATGTCAAAGACAACCGAATTCCGTATCTGCCCGACAACCGGGCTCAAGGTCGACCTGGCCGCCGAGAAACTCATCAAGGCCAACGCCGTGGTCGCCATCATTTTTCTCGCTATCGGCGGACTGTTCGGCCTGCTCGTCGCACTGACACGCTGGCCGGCCGTGCACTTCCTGCCCGCGGACTGGTTCTACCTCGCGCTCACGGCCCATGGCTTCGACGTGCTGCTCGTCTGGATCATCTTTTTCGAGATGGCCGTGTTGTACTTTGCATCGGCCGTGCTTTTGGGCAGCCGCCTCGCGGCGCCCAGGTGGGCCTGGACCGGTTTTGCGCTCATGCTGATTGGCGCAGTCGTGACCAATATCGTCGTGCTGCAGGGCCAGTCGAGCGTGATGTTCACGTCGTACGTGCCGATGAAAGCCGAGCCCGGGTTCTACCTCGGCATCATCCTGTTCGCCGTTGGGGCTCTGATTGGCTGTTTCGTATTTTTCGGCACACTCGTCGTCGCCCGGCAGGAACGCACCTACGAGGGCTCCGTGCCGCTGGTCACTTTCGGGGCCGTGACCGCCGCCATCATCGCCGTCTTCACGATTGCATCCGGCGCCATCATCCTGATCCCGACGCTGCTCTGGTCTGTCGGCCTCGTCAGCCACATCGATCCGCTGGTGTACAAAACGATCTGGTGGGCCATGGGTCATTCGTCGCAACAGATCAATGTGTCTGCGCACGTCGCAGTGTGGTACGCGATCGCGGCAATGGTGCTCGGCGCCCGGCCGATCTCTGAGAAGGTCAGCCGTATGGCGTTCCTGATGTACATCCTGTTCCTGCAGCTCGCGAGCGCTCATCATATGCTCGTGGAACCGGGCTTCAGCTCCGAGTGGAAGATCTTCAATACGAGTTACGCAATGTACCTCGCGGTGCTCGGCAGCATGATCCACGGTATGACGGTGCCGGGTTCGATCGAGGCGGCCCAGCGCGCGCGGGGCCTCACCAAGGGCCTGTTCGAATGGCTGCGCAAGGCACCCTGGGGC
>Ga0224502_10000865_pt1 | contig 10490 bp, 6 predicted proteins | sample SF_Oct11_sed_USG_5_FD_169104 | JGI IMG/M metagenome (GOLD analysis project Ga0224502, IMG submission 169104) | Sediment microbial communities from San Francisco Bay, California, United States - SF_Oct11_sed_USGS_13 | ecosystem: Environmental > Aquatic > Marine > Sediment | place: USA: California... | reverse complement strand
AGGGGTAGCAACGGTTCGATTAAACGCAAAAGCAACGCCACAGCAGCAAGCCTTAATGGCAGCATGAAGCCCTTAAGCCGCCATTGTCGGGGATCCTGTCCTTTTTTCGCAATTGATGCTTGGACACGTCGTTTCGCCAAGTGAAAAATGATTTCCAGCACGATCAGTCCGACGATAAAAATCGCTAAAGATGCGATCAGCCGTCCCGGGTGGCCTGCATCTCCGGACTGACCGATCACGCCCAGCTGTTGTAAAAGCTGCTGCCAGGTATTCATCGCTTCCCCCTTAAGTTGCGCCAGATTTTGAACGGATTAGAGGATAGGGTTAATAAAATGTCTTCTGGCCAAACGAATCAAGCATGTGCTTTGAATCCATCACCATTTTGCCTACAACCACTTTTTACGTCTAAAATAAAGAAGCATGCCGCAGAAAATCACAATCAGCAAAACCCACAGTAAAAGATAGGACCATTTCCACTCGAGCTCCGGCATATATTTAAAGTTCATTCCATAGATGCCGGCCACAAAGGTCAGGGGAATGAAAATGGTGGCAATGATGGTCAATACTTTCATGACTTCATTCATTTTGTTACTGACGGTGGACAGGTATAAATCCATCATACCCGAAATAATATCCCTGAAGGATTCGATCGTATCGATCACCTGAATCGTGTGATCGTACACATCGCTGATAAATACTTTATTGGCTTCCTGAATAATAGAAGATTCTGTCTTTTGCCAGGTACTCAGGACTTCCCTGATCGGCCATACCTGCTTGCGAAAATAGATCAATTCTCTTTTCAGATCATAAATGTTCTGTAGAATTTCCGGTGTTGGCTGCTCATGAAGCCGCTCCTCAATATGCTCGATTCTTTCACCCGCTTTTTCAAGGATTGAAAAATAGTGGTCAACCACTGCATCAATGAGGGCATAAGCCAGATAATCGGGCCCGGATTTGCGAATATGCACCCTCCCCTTGCGGATACGCTCGCGCACAAAATTAAAAACATCTCCTTCAGTTTCCTGGAAGGATATCAGATAATGCGGCCCCAGAATCAAACTAACTTGCTCGGAAGCGATATGGCTGGTCGTTTCATCAAACTTCAGCATCTTAAAGACAAGATAAATGTAATCTTTGAAATCCTCTACCTTCGGCCGTTGGCCGGTATTTACAATATCCTCCATGGTCAGCGAGTGGGTTTTGAAACGGGTCCCGACTTTTTCAATCAACTCGATATCATGAAGTCCGTCGATATTAATCCAGGTAACCGGAGGCGTGTCTTTATAGGCAAAAGATTCTTCAATGCGCTTTAATTCCTTTTCTTCCAAACGGTCCTCATCGTAATTAATTAGGGTGATCCTGGCCTTGTCTATCTTCTGTTCTCCGACATGCACAAGGGTTCCCGGAGACATGCCGGCCTTTTTGGATGACTTTTTGATAAATCTGGAGGTTCTTTTAATTTTTTTTTGCATGTTTTGTTATCTCCTTGCCGGTGCCGGATCGTTTTTACTTTCGGTTGACGGATTTTAAGAGTTCAACACACTCTTCCAATGACCCAATCGAGGACACGATGACCTTGCGCTCCGTATTTGCAAGGGCCTGCTCAAAAAAATTGGGTGGTAAAATCGTGTAGTTAATCTGAATCTGTTTATGCATATTGTTGATCTGTTTTATCGAGGTTTCCAGGCTTTCAATTCTGACCCCGTAAAATTTTTTGCGGTTCTTTTCCTTTAAATCGCCAAAAAGGATCAACAAATCACGATTATACTCCAGTATCGCGGTGATAGTTGTGATCGCCAATTGAGAGGAGAGAAAAATATTTTTTTGTTCGCCGTAATTTTGACTGGCCCTGGCGGATGCATCCATCTTGTTCTGAAGGTCTTCAAAAATATTAATATACGCAGACAATTTACCAATTGCGGACTCCAGATCAGGCTGATTATCAGAAAAGCGAACCGCTTGATTCTGTGCCGCTACGAAGTTTATGCTCAATATGAAAACAATAGAAAAAAATAACTGAGATCGTATATACATCGAAATCTCCAATCTAATAAAAATGTACGCAAATGCCAGTTCAATCCCACCATACTATCTATTTCCCTCCGCCGAGCAACTTAAACCAAGTTTGCCGAATCCGGTGGCGGAGTATTTGCGAATGTTTCGGCTTTGCACTCTCACTATTTTATTTAAAGCCATATAATCATTTCAATGAGCGCAATGTCTGTCAGCAAAAATGCGCAACAGTATTATTTTGTATATAAGTTAGTTGTTTATTTCAATAGCCAATCTAAGTTATATAGAAATGTCAAAAACCAATTAATCATCTATCTTGGAGAAAACGAGTATGATCAAGGGCAAAACGCTAATAGTGAAAAAATCTCTGTTTTCATGGATCTTTTCAGGTAGCCTTAAGCTTCAATTAATTTTATTAGGAACCATAATCATTTCGGTAATTGTACGTGTATTTCCTTTAGAGATGCAAAAGCGAATCGTCAACCAGGCCATCCAACTAAAAGCATTTGAATTATTGTTAATTTATTGCAGTTTTTATCTTGCAGCCGTAATGCTTGCCGGCGGATTGAAATACGTCATCAGTTATCTTCAGACCGTTATTGGTCAGCGAGCCGGAAACGACATGCGATCCGAACTGTTCCGCCACATCCTGACGCTGCCTTTGGGATTTTTCCGAAAGACACAGCCCGGCATGGTCGTCCAGTCGCTCTCGGCCGAATTGGCCACGGCAGGGGATTTCGTCGGAATGGCCGTCGGCATCCCTGTGACAAGCGTACTGACTCTGCTCGCTTTTGGCGGATACTTGTTCTGGCTCAACCCGCTTCTGGCGCTGGTATCTTTTGCCATTTATCCACTGGCGCTCTTTGTGCTGCCGATGCTGCAAAAACGCGCCAATGCCGAAAATAAAAAGCGGGTGGATGCCGCCCGCGATCTTTCCAGCAAAATTGCCGAAGCGGTAACCGGCATTCATGAAATTCAAGCCAACGGCGCGCACCACATCGAAGCCCGAAAGTTTGATTTCCTGGCGGAAAAGTTGATGCATATCAGGATCCTCTGGAATCTCTACCGCCAGGCGATCAAGGTCAGCAGCAATTTTTTTACCAACCTGGGCCCGTTTTTAATTTTTATTCTGGGCGGATATCTAACCATTCAGGGCCGTTTGGAACTGGGCGCGCTGGTCGCATTTTTATCCGCCCAGGAGAAACTCTATGACCCCTGGCGGGAACTCATCGACTTTTACCAGGCGTATCAGGAAGCTTCGGTGAGTTATCGCCGCACCATGGAATATTTCGATGAAGCGCCTGAGTTTGCCTTAGAGCCTGTAGGCCGGAAGTCCTATCAACTTAAGGGTAAAATAGAAGTCAAAGACCTGTCATTTACGGTGGACGGAGGGATCAAATTGCTCAATGACATTGATTTTTCGGTTGAGCCTGGAGAGCAGGTCGCCCTGGTCGGTTTTTCCGGCAGCGGCAAAAGCACCTTGGCACTGTGTATTGGACAGCTTTTCAAATATACCGGTGGACACGTTTTGATCGACAATCATGAAGTTGCCGATCTTTCGAAAAGAGATATTGCTCAAAACATCGGCTTGGTTTCACAAACACCATTTATTTTCGACGGCACGATTGAAGAAAATCTACTTTACAGTTGCCTGGCCCAAAAAGAGGGCAACGGGTCTAACCCCGCCCAAGCTTTGCCTGATCTCGATGAAATGATCGAAATCGTACAGCAGACCGGTATTTTCCCGGATGTTTTACGCTTCGGTCTTAACGCTGTACTCGATTCCTCGAAATACGTAAACCTGGTGCCCAATCTGATTCGGATCCGCAAAAAATTGGCGCGAAGGTTAAGTGCACCACTGGCTGAACATGTTGAGTTTTTCGATAAAGAAAAATTTCTTTATTACTCTACTGTGGCAAAAAATATGACATTTGGCAGCGCTAATCAGGATTCATACAAGGAAAGTAACCTTTCCAAAAATGATTATTTTTTGAAGTTTTTGGACGAGACGAAAATTACAAAATCGCTGCTGGATTTAGGTGGCGACTTATGTCAAAAGACCATGGACATTTTAGGCAATCTTGCAGGCGATGAAACTTTTTTTGAACAAAGCCCGATAACTCCGGATGAGCTGGATAAATACAAAGTGCTGGTCGAAAAACTAAAAAAAAGTGACGCCCAAACGCTACCCGTCGAGGAGCGCCAAAGGCTTCTTGAACTTGCTTTGCGGTTTATCCCTGGCAAGCATAAAATGGTCGCTTTGTCGGATCCGCTCAAAGAAAAGATTCTTGATGCTCGAACCCGTTTCAGAGAAAAGATTTCTGTTGACGCGCCTGGGGTGTATTCATTTTATCGGAAATCCGATTACATCTATTCCCACACCATTCTAAATAATATATTCTTTGGAAGATTGGAAACGGATGATCCAGGGGTCCAGGACAAAATCAACGAACAAATCGTCCAGTTGCTGATCGAAGAAGACCTTTTGGAAACTGTGATTAAAATCGGCTTGCAGTTCCAGGTCGGAAGCAAAGGAGACCGACTTTCCGGGGGACAACGCCAGAAATTGGCAATTGCGCGAGCCTTTCTTAAAAAACCAAAAATTTTAATTATGGACGAAGCGACCTCAGCGCTGGACAATCAATCTCAAGGGCGTATCCAGAATTTGCTGGATACCCATTGGAAGGGAAAAAGCACGCTAATTGCCGTAATCCACCGCCTCGATATCATCAAAGGCTACGATAAAATTGGTGTGATGAAGACCGGCAAAATCGAAGAAATGGGATCTTATAATGAACTGATGGCAAAAAAGGGCCTGTTGTATGAACTGGCCACAGGTAGAAAATAAAAATCATACCGGTTATTTATTTAAACGGAAAACCATTAAGCGCAGTTCGGTTGCGACGATGTGCCGAACCAGTCGATTCTTTTATATGTGGGGGCGGCTTCTATCCGCGATTTTAAGGAACAATACAAACGGCCATGTCCGCTGCTCTATCCAGGATCTTTTTGGAGATGCTGCCCATGGAATAATCCTTGACATTGGAATATCCTTTTCGGCCAAGTATAACCGTGCCAATCGCATTTTCTTCAGCTTCCTTTATAATATCCCTGGCAGCACTGCGGCTGCCATCAACCAGCTTCACTGAAATTTTGTTTTCAGCAAGTCCTGCCTGGATAAGCATTTCACGGGCGTTTTTCATGTAAGGGGCTACCACTTCTCCGGCTTTTCTTTGCCAGAATTTCTGAATCCCCGGAAATTCTTGCAGCACGTCTTTAGGAACAAAACGCCTCAGATCCCGTTTAGAATGAAATATGGTAACGTTTACGTCGGTGCCCGAAAGAAGAAAGCCGGCATGTTCCACGGCCCGCATGGCATTTTCCGAATTGTCAACAGCCAGCAGAACCTTCTTACTTCTCACCCTACCCTTGACCATCCAGACCGGACACTCCTTTACATATTCCAGCACCTTATTTGCAATCTCGCCTGTAAAAAAATCCTCCAGGCGGCCTCGCCCGCGTGAAGAGAGGATGATTGCATCCGCCTTTTTGTTGTTCTCGGTCCAACTGCAGATATCCCGGGCAACTCCAACCTCTATTTTACGGAAAACCGTCTCGATTGTTTTTTTAGTGAATCCGATTTGCATCAGCCGGTCTTTAGCATCAGTCAATATGCGATCGGCCATCTGGCTGTTTCTTTTTTCGATTTCCCGCAACTGATCTAAAGTTTCCCGGCTTTTTCTGCTCTCTTCGACAAGAATCGACGGCAACTTCGGCACAAGGTATACCAGTGATACGCTTAAATTATGTTTGGATCCGAAAATACGGTTGATATAATCCAGAGATTTCAATGCATTCTCGGAGCCATCAATCGGTACGACAATCATTTTTTCCTGATTTTTTGTCATTTTTTCTCCTCCAATCGAAAATGGATTATATTCAACCGAAATCTGTAACAATTTATTCAGTAATGAAACCAAAATCAACTAAAAGGTAAATATGCTCCGTTTGACTTCGACATAGTGGCTCGGGCGGTTTTTATTTTAAACCACAGAAAATAATAGACCGATCTGCCTAAAGATTTTGAAAACCCATCCCTTGGTCGTTGGTTATATTCATATGGATTTAAATATCGCCACCCTTACAAATACCGAGTTGACAATTACCTGCGGATTCGATAGAAATTTAAGAATAGTTTACATTTATTCGAATTTTCTTTATGTCAGGCGGTATCTGAAACCGATTTCCAACTCGATTTTGTTATTAATCCACCCGATAAAAAACGAGTACTCATCAAATCATGGATTATGTCCTTTGGCTTGAAGTCGGCCTTTTTGTTCTCATGATGGGCCTTTCAGGCTTTTTTTCCAGTTCCGAAACCTCACTTTTTTCTCTGAGCAATGTACAACTGGAGCAAATGCGGCGGGATCAACACCCTCGAATTGGCCTCATTCAGCGCCTGCTAAGCCAACCGCGACGTCTCATCATTACGATTCTGATCGGCAATGAACTGGTGAATGTAACGGCTTCAGTTATCTCGGCAGCCATTGTGATAAGAGTTCTGGGCGCTGAAAAAAAATGGATCAACCTGCTCATTATGGTGCCGCTGCTGCTGGTTGTGGGAGAAATCACACCCAAGGTTTTGGCCATCCGTCACAACGTTGCCTTTGCCTGCTTTGAGAGTAGGCTCGTCGAATTCTTTGCATGGCTGATCAAGCCGATACGATTAGTTGTGCGCACCGTAGCAGACTGGATTATTACGCTTATTATCGGCAAGGAACGTTCCCGCGGCAATATTATTACCGAAGATATGGTTAGGGTCCTGGCCAGAGAAGCAGTGGGGGAAGGCGCCCTGGATCGGGTTGAAGCCCAATTCATCGAACAGATATTTGACTTTGGCAACAAAACTCTAGAAGACGTCATGACACCCCGCTCCGATATCTTTTTTCTGGCCATGGATATGCCGCTGGGCGAGATCATCGTCGAGGTGTGCAAATCCCGCCACACGAAGATCCCCATCTATCAGGAAAACCGGGATAATGTCTGCGGTATTCTGCATGCAAGAGATCTTCTGGGAATCGACATCGAGAAGTTTTCCCGGGATCCTCACCGACTGCAAGAACTTTTACGAAAACCGTATTTTGTACCGGAGTCCAGACTGGCCGCCGATCTTTTCCGCACGTTCCGGGAGCGCAAATTGTCCATTGCCCTTACCGTCGACGAATATGGCGGTGTCACCGGTCTGATCACCATGGAAGATCTGCTGGAGTGCATTTTCGGTGAAATTCACAGTCCGTCGGACGAGGTAGACCAGGTCAGCATCAAGGATCTGGGCGAGGGCCGCTACGCCGTGGACGGCAGTATGCCGATCGCAGAATTCAATCAGGAAATGGATTCGGATCTTTCCGAGGAATGGGGCGAAACCATCGGTGGCCTGTTGCTGCACAATTACGGCGAACTTCCACCCGAAGGCGACAAAATCGAAATCGACCGATTCCGGTTTCGAGTTACCGAAGTAGAAGAAAACCGTATTAAGACAATAGAGTTTGAAGAAACCCCGGAAGTGACGTCACCTGAAGAAAAGCCGACTTAATCTTCCGAGGATCCAATTCAAAAGCAGGGCGCCAACGAATAAACCACAAAGCCGGCGGGCGCCCGGCGTACCGAATTGCTTGAAGTGAGACGATAGTGAAACCATGGACATATTGCTGACCCTGATTTTAATTTTGATCTTCCTTCTGATGGAAGGCTTCTTTTCCGGTTCAGAAATCGGCGTGGTCAGCGCGGATCAGATGAAGCTGCGCCATGATGCCGCCAAAGGTTCCCGCGGGGCGAAACTGGCTCTGGAAATGCTCAAGAAACCGGAATGGTTGCTGTCCACTACGCTGGTCGGCACCAATATTGCGGTGGTCAGTAACACCACCATTGTTACGGCTTTAATGATCGAATTGTTCGGGGAGCAAAACAGCTGGTTAGCCATTATCCTGGTGGCGCCATTGATCTGGATTTTTGGGGAGATTGTGCCTAAAAGTATTTTCCAGCAGCGTGCCAACACCATCACCCCCCGTGCGATTTTTCTGCTGCGCCTGTTCTCCTATATGTTTTACCCCATACTCACTGTATTCACGCTAATAACGCGCCTGCTCACATGGAGTTCCGAGCAAAAGACTCAAAATCCCTTCATCCTTCGCGAGGAGATTCTTATAACGCTGCATATGCCGGTTGCCGAGGGCGATATCCAGCCCGTGGAAAAGGACATGATCCAGCGCATTTTCAGCTTTTCAGAGACAACAGCTTATGAAGTTATGATTCCGTTGATCGATGTGGCCGCCATTGAACAGGGCGTCACCTGCGGTGAGGCCATTGCGCTGGCACATGCGGAAGCCCATATCCGCCTGCCGGTATATGCTGCACGGGTGGATAAAGTCGTGGGAGTGCTCAACGCCCTGGAACTTCTCGATGTCGAACCGCACAAACCCATAAAGTCTTTTATTCGAGACGTTCGATTTGTCCCCCCATCTAAAGATATCAGCGAACTCCTCCTGGATCTGCGCAAGGACGGCGATACGGTGGCAGTGGTTGTCGATGAGTTCGGAGGCGCCGCTGGCCTGGTAACCATGGAAGACATCATGGAAGAAGTAGTAGAGGAAATGGAAGATGAATATGACGGCGATGAAAAACCGGTACAATGGGTACGTAAGATTTCTAAAAAAGACTATATTGTGAGCGCCCGCATCGAGATTGACAGCCTTGAGGAAGAGCTGGGAATCCAGCTTCCAAAAGGTAAATATGCCACTCTGGCCGGATTTTTACTGGAAAAGGCAGGTGAGATCCCCGCCCCGGGAACGGTCATTAAAAGGAAAGGAATCACGTTCACCATTGAACGCAGCACCCCCCAGGCAATCCAGGAAGTCCGTGTGCGCTGGTGATACCTTAGCATCGCTGGAAATATCACAGCCAGGCCACCCACAATAGAAGTTTCGAAGACGGTTTTTGCCGCAAACATGTAGGTAATATAATTTTGTAAAATCAAAACAAACCAGATACCCAAAAGCACATACCAGATGAAAAATTTTTGCCGCTTTTCCACGATTCCTCCTGAAATTGAATAACGGCCTACCCTGATAGCTTTGGAAGCATAAACGAAGCAAAACTTAGAACGAAGAAAAATCCGCACATATCCGTAATCGTTGTCAAAAGAGGCCCGGAGGCCAGGGCCGGATCGGTTCGCAGGCCCCTTAAAATAAGCGGGACCAGTCCCCCGAAACTCACGGCCACAAACGTATTGGCCGCCAAAGAAACTCCGACCACCAATCCGAGGTAGGGATTTCCTTTCCAGAGGACGGCCGCTCCTCCAAGTAGAATTCCCAGCACGATCCCGTTGATGATACCAATGGCAGATTCCTTGGTCAGCACGCGAACCAATTCGCGAGGCCGCACCAACCCCAGCGTCAATTCACGGATACTCACGGCAACGGCCTGATTGCCGGAGCAACCGCTCATATCGGATATAATGGGCAGAAAAACAGCGAGCACAATCGCCTTTTCCAGGGTGTCCTGGTATAAAGCAATTACACTGGCGGCAACAATGTTAAGAACAATGTTGATGCTGAGCCAGGACAGGCGCCGGGATGATCGCTTGAACAGCGGCATGCTTCTGGACTCTTCGCCGCCTATGATACCGGCAAATTTCAAAAACAGCTGGTTGTTCTGCCGGTTGGCCGCTTCTCTCACAGATGAACTCCGGATAACACCGACCAGTTTGCCTTCATCGTCGGTTACAGGAGCGCCTAAAAACGTATACTGCCTGAAAAAATCCTTCAAATCCCGCAGGGAGGCATTGATGTTGACGTGCAGGGGGCTTTTGATCATCGTTTCGCTGAGTACCCTGTCTCTGGGAGCCATGAGAAGGTCCCGCAACCGCAACACACCGCTTAAATGGCCTGTTTCAGAAACCACATAGGCATACTGAATATCAAAATCAGAATAGGTCTCGCCGTGTTCACGCAGATCATCCAGCACCTCCTTGACCCGCATGTCTTCAGGGTATAAAAGGTATTCGGTGATCATCAATCCGCCGGCTGTATTCTCCGGATAACGCATGAGTCTTTCGATCTTTTTGACTTTGTGCGGTTTTATGGCGTGCAGTATCTCGCTGGCTCTATTTTTCTTCATGCGCCTGAGAAGGTTGACCTGCAGTTGACGTGGCAGTTCATTTACGATCGGCGCCGCCTGTTCGGAAGTCAGTTGCGCAACCATATTCGCCGCGCCCAGACCAGATATTTTCGAAATTATGCTTGCGGATTTCTCCGGCCCCAATAATTCAAGAAGATGAATGTGATCGGCTTTATTGAGGCTGGAAATCATGCGGGCCATTTCTATCGGCGGCAATTCCTCGAAAACAGCCTCGATTTGAGATGTGTCGTTGGATTGCATCAATTCCCCTAAAAGTAACGGTTGCGATTGAATTTTTGCTT
>Ga0224502_10000864_pt1 | contig 10494 bp, 8 predicted proteins | sample SF_Oct11_sed_USG_5_FD_169104 | JGI IMG/M metagenome (GOLD analysis project Ga0224502, IMG submission 169104) | Sediment microbial communities from San Francisco Bay, California, United States - SF_Oct11_sed_USGS_13 | ecosystem: Environmental > Aquatic > Marine > Sediment | place: USA: California... | reverse complement strand
ACCATATCCCATAAAAGCGCTGTTCTCCGCTAGCAATTTAGTCATAAATTTACAAGACAGCAAAGCGGTATGGACCGCGCTTAAAGATAAGCTCGATTTTTCGGTTGCCGTTGACTTCTTTATGACGCCGACGGCAGAGATTGCGGATATCGTTCTTCCGGCTGCCACCTGGATGGAGAGAGACGAAATTTGCGAATACTCTTATCCAAATTTTATCAGTCTTCGTCAAAAGGTCATAGAGCCTGTAAGTGAATGCAAGGATGATTTGAGTATAACTTTTGAACTCATAGAACATCTGGGTCTGGCAGAGCAGTTGCCCTGTCGCAACGTTGAGCAATGGAACAAGCTCCGACTTGCTGAAATGGGAATGACCTTTGCGGACTTTCAGGAAAAAACCTATATCGTCACTCCGATGCGGTATGAAAAGTATGAAAAAGATGGATTTGAAACACCAACGAAAAAAGTTGAACTATATTCGAGCGTATTTGAAAATAATGGTTATGACCCCTTACCCTATTATGAAGAGAACCCGGAAACACCGGTTTCCGCTCCTCAGTTGGCGCGAGACTTTCCATTGATTTTGATTACCGGAGTTCGGCATATCGCCTTTTTCCATTCTGAAGGTCGTCAAATACCGAGTCTACGGAAATTGTGTCCCGAGCCTGTCATGGAGGTAAATCCGGTTACAGCCGGGTCATTGGGAATCGAAGATGGGGATTGGGTTTGGATTGAGACACCGATGGACACGGGCAAGGTTTGTCAAAAGGCCAAGGTTACAGACAGGATCCATCCGAAAATGATTAGTGTTCAACATAGCTGGTGGTTTCCGGAGGAACCTGGACCTGAGCATGAATGTTGGAAGTCCAATATCAATGTGATCATGGCCAATAAGCCCCCCTATGATCCCGTAGTCGGCGCCAGCCCGCTGAGGGGCTGTTTGTGCAAAATTTCAAAATGCAGCAATTCATAAATTTAGACGGAAAGGAGGTGGATATTATTGAAGATACGATAGTAAGCCAAACAAGATTTGTATTTGCAAAACTTTAGTTATTTAGCGGCAACAGGGGGAAAGATTATGGATCAGGATGCACCTGCAGGAAAAAATACCAATCTGGAAAAGTATTGTGATAGGGCATTGGCGTTTGGTCTAACCCATGCCGTCGTGATCGATCCTGCCAGCGTCGTAACCGCGGCGTGGGTGCGTTTTAAATGCCAATTCGGTTGCTCTCATTACGGGGAGACCTATTCCTGCCCGCCGCACAGCCCAACGCATCGGGAAACGGCGGAAATGCTTGCCACCTATAATCGGGCAATTTTATTCCATGCCGAGGTTCCCTATTCGAATAAGTGGGAAATGGTTGCAAAAAAAATCAAACTCGGATTGCTGGAACTCGAAGGCGAAATTTTCAAAGACGGATACTACCGCGCTCTGGCTCTCCTGGGGGGACAGTGCACGTTTTGCAAGGAATGCGCAAATCTAAAAGGGGAGCCGTGCACCTTTCCGGAGAAGCCCCGGCCGGCAATGGAGTCATGCGGCATCGATGTATTTCAAACCGTCAGGAATAATGGCTTCACTATTGAACCCTTAAGGGAGAAGGGCGAGACGCTCAATCTTTTCCGAATGATACTTGTTGACTAATCAGCATTTAATATGGGGATCGTACCGTGGTCTCAATGGAAAGGAGGCAGTGCAAGTGCAAAATTCGTTGGTTTTAAAAAATGTAACATAAATAGAAACGTTTTGGGAGGTGACACAATGACACAAAAAAGCACAGGAATTTCAATTAGAAGCAAGTTATGGGTAAGTTTTCTGTCCATGATGTTGGTGTTCACACTGATCGCGATTCTCTGGGCGCCAGGGCCATCACAAGCAGCTTCCAAGGTGTATAGATGGCGCGCCACCCACTTTTTGCCAAGTCAAATGGAGTCGTATAAGGAGTTTGTGAATTGGACCGAAAACTTAAAGAAAGCTAGCAATGGAAGGCTTGACATTAAAGCATTTCCTGCCGGGGCTATAGTGCCGGGAGCCGAACAGTGGGAGGCAACGCAGAAAGGCGTGGTCGAGATGGCGTTCTCTTATGGGGCCTTCTGGGTAAGCAAGACGCCAGTTGCCGGATTTTCTGTTGGAATACCCTTCACCCTACGCGACCTTCAAGATCAATATGTTTTTTTCCAAAAGGCAGGATTAGAGGATTTGGTCCGATCGAATTATGCTAAACAGAATATCCATTTCCTGCGCCAAATTCCCTGTTTTTCTTCTGTCATGTCGTCGAAAAAGCCGGTTACCAGTGTGGCTGACCTTAAAGGGTTGAAGATCAGAGCGACGGGTTTGGTTGGAGAAATGTTGGCAGCAGCCGGAGCAGCAGTGTCCTATGTCCCCGGGCCAGAAATTTATGGAGCCCTGGAAAAAGGTATTGTTGATGCTGCAGTGTATGGACCCCTTTCAACGCAGTACGAAATGGGGTTTCATGAGATTACCAAATATGTAGCCATGCCGCCGTTTGCTATTGAAGCGGATGAAATGATTGTCAATATGGATGCATGGAAGGCATTACCGGCGGACTTAAAAATGCTTCTCTACCTCAGCGCAGCTGAGCACAGTGAAAGGCTCGCTGCCATTTACCGGTATGAGAGTGCAAAAGCGCTTGAAGCCTACTTAAAGAAAGGGGCCCAGGTGTCTTTTATGCCGGAACCTGAGAGAATGAAACTCACCGAGTTAGGCTGGAAGATTGTTGATAAATATTCGGCAAAAGACCCTGATTTTGCCAAAGGAGCCGGAATACTAAAAGATTATCTCAAACTCATAGGTAAGATCAAGTGAGGCAAGACCAGGTGCGTTAAGGACCGAACAACTAGGAGACAGTCACTCAGTGGATATTGGCGCATTGATGCTAATGTTCACTGAGTGGATTTATTGTAACTGGAGGTACTCGTATGAAGAAATTAGCATCTTTTCTCAAAGTTGTTGATGCTATCAGCGAATGGTCTGGGAAAGGAATTGCCTATTTGATTTTGCCTGGGATTTTAATCCTGGCACTGGAGGTAGTGTTGAGGTATGTATTCAATAACCCAACCATGTGGGCCCATGGAAGCACCCAGCGTATTTTTGCTACCTACTATATCCTTTCCGGGGCATACCTTCTTCGGAAGAACAAACACGTTTCAGTGGACATTATCTATAATCGCTTTTCTTTGAGAACAAGAGCAAGTTTGAACTTGATCGGAAGCATTTTCTTTTTCGTTTTTTGCGGTGTGATGCTGTGGAAGGGGATTGATTTCGCATGGACATCCCTGAGCCGGCTGGAACCCGATGCAACCCCTTGGCGGGCACCTCTTTATCCTATCAAGATGATGATACCCCTGGGAGCCCTGCTGATTTTGTTGCAGGGATTGGCGAAATTTATTCGTGACCTGGTGACCGCCATTACAGGGAGGGAAGAACTATGAACATTGAAATGATTACCCTGATCATGTTTGGTTCTCTACTCGGATTACTCTCACTTGGGGTTCCCATTTCGTTTGCCCTCGGCGGCATTTCCATTGGGGTCGTCTATTTTGTGTTGGGGTCTAATGCTCTGATTACCATGGTATACAGCATTTTTGCGATAATGTGGCAGATTCTGTTCGTAACCGTTCCTTTGTTTGTCTTTATGGGGGCCGTTATGCAACGATCAGGTATTGCAGGAGGTCTCTATGAGGCCGCACACTGCTGGACAGGTTCGCTGAAAGGCGGTTTGGCCATTGGGACCGTGATCGTCGGTGTCTTCTTCGCTGCCATGACGGGGATCACGGGCGCCTCGACTGTGACCATGGGTATTATTGCGATTCCTTCCATGCTCAAATGCGGGTACCATAAGCGGTTGGCAGTGGGGAGCGTGGCGGGAGCAGGGTCGCTGTCGATTCTTATTCCCCCGAGTATACCAATGGTTTTACTGGCCCTATTCACCAGACAATCGGTGGGGAAGATGCTAATAGGCGGAATTCTTCCCGGTATGCTCATCGCCTCCATTTTTGCCGCTTATATCATCATAAGAGGGATCATGCAGCCGGAGACATGTCCTCCTCATCCTCAGAAATTTAAACTAAAAGAGAAAATCATTTCCACCAAAGGGGTGATTATTCCGGTGGTGCTCATCACGGTCGTCCTGGGATCGATGTTTTTAGGAGTGGCGACTCCCACAGAGGCGGCTGCGCTTGGCTCAGTCGGCGTGGTCGCTTGTTGCGTCATACAACGAAAATTCAGCTGGCAACTGATAAAAGAGGCGGTCTCCGACACTTTTGAAACCACCGGTAATATTATGTGGATTGCATTCGGTGCGGCATGCTTTAGTATGACATTTACAAGTTTTGGCGGCATCGATTTAATCACCGAGATCATAACGGGGCTTGAAGTCAGTCGTTGGCTCGTTTTCACAATAATATTATTTATTATTCTAGTTTTGGGCTCTTTTCTCGACCCCATATCCATCATCATGATTGCCGGGCCTATCAGTTTTACAGTCCTAGTGCCCCTTGGCTTCAACCCCATTTGGTTGGGAGTTGTCTTTGTCATTCTTCTAGAGTGCGGTTACCTGACACCTCCTTTTGGTTTTAACCTATTCTACCTTAAGACAATAGTTCCACCGGAAATAACGATGGGAGACATTATCAATTCTATTTGGCCGTGGTTGATAATGTTATTGGTTGGGGTGGTCATCCTTGCGATCTTTCCCCAGATTGTGACGTGGCTTCCCAATGCGATGTAGATGAATTAAAGATACGATGGTTTTTTAGGGCTACTTTCCTATAACCCGTCATATTTACAGAACGCCGGAAAGAAAAACCGTGACCGCACCTCTGGAAGACATTAGAGTACTTGATTTTGGCCAATATATCGCTGGCCCCGCAACAGCTATGATGCTTGCAGACCAGGGTGCCGAAGTCATTCGCATTGATCCTCCGGGGGGGCCGAAGTGGGCTTCACCGGCAATGGATATCCTTAATCGCCGTAAGAAAAGTATCGTCCTTGACTTAAAAAAAGGGGTGGATTTAAAAATAGGTCATGATCTAATTGCATCGGCGGATGTTCTGATTGAGAACTTTCGCCCGGGGGTCATGTCAAAACTGAGTATGGGGCCGGAAGACACGCATACCATCAATTCGCGCCTCGTGTATGTGTCGTTGCCCGGGTTTGCGTCGCAAGATCATGAGAGAAAGCATCTGCGAGCCTGGGAGGCGATCATCGCCACGGCAGGCGGTCAGTTCACGGATATGGGACTTAACCGCGTATTGATGGGTATCAATCCTTCATTTTCTCCTTTGCCGCTTGCATCTGCATATGCGGCAGTATTGGCGGCCGCGTCGATTTCCACTGCCTTGTATGCACGCGAAGAAAGCGGCCACGGAGATATTATTGAAGTGCCCATAGCGGCAGCGCTGATGGAGGGTCTTGTATTCAATTCAATGTTTGTGGAAAACAATCCCAAACGATACAACAATCTGCGACAGCTGGAAATAGAACGAAGAATTGCGGCAAGCGAGCCGCTAAACATGTCTTATGATGAGCTGCAAGAATATTTGGATCCATTTTATCGGAGTTATTTTTGCGCCGACGGCCGTCCCATCTATGTTGTTGCTCCCAGTCATATCAATCATTCCCGCAAAGCACTCAGCGTTATGGGGTTGCTTGAGGAAACTCTGGAAGCGGGGCTTCCTGAACTGGATGACGTGTATCTTCCCTCAAGCAAGTGGCCGGCAGGTGCTGACTCTGCCTTGGGTGTATATCCGCCGAGTAAAAAATGGGCGGATTGGGTATCGGGGCGAATGAAAAAAAAGTTTCTTGAAAAGACCAGTTTTGAATGGGAAGCATTATTCGGTAAGGCCGGAGTCCCGGTGTCAGCCCATCGCACAACCCGGGAATGGTTAAACAGTGAGCATGCGCTGGCCTCAGGTCTGGTGCACGAAATAAGCGACCCGGTCCTTGGCAGGAAAAGGCAAGCCGGTCCGGTGGCCTGGATGGCAAGCTCCGCCGAATTTGCGGCCAAAGGCGATCATGCGCCAAAGCCTGATCAGGATCGTTCTGAAATTCTATCAAATCTATCAGAACAAAATTCTACTTCGTCATCTAAAACCGCTTTTACCACCGACAGCTGTTGGCTCGAAGGGGTAAAGATCCTGGATATGACCAATGTTATTGCCGGACCGATGGTTGGCGCCACACTTGCACGTTTTGGCGCAGAAGTTATTAAACTTGATCCCACTAAACCGACGTACAATCCCTACCTTACCATCACAATCGGTTTGCATGCAAATCGGGGTAAGAGAAGTATTTTGGTTGATATTAAAAATGAAAAAGGGAAGGATATATTTCATCGACTGATCCAATGGGCTGACGTCATCACTTTTAATGGTCCTGATCGGCAACTTAAGCCTTTGGGAATTGATGCCAAATCACTTAAAGCGATCAACCCAAACATCATTTTGTGCCTGATTGATGCCTGGGGAGGCCCGCTATGGGGGCCGCGTAGCAATACTCTAGGATATGATGATCTGGTTCAGGCTGCAACAGGAATAATGGCACGTTTTGGTGGATCCCTAAATACGCCGGAGGAGCATGCTCACGTTGGTACCATCGATGTGCTCACAGGTTTTTTAGCTGCCTTTGCGGTTTCGACGGCACTATACCAACGGGAACACACCGGTAAAACCGATATTGCCCAAACATCGCTTTGTGCGGCCGGTCAACTGCTCCAGATTCCATTTATGTATGATTTCGAAGGCCGTGAACCTTTTGACGAACCCAGCGGACGCTACACCAAAGGATACGGCCCATTTCATCGCTTCTATGAAGCAACGGATGCTTGGTTCTTTCTGGCTTGCGGAGAAGACATAATCGATTGTCTGGAGGCCATTGCGGAATTGAAAGGCGTGAGCGCGGTTGCACCTAATGAATTGGAAGACTTCCTTTCCAACAAGTTTAAGACCCGCAACGCAAAATACTGGGTTGACGAACTCATCAAAGTCGATTTGGGTGCAAGTGAAATGGGTACCTTGGCAGGTCTGCGCGAAAGGTATTCAAGCCTTAGGGAAATGGATAAGCATGCAAGTGGAGGCACATACCAGTTTACGCGTTATGATGATCACCCCAGTGGCCATCGTGTTGATCTGTTCTCATCATGCTCGATTCGCCCTAAGTACGCGGGTTTGGTCGCTCCCACTCCGGCTGAAAAATATGGTATCGAAACAAGACAGATACTCACAGAACTAAGTTATTCAGATCAGGAGATAAGGAATATGTTTGAAGGTTGCGTGGTATCCGAAAGCTGGAGTGAACAATACCTTCCCGATTAGTAGGAGGATTCCGTTTTGAATGTGAATGATAAGAAGACGAGAAGCGCAATGACGGATGTCACAATTGTAGATACCAGTCCCAGAGATGGCCCGGTTGCGATTCCCGAGATACGCACGGCGGAAAAAGTTGCGCTGGCAAAAAGTTTGATGCAAAGCGGTTTGACCAAGATTGACTGTGTGGCCTTTACGCATCCGCGTATCAGGCCCGAATTTGCCGATGCGGAAGAAGTCATCAAGGCCCTCGATAAAAAACCTGAGGTCACCATTATCGGCCTGGCTCCCAATGAAATTGCTTGCCGCCGGGCCCTAAACACCAATGTCGACGAAATAGGAACCCTGGTAGCTGCGAGCGAATCGTTTAACAGGGCAGTCATGGGCATCAGTATAAAAGAAACTCTTTTCAAAACCCTTCCTGCGATATTTCAGGCCTGCTTGGAAAAAGGAAAAACTATCAGGGTTTACCTCCTTGCCGCATTTTGCTGTCAGTATGAGGGCCGGGTCCCAATCAAGGATCTTGTCGAACTTGTAACTAAACTGGCTTTTATGGGAGTAAATGAAATTTCGCTTGTCGACAGTCCCGGTATGGCCAATCCAAAACAGGTCAAAGAAACCATTGCCGCATTGATAGACCTGGATCTGGACGCAAACCTGGCGACTCATTTTCATAACACCAGAGGGTTGGGGCTTGTAAACTGTCTGGCCGCCTATGAGGCAGGAATCCGCATTTTTGATACAGCCATCGGCGGATTAAGCGGGCCCCCTTTTGGAGCTCCCAAAATGGAGGTGGGTTCCTGGAATATTCCAACAGAAGATTTGGTTTATCTATTACAGGAAATGGGCGTAAATACCGGTATAAGCCTTGATGCAATGGTCAACGCGGTCAAATTCGCACAAAAACTGGCCCGCCGGGAACTGTCCGGACATGTGCTGAATGCCAGGGAAGCTTTTGAAGTGTCTAATTTTCCGGAACCATTGAAGTTAAATTAAATACCACGAGCCTATATAAAGGAGATATTCTCCGAGGTTCATCAGCGAATTTCCATTACCGTTTCCAACGGTTTGCGTTTCGGGGCGCTGGGATGATGCGCTGGAATGCCAATAGGCACAAGCGCGATAAGCATCCAGGGGGGGGCAATTCCAAGAACCTTCTGGATACCTTCTCTGGCGATCAAACATCCCGTATTATAGCAGGAGCCATATCCCAACGAAGTCGCGGCCAGAAGCATGTTTTGAATTGCCGCTGCCACACTCTGGAGCCACGGAACAGTTCTCAGTTGATACCTTTCCTCAAAAGAGAAGTTTTGTTTGTGAATTATTTTATCAATCGGGCCAGCATACTCGCGGTTCAATACGGCAATAGTTACGGGCGCTTCCTTAAAAACAGTATACCCCCGCGGCATTGATTTGAGCCAGGCCTGTTTCGTTTCGGTTCCAGGCCATTTGCTTATTTCGACAAGCTTTTTTTGAAATTCTTCATACATTCGAACCTTTAGTTGCTGATCCTGCAACACGATAAATTTCCAGGGTTGTTGGTTGTAGCCCGAAGGGGCCCACGTACCCGCCTCCACAATAAGACGAATATCTTCCATCGGAACCGGGTTTGATTTGTATTTTCTTATGGACCGGCGTGTGTGGATGGCTTCCATCACTTCCATTGGTGCTCACCTTTGTTTTTTTATATAGCCTTTTTGAGATCGCCTGTTGCTTCTCAATCTACCAGCTTCATCATCAATTCGGGAAGCCATAAGGCAATCTGGGGAAATATCATAATGAGGGCCATACCGACGATCAAAACTAGGATGAATGGAAATACGGATTTGTAAATGTCTGCCGTCGTTATGCCCTCGGGCGCGACCGATTTCAGGTAGAATAGCTGGTAGCCAAAGGGCGGCGTGACATAACCCATTTGCATATTGATGACGAAGAGGATGCCGAACCATACCGGGTCGAAGCCCAGATTTTTAACGATTGGGAAACAGATCGGGGCCAGGATGAAAATAATGGCGAAGGGATCGACAAACATTCCGAGTAAGAAGGAAATCGCCATCATCGTGATGAGAATAAGCCAGCGATTCATTCCGAATCCCATTATTAAATCGCTTAGGAAGACGGCACCGCCGGCTCTAGCGTATACGGCACTGAAACACATGGCTCCATAGAAAATCCACATGGTCAGACCGGTAATTCTAAAGGTTTCGATCGTTGTTTCCCTGACAAGTTTCCAGGTAAACCGGCGGTGGATGGCAACGGTTATAAGGACAGCCGCCACACCCAGTGAACCGGCTTCTGTCGGTGTGGCGATGCCGAAGAAAATCGAGCCCAGGACAGATAAAATAATCAACAGCGGAAGGATCACGGTTTTAAGAGAAACGAGCTTTTCTTTGGTTGTAAACGTTTCCGGGTGACGGGGGCAAAGTTCCGGGTTGATCCAGCCCCGGATGCCGATGTAGGCGATAAAGAGACCGGCAAGCAGAATACCGGGCCCGATCCCGGCCATAAACAGCTTGCCCACCGACACTCTGCCGACGATCGCAAGCAGAATACTGATAATGCTGGGCGGAATGAGTATCCCCAGCGTCCCCGGTCCGGCGATACTGCCCAATGCGATGCTTTTGGCATAGCCCCGTCTGAGCATGGCTGGAAGCGCTATCAGCCCCATCGTCAGCGTTGCCGCAGCACTTACGCCGGTCATGGCCGCAAAGATGACGCAGATGACCACAACCCCCATGGCGATACCCCCTCTTAAACGACCGGACCACCGGTGGATGGTCTCGAAAAGGGCTTCGGCGATGCCCGCACGTTCCAATAGAATGCCCATTGACATAAACAGGGGAATGGCGACGAGAACGATGCTCCACATGGCGCCGAATGTGTTGTAAACGATTAGCATCAAGCCGCCGGGGCCCCAATTTAAAAAACAAACGATTACGGCAACGCCGCCCAGGCTCCAGGCGAGAGGAATGCCCAGCAAGAGGCACACGATCAGACCGCCAAACATCAATATAGTTACGACTTCAATGCTCATAGGATTTGCCTGTGATAGCGATGTAGATGTTGCGCCACAATTGAGCCAGCTCCTGAAGTATGATCAGCAAAGCCCCTAAAGGGATCATAAGCTTAATGGGGTAAAGGGGAGCGCGAAAGGGGGTATTATCGGGTTCCAGG
>Ga0224502_10000861_pt1 | contig 10509 bp, 13 predicted proteins | sample SF_Oct11_sed_USG_5_FD_169104 | JGI IMG/M metagenome (GOLD analysis project Ga0224502, IMG submission 169104) | Sediment microbial communities from San Francisco Bay, California, United States - SF_Oct11_sed_USGS_13 | ecosystem: Environmental > Aquatic > Marine > Sediment | place: USA... | reverse complement strand
TATCATATGCCTTTATTTATGCTACAAGAGCATACAAAATCTACATCATGGGGTACTGGTCTTGAAGAAATGAAAAATGGCTTTGTGACTTTTACAATGAGGCCTAATTGTATTCAATGGGAGCAGGAGTTAAATAAAAAATTAATTTTTAAGGATAGATTTTTTATAGAATTTTTACTAGATGGTTTACTGCGTGGAAATATTAAAGACAGGTTTAAGGCTTATAAAGATGGTTTTGCTATGGGTGTTTATGATATAGATGAGATTCGTGAAATGGAAAATAGAAATCCACTTCCAGATGAAGAAGGTAAAGCCCGCTTTGTACCTATGAATATGATTACCTTAGAAAAAGCAGTATTACCTGAAACAGAACCTAAAGAGATTGATGAAGATCTAGAGGAGGAAGAAGAAGATGCCTAAGATTGAGAAACGTTTTCTACCTATAAAAAAAGTAGAGATGCGAAAAGTTGGCGAAGAGGGTAAAGAGGAGCAAAAATTTGTTGATGGTGTAGGTATTGTTTATGATACTGAAGTAGAAATATGGCCTGGTTATATGGAGAAAATCCGTAAAGGTGCTTTTGGAGAAACTTTGAGATCTGGTGAAGAGGTTAAAAGTTATTTTAACCACAATCCAAATTTTGTATTAGCTACAACTGAAAGTGATCCAGCATTAGAATTGAAAGATACGGATGCGGGATTAGAGTTTTCTGCACCAATCCCACCAACTACATATGGTGAAGACCTCTCTATAAATCTTGAAAGAAAAAATGTTCGGGGAGCTTCTTTCTCTTTCACAGTTGAAGAGGATGTTCTTGTAATTGATGAAGATGACATTTATCATAGAGAAATTGTTTCAGGAACATTATACGAAATTGGTCCAGTAACAAATCCGGCATATTCACAAACAGAAGTCGGACAACGGGATTTAGAAAATATATGCTCTGAAATAAAAACAAGAGTTGAAGAAGAAAAGCGAAATAACTCAGAAGGTAAAGAAAAAACTTCTGATTTAGAATATTATCAACATAAATTATCTTTAACAGAACGGAGTATCTAATGTTAGATATCCAAAAATTAAAAAGAGCCCGTGCGGATTTAGTGGAGGAAATGAGAAATTTACTCGCTTCTGTTGAAACACGGGAAGGTAAACAGCTTACCGATGACGAGAGATCTAAATTGGCAAAGTTTCAGAAAGATGCAGACAATATCACAGCAGATATTGCACGTGCTGAATTTCTTAATAAAGAAGAATCTAGAGATTCAGAAGAACCTCAAGATAAAAGAAATGCACAAGAAAATTTTGGTGAATTTCTTACAGATGTACGTCAAGGTAATCATTCCCGTTTAGAGGCACGTGATGTCACTATGGGAGATGGACCAAGTGCAGGTTTTATTGTTCCAGACCAATTTGACCAAACTATCAGAGAAATAGCTCCAGATCAAGCTGTAGTTAGACCACGTTCACTTGTTATGCCAGCAGGAACACCTCCTGATGCCGCCCTAAACATGGTTGCTTTAGATCAGGGTGCAGATCGCGGTGTATACTCAGGTGTTACTGTAAATTGGGTAGATGAAGTTGGTACAAATCAAGATGCTGGAGACCCAAAAGTCAAACAAATCAAACTTGAACCACAGCAGGTTTCAGGATATATTGATGTTTCTGATAAACTTCTTCGTAACAGTGCGGCAGCTGGTGCAATGGTTGAACGTATGTTACGTGGAGCAATTACAGGATCAGAAGAAGATGCTTTTTTCAATGGTGATGGTGTTGGTAAACCTCTGGGAATTCTTTCTTCAGATGCTTGTATCAATGTTCAACGTACAACTGCAAGTAATATCACATATGAAGATCTAGTGGCAATGTTTCCATTAACTATGGGAACAAATCTCGCATGGGTTGGTAATAGAACAATCTTACCTGAACTTATGACTATGGTAGCTACTGGAACAAATACTCTCGCATGGCAACCAAGTGCAAGAGACGGTGCACCTTCTACACTTCTAGGACTTCCTTTACTTGAAAATCCATATTCTCCAGTACTCGGTACACGTGGGGATTTAGCTCTTGTAGATTTAAATCACTATGCAATTAAAGATGGTTCCCCTCTTGCACTTTTTATGGACCCTTTTACACAGAAACTAAACAATATCACCCGTATTTATGCTTTCTGGAATGTAGATGGTCAATCAATGCTTTATAGCTCAATGTTGAAACCAGATGGAGTTACAAGAGTTTCCCCATTTGTAGTTCTCGACGATCCAGCATAAGCAAGAGTTTTTTAGTATCCAAGTGGTGGTACAGTATACCACCACTTATTAAGTAAAATAATTTAATAAATTTTAATCGGAGTAAACATTATGAATAAAATTTCAGATGTAAATAAAGTAGACGTTGGGATAGCACCTGGTGCCCTTAATGGTGCAAATACAGGCCTGTACTACAAATTGTCTACACACAGAAAAGCACTTTTTACTGCAAATCTTGGTGTAATGGCTGCGGCTGCTACTTCAGCATTGCAAGTGCTACAAGCGAGTGATGCAGCAGGAACGGGTTCTAAGGTTGTTACACCTGCTACTGCTACTATTACAGCAAATACAAATGTATCTGTAGCGATACTTACTATCGTAACAGCAACACCACATGTTGCAGGTGAAACAGTAACGGTTAACGGTCTCGTTTTCACAGCTGCTGCTGCAGATGTTCCAACATCTCGCGTATATGCAGTTGGTTCCGACGGTGCAGATTCAGCTGCGGCTCTTTTAGCAAAAATCAATAGCACTAATCCAGATATTGGTGTTCCAGGTGTGACAGGAGTTTCTTCTGTTGTAACTACAAATACGCTTCTAACATTAACACCAGATGAACCAGGTGATACTGTTATTACAGCGGTTGCAAGTGCAGGTACGACTGTCGTTTCTACAGGTCAAGCTGTTGGATACGTTGAAGTGGATGCTTCAGAACTCGATACAAACAATGGTTTCGATCATGTTGCAATTAGAGTAACAAATAGTGCTTCAATGGGCACAGGAATTACTCTCACAAGAGGTGATTCTAGATATAGTCCAGATCAAAAAGTAGCAGCTTCAGCTAGTTAATTTCCGGATAATGTTTAATTTGCGGGCTTATGTTTCGACAAAAGCCCGCTTTTAAAAAGAATAGGCAAAATAAGATGAAAAATTACCCAGTTTTAAAACAATTTAATAATGGAAACGGTGGCTTAGCTGTCGGTGATACAATTCCTTTGGATGATAGTAGGGCGCGTGTTTTGAAAGCCCGACGAATGGTAGGTGCGGCCATAACTGCAGAAGCTGTTAAACCAGTAGAAACAGCAGTAATTCCTGAAAAAACTGTAGAAAAAGCAGTAAAAACAGAATCAAGTACAGAAAAACGTACAAAAAATAAGAAGAAAAAGAAAAGATAATTATGGGTTGGAGTCTAAAGCGAAATGAAGCACCGGAAGCGGAACCAGTAACATTGGTAGAGGTGAAATCTCAAGTGCATATTACGCACGATTTACAAGATGATACTTTAACATCTTATATAAAAGCAGCAAGAGAATTAGCTGAAGACTACCAAAGACGATCATATATCACCCAAACGTGGGATATAGTACTAGATTGTTATCCAGCGGGTGAAATAGCCCTTCTCCGAGGTCCTGTGATCTCAGTGGAATCCGTAACGGTTACAGATATTGATGGTGCAGAAACTTCTATGGATTTGAATGATTTTATCATTCTTACTGATAATACTCCAGCGCGTATGAAATTAAAAAATACAGCTTCATGGCCATCTGTTTCCCTTCAGGAAATAGGTGGAATTAAAATTAGTTACACAACAGGGTTTGGTTTAGATGGGACTACCACCCCTGAAAGTGTTAAACATGCAATATTACTTTTCTGCGGTTTTGCAGATGATAATAGAGCAGTGGAAACTGTAGAAATACCATCCGCTTTTTTCAATCTTTTAAAACCTGATAGAATTTATATAGATAGTCCGGTGTAAAATGGGTAATGATTTAAAAATATACTCAAAGCGATCTCTCTCTACCCAGACAAGAGAATATGGATATATTCAGGAATATGCAGTAACTGGTGATGGGAGAGGTGGTGTATCAAAAAGTTGGGTCAATGCTCACCCCCAACCCCATGCAATGGCCATTCTCCCATTGTCTGCTATCCAGGTAATGAATTTTGATTCTATTAATGTTGAGGCAACTCATTTAATAAAAATTCGTGGTGAAATAGATATCTTAGAAGTAAATAGAATTTCAGCAAATGGTATATTTTATGAAGTTCTTACAGTTCGTGATATTCAGGATCGTGGAATAGTGAAGTGGGTGATAGTAAAAGAGAGGCGGGAATAATATGCCAAAAGCATTTGTATTTAATAGCTTCTTAAAGGATACTTTAAAAGATTTAGATCGTGGTGAGAAAAAAGTTCTAAGAAGGGCAGTTTCTCCACTTAAATCTGAAATTCGAAAAAATATTAAAGCAAAAGATTTAGTTGATAAGGGTAATTTATTAAAAGGTGTAAAAGATGATATCTATACGCATACAGTACTGGTAGGAATGGCACCTCCTGCTTTTCATGGATTGTTAGTTGAGCTAGGCCATGTAGCTCCTAATGGGAAAGTAATTAAAGGGAATCCCTATTTTTTACCTGCATTCAGATCTACATCTAGCATTATTCAAAAAAGATTGTCGGAAGAGTGGTTTTAAAATGTTCTATCCTGAATTAATAGAATATTTACGTTCAGTAACTGCGATAACGGATACTGTAGAAACATATGATGGTTCACCATCTATATTTAGTAATGAGGCACCTGAAGAAGCTGAAAAGCCATATGTGGTTGTTAGTATAAGTGGGAAAAAGACACCAGATAGTACTATAATATTTGGTGATATAATGATAGATTATTATGACTTTGATAAATCTAGGGTAGTTTCAGATGCATTTGATACCGAATTAGAGAATGCCTTAGATAGTATGAAAATGCAATCAGAAAGATTGAGTGATATTAGGTTAGATTTAAGTTCAAGTGGACATGTAGAAGACAGTGATCCAAGAAATATACATTTTAATGCAATCTATAGCTTCCGAGGAATTCGGTGCAAATGGATGCAAGATACCCAATAACAAAAGGAGTCTTAAATGACAATACCAGTAAAAGCCGTTTCAGGCATAACAGCAGATACATATAATCGGATGGTACTGGATGCAGGTGCACTCTATGCCGATTATGATTTACCTGGACAGAGATTATTAGGTGCGACACGAGGTGGAAGCACATTTACTATTGAACCTGAAAACCGAGAAATGGTTGTAGATGGTGCTCCTGGTCCTGTTAAAGGGTCACAGAGACGCTTGCGTACCATTGCAAAGCTTGCTACAAACATAGTAGAGATAACAACTCAAACTATGATTGATTTGTTACCAGGTGTGACAAATACACCAACTGGGACACATGATGTGTTGACAAGAGATTGTCAAATTTCAGCAGATGATTATATTACAAATTTAACATTAGTTGCAACAAAAGCGGGGACTAGTGAACTAGTGATTATTAAGATTGATATTGCGTTAGCATTAAATAATTTTGAGTTTGCAGTTGCAGATGATGATGAAACTGTACTTGCTCAAGAGTTTACTGCGCATTTTGATCCAACTACACTGGATACTGAACCTTGGTCTATTTCGTATCCTCTTGAAGTTGCTGTAACTAGCCATACAGTAACATATATTGCTGGTTCTAATGGTAATGTTATAGGTGATTTAGTTCAGACAGTTGTTGATGGTGCAGATGGCACTTCGGTATATGCAGAGGCGGATTCTCTTTATGAGTTTATTGATTGGTCAGATGCTTCTACTGATAACCCTAGACAAGATACAAATGTAACAGCTCCAATAACTGTAACAGCAAATTTTGCATTAATTTAATATTTTAAAAGAGTGGTTGTAGATGGCAGCCACTCTTTTTTAACAAAAAGTATGGGAAAAGTAATGAACAAAACAGAATTAAAAGAAATACCTGAAATTAGGACTATCAAACGTAAAGATAGAAAACTAGTTACGCGGTTATTTCTAAAAGTTATAGAAGAAACTCAACAAGAGAGTGTAAAGAATTTATTCGATTCTAAAAAACAACCTTCTGGTAAAAAAACTAAGGAATCTAATAAAAAAAGTAAACAATCTACTGAAGAAGAGTGGGGAATTGCTATTTCAGAAATAGCTGTAAATATTATTAAAAATGGACTAGAATTATTTGATGATGATTTTGGGGCATGGTTTGCAGATCTTTTAGGTATCAGCTTAGAGGAATTTGATGAGCTACCAATGAATGTTGAGTCGAATATTATTAAACAGATAAGGACTGCACCGGAAGCGGTTGATTTTTTTACGGAGTGCTTTCAGGGTGCCAAAATGACCACGTGGTTAGAGACACCATTGAGAGTACTGAAAGAGCAGTTTGGCTCCATTTTCGCATCGGAGAAAGAGAATTTGGAGAATTCCCCTACTTAGATGTAGTAAAATTTTCTGAAATGATTGCTAAAGAAAAGGCAGAAAATTTCAGGCAGAAAATGGAAGTTTCTTCTTTCGGTGCTTGGCAGATTTTGCAAAATCGTGGGTATAAGAGAAAATGGGAAGATCATAAAAAAATGTTAGGATTGAATCCAGTTAAAAGTAGAGAGATTCAAAAATCCGAAATAGAAGAAATTAGAAGCGCTGCAATGTCGATACACGAAAGGGTTTTAAGGTTACAGAAAAATGGCTAGTAGAAAAATATTTTCGTTGTTCGGTGCAATTGCAATAGAGGGTATGGCAAAAACAAAAAAAGAACTTACTCAGTTCGATAAAGATGTTCGAGCAACTACGCGTACTCTTAATAAAATGGCAAAGCAAACTCAGCAGTTAGGGAAAGCAATAACTAAAAATATTACGGCTCCCCTAGCTGCTGCTTCAATAGCTGCTATAAAATTTGGTGCAGATTTTGATCAAACAATGACTAACTCTCTTGCTATTATGGGAGATGTTAGTGATGCAATGCGTAATGATTTGGAAATGACTGCACGAGAAGTTGCAAAGACTACTAAGTTTTCTGCAACTCAAGCAGCTGAAGCGTATTTCTTTCTAGCTTCAGCAGGTTTAGACGCTGCTCAATCTATGGAGGCACTCCCAAGGGTGGCGGCTTTTGCACAAGCTGGAAATTTTGATTTAGCACAGGCAACTGATCTCTTGACAGATGCGCAATCTGCATTGGGCTTATCCTCAGAAGATACTGCAGAGCATATGGAAAATATGAATCGGGTGTCAGATGTATTAGTAAAAGCAAATACTATTGCAAATGCTTCTGTTGCTCAATTTTCTGAATCATTAACAAATAAAGCTGGAGCAGCGCTTAGGCTTTTAAATAAAGATTTAGAAGAGGGTGCAGCTGTTCTTGCAGTTTATGCAGATCAAGGTGTAAAAGGGCAAGACGCAGGAACTCAATTAAATATTGTTTTAAGAGATTTGCAGAATGCAGCTATAAAAAATAAACAAGGTTTTGCAGATGCTGGTGTTTCTGTTTTTGATACCAGTGGAAAAATGAATAATATGGCAGATATTGTTTCTGAATTAGAAGATAGATTTCTTACAATGTCAGATGAACAAAGAAGGTTAGAATTAACTACTTTAGGTTTTACAAGTAAATCAGTAGCAGCTACTTCTGCTCTTTTGGGTACATCTGACGCAATTAGGGAATATGAACAAACTTTAAGGAATGCTGCAGGTATTACAGATGAAGTGGCTAAAAAACAACTTCAAACCTTTTGGGCGCAATTAGGTTTAGTGAAAGATAGGTTAATTGATGTTGGGTTAGGTATTTTTAAAATGTTAAATCCCATACTTATGAATGTATTAGTTCCTGCATTAAATAGTGTAGTATCTGCAATATCAAAACTAGTAGGGTGGTTTAATAATTTAAATAAACCAGTAAAGGATGCTATTGCTATTTTTACATCACTATTATTGGTAGCTGGACCTATTTTGACGATGTATGGTAAGCTGTTGCCTTTGCTTATAAAGTTAGTGCCTATATATAAAGCATTAATTGCTGGGCAAATAAAATTAAATTTCGCAATGATGAAAAATCCGGTAGCGCTCTGGACGGCAGGAATAGCTGCATTAATTACAGCTGGTATTCTTCTTTGGAAAAATTGGGAAACAGTTAAAACTGTTTTCTTTAATACATGGGATGCAATACTTTTTCATTTTCAAAACATAACGGATAATATTGCTATAATGTATGGATCTATGATTTTGGGAATCTTAGAGGGTGTTAATACCGTAGGGCAATTTATACCTGGGCTAAATAAAGGTTTGGCTAGTTTAATAGAGTCTACTAATAGAACTATTGAAGTTTTACACGCCAATAAAATAGCTCGAAAAGCCTTGAGGATGGAGCAAAAAGCCAGTAATGAGTTGACAAAAGAAGAAGTTGCAATTATAGATCAAGCAACCAAGTTGACAGAAGATAATACAGCTGCTACTGATAAAAATACAGATGCGAAAAAGAAGAGTTCTGGTGCCACTTTAAAGCAAATGGAGGCTGCTAGAAAACTAGCAAAAGAGAGAGCAAAATTTGAAGCTAAGTGGACTAAGGATTTATTAAATGCAACTGGTACTAGATTACAAATATTGGAAGCAGAACAAAAAGAGGCTTTAAAATTAGCAGAAAAGTTGGGTGCAGATACAACAAATATAGAAGCTTTTTTCGCAGCTCAACGTGTAAAAATTAATGCTGATGCAAATAAGAAGCAGGCAGACGATGACAAGAAATTGGCGGATGCTCGGAAGAAGAAACTGAATGATTATAAAAATGTATCTGTGGGTATAGTGGATCAAATCAATGCGGTGTGGGCTGCTTCAATAGATCTGCGTTTAAATAATATTGATGCAGAAGCTGAACGAGAAAAGTTAGCTATTGAAAATTCTTTAATGTCTAATGAAGAAAAGGCAATTGCCATTGAACAGATAGATACTGAATCTGATGCAAAGAAATTAGAATTACAAAGAGAAAATGCTAGACGTGAAAAAGCAATGGCAATTTTTTCTATTATTTTAAATACCGCAATGGCAATTACAAAAGCTCTTTCATTAGGTATGCCAGCTGGATTAATTTTTGCTGTTCTTGTAGGTGCTTTGGGAATTGCTCAGATTGCAATAGCTGCAGCACAGCCAATGCCATTTGCAGAGGGTGCTTTAATTAAAAGTTCTCCAGGTACTGGGGTGGTGGGTCGGATAGGTGAGGGTAATGAAGATGAGCTTATATTACCTATGAAAACAGGTGCTTCGCAACTTGCAGATAATATTATGGGAAAGATAGCGTCAACCAGTGCTGGTGCTTTAGGAGTGGTACAAGGTGCCACTTCAAAAGGTCGTGAACTTCATTTTCATATTGGTATGTTAATTGCAGATGAATTTGGAGTAAAGAGGTTTGCAAAAACAGTAAATAAATATATAATTGCTGAAAATCAAAGGACTGGTGCGTAATGCCACAACCCAATTTAATAAGTTTAGGTGTAGCAGGAGATGTGCAGGATCTTTCTGAATTTGGAAGAAAGTATGGTGAGCGCTGGGTAGAGGGATTAACGCGAGAAGATCGTGCTGCATCTGGAAAACTTCGTAGGGATAATATAGCTTTTAAGAAAGCGTTTACTATTACATATGAAACTATAGATCAAGCTGTTGTAGATAGGCTGGCAGTCATATTTGAGGATGTAAATGAGGAGTTAACTTTAGAAGTTACTCAAATATCTACTATGAAGTCGTATCAAGTATTGTTATCTCCTTATAGTCAAGATAGGTTACTAGCTGTATGGGATGGATTGTGGGAAGCTGTTACTTTGGAGTTTCAGGAAGTATGAGTTTGGCGACTTTAAGAACGGAATCAAAAGAAACGGTTCGTAGGCCTATAGGTAAAGTAATTGTAACTTGGACTGATCCGTTAATAGATCTATCTCTTACGACTACTCAAAATGAGGACAACTACGTATCATATCCTGTACAGGTTGCAGATTTAGTTCAAGATGTACCTAAGAAATGGTTTCATACAAATGGTCCAGACCCTGTAACTAATGATGATTTTTTCCCAATGCCATCTACTTTGTTAGAAGCTCGCAAATATCAAGTTGGTTGGTGGGGTGCAACTCCTGCAAATGGTTCAGGAGAGTTTTCTGTAGATCCTACAATAGCAGTAGTTTTTACAAAAAGATTAGTAGAAGGTTTTGTACTTGTTGGAGATAGTGCATTAAATGAATATCCTGTGGATTTTACTGTAACAGTTTATTTAAAATCAGGTGCTTTATTTGTACCTATTGATATGGAAGTGGTAACTGGCAATACTCAAATGGTTTATTCTCATACTTTTGCCAATCCCCATTTCAATACAAGTAGGATTGAATTGGTTGTCCATAAATGGAGTAAAGTTGGGGAAGTTGTAAAAATAGCTGAATTTTATTCTGCGGTAG